>JAABUM010005736.1_pt1 | contig 12757 bp, 8 predicted proteins | sample 5559161 | NCBI WGS metagenome assembly JAABUM01 (sample SAMN10711868, study PRJNA513369) | rock metagenome | isolation source: Antarctica rocks | place: Antarctica: Victoria Land, Siegfried Peak nord | reverse complement strand
ATCCGTCGCCGTGTGGTGCCTGCGGCCACGCGTCGAGCACGCGTGGCCCCGGATCGTGCGCCTTACCGGACTGCGGCACTCCGTCGCGCAGGCCATCGCGTCGTTCTCTCCGACAGACTGCTAGCCGCGGGTCCGACGGCCTAGCGCGCCTCCGGGGGAACCTGGGGAGATGCCTCCCCCCAGACCCCCGCCAACCGCGACGGGGGCGGGCAGACGGACGCGGTCACCCGACAATTCACAGACCCTGTCCTCACCCCCTCCGCCTCCGCAGGCGCCGTGCGGCGTCGCGCCCGGCCCGCGCCCGGCCCGCGCCCGCAGTCGCAGGCTCATTCCGCACTCTCAACCTGGTAGCATTTAGGGTCCGAGGGACTGGTCAGCTATGGGCGGAGGGGACGAAAGGAGAGTCTTTTTAGCTCGCGTGGGCGATGCGCTCGGGGCTGAGCAAGGTGGTGCCGCCGGAGGAGAGCGGCATCAGCACGCCTTCGCCGTAGGCATGCTCGAAGGCGGCGACGATGCGCGCGTCGAACTGCGACCCGCTGCCCTCGCGCAGGCGCCGGCGCGCCTCGGAGAGCGGCAGCGCGGGGCGATAGGTGCGCGACGAGGTCATGGCGTCGAAGCTGTCCGCCACCATCAGGATCGCTGCGTCCTCCGGGATCGCCCCCTCGGCGATGCCGTCCGGGTAGCCGCGCCCGTCCCATCGCTCGTGGTGGTGCCGCACCGCCGGCAGGATCTCGCGCAGGAACGGCACCGCCGCCAGCATGCGCTCGCCGATGACCGGGTGCTGGCGCAGGACGGCGAACTCGGCGTCGTCGAGCGCGCCTGGCTTGGTCAGGATGGCGTCGGGGACGCCGATCTTGCCGACGTCGTGCAGCAGGCCGGCTAGGCGCACCCGCGCCACGTCGGCTTCGGGCAGGCCGAGCACCTGGGCGATGGCTGTAGCGTAGCCCGAGACGCGCCCGGAGTGGCCGCGGGTGTAAGGGTCCTTGGCGTCGACGGCGGCGGCGAGGGCCTCGACGGTGGCCATATTGGCGTGCTCGAGCTGCGCGGCGAGGGCAGCGGGGTCGCGGTCGAGGGGCAGGACGGCGTCCTCGGGCCGTCCCACGCGCCCCTTGCCTCCATGCTTGGCGGCGTAGGCGGCCTGGTCCGCGGCGTGGACGAGGTCCTCGCGCGTCAGGGCGTGCAGCGGTAGGGCAGCCACGCCCACACTCGTGCCCATACGTAGCGCGACGCCGATCTCGCACAGGTCGAGCGCGGCCACGGCGGCGCGCACGCGCTCAGCCACCTCGAGCGCCTCGTCCATGTCTGTTTCGGGCAGGATCACGGCGAACTCGTCGCCGCCGTAGCGCGCGGCCACGTCGGCCCCGCGCACGCTGGCCTTGAGCGCCGCGGCGATGGATACGAGGGTAGTGTCGCCGGCCTGGTGGCCGTAGATGTTGTTGATGGTGCGGAAGTCGTCGAGGTCGACCATCATCAGGGCCAGGGGGTGGCCGCCGCGCCGGGCGCGCGCGACCTCCTCCTCCAGGCGTGTCTGGAAGGTGCGGTGGTTGGGCAGGCCGGTCAGCCCGTCCTCGGAGGCCTGGGCGAGCGCGCGCTCGTGCAGGTGAGCGTTTTGCAGCGCGATGGCGGCCTGCGTAGCCAGGATAGCCAGGGCGTCGTAGCCGTCATCGTCGCGCTCCATGGGTACGCCCATCAAGAGCAGCAGCCCGGCCACATCGGCCCCGTGCGACTCCAGCGGCGCCAGCAGCCGCCCCGCGTCCCGCACGATGCCCTGTCCCGGCAGGGGCACGGTCACATAGGCCGGGCCCATCTCCACGGCGTCGACCGGGTTGAGCAGGATGCGCTCGAGCAGGCTGGGCACTTCCGGGTCGCGCAGGTAGGCCGCGACCGCCGTGGCGCCTACCAAGGTGCGCGCGGCCTCGGCCACCGGCAACAGCAGGTTGGCCTGGGTTTGCTGCAACTGCAGGCGCTGCCCGGCCGCCAGCACCGCCTCGAGTTGCTCGCCTCGCCGACGCAGCGTCGCGGCGCGCTCCTCCGCCTGTATGATGGCCTTGAACGCCAGGCGCAGCGCCAGCACGGGCGAGATGAACAGGACGAGCAGGGGCGGGTCGAAGCGCCACGCCACGGCGGCGAGGATGCCGACGGCGTTGGCCGCCAGCTCGGGCAGTAGGGTGCGCCGGTCCTCGCGGTCCCAGATCCGCCACGGCGTCTGCTTCTCCAGCAGGGCGATGACCAGCAGCAGCAGGACCGTGTCTAGCGCGTAGTACACGATGAGCAGCAGGGCGAGGAGCGGGAGCGCGGCTAGGAAGTGGCCCGGCGCCAGCACCACGTCCGGTATGGCGACCGCACCGGCGACGCGCGCGAACAGCAGGCTGCTCAGCCCGACGGTGAGGACGGGGTGGCAGACGTTGAACAGCATCTTGTAGAGGGGCGGACGCTCGCGTGAGACCTGCGAGATGAGGCCGGCCAGGAGCGTGATGACCAGCGGGAAGGGCGGCGGGCAGAGCAGGATCACGGTGATGTGCAGCGTGGCGGCCAGGCTCTGCGTAACCGATCCGTTGACCGGCAGCTCCGTGCGCTCGGCGGCGTACGTCAGGAGCACGAAGACGAGCGCGGCGGCGTACCAGGGCGTGATCCCGGCCAGGGTATGCGGCGTGACCAGTCCCTGCAGGAGCGGGCGCGTCTGGTCGACGGTGAGCGCGACGCAGGACAGATAGACGATGCCCAGGTACGCCCGCAGCGCTAGCGGTAGCTTCCGCACGTTGTCCTCACACTATATGTGTAGGCCCAGTTCTGCACCGGAGCGCGACCCACACGACTCCACACGACTCCACAGTTCTTCCCTATACCATCGACGTAAAGGGGGCTCCCGTCCATTACCTGATCGGGCTAGCCTGAATTATTCGTTCGCGCAGAAGTCTCGGGATACGCCGGCAAGGAGCGAGGGGAACGTCTGCCGGCGCCAATAGCGGTCCCAGTCGCCGTCAAGGCGCAGGGTGCGCGGGCACGTCAGGGCGACGCTTGGAGGCGCGCCTCAACGGCGAACCCGCGGCTAGGGTCCGGGGGAGGGTGATAACGTTGCAGTACTAGATATCCAGGTTGCGAACCTTCTTGGCGTGCGTCTCGATGAACTTGCGGCGCGGGGGCACGTCGGCGCCCATCAGCATGTCGAAGATGATGTTGGACTCGACGGCGTCCTCGATCTCCACGCGCAGAAGTTGGCGTACCTCCGGGTTCATCGTGGTCGTCCAGAGCTGCTCGGGGTTCATCTCGCCGAGCCCTTTGTATCGCTGGATGTGCGGCGTGCGATTCTGACCTATCTCGGCCACGTAGCGGTCGCGCTCCTCATCGCTGTAGGCGTAGCGCGTCGTCTTGCCGTGCGAGACCTGGTAGAGGGGCGGCTGCGCGATGTACAGGTTGCCGTTGTCGACGAGCGGGCGCATGTAGCGGAAGAAGAAGGTCAGCAGCAGGGTGCGGATGTGCGCGCCGTCCACGTCGGCGTCGGTCATGATGATGACGCGGTGGTAGCGCAGCTTGTCGATGTTGAAGTGGTCCTCGCCGATGCTGGTGCCCAGGGCCATGACGAGGTTCTTGATGCCCTCGTAGCCCAGGATCTTGTCCAGGCGCGCCTTCTCCACGTTGAGGATCTTGCCGCGCAAGGGCAAGATGGCCTGGAAGGCGCGGTCGCGGCCCTGCTTGGCCGAGCCGCCGGCCGAGTCGCCCTCGACAATGAACATCTCGGCGCGCGCGGGGTCGCGCTCGGCGCAGTCCGCGAGCTTGCCGGGCAGACCCACGCCCTCGAGCGCGCTCTTGCGCATCACGAGGTCGCGCGCCTTACGGGCCGCCTCGCGCGCGCGGGCGGCGGTGAGACCCTTCTCCATGATGCGGCGCCCATCGGCTGGATTTTCCTCGAGGTACTGCATCAACTGCTCGTTGACCAGCGTCTCGGTGTAGGTGCGGATCTCAGCGTTGTTGAGCTTGTTCTTGGTCTGGCTCTCGAACTGCGGGTCGCTGAGCTTGACCGAGATGACGGCGGTGATACCCTCGCGCGAGTCCTCGCCGGAGAGGTTGGCGTCCTTCTCGCCGAGCAGGCCCATCTTGCGCCCGTACTTGTTGAGCGTATTGGTCAGCGCGGAGCGGAAGCCGGTCAGGTGCGTGCCGCCGTCGACAGTGTTGATGTTGTTGGCGAACGTGACGACCGACTCGTTGTAGTCGTCGCTGTATTGCATCGCCACCTCGACGCTCGCGCCGGAGAACTCGCGGGCTAGATAGATAGGCTGCTCGATGATCGTCTTGCGGTTCTTGTTGAGGTGCCGCACGAAGCTGATGATGCCCCCGTCGAAGTAGAAGGTGCGCTCGCGCTCCCGTCCCTCGCGCAGGTCGCGCAACGCGAGAGTCAGCCCTCGGTTGAGGTAGCACATCTCGCGGAAGCGCTGGGCCAGCGTGTCGAAGTTGTAGTCGTCGGTCTCCATGATGGCGGTGTCGGCCCTGAAGGTCGTGGTGGTACCATGCCCCTCGCCCGGCCCGATCGACGTGACCGCGCCCTGCGGGACGCCGTAGACGTAGGTCTGCCGCCAGGTCTTACCGGAAGTGGGCCCCTCCATGGGGCGCACGTCGACCTGCGCCCACGAGGAAAGAGCGTTGACCACGGAGACGCCGACGCCGTGCAGGCCGCTGGACACCTTGTAGCCCTCGCCGCCGAATTTGCCGCCGGCGTGCAGGGTGGTCATAATCAGCTCGAGCGCCGAGACGCCCTTCTGCTGGTGGATGCCGACGGGGATGCCGCGCCCGTTGTCGCCCACTGAGACGCTGCTGTCCGGATTGATCGTGACGCCGATGGTGTCCGCGACGCCCGCGAGGGCCTCGTCGACGGAGTTGTCGACCACCTCGTAGACAAGGTGGTGCAGGCCATGGATGTCCGTGCTGCCGATGTACATGCCGGGGCGTTTGCGTACCGGATCAAGCCCTTCGAGGACCTGAATTGCGGTCTCGTCGTATGTCGAAGTCATGCCTTAATTCTACTATATATGGGGCTATGGTGGATACCTGTTATAGCCCCATATCCCCCGCGCGCCCTTGCAGTTATCGCGGCGGCGACAGCGACACCATCAGCCCGGCGAGGGCGAGAGCGCACAGCAGCGCGGCCACCTCCAGCCCCCACCACCGCGCGCTCCGATCGCCGCGCGCCCGCACGCCGGCGCCGGGCCAGAGGGACCGCCCCGCGCAGCACAACCGTCTTGCCGAGCGGCGCCAGGGACACGGCGGCCAGCCGCCCGAAGCGGGGCGCCAACGGTCCTCGCCGGCCCGGCGCCGCGAGCGGCCAGACGCACAGCAGAGCTGCCAGGCCGCCGACCCACGCGCCCATCGCCGCCACGTGCGCGGCGTTGGCGCCTAGCCCCATTAGCAGGGGACCTGAGTCACCCAGGTTCGCCGCCTGCCCCAGCAGCGTCACGAAGGTCATGGCCGCCACGGCCCAGCTGCAGGACGGCGACCCGGGTTAGGCGGCGAGCGCGTCGCGCAGGAGCGCGACCAATGCGGCCTCGTCGTCGTCGGCTGCCTGATGCGTCCCGGCATGGGGATCGTCCTTTACAAGGGCGTGCTCTTCGGGGGTCAGCACGCCCAGCACGACCACATGCACCCCCTGTAGCGCCTCGAATTCGCGCAGCGCCTGTAAAAGGGCGAGGGCGCGCCGGTCCCCAAGGTCCGCGTCGGCAAGCACGATGGAGGGACGCGCCTTGCGAGCCAGCGCGAGGGCATGGTCCGCGTCGCGAGCGGGCATGGCATGATAGCCCGCGTTGCGTACCAGTTGGTGACGCCACCGGAGCAGTTCCGACTGCGCGCTCACGATTAGGACGAGGTGGATAACACGCCCTGCCATTGCATACCTCCTCGTCGCTCAGCAGATAAACACCTGTTTTACGGGGGACGTTATAGGGTAACCAGCGCAGGAAGCATGCCACTCCTGCCGTTGTGCTATCCTCTAGGCGGTACGCTCGCCGCCTCGTGCGCTAGCGATTGGAGTCCTGTATGCCCACGCGCATCGCGGTCATCGACGACGAGTTGGTCTTTCTCGACCTATTGCATGAAGTGCTGTCCGACGAGGGCTACGAGCCCCACATATTCGCCGACGGCGCGGCGGCCTACCCGCGCGTCCGCGAGCTCGCCCCCGCCGCGATCATCCTGGATCTGCGCATGGAGAGCCCCGACGCCGGCTCGCAGTTGCTCGAGCGTATGTGGCGGGACCCGGCCCTCCAGGCCACGCCCGTGATTCTCTGCTCGGGCGACTTGCCCCTCCTGCGCGAGCGCGCCGCGGACCTGCGGGCGCACGGTTGCGCGCCCCTCGCCAAGCCTTTCGACCTCGGCGACCTCCTCGCCCTGCTCGAACAGGTGTGCGGCGGCCCTCACTAACTCATCGCCCACAATTTATCTCTCACCTCTTTTCTCTTGGTTATGCGCCTACACTGGCATACTAGGGGTACCTTGCCATAGCATAGCCACTCGCATGAGCACCGCGCCTGTATAGGAAATGTAGGAATGTTTATAGTCGGGACCGTACGTCGGCGTAGGAGCGTGCCATGAACTCGCGGATGTACGGGGCGCCGCGAGGCGGGCGCGCGGGGACGGCGCGGGGACGGCGCGGGGGTGGGCGGGGGCGCTACCTGTGGCTGCCGCTCCTGGCGCTGCTGGTCTTGCTCGCCCTGGCCGCGCCGGGCCTGGTCAACGCGCTCGTTTCCTATTGGTGGTTCGGCGAGCTCGGCTACGCCAACGTCTACACGACCGGGATCGCGGCCGGCATCGCGCTCGGCCTCGCCGGCGCGCTCGTTTCCTTCCTCATCCTGAAGGGCCTCTCCTTCTTCGTCACGCGCGTGGCGCGGCGGCAGGGCCGGGGACAATCCTACCGCGGCCTCGTGCGCCTGGGCGTCAACGGGGCCATCGCCGCCGTCGCTCTCTTCCTCGGGCTGGGCCTCTCCGGCGACTGGCAGCGCGCGCTCTTCGCCCTGCACCAGACGCCCTTCGGGGCGCGCGACCCCGTCTTCGGCCGCGACGTGGCCTTCTACATCTTCACCCTGCCCCTGCTGCAGGATCTCTTGGGCTGGCTTGGCCTCGTGCTGTTCTTCGGGCTCGTCGTCGCCCTCGTGCTACTCTACGCGCTCGACATCGGCGGCCGCGTCAACGCAACGCTCGAGCCCTACGTGCGTACCGGGCAGGTCGTGGGCGCCCCGCAGTTCGACATCCGCTGGCTGCGCCCCTACCTCACCGTCGTTTCGTTCTGGCTGGCCCTGCTGTCCCTCGTCGTGGCCGCCTCCAACTGGCTGATGCGCTACGACTCGCTCGTTTCGCCCGGCAACGGCTTCCAAGGCGGCAGCTACGTCGACCTGCACGCCGGCATCCCCGGCTGGACGATCCTGACCGTGCTCGCCGTCCTCGCCGCGCTGGCGCTGCTCGCCAACGCCTTCATCTGGCGGCGCTGGGCCGCCATCGGCGGGGTCATCGCCACGTGGCTCGCCGCGTGGCTGCTCCTGGTGGGGCTCTACCCGGGCGTGCTGCAGGGGCTCAAGGTCAATCCCGCGCCGCTGCAGGCCGAGGCGCCGCAGATCCAGCACAACATCGACGCCACGCGCGCCGCCTTCGGGCTGGGCAACGTAAAGCTCTCGGAGTTCCCGGCCGACCCCATCAGCGCGCGCGACGTAACGGCGGGCCGCGCCGGCATCAACTCGCTGCGCGTCGAGGACCCTGACCGGTTCACCGAGGCCGCGCAGCAGCAGCAGGCCATCCGCCTGTTCTACGACTTCACCGCGGCCGGACTCGATCGCTATCGCATCGGGGGGCAGCTGCGCCAGCTGATCGTGTCGCCGCGCGAGCTCAACCAGGTCCAGTTGCCGGGCCAGGCCCAGACCTGGCAGAACCTCAACTTCACCTACACGCACGGCTACGGCGCGGTCGTGGCGCCGGTCAATAGCGTGACGTCCGAGGGCTATCCGCAGTACCTCGTCAAGGACATCCCGCCGCAGCGCAGCGGCGATGTCCCCGAGGCGCGCGACCTGCCGGCGATCACGCGCCCCGCCATCTATTTCGGCCAGGATACCACGAATTCCGTCTTCGTCAAGACCAACGCGCGCGAGTTCGACTACGGCAGCGGCAGCACCGAGTACTACACGCCCTACGCCGGCTCGGCCGGCATCACCATCGGCGGTTTCCTCAAACGCCTGGCCTGGACGGTCTACTTCGCTTCGCCAATCCAGTTCGGCACCACGAGCTACCTGACGCCGGCCTCGCGCGTGCTGCTGCACCGCGAGATCAAGGACCGCTTGAACACCCTGGCGCCGTTCTTTACGTACGACGGCGACCCCTATCTCGTGCTCGGCCGCGACGGGCGCCTCACCTGGATCGTCGACGGCTATACCACCAGCCCGGACTATCCCTACGCCCAGCCCTACGCGACCGGCGACGATGCGGGGACCAGCTTCAGCTACATCCGCAACGCCGTCAAGGCCACGATTGACGCCTACAACGGCACGGTGCGCCTCTACATGGCCGACCCGTCCGACCCCATCGTGCGCACTATTTCCAACAGCTTCCCCGGCTTGTTGCGACCGCTCGCGGCGATGCCGGCCGACCTGCGCGCGCACGTGCGCTACCCCGCGGACATGCTCACCGCGCAGTCGCTCGTCTACGCCCGCTACCACCAGACCGACCCGCAGGCCTGGTACAACAACGACGACCAGTGGGCCATCCCCAGCTACAGCAGCGACGGCAAAAACAATTTGCCCATGCCACCTTACTACGCTGTGACGCGCCTGCCGGGGGATACGAGCGACGAGTTCGTCCTGATGCAACCCTACAACCCGCTCAACAAGAACAACATGGTCTCGCTGCTGGCCGGGCGTTCCGACGCGCCGCACTACGGCGAGTTGCTGGCCTACCGCTTCCCGCTCGGGCGCCAGATCCTGGGTCCGCAGCAGCTGCAGGCAAACGTCAACCAAAGGCCCGAGTTCAGCCAGGTACTCTCCTTGTGGAACCAGCAGGGCTCCAACGTGCACTGGGGGCAGATCATCGTCGTGCCCGTCGCGCGCGGGCTGCTCTACCTCGAGCCGCTCTACCTGCAAGCGTCCAACTCGCGCATCCCGCAGCTCACCAAGGTCATCGCCTACGCCAACGGCAAGCTCGTGTGGGGGAACAGGCTCGAAGACGCCCTGGGGCAGATCTTCGGCAACGCCCCGTCGCCGACGCCCATCGCGGGCGCGACGCCCACGACCGGCACGGTCCCCATCAGCCCGACCAACCCGTTGACGGGCACGACGCCGTTGACGGGCACGACGCCGTTGACGGGCACGACGCCGTTGACGGGCACGACGCCGTTGACGGGCACGACGCCGTTGACCGGGACGGCGCGGCAGATCCTGCAGCAGGTGCAGGATCACCTGAATAAGGCGCAGCAGGCGGCCGGGCGCGGCGACTTCACGACCTACGGCAAGGAGGTGGACACGGCCAACCGCCTGCTGCGCCAGGCCCTGGGACAGCGATGAATAAGGGGTAGGTCCTACCGCCTATCGGGTGCGCGGCCAGACGGTCATCGGCCTGCGCGTGCGCGATACACGCTAGAAGGGAGCCTGATGGATCTTTTGCCCGGCATCCGCATCGGCCACTGGCACGATCCTATAGGTGTGACGGGCTGCACCGTGCTCCTGCCCGTGCGCGGCGCCATGGGCGCCAGCGTGTCGGTGCGCGGCGGGGCGCCGGGCATGCGCGAGACCGATCTGCTCGCGCCGGAGGCGACGGTGCAAGAGATCCATGCTCTCCTGCTCACGGGTGGGAGCGCCTTCGGGCTCGACGCCGCGACCGGCGTGATGGCCTATCTGCGCGCACAGGGCATCGGGTACGCCACGCCGGTCGCGCGCGTACCCATCGTTCCTGCCGCCGTCATCTTCGATCTCGACAGCGGCTCTCCCGAGGTTTGGCCCGGCGCCGCTGCGGGGCGCGCCGCCTGCGAGGCCGCGACGGTCGACGAGGCGCGCGAGGGCACGGTGGGCGCCGGCTACGGCGCCTCCGTGGGCCGCGCGCTCGGCGCGTCGGCGCGCGCCAAGGGAGGACTGGGGCTCGCCTCCGACGTGTTGCCGGACGGCGCGCGCGTCGGCGCGCTCGCCGTCGTCAACGCCGTGGGCGACGTGCTCGACGAGCGCGGCGAGATCCTGGCCGGCGCGCGCCGCGAGGACGGCCGCTTCGCCGGCTCGGCCGCGCTGCTCCAAGGAGGCGCGGGGTCGGCGCAACCCATGACTAACACGACGCTCGTGGCCGTCGCGACCAGCGCAAGGCTCGACAAGACGGCGCTGCGCCGGCTGGCCTCGCACGCGCACGACGGCCTCGCACGCGCCATCAGCCCGGTGCACACCGTCTACGACGGCGACACGGTGTTCGCCCTCTCTACGGGCGACCGCGCATCATCGCCGGACGCCATCGGCATCCTGGCCGTCGAGCTCGTGGCGGCGGCCATCCGCCGCGCCGTCCGTGAGGCCACCAGCATCGCTGGCGTTCCCGCGCTGCGTGATCTGACGGCATAGGTAGATCATGGGCCTGTGTCGCCGAAAGGGCGACAACCGTACAAAATTTAGGAAATCGAAAGGGCGGCGCCCCGGTGACTACAGCCATAGATGGTAGGGCTAAGTGAAGGACGCGAGGGGGGAGATACAGCTTCAGGACTTGGCATCCGCGTTATCCCCCGGTAGTCGCCGATGAAGGCCGATCTTGAACCCTTGCACGGTCTTATCAAGGCTCTATGCGGTTTGTGCCTGGAACTTTGCTAAGGTCTCGGTCGTAGCTATAGACTCCATCGCAATCGCCGTTTTGGACTTTGGCAATTGCTATAGTATCGACATAATCGCGAACGCTTTGATTATTTGCGAAAATATTTAAGGCTTCGAGACACAGCGCCTTATCCGCAAGATGGACACCTGGTAAATCAAGGATAGGGTAAAGTCTATCTCGTATATCCTGGTGGGCATAGTTGTAGAGCCGGGGTGAACCAAGGACAGCACATACCTCATGTATGACGCTTTCACTCGTCAAAATTTCTTCGCGACCTTGGATGACTCGCTGAAAAAGCTCCTGCGTCCTTAATTGCTTCGCGGGGTCGTCGCCGGTAAAGTAGCGGATAAAGACATTCGTGTCGACAAACTTCATCGGCTATCCCCTACCTGCTCAACGACGTGCCGCACGCTATCCTCATTTGCTTGGCGGATCGCATCTTCTATCTCTTCGTTCGAGACTCCTGCTCCTGATCGTCCATCCACGGTCTTGACGGACGCATAGGCTGTCTCGGCGGTAAACGGCGAGGATGTATCACCGACCGGGTTGACCCGGTAGGCGAAGCCGTTCATCTCGATGATGACAGCCCTATCCCTTGCAGCTTCGAGTATCATCTCTATATGGGTGTTCTTATTCACCTTGATTCGTTGGACTTCGGTAGCCATATCGTTTGCTCCTGCTCGCTCTATAATCCTCAAGCGTAACAAGTAAAGTATAATGCAGGGCGTTTCCCACACTATCGCCGGGATGATGTAGGCTGGCCTCGCACGCGCACGACGGCCTCGCACGCGCCATCAGCCCGGTGCACACCGCCTACGACGGCGACACGGTGTTCGCCCTCTCCATGGGCGACCGCGCATCATCGCCGGACGCCATCGGCATCCTGGCCGTTGAGCTCGTGGCGGCGGCCATCCGTCACGCCGTCCGCGCGGCCACCAGCATTGCCGGCGTTCCCGCACTACGCGACCTTCAAATGCCGCTATCTTCGTAGACCAGGTCCATGGGCAGCGTCACGGCCACGCTCGTCAGCGCGATGTCGTCGCCCGGCCCGTAGGTCGTCGCGGTCCATGTTCCGGCGTCGTCGCGGGTCCACACCTCGACCTTGCGCCGCCTGTACTCGACGAGGACGTACTCGCGGAACGTGGGGATAGCTTTGTAGCCCTCGAACTTGTCGCCGCGGTCGTGCCGCGCCGTGGACGGCGAGAGCACCTCGACCACCAGCGTCGGGTAGTCGATCCAATCCTGACCGGGCGCGTGGTCGCGCGGGTCGCACGTCACCACCGCGTCGGAGTACACATAGTCGCTCGGCGACTGACGTATCTTGATGTCGGGGGTGAGGGCGCGGCAACCACTACCGCGCACGCCCGTCCGCAGCAGCGTATATATGTTGCCCGCGATCTGACTGTGGTCCTGCGAGCCACCCGCCATCGCGTAGACGTAGCCGCCGTGGTATTCGTGCTTGACCGCGCTGTAGCGTTCCAGGCTTAGGTACTGCTCGACGGTCCAGAGCGGGCCAACCTGCTGCGCGACCATGGCTTACCCTCCCCTGTCATGTTCGTGCTAGTATCGTACCATGGCGACCGACGCCACGGCCGATCCTCACCTCTCCCAGGGGTCGTGGAAAGGTGGGGCGCGTTTCTGGGAGCGCGGGCGTCCCGCCCGTCCCGCCCGTCCCGGGCGCGCGGCGGACATCCCCGCAAGGCCGGAGCGCGGCCGACCAGCATGCCTTCGGGGCTGACCGGACGCGGGGACGGGCGGGATACCTGCGCTCCCAGGACAATCCACGGACCGTGTCACCTCTCCCGGCCATGCGCTCGCCGCTATGCGCGGCATCCGAGTTGCCAACGTTGAGAGCAGGGCGGCCCCTACCCTTCGGACACCATGGTCGACACGCTGCTCACAGGCATCGGACGGGCGATCAGGCATCGGACGGGCGATCAGGCATCGGACGGGCGAT
>JAABUM010005733.1_pt1 | contig 12762 bp, 9 predicted proteins | sample 5559161 | NCBI WGS metagenome assembly JAABUM01 (sample SAMN10711868, study PRJNA513369) | rock metagenome | isolation source: Antarctica rocks | place: Antarctica: Victoria Land, Siegfried Peak nord | reverse complement strand
CCAGGACACGACTGTGACCCTCATGGCCGGGCTTCGCGCCTCCAGGGCGCGACTGCTCGCGCCGATCCTTGCGATCGGTCGACGGCGGCTTCGACGACGTCCGAGACGTCTTGTCGGGCCGCTGCAGACGCAGCACCAACTCGATCAGTTCTTCCTTGCTCAGGCGCTCGAGGTCGATCCGTCCCATAACGGCATGGATTCAGAGATCCACGCGCAACGCAAGGGGTGGGTAATTACGATGAACATGCTTTTATGAGCGCCCTTGGTGCGAAGGCCTGTTCCGTCTCCTGGAAAGATTATGTATGCGCCTCGGCTACCAAGTATTCCGTCCCGGTAGGTGTGCATTTTGAATAGGTCATCTCGCCGGTGCACCCGTGTGATCTCTCGCTCGTAGTCCGTGGCGTCATCAGCGGGTAGCTCATCTTCGTCGTCATCAGCATCTGTGAAGATCTGATCTAGATCAATCGCCTCCAGCCTGTATTTGGCGTCAAAGTGCAACCAGTGGCGTTGCCTGGTTTCCCCGGCGTCGACCACCAACTCGATGCTGTAATCAGGGTCGAACCGGGCGGTGTAACTGCCGTGCCAGCTCGCAAGACCGTGGTTCGGTCGAGGAAAGACACGATTATAAAACAGGTTTATACGGAGGGACCGCATGCCGTCATCCCGGTACAGAAAGCTGACGCGGCTTCTTCGACCGCGTAACAACCTGACCTGCAGGCCTTCGCCAGTCACTTCGATCATCGAGCCGTCGCCCGGCTGCGCAACCCCGACCAGCTACGCCGGGCGGCCGCTACCGCCAGAGATTGCACCAGGGGGTCAATATTGGACGCCGATAGGGGGTCAAACTTCAACGCCGATTGACACGCTCGCGGGCGTAGGCGAGCAATGCCGGATGGTGCGGTTCATCCCCGCGTGTGCGGGGAACGCTTTCCTTCGGTCTGGACCGGCACGGACTGGATCGGTTCATCCCCGCGTGTGCGGGGAACGCGAGGTCGTGACGTTGGCCGGGAACCTCGTGGACGGTTCATCCCCGCGTGTGCGGGGAACGCCTGATTCCCAACGACATCCTGGCGCTTGGCCCCGGTTCATCCCCGCGTGTGCGGGGAACGCCCGACCACACTGATGCCGATCTCGTCCGACCGCGGTTCATCCCCGCGTGTGCGGGGAACGCGCCGATCCCGACAAGGCGACCGTGCGTCTTCGCGGTTCATCCCCGCGTGTGCGGGGAACGCACCCCCTGAGCATGATGCAGTCGTGGTCGGCCCGGTTCATCCCCGCGTGTGCGGGGAACGCGTCCACGACAAGCCCGTGAGCCAATTGGAAGCCGGTTCATCCCCGCGTGTGCGGGGAACGCATCTTCACGCGAGCGTCGTCGCGCCAAAAACCCGGTTCATCCCCGCGTGTGCGGGGAACGCGCCGCTATGACGGTCCATGTCGTTTTCCCCTACGGTTCATCCCCGCGTGTGCGGGGAACGCGGCCTTCCCAACGGCACCCTTCATTACACCATCGGTTCATCCCCGCGTGTGCGGGGAACGCTCCCAAGCCCGTCACTGCCTAAGGACCTGACCCGGTTCATCCCCGCGTGTGCGGGGAACGCCTGGTGGCCCGCGCCCAGCTTGGTCCGGTGGTCGGTTCATCCCTGCGTGTGCGGGGAACGCGTGGAGCGGATTCTCGTCATGCAATCTTCCGGCGGTTCATCCCCGCGTGTGCGGGGAACGCGGCGAACGTGGCGGACCGTCATCTGATTTGTCCGGTTCATCCCCGCGTGTGCGGGGAACGCGCGCTCGCCGAGACTTATGCGCGTGACCCCTACGGTTCATCCCCGCGTGTGCGGGGAACGCCTGGGCAGTCCCGCCATCGGATGCGCCGCGCGCGGTTCATCCCCGCGTGTGCGGGGAACGCATCCCCGTCCCATGCCGAAGCTCAGCCCCTACCGGTTCATCCCCGCGTGTGCGGGGAACGCGGGCAGTGGAGACCGGGGGTCCGGCGTTCCATCGGTTCATCCCCGCGTGTGCGGGGAACGCGGCCAGCATGGCACGGCCGAAGGTGTTGTGGGCGGTTCATCCCCGCGTGTGCGGGGAACGCGTAATGGAAGGCAGCGTCGTCGACGAGGTTCGCGGTTCATCCCCGCGTGTGCGGGGAACGCGTTTTTGCGATCATCCTACCCTCCGATCTCAGCGGTTCATCCCCGCGTGTGCGGGGAACGCAGTCGAAATCGAGGCGATGCAATTCCCCGGTCCGGTTCATCCCCGCGTGTGCGGGGAACGCGGCTTTGTCGTGTTCGGCGGAGACGCGGAGGGCGGTTCATCCCCGCGTGTGCGGGGAACGCGGTGGGAGAAGAGGCACGGACAACCATGTGGGCGGTTCATCCCCGCGTGTGCGGGGAACGCCGATACCTCACCGAAGGCATCCCGCCTGGAAGCGGTTCATCCCCGCGTGTGCGGGGAACGCGACTTCTATCGCGACGTCCGGGTCTGTGATGCCGGTTCATCCCCGCGTGTGCGGGGAACGCGAATGCGCTCTTCTGCGTGAAGACGTCCGCGCCGGTTCATCCCCGCGTGTGCGGGGAACGCTCATAGTAGCCGTCTGTTTTCCACTCTAACTCCGGTTCATCCCCGCGTGTGCGGGGAACGCCCGAGCGAGATGAGCAGGTTGTCCCACGAGTTCGGTTCATCCCCGCGTGTGCGGGGAACGCATCCGGTCCATCGCGCAGACCGTGCGGAACGCCGGTTCATCCCCGCGTGTGCGGGGAACGCTCGCCGAAGATGACCTGGTTCGAGGAGGTGTTCGGTTCATCCCCGCGTGTGCGGGGAACGCGAGCCCTACTCGGTTCCGGTCAAGGCGGTGCTCGGTTCATCCCCGCGTGTGCGGGGAACGCGTGGTGACGCGGTCGACCGAGTGGGGGAATCCCGGTTCATCCCCGCGTGTGCGGGGAACGCTATGACCCGCGCATGCCGGCGCACCTCCAATGCGGTTCATCCCCGCGTGTGCGGGGAACGCCGTGACGCGCTGCGGGGTCAGATCGCCCACTTCGGTTCATCCCCGCGTGTGCGGGGAACGCTGCTTTGGCCGATTGGTCGGGTGGCGACTTTGCGGTTCATCCCCGCGTGTGCGGGGAACGCGTTGACCACATGACCGGAGGCGGGACAGAGCGCGGTTCATCCCCGCGTGTGCGGGGAACGCCCTTGTTGCAAACCCTTGATCCAATATCGGGTTTACGATGTCGAACAGCGTACCGACGTTCCCGGTCCGTTCAGCCGGGGACCCTCGGCGGTTGGAACGATACCAGCTTCAGGCCATCGAAGTCGACCGGGAGGCGGCGATTTCGCCCCGCGGTCTCGAAATCGAAGCCGGCGTCATTAGGCGCCGCCCAGGCGATGGCAGCGTTTCCCTCGTCGATCGCCGCGACCGTTTCCGCCCAGATCATTTCGCGCACCTTGTGCGAGTAGGTGCCGACATAAACACCCGCACGGATTTCGAGCAGCCACACCGCGAGCCGCCCGCGCAGCCGCGGCGGCGCGTTTTCAACCACGATGACCAGCATCGCCCAATCCCGCTTTTTCCTCGAAAGCCGGCAATATCGCGTCCTCCGATGGTTTGGGTGGGGCGAGTTCCCCCGCCAGAAGCACCTGTTCGATCGTCGGGATGATCTTTTCCAAAAGCCCGGATTTGCGGAACACGTCGCGGCAGGCACGCCGAACCGCCCCCTCCGGGCCGCCTGCGGGAGCGCCGAGCCGCCCCTTGGCGGCCTTGCCGGCGATCTCGAACGCCAGCGGCACGACGGTATCAAACTTGAACAGGTCGGCGATGTCGTAGACGAAGGATAGCGGCTTGCCGGTGTGTAGGAACCCCAGCGCCGGCGCGTAGCCCGCCGCCAGCACCGCCGCTTCCGTCAGGCCGTGCAGGCAGGCGGTCGCCGCCGAAAGGCAGCGGTTGGGCACGTCCGACATGTCCCACTTCGCGACGTCGTAGTCGCGGCGTTTCCAGGTGACGCCGAAGCGCTGCGCGTTGAGTTCGTAGAGCCGGCGCACGCGCGCTCCCTCGATGCCGCGCAACTGATCGACCGAGCGACGCTCGGGCGCCGCCTCGTCGAAACGGATCCCAAACATTTTTCGCACGACCTTGAGGCGGGCGTCGTCGTCGAGAGCCAGGCGCGCCTGCCAAAGAAGACGATCGGCCCGCGCCCCGCCGGGCTGGCCCGCGGCATAGAGCCGGACGCCACCTTCCCCGACCCAAACGAGCAAGGTGCCGGCCCGGGCAGCGAGCGACACCGCCGAATGCGAGACGCGGGCGCCGGGCTCGAGCATCAGGCAGGCGATCCCGCCGATGGGAATGTGCGTACGCACGCCGGTGACGTCGACCACCACGAAGGCGCCGTCGAGCACATCGAGGTTGCCACGCTCGACGAAGAGAATGGACGCGCGCTCCTTCAGCGGGATCGGGCGCGGCGGCGGCAGCCCGGGCATGGCCGCCACGGTCAGCGCGCCCGCCGGATCAGCATCAGCCCGCAGCCGAAGGCCTTCGCTCGGCCGAACCCGTGGCCGAGTTTGGTGAGGAAAAGGGCGGGGTCGTCGAGCACCAATTCACCCTCGAAATCGAGCGAGGAGAACCGCACGGGCTTGGCGCCTTCGCGCGGCAGCACGCGCCAGTCGTCGCCATCAACCCGCAGGAGCCGGCACGGCTCGCCGTCTTCACCGGTCGCCTCCGCGAGATGAAACCCGGCCGACTCGCCCTGTCGGACAATCCACTCGGCTCCGACCCGCTGGGTGACGGCATCACGGTTGCTCGCACGATCCTCGTTGCCAAAGTCGCGCAGGGCGCGCGCCAACGGGTCGATCCGTTTGCCGCGTTTTTTGCCAGGCCTCGCGTCCGCCGCCCCGGGGCTTGCCCGCAGGCGGAACCGAAGCCGCTGGCCAGGCGCGAGAGCCGGTGCAAACAGCTTCGGCTCGTCGATCTCGAAAAGCCGGTGAGCATCCTCCGGCTTCCTGGCCGACAGCACCAGGAAGGTCGTGTGCTGCCACGTCGATGCCCCATCTTCCCGCCACAGGAAATCGCGTCGGCGGTCGGGAGCATCGGCGAAGAGCGACCAGACGAGCCGATGCGCCGCGGCAATCCGAGCATTCTCCTCGGGCGGCATCAGGACGCGGGCTAGCGCGGCCGTGTCCGGCGCCTGTTTGAGGCGGACGCGGCTGAGATACAGCGTCACAGAGGTGCCCCCACCGGGACTGGCGCGGCCACGATCTCGTCGCGGAGTTCGAACTGCCGGCGAAGGCGGCTCGCGACCCGGTCGCGTCGGCGCTCGATCCGCAGCGGCCGGTAGTCGGGCGCCAACATGTCTGGGAGCCCCCGCTTCGGATCGCCCCCGAGATCGCGATCGGCGAAAACCGTCCAGTTTGAAGGGTCGTAGGGGAAGCGCTCGTAAGCGTTCCTGAGTTCGGCGATGGTCGCCGCGATCGGCTCAGGGTTCCTCGGGTCGTCCGTGACGAAGGTTTCGTCCAGGGTGGCGAACAGCGCCCCGATCCGGTCGACGGCGGTGGTCCAGACGGGGACGAGCGGCAGACCGAGCGGGCAGGATTTACGGCCGAAAAACAGCGTGTAGGCGGGGTGCCGGAGCGCCGCCGCCAATGCCTCCGGCGGCGGTCCGGACCCGTCTAAGCGGATCAGCGCAACGTCCACCCAGATGTCGGCTCGGTAGTCGCGAGAGGAGAGCAGCGTGTTCAGTTCATGCGAGGGCCGATCCAGCGCCTCACGGCGGGTTGTCCAGCGTGCCTTCCGATCGGCCGGCGGCGCCTGGACGGTGTGATAATCGATGACGAGCGCGCCGGCGAGCCGCACGCGCTGCGCCAGCCGGTAGCTTTGCTCGAGCGCTGCATGGCCGTCCTCGTCGGTGCGGTTGAGGCCGAGGGCGGCGGCGACGAGCCCGAGAATCGCCGAGCGCGCCGGGCGGTCGAAGCCCCCGCGCCGCTCGCCGACCGCGAGATCACCCATTGCCGCGAGCGGCGCGTAGAGCGTGAAGGCGAGGCCGTCGGGCATCAGCGGGCCGCAAGCGCGATCAGGGATTCGAGCGTGCCCTCGTCCGTTTCGACGTCCATCGCAATCGTCTCAGCGGCGTCGCCATAGGCTTTCGCGAACTGATTGCGCAGGGTTTTGATCCGCTTAATCGAGTCCCGCAGCACGTCCTCGCCGCCAACCGGCTTGAGAAAGGCCGCCGCAAGCGTGCGTGGCGCCTCGCTGCCGCGCTCGACGAGGCCGTAGCTGGCAAACGCACGGCTTGCAAAGCTCGCCTGTTTGCCGCGCGGCCCGACGGTCGCGGCAGCCTGGACCAGCGCCGCAATTCCGCGGCGGGCGAGATCGTCGTCGCCGGCAAGGTTCTTCACCAGCAGGTCGCGATCGATGCAAACGTATAGGTAGAGCAGCGGCGCGCCGAACCCTGCTTCACCGACGAACCCGGCTCCGGCATCCTCCTCCGGCGTCTTCAGGTCATCGACCGCCGTGTAATAGTCGTCCTCCACCAGCGCCCGGTGGGTGGTGATGCCGTGCGCGACCTGCACGGCCGCCTCGCGGTTGAAATCGGGATCGTCGGCGAGCATGCGGCCGAACATGGCGATATCGACCGCACCGTCGACTTTCTTGAGAAGCGGCGCTTTTGTCAGGTCGACCGTTTCGCCGGCCGCGATTCGATCCGCCAACGCGAAGGCGGCCGTGCGCTCGTCGGCTGATACGAAGGCGAGTTGCTCGATCCGGGCCGGATTCTTGTCGGTCTCAGGCTTAAGCTTGCCGAACATGTCACCGACCTCGCGCGCGACCTTGCGGGCAGTCTCAGCCGCCACGCCCTTTTCTTTCAAATAATCCTCGATCTTCTCACCGATCCTTTGGGTGCGCTCGCCTAGCCTACCGGCAAGTGCTGTCTTGAAGGCATCCGAGAACCGCCACGCTCGCTTGAGTGCTTGGGAGGAAACGCGCAGCCGATCGACGTTGCCGAAACGCGCCGTCTTCGGCTTGCCGGTATCGTCGCGGTTAAGGTTGGCGGGCGGATACGCGGTGAGCAGGTGGAGCTGGATGAACGTGGTCATGGTGGGCTCGAGTCACGCGGAGGGCGGGATGGGGTCGGGCGTGGCGTCGGGAAGGTCACCGCCGGCCGCGTAATAGTCGTAGGCGAAGCGCGTGCGGGCCTTGCGGCCGCGCGCCTCGTCGAACCAGTCGAGAATCAGGATCGCGAGCGCTCCGACGTCGAGCTTCGGCCCGCAGAGATCGACGAGACGGCGCATCTGGCGGTGCACGTCGTCCGGCTCGCGCGCGGCGAGCAGCCGGCGCAGCCGCCCCGGCGACACCGCCGCGGTCTCGAGACCGCGGTCGGCGAACCACTCACGTCCGGCGGCGCGGGCTGGCTTGCGGGTGGGGTCGTGCTCGCGAACACGGGCCAGGACAGACGCCGCGATGGCGACCGACACCAAGGTTTGGTCAGCCCGCCTGCCACCGTAGCCAAGTGCTCGGTGGAGGCCAAACACTACCTCCTCATTGAGGATATCCAGCGGCGTGCCAGCCCGGCGTAGGCGCGCCAGCGCGCCCCGGTCGGATTCGTGGTTCGGGCTGCCGTCCTGACGAAGAGGCTGCAGGCGCCTCCACCAGAGCAGCGCCTTGCCCCAGCGTTCGTCCCGCTCTGAAGCCGTGTCATAGGCTTTCAACGGTGAAGGGTGATGGATGGGCTGGGTCATGCGACGGCCTTGCGTTTCTTCACGACGTCCGGCGTCGCGAGATCGAGAGCACCGAACAAGCTCTGGCCGAGCTTGCCGAAGCCGCGCAGCGCACCGTGAAGGTCGTTGCGCGCCTCGATCCGCGCCCGGGCGGAGCGCTCATCGAGCGCGTCGAGATCTTCCAGCGAGACGAGTTCGTCGAAGATTGCGAAGGCGGTGTCACGCAGGGTCACAAGCCGGCTTTGAGCCGCTGCTTGGCCAACCATTTCGGGGTCGGCTCCATCGATCGAAAGATCGTCCGACAGCTTGACGAGAGCCTGCCCAAACCCGGCTTCGGTGCGCTCCCAGAAACGGGCGCGGGCGAGGTCGAGCGCGCCACCACCCTTGGGCGCTTTGGTGAACCCGTCCTGCATCTGGGTCCGCTTCACGAACAGCGCCTGTCGGACGAAGAGCCGGGCGATGCCTTCTGCCTCGCGCGCGCCGGCGACGAGCCGGCGGACGATGCGGTCATAGGACGCGAAGCGGACTCGTTCCACGAGAGGGAGCGGCATCTCGCTCTCGATGAACTCGCGCGCCTTCATGTTGTCCATGTCGTATCCGGCGGCGAGCAGTCGAGCGCCTGCTCGTGCGCCCGACTCGAGATGATCGAGCCGTCGCCGCCCGGTCTCGATTGCCTCGGCCACCTGCCGCAGCGGCGGCGTCGTGGTGGCTAGAATGTCGTTGACGACCAGCCCGACCCAATGTCGATAGCCGATCCGGCCCGGTTGCCCGTGCAAGGGCAGGAAAGGGTCCGTTGGTTCGGCGCGGTAATGCGGCGAGAGTGGATGCTGGAAAGCGACGTAGCTCGTCCCATGGGGGCGGGTGCGGTAGGTGCGGACGATCGTGTCGTCCAGGCGGCCTGTAAGATCGCAGCGGCTACAATCGAGGTTCGGCTCGAAGAGGAGGCGGATACGCCGAGGCATGCCCCAGAAAGCCTGAAGCTTGTCCACATCCGAGTCCGTGGTGGTCTTGCCCTTGTCGGAGACGCGTGTCGGTTCGAGCCATGGAAAAATGCTTGCGGGAGCGGCTGGATTGCGATGCGGCGTGGCCAGCCACAATGTACGCCAGAGTGGCGACGGGAGTTCACGGCTGTCGCCTCGCAGATCACCGGGGACCAGCAGCGTCGTCAGCGGCCCGCCACCCCGTACGGAAACACGATGGCCCGCTCCCCCTGAGGGCGCATAGGTCTGCAGCGTGAAAAGCGCAATGGCGACCCCGGCCCGCGAGAGCGTTTCGACGCCGCCGCGATGGACGAAATGGTCGAGGTTGCGCTTCACGGTGTTGGCGCCCGGCGCCTCGATCAGGAGCTGCGAAACATTTACGCTCTCGCCCGCGAAGTCATTCAGATCCTGCCCGAAACGCGGACCGTCGCCGTCCAGCATGAAAGCCGAGGCGAGCGGCGCAAAGGCGGCGTCCAGCACCTCGGGCGTCGGCGGCGACCGGAACCATTCCTCCCAGCCGTCACCGTCGTCATCGGCCTGTCGGCCGCAAGCGGTCGCCAGGAGCCCGATCCAGAACTCACGCGTGGCGGCGTCGAAGTCGGCCCGCCCCCAGGCGGGCGCGATGACCGGGTTCGTTGTAACTTCGGAGGTGATCGCCGCCGGGCGGACCATGTCTCGGGCACCATCGGCCCGCAGCACGGGGATCCACGGCTCGCTCAATAGGGAGAAGGGCTGAACCAAGGTGCTCCTCAAAACTATAATTCGGGGAATATTCGCGTGGGTCTTGCAGGACGCAAAGGCACGCGAGAAGGCGGCCACTCAGTTGTCGACAGGGGTTCCGGCTCAGCTGGCTGACGGTAACGACCGGGACACGTGCGCCAGAACCGCCTGATTTGCGAGAAGTGTCACGTCCTCGATCGCTGGTCAAAATCTCTGTGCAACTGCACTCCATATCTTAGCCCCGCGAAATGCAGGGAGCTTAAGTGCCAGCCGGCGGCAACCGCACACCATATCGGTGCATCCCCGCACGTGCGGGGCGATGGTCGTCATATCATCAACCCGTTTTTTGTCGAGTACCGCAATTCCATCCGCCGCCCGTCGCCGTCGACCAGCCCGCCACCCCATAGGCCGCCTGTCCCCTCCTCCAGCGGCAGTAGAACCACGTTCTCTTCGAACCGGCCCCAGCCGGCGCGCGCGGCTGCGGCCAGCGCTTGCCAGCGCGGCTCGGGCTCGTGGCGGCCGCGCAGCTTGCGCTCGTAGGCGGTGACCTCCGAGAGCGCCCAGGCGAGGCGCGGGTCCGGGTCGGCGTGCCAGGGTACCAGCCTACCGCCGTCCACTCGCGCGAGGCGCAGGACGCGGCTGTCCTCGACGAGACGGGTTGGCGCCGAACCTTCATCGGACCAGCCCTTGCCGTCCGGTCGGTAGCCGTCGGAGAAAACCAGGAGGTTCTGGTTGGCGATGCTGCGCTCCGCGCCCCCCTTGCCGACCGCATGGTTGTGGATCGGGACGAGCGCGTCCGGCATGTCGTCCTCGTCCTTCGCGTAGACCGCCTCGATGGCGGCGCGCACGTCCTCTGGCACGCGGAAGGCATTTCTGGAGAAAAGTTCGCGTGCCGTCCGCCACAGGATCGCATGGTCGCGGTAGACGACGGCCGCGCGCGGAAAGGCTGCCCTGACCCAATCGGCTGCGATCGGGCCGGCCTGATCGGGCGAGACGACGGCGAGTTCGGGACCGGGGATCGGGCGCGGGCGATGAGTGTGCCGCCAGAGGCGTCCGGCTCGCTGCAGGATCGAGTCGATCGGGGCGAGGTCGGCAACGATCAGGTCGAAATCCAGATCGAGGCTGGATTCGAGAACTTGCGTACCCACGATGACCTGTCCGCGCCGCTCGTCCGCGCTGGAATTTCGGCCGAAACGCTTCAACACCCGCTTCTCGATCGCCAGCCGGTCGCCCATCGCGAAGCGGGCGTGAAACAGGTCCGCGTCGCGCAGCGCCGTCGCACCCTCGATCGCGTCGTCGACAGTATTCCGGACCCAGGCGACGCAGGCACCGGCCGTGGCCGCCTCCTGGATGCGGGCGATCGCCGCCGCGGCGTCTGGCACGCGCGTGATAGCGAGGGTGCGGCGGAGGTCGGCTCGTGCAGCGAGGGGCTTTTCAATCGGCGCGAGGAACGGCGCGACCAGCGTCACCAGTGGGTAGTCGTTTGCCACGAGCCGGACTGCAGGCTCGCCGCGCGCATCGCGCCAAGCCTCGACGAGGCGTTCCCTCACGATGCTCGGCAGGGTGGCGGACAGGATGATGGTCGAACCGCCGCCGGCGGCATGGAACGCAACGAGCCGCTCCAGCTCTCTGCCGAGGTATGCGTCGTAGCCGTGGGCCTCGTCTACAACGAGAACCTTGCCCGCCAATCCCGCGAGCCTCACCGCTCCGTGACGGTTCGCCAAAACCGCCAGGACGGCTTGATCGATCGTCCCGACCCCAAGGTCGGCGAGCAGCGCCTTGCGGCTTTCGCTCCCCAGCCAGGCAGGCGCCACGGCCGCGGAATCTTCGTTCTCACCCTGCTGACCGCTGGCGTCGGTCGCCGGAAAGCCCGACGCCGGCCGACGGAAGCGCGGGTGCAGGTCGGCGCGGCCGTGGGCGAGCGCCAGCGACGGGGTCGCGGTCGCAGCGTAGAGGCGCGGCGCGACAGCCTCGATGCGGTCGAACATAGCGTTCGCGGTCGCCATGGTGGGCAGGGCGAAGTAAAGGCCATCGGCGCGGCCTTCGGAGAGCAGCCGGTGGGCGAGGAGGAGCGCCGCCTCGGTCTTGCCGCCGCCCGTCACATCCTCAATGAGCACGAGAAGCGGTCCGTCGGGCAGCGCCTCCACGTCGGCCCAGGTTTGGGCCGCGGTCGGCGGGTACGTCAAGCCGGTCAGCGCCGCGAAGGGGAGTCGCGCGGCCGGAGCGGCGGGCAAAAGCCCGGCCTCGAGCACCGCGGCGTCGGCTTGCCGGCAAGCCGCCTTCCAGTAGGCCGCGACGTCGGTTTGCGGCGCGATATAGGGAAACCACATCTGGTTCGAGCCGATCCAGTCGGCCAGCGCGGTTAGGCCGGCGAGCGCCCAGCTTGCCTCAGCGATGGTGGCCGAGCCGGGCGACCGGAGGTCGGGAGCCGGCAGAAGCAACTCCACGGTGTCCCAATAGAATAGTGCAGCCTCTGCGGCCGCGCTTGGGCGGAACAGAGAGCGCCAAGCGTCGTCCCGCAACGCAACCGGGCGGCCATGATGACCAAAAATGGGCTGGAGAAAGCGGTGTCGCGCCTTTCGGGACCAATTCCGCATGAGCTGCGCCGTGCCCTCGGGGGTCTCCTCCTCCAGCCATCCTCCCAGCAGAAGAAGCCCTGCGGCCGGGTGGCCGGGGTCGGCCTTTCCCCAAGCGGTGTCGTCGGGCCGTGGTAGATCGGCAGGGTAGAGCCCCGGCACCTTCAGCTGGAACAGCGGCGAGAATTTGCCAAGGTCGTGCAGCGCCAGGAGGTGCAGCCACAGAGCTTCCAGCGCCTCGACACGAAACCCGAGCCGGGCGGCAACGACCCGGAAGGTGCGCGGCCGAGCCCGAACCAGAGACCGACCGGCTGCAGCGACATCGAGGCCATGCGCCCATGCCGGATGAAACGGATAACGCGCAGACATATTGGGGCGAGCCTTGCCCCAGAATGAGGCAAATTCCCGCCTGCTCGCAAACGAGCCATTGTTCGCCATCACGTCCTCGAAAGCGGTGGAGCGGCCGTCGCTGAATTGGCGGCCCGTTTTTGCATTCTTGACTATCGCGATCGTCGGTTTCCCGCAAAGCGTGTACTGGACGTATTGGACCTTCTGCGGAACGTGATCACGATCGCGGTGATGCGCCTTTGGAGCCTAGAGCTGTTTGCGTTCACTCGAACTCATAGCCTGCGTTGATGAGGTAATTTCGGCACTCCTCGGGCTTGAAGGCGTCGATGAGCAAGCCGATGGCGTTCCAAAGTGCGTCCTTGGTTCTGGCCGCCGCCTTGCGCAGGAGCGCCTTCAGTTTGGCGAAGACCTGTTCGATCGGGTTCAGGTCGGGCGAATAGGCC
>JAABUM010005732.1_pt1 | contig 12762 bp, 19 predicted proteins | sample 5559161 | NCBI WGS metagenome assembly JAABUM01 (sample SAMN10711868, study PRJNA513369) | rock metagenome | isolation source: Antarctica rocks | place: Antarctica: Victoria Land, Siegfried Peak nord | reverse complement strand
TTCGCGCAGTGGAGGTGGGTCCGTTCAGCCTGGTGACCAGGGTGACAAGAGCCCGGTGACAGGAGACTGTCACGCCGGGATCTGAGGGAGCCGGAGGGTGAAACTCCCTCCGGCTACCCGACCCTGCAGCATCCCCTCATGGCGACATGAGGTGGCTCGCCGCCGTGTCGCGCAACATCCGACCTCTGTGCATGAGCGGTCGTGTCTTGCAGCATCAGGGTTTTCACGTAGACCAGCGCGGCGGGCTCAGCCGTGCGGGAGGAAGACGCTGCGCACGCAGTCGTCCTTCTTGTCTATGAAGATGCGGTAGCCCTCGGGGCGTTCGGAAAGTGGCAGGACGTGGGGTGGCCATGTGCTCGGTGACCAGCTCCCGCGCTCCATCCGTTCGAGCAGCATCGGGATGTGACGCTGCCCGTGCATCTGAGCCCCCCGCACCGTCAGGCCCTTGTTGATGCGCGCCCCCAGCGGGAACGTGTCGAACATCCCGGCGGCTCATCACGCGCCATCACGTCTGCGTGGTCCGCCTACTGGCAGCCGTCGGCACGCTGACCGGTGCACCCAGCCGGACCGGTGGCGGCGACGTGGGACCAGGTGCTGACCCTCGGGCCGAGCGAGAAGTACGACGATCTGCTCGCGTTGGCGCATACCTCTGCCAGGCCCCTGAGGTGGACGTCACCGAAGCCGACGATGCCCACTCGACGACAGCCCGGGTGCCGGCGCGTCCCTTGCCGGCCGTGCCATCGCCTCCCGCTACCCCTGTGGTCCGACACCTGGCCCGGTCGCGGCGGCCGGCCGGGGCTGGCACGCTGCAGCGGTCGACGGGCCGGGGCCGCCTCCCGGGTCGTGCCGGTACCGCGTTCTCGACGCGGTGACGCTGCCGGACCCTGCCTGCACGCCGGGGGCGTTCGACGCGGCGGTCAGCCGACCCAAACCGTCCCAGACGCTGTGCCTCAAAGGCGTCCACATGGCGTCGGTGCGTCCGCCGCAGCAGGTGACCGACGCGTTCAAAAAGCTGGCCCGTGCGGCGTACGCCGCGCCGGGAGCCAGCTCGGACTACGAGCTCGACCACCTCGTGCCGTGGGCTTGGGTGGCGCCAGCGACGCCCGCAACCTGTGGCCGGAGCGAATCGTCGGCGATCCGCGCCAGTTCTACCACCGCAGCAGCGGCGGCAGAAACGCCAACGACGCCGAGTCACGGTCGTGCCGCGCCGTCTGCGCCGGCGAGGTCACCCTCACCCCCGCCCCGCAGGCGATCCTCGCCAACTGGTACACCGCCGAGTCGGTACTCTCGATCGCCCCTTGACACTGGCCCGGATGCGCAGCTGCTGAGATGGGGAGGACTCGCGCTCAAACCCTGGCGGGTCCCTCCATGTCTTCTGCCAAGGCGGACAGCCGTTTCGCTATCTCCGCGGGGCGGCCGTCTGCGACATGTTGATACATCATGGCAACGGTCGCCGTCGAATGTCCGAGACGGTCCATCAGTTCGCGGGTGGTAGCGCCTGCGTGCGCAGCGAGTGTGGCGCCGGTATGGCGGAGATCGTGCCATCGAAGGTCCGGTCTTCCAGCGGCTGCGCGGGCTGGCTTGTAGACCTTGTAGAGGCTGCCGTGGTGCATGTGGTGGCCGTCAGTGTTCGGAAACACGAGTCCGTCGGAGCCGCGCTGCGCGTGGAGGTCCAGATGCCGGCGTAGGTCGATGAGAAGGTGAGGTGGGATGCTGACGTCGCGGATGCCGGCTGCTGACTTGGGAGTTCCCACCTCAGGCTGGCCGCTGGGCCAGGTGACAGCGCGCCGAACACGGATGACCCCGTTCTTGAGGTCGATGTCCTTGCGGCGCAGCTCGGTAAGCTCCCCGAAACGCACCGCGCACCACGCGGCCAAGTGCACCATCATGCGGTACCGGTCGCGCATCGCCTGGGCGATCAGAGTCAGTTCGTGCAAGGTGGCTGGGCGTATTCCTTGGCGGCTTGCGGTGCGGCCGGCGCCTCGGATGCGACACGGGTTGACTGCAATGTGTTCCTCCTCAACGGCCGTATTCAAAACCGTGCGCAAAAGCGAGTAAGCGTGGCTCCGCGCCGCCTGGTGTTTTGGATCCAAGCCCCCATACCAAGCCTTGACACTGTCGGGAGTTATTGCGTCCAGAGCCGTGTCTCCGAACGCGGCGGTCAGACCCTGGACGAGTCTCGCGTACTCAGTTCGGGTGCGCGGCTTCAGTTCTCGGCCATCCAGCCATTGGCGCACGTAGCGATCGAAGCCGGGCCGCTTCGCGGCTTTGGGGGCCGGGGGGCGCCAGCGGCTCTCGGTGATGGCGGCCGATTGCATGCTCAGCCAGGCCTCCGCGTCCCCTTTGGTATGGAACGTAGTAGGGGCGAGATGGCGCTTCCCGTCGGGAGCGAGGTAGCTCGCCTGGTAACGCCTCGACGGAAGCCGGCGGACGTTTCCGAACCTTCGACGTCGTCCTGTGCTGTTGCCACCCGGGCGCCGCGGTGCTCCCACCGCGTCGATCGGCTTAGTGGGACCATCAGTTGGAACAGGTCGTGGCAATCGAAAGGCCCCTTCTCGAGCCGCGTGCGAGATTCGTGCAAGAACGAGTGTAGATCAATGGCCTCTCGTGTCCACTTGTGACACTCTGCCGAACCTACATCACTGCAGCTGGGAGCCGGTGCCAGGACGAAACCGCTGGTCGTGGCGCCATCGGCACCAGTCCTTCAAACAGGTTCAAATCCTGTCAGCCCGACTGTTGTGATGTCTCCGGACATGCTGGACGGCCGAACCCACGAGTGGTGGGTTCGACCGTCTTGGTTTCAGCGTGCGGGTCCGGGTGGGCGTTCGGTTCCTTGGTAGCGCTTGGATGGGCCGAGGACGAGTTCGCGGAGCAGTTCGCCGGTGGCGGTGAGGATGATGCGAATGTTGAGGTCGTGGATCAGGACGGTGACGCGGGTCGGGTGTGGGTTCGGCCGATGCCGATGGGATAGAGCTGGCCGCCGTGGCGCAGGGTGATCTTGCCGGCCTTGTCGACCCGGTCGGTGGGGAACCGGTCGTGGGTGTCCTCGGTGCAGTCACCGGGGATGGCCTTGGGCCGGCTGGTGTAGGACGCGGCTGGGGTGGTCCGGTGTGCATGAACCGGTGCGGGCGCTGCTGGTTGTACTGGTCACGGAAGCGGTCCAGGAGTGTCTGGAGGTCGGCGATGGTGGCTGGCTGTCGGGGTTGGGCGCGAAGCCACTACTTCATCTGCTGGAACCGCTCGACCTTGCCTCGGGTCTGAGGGTGGTCGTACCAGTGGGCCCCCGGGCAGGTCGTCGGCTGCTTGGGCACGGCGATCGACGGTTCGGAACGGGCCGTGGAGGCGGACGCACTCGATGTTGTACGTCCCGACCACAGATGCCGCCAACGCCATGGTGGGAGTCACCGGCTGTGCCCATCGATGCAGCATTCCGGTGGCGCGAGATCCGGCGCGGCCGCAAGACCCACCCATCGGCGGCACATCTGGTCGAAAGATGGCATTTTGGGCCGATCGGGTTTACTATCGCTTTACCAAAGTAGGAGCAGTTCTTTACCTTCGGGGCCGGTCGGCTGACGGAGCACTTCCACAGAACAGTGATGAACCATGGCTGCCTCGTTGCATCTTGAAGAATCCTTGCTGACCCCGGCGGAGGTGGCCACAATGTTCCGGGTAGATCCCAAGACGGTTACCCGCTGGGCGGTGGCGGGCAAGCTGACCGCAGTACGCACGCTCGGCGGCCACCGTCGCTACCGAACCGGTGAGGTGCTGGACCTTCTGCGCATCGGCACCCAGCCGGCAAGGGCCGCCAGCTCGTCCGCCGACGGACCATGATCCGGCTGGAACGCCCGTGCCCGGCTGGCTGCGGACACGTCCTCGAAGCGGACCACCGCCTCATGTCCCGGCCGGACCGTACCTGGGAGCGGCCAGCCCTCGACAGGCGTCGTTCCCGGGCGGACGGACATCGCCGCATGGCCCCCGGCATGGGTCCGATCGCCTCCCACGTCTTCGTGCCCCAGTGACGGGCCCGACGGCCCCGGCCGCTGAACTCCGCCACCTCAGGGGCAATATCGCTGACGCTGACGGTCAGCGCATGGATGCCACGGCAGCCAGCTGCTCGACGTGCGCGTCTGCCCGGTGCGTGCTGCCGGCCTCGCTGACCGCGCCGTCCCTGGCGCGGGACTTCCTGAGCCACTGGGCGTGTCCTGACCATCTCACCGACCCGGACGACGCTTTGCTGCTGGTCTCCGAGCTCGTCACGAACGCCCTGATCCACGGCGCACCACCGATCGGATTGACGATGCGGTGCTCGGACGCTGGAACCATCGTTCGTGTGACCGACTCCGGCCACCAACCGGTCCTGCTGCAGCATCCCGCGGCCGCCGATGCGCTATCGGGCCGTGGGCTGCGGCTCCTCGAGGTCGTCGCCACCGACTGGGGCGTTGACACCAACGCCCACGGCCAGTCCGTCTGGTTCGTGCTGTAGTCCGGTGCCGGAGCCCCCTCGCAGGCGTACCGCCGCAGGGTCCACGTTCACGGCGCCAGGTGGGTCCGCTGTGCTGTGCATCGGTATTGCGACGGAGGGGGTCAGGTCTTCCCGGGCGGGCCTTGATCGCCCAGCGCTCGCTCGGGTGCGTGTCCGAGGCCCAGGGCCGCGTCCAGCTCCGCCTGCGTGAGCGGACCTGAGTGGGGCCCGGCCGCCGCGATCAAATCGCCGAGCAGGCGGATTTCCGCGGCCAGATGCAGGTCGACCAGGCTCGGCTCTTTCGGGGGGTCCCGGGTAGGCATCGACTCAGCCTGGTTCATCCGTGTCCGCCTGGACATGAGCCATTCCGACCCCCCGGACATCTACGCCGATCAGGTGCCGAACAGACCATCTCACGTCCGTTGAGGTCCGGGTCCCGTGTCCGTCACCGGGGGCGTGCTCGGTGACTCACCGGTGGCGACGGCCAGCGAGGGCCTAGCTGACGGCTGCACGGTGAATCACCGGTGGGCAGAGCCGGCGAAGGCCCCGCTGGTCACCGCGCTCGGCCAGTCCCAGGGTTCTCGTTGGTGCTGCGACGTGGAAGTAGCCGATGACTTGCCGGGCATGTCTAGACCTTCTGTTGGATTAGTCCATCTGGACGGGGAGGGACCCCAGCCGGACAGGCTGGGGTCCCTCGTGCATGCGTCTTGATGGGGGCTGATGGCGGCGGAGCTGGCGGCGCTGCCCCTTGCTCACGTTGGACGGGTTTCCGAAGGACCGGGGCATCGACGCCGGCGACAGGGCAGACTCAGTGCAGGGGGATGGGTCCGAGGTTCTGATCGAGCTGGACCGGGTTGAGGTGTACCAGGCCACGGGCATGTTGACCCGCAGCTGGACCTCGGCGCGGCTGAGGCCATGCTGCGGCTGCGGGCGCAGGCCGTCGCGACTGGGCGGACCGCGAGTGAGGTGGCGTCGGCTATCCTGGACCGCCGTCTCGAGCTGGACCGCGACCCGGACGGGCAGCGAAGGTCTCGGCCATGACGGACACCCGAGAGCGAGACATCATCCGGGCGTTCGTGGACCTGTCCAACGAGCTGGTCGGCAGCTACGAGGTTCTCGAGCTGCTGGGCAGCCTCACCTGTCGGCCGCAAGCACCCCATCACCGAGGCCGGCCCGGTCTGACAAGCACCGGCCCGTCGGCAACGACAGCCCCCAAGGCCGAGTGGCGGGGCCGGCGTGGCTACGGTCGCTGAGGGTCGCCGTGAGCCTGATCGGGTGTGGCCCGGGTGACGCAGGCTTGCTGTGGGGGAACGTCCCGTTGGAGGTGAGAGGGGCCCTACCCGTCTCTCGCCCACCTGAGGAGAGCAGCACCCCCGGAAGCGTCGGTACGGGTGTTGCTCATCGTGACCGTGGCGCCGCCCCTCGAGGGACAGGGCGACGCCACGGCGTTCGGTCAAGGCCGAGCCTCCCTGGCCACGAACCACAAGGGCAGGGGCCTCCAGCCCTCCTTCCCCGCCAGGCCGAAGCCTGGCCATCAGGATGTCCAGCCACCCAACGGGGTCAACCTCAGGCCCGGTTCGACAATGTTGGTCCAGACGTATGCCGGGCGGGGGTTGGAACCGGACCGTGCGGTGGTGGTATGTCGTGTCTGGGTGACGCCGCGGTGTCGTTGGAGTGGCATGGCCCGTCCCCCTAGCAGGGCGCGACTGAGCCATTCGGCCGGCCAGTTGCCCGTTGAGTCCCCGCTCCACTGACCGATGCAGGCCAAGTGACCTGCTGCGCCGGAGCCGCTCGACGGTTGCGCTGCGTCCGTTATTGCGGGTGGCGAATCTGGTTGATCTCGGCTTCGAGGTATCGGCGATGGCCACCGAGCGTCCGTATGGGGGTCAATTTGCCGGCCCGGGCCCAGCGGGTAAGGGTTTTGGGGCCGACGCCCAAGAGCGCGGCGACCTCGGCCGGCGTGAGCATCTTGCCGGGACCCGGTGCGGCCTCGGTTCGCGAAGCGCCTGCAACGTCCCGCCGCTGGGCGCGGTCGACGCTTCCGGTTCGGATTGGCTCCGGGTAGGTGGTGGGTTTGCTGACCACGATCCGGGCGGCTTCGCTGAGCAGCAGCTGGTGGCTTTGCGCATACCGACGGATGAACTCCAACGCCTCGTCGACGGTCAGGCCATGTGTGCGAGCCAGAACGCCCTTGGCCTGTTCGAGGTTGACCCGGCTGTTGAGGGCGTCCTGGAGCTTCTTGGCCATGGTTGCAGGCTCGCGGAAGCCGTGTTCCTGCAATAGCCCCAGCGTGGCAAGGTCGGCCAAAGCTTGGATGGTGCGAACGTCGCCAGGTTCCAGCCGGCCGACGTCGGTGCTAAACAGGTTAAGCGCCCCGAGAGTCTTCTTGCGGTGCCGCAGTGGGAAAGCATGAACTGACCGCAATCCGGCGGCCACGGCACGAGGCGCGAACAGCGGCCACCGGTCGCCAGCCTGGGTGAGGTTGGTGTTGACAACCGGGGTACCGCCGCGGAAGCACTCGAGGCATGGGCCCTCATGGTTCTGCAGCTGGAACAGCTCTAGCAGCTTGATCGACTCCTCAGAGGCGGCCATGAACTGCAGCTGCCCTCGCGCGTCAGCCAACAGCAGCCCCGCGGAGGCGGCGTTGGTCACCGAGGCACTGTGGCTTGTGACCAGCTGGAGGAACTCAACGACATCGAAGTCGTCGACTATGTGTCCGCCAACCCAACGAGGACCTGCGCGACCTGCTCGACCGGGACCATGAGCTTCGGCCTTCCCGCTGAAGCTAGCCAGCCCCCGCGCGCTAGTACTCGACGCGCGCTCCGCGCCACTTGCACCCGTTCGTGGAAGCCTGCCAAAGCACGCAGATCGGCCATACACCCCCACACGGCATTAGCGACTTCTGAGGTCCCCCGCTTGTGATTTATTTACGGTTGTGAAGTTGGGATCAGGGGTACGGCCAGACGTCCTGGCCCCGGCGTGGACTGCGTGAGGGTGATCGGTGGGAGCTTTTGCGGATAACGAGGTTGCCAAGCTGGAGGCCTGGCGGCACTGCAGCGGTCAACCCCATCATCGTGAGGTGCGACGCTTCGCCCCCACGCTCGCGCACTGTCGAGTAGCAGAGGCTGAGGACGCCGCTTACCGCAGCCAGAGTTCGCCCCTTACCGCCCGACACCCAACTCCAAGGCCGCTCGGCCTGCCGGGGTTCGTCCGGTGACCGGGAGCCGGGGACGGGCACCGTGGTCCTGTACGCCGTGGGCAGCCCACGTGGTGCCTCCGGTCTAGGGCCGGACAAGTCGGGGCCGCTGACAACAGCCGCAGTCACGAGTCGGCGTACAGCGTCGGTGGCTTATCCCTGGTCCGGGCTTTACCCGATGGGGGTCGCGATGAGGATGGCTCGGTTGTCCCAGACCCGGCGGGAGGCGTTGTAGTCCGTGCACGTGATCATGACGAGCTGGGGCGGCCCGTCGGACGCGTACAGCGCTCTCTTAGCGACGAACGACGGGAAGGCGTCGGGGCTGACGTCGAGAGCCACCTCGGCGATGCGGTAGCTGAAGGCATGCCCGTCCGAGCACGACAACCTCATCACCATTCCGGCACGCACCTGCTGCTTGAAGGTGGGTCTGAAGATGGCCGACCCGTCGTGGTAGGTGTGCCCGTCCATCAGCACCGTCCCGCGGGCCGCACCGGCGAGGACGCTGGGGAACCAGCCGGCGCTGGTCTTGTCCTGGTCGCTCGGAGTCCCGAGATCACCTTCGGGCGTCAGGGAGAGCGTGACGACCGAGGCGTCGACGCCGAGCTCGGCCATGGCTAAGCGCACGGGGCGGCATGGTTCTCCCGATGCGATCGCAGGCACGACGCGTCCCGGCGGTGGCGCCGGGACCGACGCCGACGCGGGGGGCAGGACGGGAACGGCGACCGCCGTCGCGGGTGCCGTGGGCCGCGCGGCCACCCCGCCCGTCGAGGGGGATGACGAGGCCGACGGCGCGGGCGGGGTCTCGGTGACGGCCGATGTAGCCGTCGTCGAGGACGGCACGCTCCGGCTGTACCCGACGTCAAGAGGGGCCGGCGCTGGGGTGGTAATCGGACGCAATAGGGCCACTGACACGCCAGCCGCGGCCAGGACGGTGATGCACGCCCCCGCGGCCAGCGTCGACCACCGTGGTCGACGCTGGACGCGGGCCGAGCCGTGGCGGCTCATCGTGGGGCCGACCCGGCACCCCAGGCGCCACCCGGGCCGAGGTCATCGGCCAGGGTGGCGCCCGTTGCGCAGCTCAAGGTGTCGAGATCCTTGGTTCGCTCGTCCGGACTTCTAGTGCCGGCCCGTTCTACGGCGCAGCCTCATGGCGATGGCTGCGGCTCCGGAGCACAACCCCAGCGCCAGAAGGGCGTTGAGCGGGCTCGCCGGGAGCTCAGTGCCGGTGTCACCGGTATGCGGTGCCCCTGCTCCTGGGACCAGCTCCGGGGTTGCGGTGCTGGTCGGCGACGTGTTGGTGCTGGTCGGCGACGTGTTGGTGCTGGTCGGCGACGTGTTGGTGCTGGTCGGCGACGTGTTGGTGCTGGTCGGCGACGTGTTGGTGCTGGTCGGCGACGTGTTGGTGCTGGTCGGCGACGTGTTGGTGCTGGTCGGCGAGCTCGTCGTGCTGCTGCTCGTGGTACTCGATGATGTCGATGTCGTCGTCGTCGTGGCGATGGCGCAGTTGTTCGCCGTGATGACGTTGTCGTCCAACGTCACCGCACCGGTTCGGGCCAAGAGACGGCCGTTGACTGTAGTGCCGGTCTGAGCCGCGATCGAGGCCTCTGCAAGGATGGTCCCCACGAAAACAGAGTTCGTTCCCAGCGTTGCGGAGCTGCTGACCTGCCAGAAGACGTTGCACGGGTTCGCCCCGTTGACGAGTAAGACCCTGCTAGCCGAAGCAGTGATAAGGGTGCTCTTCGACTGGAAGATAAACACCGCGCTGGAGTCGCCCTTAGCGTCCAGGGTGAGGGTTCCCGTTATGCCGAGGGTGGCGCCCGTGTACAGACCGGGCACCAGGGTCCGACCGCCAAGCTCGGTCGCCACGGCGGTGCCCCCGGTCCGGCCGGCGGCGTCGTTGTACGCCGCGGTCAGGTCATTCTTGGCTTGCAAGGCCACCGCGTCGGCGCTGTGGAGCGTCCCGTTGAGCGTCCCCGGGGGGAACCCGGTGACGGCTGTCCCCGGGCTGACGCCGAGGTCGCCGTTGATGACCGTCGGCCCGGTGTTGGTCACCGTCGAGCCGGCCAGCACGGCAAAGCTGGCGGCCGTGCGCAGGTTGACGGATGGCACCGCAGCCGCCGCTGGACGGATGCCGACGGCTACGGCCATGAGGGCGACGAGAGGGAGAACGAGGACGAGAGTCCAGCGACGACTAACGAGCCGCCGGATCCTGGGTGAGGGAGCGGGAAAATGGATGGTTCGTTGCGCCATGAGGCTGCCTTGTGTTGGTGGATTCCGGTCGCGGGGAGACAGAACACAAGGGCAGATGGCCGCGGCATCTACCCTATAAAGCGAACGCGGCGCGATGTGGCTGCTGCAGGAGCGTTCACGCTCCAGCTCATCTCGTGCCGACGTTCGACGTGCGGTGTTCAGCAAGAACGCGGTCGCCACAGGCTGCCGGTCAGGGCAGGCGGAGACGTTGGCGCTCACCGATTTCGGCGAGGTCACCCTCGCCGGGAGCGGCTGGCTTTGATGGAGACCTGGGCGACGTTCCCATTTATCCTTTACACAGCATACGCACCCTTCGGGTAGAAAAGGGATGTTTGGCCTATTCCGGCCACTAGAGCTGCGCCCCATGGGCGGCCACCCCGTTGCTAGCGCGCGCGACCCAGCGGAGGGGGCGCGACGATCTGCGGCGGACGAGGCGAACAACGTCGTCGTCGCAGGTGTGGGCTCCGCGGGCGCGGCCCCGGCGGCCCGGTTCACCAAGTCGGGCCGGCTGACCGTCCGGTTGCTCGATGCCGGTAGCCCGGACAAGGACGCCTACCGCCGCATCCCGGCGTTCAGCACGCTGTTCCGCCCCGGGCACCACTGGAGCTATGACACCTCACCTCAGCTCAACCTGGGCGGCCGGTCGCTCTACTGGCCGCGCTGGTACTCGGCGGGTCGTCCAGCCTCAACGCGACGGAGTGGGTGCGCGGCTTCGCCGCGGACTACGACGAGTGGGCCGAGCTGGCCGGGCGCCGGCGGTCGTGGGACGGGCTGCGCCCGTCGCGCCTCAAGGTCGAGCGCGCGACCGGCAGCACCGATACCGACCACCGCTTTGCCGGTGCCGTCACCATCGATGGGCCACCACGACCCCGCGCCCGCACACCCCCACCGCTCCGCGAAAGACCGGCAAATCTCCCCCATCGAGCACAGCGCCTGACTAAGTAGCGCCCAGGAAGACCTTCGTGCACGTCGGAACGAGTGCGGTGGCCGGTCGGGTCGGTGACGTGCCGCAGCCACGGCAGCGGTGTAGGTCTTCGGCGCCGAGGGACCGGTCTGGGCCAGGGTGATCGCCAGGTCGTGGACCATCTCGTTCAGCCGGTTCGATGCGGTACGCAGGACGTCGAATGCGTCCTCCGGGGTGATCTTGCCCGCTCCATGAGGATCCCTTTGGCCTCGCCGGTGACGTCTCGGGACGCTAGGGCCTGGTTCAGGGTGTCGGCGAGGGTATGCAGGGCCCCGCGTTCACGGCTGCCCCGTGGGGAGCACGCCTCCGACAAGGTGGCCAAGATCCGCGGCGGTCGAGGCATGTGCAGCCAGGATCAGGCCGATTGACTGCCCGACCAAAGGTGATCGGGTGGGCTGCTCCACCCCCGCCAAAGGAGACCTTTGGCGTACTCCTAAAGCGCCAAAGGTCACCTTTGGTCGTTCCGGGACGGCTGTTCCGACCAAAGGTGACCAGTCGGCTGCTTCAGACCGCCAAAGGTGACCTTTGGCGGGCACACCCCTCGGGTCAGCCCGCCCGGGTCACCGCGGGGTGCAGGTCCTGCACCGGGCATACCCACGTGTCGGCGTCGGCGCCGACCTGCGCACCGGAACGGATGTCCTTGACCTCGTCGCCGCCGGTCTCCCGGTCAGCCCCCGGGAACCAGACGTACGGGACGCCCATCGGCAACGGTGCGGGAGCACCAGATGGCTGATGTCAGGCGGGCGCCGATGAACCAGGCTGAGTCGATGCCGACCTGGCACCCTTGGGAGGAGCCGAGCCTGGTCGACCTGCGTCTGGCCGAGGATCTGACCTCGTCCTCTGGGCTGGCTGGAGACCAGCCCACACATCGCCGCGGCGATGGGGGCGTCTCGCAAGTTCGTGAAGACCTGGATCGACCGTGACGCCGCTGAGGGGCGACGTCGGCCTGGTTACCCGCTCCTCGCGTCCGCGCACCATGGGCACTAAGACCAGTGACGAGGTCGAGCAGCCGTTGCTGTCGGCCCGGGCCGAGCAGTGCGACGGCCCCAACGTTCTCGGCCCGAAGGTCGGGGTGCCCGTGCGCACCGTGTCACGGATCCTGCGCCGCCACGACGACATGCCTATCCCCGTAACTGCGACCCGATGACCGGTCTCGAAACAAACCGCGGTTCGCTACGAACGTCAGCGGCCGGGGGAGCTGGTGCACACAGACGTCAAGCAGATCGGCCGCATTCCCGACGGCGGCGGCTGGCGAGCCCACGGTCGCGGAGCCGGGTCCATCCAACGCGACTGGTCAACCAAGGTTGGGTACGACTACGTCCCCTCGCTCATCAATGATCACTCCCGGCTGGCCTACTCCGAGGTCCTTCCCGACGAGCGCGGCCAGACGTGTGCCGCCTTCCTCGAGCGGGCAGCCACCTACTTCGCGGCCAAGGGCATCGACCGAATCAATCGAGTGATGACCGACTGCGCCTTCGCCTACGGCGAACGCGGTCAGCCGGTACCCGTCGACGTCGTCGTACCGCAGCTGCTCACCGAGGTGGGGCCGTTCCCTGCGCACGATGACCCGAACCGACCGCCGCAACCGGCGCCGAGTCGACAGCCGAGCCAGCTCCCCAGGCCGTTGACGGCGGCCCCCTGGGCGGACCAGTCTCGCGGGCGGTCGGGCGGGTCGCGTCGGGAACTGTCGGGCTCCATCTCCGCTGGCGCATCCCAGGACGTCCTCGTCGGATCTGCTCCTCTCGGCAGGAGAGGAGTACCGTAGTGGACTTTCGCACATTTCGTGACACTGGTGTGACGCCTCTGGTGTGATCGGTCCGCCTCTGGCGTTTGGCTTCAGCCCCGGCCTGTCCGTGGCGTGTCATGCGCCACCTCCCACCGTTTGTGGGG
>JAABUM010005731.1_pt1 | contig 12771 bp, 10 predicted proteins | sample 5559161 | NCBI WGS metagenome assembly JAABUM01 (sample SAMN10711868, study PRJNA513369) | rock metagenome | isolation source: Antarctica rocks | place: Antarctica: Victoria Land, Siegfried Peak nord | reverse complement strand
GCTCATCTACGGCAACGTCAATCCCTATGGGCTGATCCGCCTCGATCTGACGCAGCGCCTCGCCCTTGATGAGGAGGCGCTCAGCTAGCCTACTGCATCTGGTGTCACAAACGTTTGTATGAGGCCGGGTTGAAGGGGGGGATGCCGTCGCCGCCCTTCGCCACGTACCCCTCCCTCCACCCCGCCACGCTCACCGCCGTAGGTCGCCGACCGTAGCTGTCCGTACATGCTGTTGGGCATTGTAGAGGGCGGGCGGTGTTGCGTCAACACTCGCCGCTGGCATAGCCGACCACGAGCGATTTTTTTCTTGGCTGGCAAACATGGCTGGCAAAGGGCGTGCTCTAGGGTGGTGAGGTAGGCCTTGGGGTCCGTGCGGAAGCGGCGTTGGGCGCAGCGGGCCGCCTGACGGGTCTGGAGTTGGCCGCGGAGGGTGCGCCAGGCGGCGAGACCGGCCGGGGCGAGGTCGGCGTCGGTAAAAGGTTGGTGGCGTGTGGCCACGGCGGCGAGGAGGCGGACCGCCCCGCAGACGACCACCCCTGGTGAGGCCCCTTTGCGGCCGGTCGCGTGCCGCTCGTGGTAGCGCGCAGTGCCGAAATACTGCTGTTCTGGCTAAAAATGCGTCTACCGACCGCAGGCGGCGCGCCGATAGGTGTGGGGCACGCCACCCAGGACCGGCAGAACGGATATCGGATCGGCATGGCGCGCCAGCTCCTCCGGTGGCGACGCCGGGCGGCCCTGCCCGCGACCCTGATGCGGCCGTGCCCGGTTGCAGGACGCCACGTACTCGCGGAGCACGCGGGACAGCTGCCGCTCGCCGCGGACGAGCACGTGGTCGAGGCACGCGCGACGCGCGCGCCCGAGGAACCGTGCGCACACGGCATGCGCCTGTGGCGTGCGCGGCGGGGTCCGCAGGATCGTGATGCCACGGGCCGCCGCGACGCGGGCGCACGCCGGCCCGCACGTGCCATCGTTGTCGCGGATCAGGGAGCGCGGGCGCTGGCCGAAGGGGGTGGCCTCGCGCCGCTGCTGGGCGACCCCGGCGTCGGTCGGCTGGCGCGTCGCGCCCACGTGGACGACGCGCCGCGTGGCCAGTTCGACGACGAAGCAGGCGCACAGCGGCCGGAAGAGGCGGTCGGTGACCGGGAGGAAGTCGCACGCCCAGCTGTCGGGGACGTGGTTGCGCAGGAACGTCGCCCACGTCTGCCCGCGCGGGCGCGGCGCGCGGTGGCCGCGCAGCTAGGTCTGGCTCGTGCGCTGCGCCACGCGGACGCCCAGCTTGCCCAGTGCGCCGCGGCTCCGCGCGGCACCCCGGCGCGGGTGCTCGGCCGCCAGCCGCCGGATCAGGGCGACGGTCTCCGCCGGGAGGGGCGGGCGGTCCGGCCCCGGGTGCGATCGCCGCCGCCAGCGCGCCCGGAACCAGGCGCGGTGCCGGCGCAGCAGGGTCTCGGGCTGGATGAGGAGCAGGGCCGCGCGCCAGGCGCGGACCCGGCCGGCGAGGAGCACCAGGAGCGCCCGATCCGCTGGCCTCACGTCCGGACGTTTGACGCTCCGACGCAGCACGAGCAGTCGCTGGCGCAGGAGGGCGTGCTCGGCGAGCAGTTGCGCCCGACCCCGCACCAGGTCAGCACCGATACCGGTCGCATGCGGCAGCGACTGCGGCCTCGCCCAGAGGCGTGCACCGAGCGCGTGACGCAACCCGGCACCGAGCGCCAGCAGCCGATGACGGCAACGGCCACGGAATCCCAACGGTGTCCTCCGCACTGTCGACGCGCACGAGCGGCGAGGACGCAGGGCGCTCCGCCACACCGAAGTCTACCCGCTCGCGCGGTTTCGCCACCACCGGAGGCGGCATGCTCGCCCCGGATGGATAATGAGCCATGACAGCACGCCTCCGCCCTAAGCGACAAACGCCACCGGTTCCCGCCAGCGATCATCGCGCACGCGGTGTGGCGGTACTGCCGCTTCGCGCTCAGCTATCGCGACGTGGAGGAAGTGCTCGCCGAACGCGGGGTCATCCGCACCGACGAGACGGTGCGCCAGTGGTGCCGCACGTTCGGCCAGCACTACGCCAATGCGCTGCGGCGTCGTCGGCCACAGCCCGGTGACACGTGGCACTTGGACGAGGTCTTCCTCGCCAGCAATGGCGCGCAGCACGATCTCTGGCGGGCCGTCGATCAGGACGGGAATGTGCTGGATAGCCTCGTGCAAAGCCGCCGGAACAAGGCGGCCGCGCGGAAGTTCTTCCGCCGGCTGCTCAAGGATCGCGCGTCTGTGCCACGCGTGGTGATCACGGACACGCTGGGGAGTTACGATGCCGCCCGGCGGGCGATCCTGCCCGGCGTCGAACATCGTCGGCACAAGGGCCTGAACAACCGCGCCGAGAACGCGCACCAGCCGACCAGGGAACGCGAGCGGCGCATGCGGCGATTCAAGCGCCCCGGGCATGCGCAGCGCTTCCTCGCCGCCTACGGGCCGATCGCCAGCCACTGCCGCCCGCGCCGCCACCGCCGCACCGCCGCCGCCTACCGTGAGACCCGCCGCGAACGCTTGCAGACCTGGCACGAGGTGACCGGGGCCTCGGCCATGGGCTGAGACCCTGCCCGCCCAGGTGGAGCACGCCCATTCTTCTGGCCCAGTCTCGACGGGCACGCTAACTTGACAGTGCCCGGAGCAGGGCCATCGCGCGGGATCCTTTCGCTAGCGCCGGGTGGCATGCGCCGCTAGCGGACGTGGTGGGGGGCCAGCGCCGGCGCTGGCCCCCCGGTGAGGGAGCAGGGATTACTGCTCGCCGTCGAAGTCGCCGTTATCGTCGACCTGGCTGTCCAGGCCGCCAGCCGGGTCGGTCGTCGCTTCGGTCTCGAGGCCGATCGCACACCTCGCCTTGTGATCCCTGACATATGCTTGCACCGACGGTGGCAAGAAGTGGGGCTGCGCTGCAAGTGATAGCGCTATAAAACACAACGGCGCAGCGGGAATTCTTGCCAGTCGCAGGATCGCTATGTGTCCGACATCATGCGGCGAGGTGTGGCCGATCGCTTCCGTGGTTTCCATCGCACGCACCTCCTTATGCCCGGCTGAGCGGGGTGGGACGGCGCCACACCGCGCGCGCCTACGACGACGGTTGTCGCTGGGCGCTCATGCGGACGCGTCGCGGGCCATGCCGTCGCGGGCCGGCAGGCGCCACCCGCAGGGGCGCTTCGTCGCGATGCCGGTGCCGCTCGGCACCACACGGGGCCTGGTGCGAAGCCGTGGCCCCGCCGCCCCGCCCCGGCGTCCGCGCCAGGCCGACCGCTGCCGGATCACCGCTCGCCGGGCCGTTCCCGGGCCGCGAGCCGCCGCACCGCCCCGGCCCCGAGCGTCTCGACCGTCACCACCCCCGCCAGCAGACGGGCGCGGCGGGCCCGCCCCAGCCCATGGACGGTGGCGGTGGCGTCGCGCACCTCGACGAGCGTCCCCTCGTCGATCGCCCAGCCCTCGTCGGCCCAGCCGGTGGCGACGGCCTGCCGCAGGCGCGCGGTCGTCCCCCACTGCGCCGCGTGGACATCGACCAGGAAGGGGACGAGCCCGAGTCCCGGGCGGCAGGTGAGGTAGGACAGCCCTTCGCCGAACGCGCGCGCCACGAGGCGGCGCTCGCCCGTCGGCGTCGGCGCTTTCCAGCCGCCGAGCAGCGCGACCTCGGCGGCGATCATCGCCCCGGCCGAATAGCCGGCATAGGGGATGCCGTGCGCCTGCAGCGGGGGCAGCCACTCGGCGGCGGTCGGGCAGAGGGCGCGATGATACGCGGGGGTCGCCCCACCGCCGACCAGGATGCCGGTCGCGCCGACCAACGCCGCCGCGCGGAGCGGGCGGGCGGGCGAGACGAACACCGGCGTGACCGCCGCCGCCCCCGCCGCGCGCAGGGCGGCGGCGTAGGCCGGGAACGCCACCCGCTGGCCCACACCGCGCAGCAAGACGCACACGATCCGCGCCCCCGCGCCCCCGGCGGCGCGGACGAACGGACCGAGCGTCGCGCGCAGGCCGCGCGGCGTCCAACCGCCACCGATAAGATACACCGCGCTCACTGCGGTGGTTCCGGTGCTGCACCGAGGGCGGCCGGGGCACGTTCGGGGCGAGGCACCGCCTGCACAGCCCCGGTGAGCAGGGCGCGAACCTCGCCCGGCCCCAGCCCCGGCCGATAGGCCCGCAGGATGGCGAGGCTGATCCGCGGCAGGCTCGTCACGCCGGGGAAGAGCAGATACACCGGCTCCCGGCGCGGCCGGAACTTCTGCTTGAAGGCGAGGAGGGCGCGGAAGCCGTAGAACGGCTCCAGGCGCTCCGCGAGCAGCTCCAGCGCGCGTTGCAGCCCGCCCGTCTCCGTCCCGGCGTCGGCGATGCGCGCCAGCGGGGCGGCGGAGAGGCTGATAAAGGCCGCACCTTCCGCGCGGAAGGCCTGCGCCGCTTGCGCGATCAGGAATTCCATCACGCCGCGGAACGCCGTCGGCCCCTCGCGGCGACGCATCAGGTCGATCGTCCAGCCGCAGACTTGCCCATCGGCGTAGACCGGCAGCCAGGTGGTGAAGCCGTGGATCGTCCGTTGGCCATCGACCGCGATGGCGGTGCGGACGGCGGGATCGCGCGCCTCGGCCAGGGTGCCGAGGGTGAAGCCCAGCTCGGGCAGGCGCTTGTCGGCGGTCCAATGGGCGGAGATGGCCGCCAGCTGCTCGGCGACCGCGGGCGGGGCGCTCGCCAGGTCGACCCACTCGAGCGCGATCCCCGCCCGTTCGGCCTTGTTGAGCGCGGTGCGGACATCCTGCCAGGCCTTGCCCGTGAACGCCAGGTCGGGCAGGTCGATGACCGTGTCCTCGGCGATCTGGAGCGCGTCCAGGCCGAGCGTACGGCCCGCCGCCACCGCGCGCCCGGTCGCGGCATAGAGGCAGGGGGTCCAGCCGCGCGTCGTGCAGAGGTCCAGGAACTCCGCCAGCACCCGCGCCAGGCCCTTGTCGTCGCCGACCGGGTCGCCCAGGACGAGCGCCACGTCGTTGACCACCCGGTAGGCGAGGTAGGCGTCCCCGGCCTGCGCGAGCAGGAGCGTGTTGCCTGCCCACATCGTCATGGAGGCGATGCTCTGCCGCCCGTGTTGGCGCAGCAGCGCCCGCGCCCGCGCGCGATCCCCGGGGCGCTCCGGTGCCGGGCGGCGCGCCGCGCGCAGGAGGGCGAACGTGGCAGCGGCGAGGAAGCCGAGCCAGAGGAAGGTGAGCGAATCGAGGAACCAGCGCGCCTGGAAGCTCGTGCCCTGGAACGCGTCGGTGGAAGCGAGCGCGAGCCGCGCGGCGAACTCGCGCGCCGCCTGACCGCGCGTCGGGCGCGGGGTCAGCGCGCCGCCGAGCAGCGCGAAGCCCGCGAGCGCATAGAGCCCCAGCGCGAGCAGCCCCCCGCCCGCCGTGCGGAGCGCACCCGCCACGGTGGGGGTGTCCGGGCGGGCGCGGAAATCGCCCGCCCGCCAGACGAGCACGCCGCCGAGCACCACCCGGACGAGCGTTTCCGCGAGGTCGGGCCCGTCCAGCAGATGCGCCAGCGCGGTGCCGCCCAGCAGCGCCAGCGCGGCCAGCCAGGCGACCCGGCGCCCGGCCAGCAGGCCCCGCGCCAGCAGCACGAGTCCGAAGCCGGCCGCGACGACGACGGTGCGGGTGCCTTGCAGCAATTCGAAGGGGATGATCTCCGGCCAGCCGGTAAGCCACCTGGAGCCCCCCGGGAGCAGCGCCGAGAGCATATCGAGGAGCCCGGCGAGTGCCACCAGCGCCGCCACGATCGTCCGCGCCCCGCCGCGCGGCCCGCGCCACGACCGCCGCCGCCGCCGACGCGCGCGGTACCGCGTCGCGGCCGTGGCGCGCCATCGCGCGATGGTGTCCAGCGGCGTCCCGCCGCGGCTGAGGAGCCACCCCAGCAGGATCCCGAGCGGGGCGGCCAGCAAATGTTCGATGTCCCAGATGCGGTGACTGACGAGCAGTTGGCCGAGCAGGAAGGCGAGCAGCCCGCCGCGCGCCCAGCCCCGCCAACGCCGGGGGAGCTGGGCGGTCAGCGCCCCGGCGCACCCATAGGCCCCCGCCGAGGCGCCGACATCCAACCGGCCCGCCCAGTCGGTGGCGAGCGGCCAGCCAGCAGACGCCAGCGGCCAGACGACCGCCAGCGCGGCCAGGGCACTGCCGCCGCTCTGGGTCGCCAGGAAGACGAGCACCGCGCGGGTCGTCCCGCCGCGCCACTCGTAGGCGCCAACGAAGAGGGCGACGATCCCGGCGATCGTGGCGATCATCCAGGGGTAGAGCGCGAAGGGGATGCCGGCCACGAGCGTCCACGGCCGACCCGCGCGCAGGGCGGGCAGGCCGTAGCCGACGCCGACCAGCAGCGCCGAGTCGGCCGCCGGGCGCCAGAGGGTGCCGGTGGCCAGCCCGCAGGCCAGCATGAGGGCGAGTACCCCGAGCGTGAAGGGCACCCGCCGGGCGATGGTCGCCGGTGCTGGCCTGGCGCGGCCTGCCGCGCGTAGCACTTCGCCCATGCCCTCCCTCCTTCCCCGCCACGTGCGACTCGCCGCACGTGGCGCCGCCCCAACACAGCGCCCCGCAGTGCGCGCGAGGACGGCGCGATGCGGCAGGCTGCACACGCGCCCCTGTGCTGCCGACATCAACCCGCATGGCGGATTCACCGCGAGCATAGCGGCAGGAGATGAAGTACACATGAAGTCTGGGCGACGGCGTTCGTGCGCCCTGGTGGCCCGACGCCTCATGCCAGCGATCGTGCGAGGCGCAGCCAGGCCGAGTGACGCGCGACATGGCCGACCAGGGTGCGAGGATACTGCGCCTCACACATGCGGGGAAGCGCGTCATCACGATAGCGCGCCTACCCAGATCCTGGCCCCGTCGCCTGTCGCGCGCGACACAACGCCTCGCGTCGGCTAGCGCCGCTGGAGGAGGTAGAGCGCGACCGGCTCCCGGTGCAACCAGGAGGGGTAGTCGCGCCGCTCGCGCACGGCGTAGCCCGGCAGCGGCGAGAAGGCGATCACGTAGGTCGAGTCGGTCGCGGGGGCGATGATCTGCGTCCAGAAAGGACCGTCAGGCGTGCGCGGTGCCGCCCCCGGCGCGACGCCATAGAGGAACCAGCCGTCCCACTCCATCCCTGCGTCGATTCGTGCGCGCGGCACCCCTTGTGCCACCAGCTCGTGCGCCAGCTGCCAGCGCAGTCGGTTGTAGGCGAGCCAGTCCTGCGTGCCGGCCAGGGAGAAGCCGCCCAGGGCGAGCAGGCCGACCAGCACCAGAGCGGGCGCAAGTCGCAACCCACGCGTAGCCCAGAGGCCGAGGAGGAGCGCGAACGGGAGGAGCGGGAGGAAATACCGATCGAAGCTGACCCAGGTGCCGACCAGGACGTGCGCGGAGGTCGGGAAGAGTGCCGCGAGCTGGCCGAGCGCGACCGCCGCGACCAGTCCGATGAGCGGCGGCGGGAGAAGCGCCCGGTGCCCCGCTGCGGCGAGGCGACCGTAGGCCGCAAGCCCCAGGACGCCGAGCCCGACTGCGGCGAGGACGGTCAGGGCGACCCGCGCGCCGGGCGCGAGGAAAGGGGCGCGCGCGCCGAGCAGGTCGTCGGGGCCGATGCCCGCGACCTGTACCATGCCTCCGTAGCGGAGGTAGGGCATCCAGGTGGCGTAGCCGGGTAGGTGCTGCCCCCGCCAGGCGAGGCCGAGCACCAGGCCGACGACCGCGCCGATCCAGGCGAGCGTGACGAGCGCGTGGCGGCGACCAAGCCTGATGAGCGCGCGTACCGTACCCGGTCCGCAACCGAGGGCCAGCGGCAGGCCGCACAGCCCCAGGTACAGCGCCAGGTAGCCGCCGAGGAGCAGGGCCGCCGGCAACAGCGTGGGGCCGTCCCGCAGCGCGAGGGCGAGTACCCGGCCCTGCTCCTGGGGTAACCCCTGCTGCCGCGTCCAGGCCAGGTAGCCCGCGACCGCCGCGGCGGACGGACCCGTGACGGCGAGAGCACGCCACGCGGCCAGCCGCATCGGCCAGCGCGCCAGTGCGCCGTAGAGCAGCACCGCCGGGGGGAAAAGGAGCCCGGGTTGGCGCACCAGGAAGGCGAGGGCGGCGCAGCAGCCGGCGACCAGGAAGCCACTGATACTCCCGCGCCGCGCGCCGCGCACGGCACCATAGGTCGCCAGCAGCAGGAGGCTGACCGCCGGGATGTCGCTCATGAAGGTGTAGCTCAGACTGAAGGTGAGCGGGTTGAGCCAGTAGAGCAGCGCGCCGAGCAGCGCGCGGCGCGGGCCGAGGTCGAGTTCGCGGCAGGTGGCGTAGAGTGCCACGCTGCCGGCGAAGCTGAGGACCAGCGTGGAAGCGCGCAGCGCGGTGAAGGAGAAGCCGAAGAGCTTGGCGAAGGCCGCCCCCCAGAGAACCTGGAAGACGAGCGTCGTGGCCGTCCACTCGCTGATCTGGAGCTGCCCCTCCGCCGCCAGGTGCCGGACGGCCTGGGCGTAGGTCCAGCTATCGATGAGCGGGAACTCGCCGACGGGCGAGACCAGCAGCAGCGGGAGGAGATAGGCACCCAGCAGCAGGGCGAGGTACGGCACCTCGCCACGCCAACAGGCGCGGGGCATGGTGTCGGCGGCCACGCACGGCACCACCGCCGCGTCACGATCGGACCCGCCCGGTGTGCCGGATCCCGCGCTTGCAACCATACGCGCCGCTCCTCTATTGCTTCGTGTGTCCCTGTCGCACAGTCGCGCCTCAGGGGCCATAGCGAACGAGTCGACGCCCGCCCAGGCGCGTGGAATCGAATTTGTCGCGCAGCGCGGGCGTCAGGGTGGCGGGGATCGTCACGGTCGCCGGGTCGCCGTCGCTGACGTAGCGGACGGCGGGGTAGCGGTCCAGGTACGCGCCGAACCACTTGCCCAACTCGGCGTCGGTGGCGCGGATGCGCGGCGTGAAGAACAGGTCACGGCGCCGATCAAACGGCGAGGGCGCCGCCTCGGCGCCGACCAGCAGGACCGCGCTGTAGCCATATGTGTGACCCTGGTAAGTGCAGTGGCGCAGCAAGGTCGGGTCGCCGTGGTCCGGGTAGGCTCCATATGGCAGCGCGAACGTCTCGAGCGGCACACCGGGGACGTAGCGGTGGAGCCCGTCCTCCCCGCCCGCGATCTCCCGCCGGACCTGCTCGTCCGTCGCGGTCGCGAGGTTGGCATGGTGGAGCGTGTGATTGCCGAGTTCGTAGCCGTGCGCGACCAGCCAGGCCAGCTTCGCCTCGCCGAACCGGCGCTGGTCGTGCTTGTTGTCGTCGTCGCTGAACGGCAGCGGGGGAGGGACGTAGAAGACCCCCGCGCGACCGAAGTCGGGGTGGCGGGCGATCATCTCCTCCAGGATGCCCACGGCGCTGTCGGGGTCGATGGTGGTCGTGCCGTCGGGCTGCACCAGATCGCGGAACTGCGACTCGGTGCCATCGTCGAACGTCAGGATCACCGGCGTCTTCCCCGCCGGGATGTTCAGGTCGCCGGTGACGAACTGGTGCATCGCGGTGAGATAGTAACCGTGTGCATAAAGATACGCCAAGTCGCCCCGGAAGGCGGTGGGGGTGCGATTCCACACGCTCGCCGAGTGGGGCAGGAAGGTGTGGTACATCAGGATCGGGATCAGCCCCAGCTCGTTGGGCGGGAGCGGGGTCGGCCCGGTCTGCGCAGCCACGGTGGGCATTGTCGCCGTCGGCGTGGCGGGGAGACGTGCGGCGGTCAGCGCCGCAGGAAGCACCGCGCGTCCGGCAATCAGCGCTGCGGGGAGCGCCGTACTCTGCGCAATCGTCCGGCTGGCGATGGCGCGCTGCTCACGCGGGAGCCCCCAGACCACCCCGCCGAGGGCCACCAGCAGCGCGAGGCAGACCCAGGCCCGATGATGCACGCGCGGACGGCGAGGGGCCGCGCCGTGATCGTGCGGTGTCCGTCCCGCTGGTGCCATGCTCCTCCTGCTCATCGCCTACGGCTCGGCGACCGTGACGGTCGCCGTCGCCGGATCGTAGCGTACCACGGCACCGTCGCGCACCGTCGCGTACCAGAACGGCACCCCGTTGCAGGGCAGGGTGAGGCGCGCGAAGTCGGCCTGCCCTGCGGCGGGATGCGCCTCCTCGTCGAAGAGGAGGAGATGGTGCGTACTCGCCGGGACCACCCGCATGCGACTGGCCGGGTTGTCGGGGGCGTAGAGCCAGGCCCGATACGACGGTAGGTAAGCGCGGACATGCTGGTAGTAGCCCGCGCTGAAGATCAGCGTCTCCCCCGGTGGGAAGAGCGCCCGGGTGCGGGCCAGACGCGCGCGCATGGTCGTATCGAAGCAGGCGATGCCCGCCACGCTGAACTGGGCATCGCGCCTCAGGAAGAGTCCCGCGTTCGTGCCGACGATCGCCGCGCCCAGCAAGAGCGGCAGGACGAGTGCCCCGACATGGCTGCGGATACCCCCCAGGCGCACGTTGCCGACGTACCTGGCCCACGCCGTAATCCCGAGCCCGCGCAGGTCGCGCGCGGCGAGGATGGTGCCCCGGGCGGCGAGGAGCAGGAGGGCAGGCAGGAGGCTGAAGGTGTAGCCGTAGTCACCGAGATGGCCCAGCAGATAGTAGGCCAGCGGGGGGGTCAGCCAGAGCAGTACCAGCGGCAGGGCCGGATCGGGCACCCGGCGCAGCAGCACACGACGCAGGCCATAGTAGGCCAGGAGCAGCAGGGCGACGTAGAGACCGCGCCACAGGAAGATCGCGAGCGTGCGCGCGTTGTGGGCGAATCCCGCCAGCCCGTGGGTGAACGGGGACGCCTCCCCGCTGGCGGCCGTGCCCTGCTGTAGCGTGGCGCGCAGATAGGCGGGCAGCCCCCCCGACAGCACGGCGGTGGGGACGAGCCAGAGCAGGAAACCGAGCCCGCCGGCCGTGGCGGCGAGGAGCCAGTGGCGACGCGGGCGGCCCCAGAACACGGCGAGCGCGAGGGGGGCCAGGAAGAGCAGCAAGTCCTGGCGGAAGCCGGCGAGGAGGCCGTAGGCGCAGGCGAACAGGGCCACGCCGCGCGCGCCGGGGAGGGAGCCCCGGCGGAGCGCCAGCGCCAGCGCCGCGAGGACGGTGCTGCCGGCGGCGAGGGTGGTGTACGGGTAGGCGACCTCGCCGTAGAACCAGAAGGCAACCGCGGTCAGCAGCAGCCCGGCGGCGACGAGGCCGGTGGCCCGGTCATAGAGCAGGCATGCCAGCAGATAGAGGGCGGCGACGGCCACGCCGCTGGCGAGGATGCTGACCCAGACGAGCGCCCGGTTGGGGTCGCCCACCCACAGCAGCAGGAGGCGGGCGGTCGCCACGTAGAGGAGGTAGCCCGGCGGCTGGGGCTGGTGACGGGTCGGGTCGAAATGTCCGAGGGCGCGGATGTAGAGGAACGAGTCCCAGGCATACGGCAGGCGCAGCTTGTAGGGGCGACGCGTCTGGATCGTCAGGAGGCCCAGCAGCAGGGCCAGCGTCAGATCGACGAGCCGCCCCGTCGACCAGTACCACCGGCCCACTTTCCCGACGTCTTGCTGCCGTATGCTCACCCCACCCCCTACCTCATATCGGCTGTTCATGTCTCCCAGATACGCGGATGAATCCATGCCGTCGCGCGCAGGTCACCACGACGCTGCATCGGTCGAGCGTTGCCCACCACGGCACCAGGGTCTCGTCAAGTGTAGTGCATCGTTCCTGCAATACGGTGCAATAGCGGCCTGCATACGTACTACGGTTACTCGTATTTAGCGTAAGAACTGTGCGTGTGCTGATATGCACCGCATATGAGGAACGACGCAGTAGAAACTGTCTGAATAATCGTTAGAGAACGGCCTGCTGCCGCACGGCCCACCGGCTACGCCAGTACGGACGCGGGAAGACCACGAGCGATGCGGCGAGACGACCACCTTACCACCCTCGCGCCACCCTTTATCAGACAGTTTCTAGTACTACAGCGACACTTTGACGTTCGTACTGGGCTCCTGCCCGCCAATGGTAGTTTGGTAGGCCGCGAACGTACTCGTCTTGGCACCGAAGAACAGGATAAGTGTCGCTGTAGTACTAGTGCATCATTCCGTAAGTGTGCTAGACTTCCGGCCTGCTTGAGGAGCCAAGAGGAGGCCACCATGCCAAAGCTGATCAAGGCGCGTGATCCGCAGGATGCCCGCGAGGAGGCGCGTATCCGGCGGCTCGCCCGGAGTCGCTTGGGGCCGCGCGACTGTATCGTGCGGGCCAGGATGGTGGCGCTCAGCTGGGATGGGCGGCGCGTCCCCGATATTGCGGCCGCACTGGGCTGCCACCCGCAGACGGTCCGCGACCGCCTTGCCGCGTTTGACGCCGCCGGGGTCGATGGGCTACGCGATCAGCCGCGCGCGGGACGACCGCGGCGGATCACCGAGGCCGAGCGCAGCCGGCTCATCCGCCTGGTCGCCAGCGCCCCGCCCGGTCGGCTGATGCGGCACGGTGCCGCCGGGCTGGACGCGACCGACGAGACGTTGCCGGCGTGCTGGACCCTCGATACCTTGACCGAAGCCGCCATCCAGGCGGGGATCGCCGTCGCCCGCAGCCAGTTACGCCGGATTTTGCTGGCGGAGCAGGTCCGCTGGCGGCAGCCCCGCACCTGGGCGACGAGCACGGATGCCGAATTCGTCCCAAAAGGACCGCGGTCGTGATGGCCTACACCAGCCCGCCCGCGGGTGCCACGACCATCTGCGTCGACGAACTCGGTCCGGTCATTCCCCGGACCTTCCCGCCGGCGCC
>JAABUM010005730.1_pt1 | contig 12777 bp, 14 predicted proteins | sample 5559161 | NCBI WGS metagenome assembly JAABUM01 (sample SAMN10711868, study PRJNA513369) | rock metagenome | isolation source: Antarctica rocks | place: Antarctica: Victoria Land, Siegfried Peak nord | reverse complement strand
CACTGCCTGCGGCGTCAGCTCCAGGGTCGGCGTTGTCACCACCGGTTCGATCGGGAACAGGGGCACCTCCTTCAGTGTGCTGTCACTGGAAGCAGGCTACCACACCGAACTCTCGCTGTAGTACTAGTACAGTACGCTCGGAATAGCCCGGTAGTATTCTTGGCGTTATAGCAGGAAAATCACGCTACGAAACCCCCGACGAACACCGCGCGCGCTGTACTAGACCTACCTACCGACCTCGCGTGCCCCGCGCCCCCGCGGGCAATCCTGGGCGACCTTCCTGCGCAACCATGCCCTGGGCATCTGGGCCTGCGACTTCCTCCCGGTCACCGACCTCGCCTTCCGCCCGCTGTACGCGTTCTTCGTCGTCGCGCTCCGCTCGCGCCGCGTCGTCCATGTCGGCGTGACGCGCCACCCGACCGACGCCTGGGTGGCGCAGCAGCTGCGCGAGGCCACACCCTTCGACGCGCGGCCGCGCTTCCTTATCCGGGACAACGACGGCAAGTACGGGCCGGAGTTCGACCGCGTGGCCACCGCGAGCGGTATCCGCATCCTGCGCACGCCCGTCCGCGCGCTGCGGGCGAATGCGGTGTGCGAGCGCTTCCTGGGGAGCGTGCGGCGCGAGTGCACGGACCACCTCCTCATCCTGGGCGAGCGCCACCTCGCCCGCGTACTCCGAGAATACGCGTCGTACTTCAATCGGGCGCGGCCGCACCAGAGCCTCGGTCAGGCGCTCCCCGAGCCGTCATCAGAGGATATGGTGAGTCGCGCCGGGCCGATCCGCGCGGTGCCGGTCCTCGGTGGCCTGCACCATACCCACCGGCGTGCCGCGTGAGGCCGTCGGATGCATTTCTAGATACGGTATTGGCTGTCAAGCCCCCTGGCCAGCGAAGCCTGCCCGTCCACCCGTCAAGCGGCGAGGTGAGGCAAGGTGTCGTGTTGTTGTTGTTGATATCCCGGGTCGAAGCGCTGTCGCTTGCTGCCGAGCGCCCAGGCCTGGTGGAGCAACTTCCTGGCGGCGGCGCAGCGCGCCACCTTCTTCGGTTTCCCCGCCGCGCGCAGCCGCTGGTAGAACGCCTTGATGGCCGGGTTGTAGCGGGCGGCGCTGAGCGTGGCCATGTACCGCGCGGTGCGCAGGCGGCCGTTGCCGTCGTGGCCGATGGTCGGCCGGCTGCGGATGCTGCGCCCCGACGCGCGCGGCACTGGGGCGAGGCCGGCGTAGGCGGTCAGCGCCTCCGGGCCGGAGCACAGGGCGAAGTCCAGCGTGCCGACCAGGAGCCAGACGGCGGTCACCAGCCCGATGCCGGGCGCGCTCATCAGGCAGGCGAGCGACTCCGCCCACGCCCCGTCCCTGAGCACGGCCGCGATCTCGGCCTCCAGCGCGGCGACCCGCCGGTCGAGATCGGCGATCAGCTCGTCGAGGTGCTGGCGGACGGCCGCGACGACCACCGGCCACTGCACGAGGGCGTGGCGCTGGTTGCGCGCCTGGGTGCGCATCGTCAGCCGCCCGTCGCGGGCGACCAGCCGCTGCCGCACCTCGTGGTCGACCGCCGGCGGCGGGGTCCAGGGCGCGGGGCGCAGCGTGGCGGCGAGCTGCGCGAGGTCTCGTGCGTCGAGCGCGTCGGTCTTGGCCCGCCGCCGCTGCGCCTTGGCAAAGTGGTGGGCCTGGCGGGGATTGACCACGGCGACCCGATAGCCGGCCTCGTGCAGGGCCACCGCGAGGGCGACCCAGTACGTGCCGGTGGCCTCCAGCACGACCAGCGTGGCCGTCGGCGAGATGGCCGTGGCCTGAAGCCGGCGCTGGAGGGCGGCGAAGCCCACCGGCGTCTGCTCCCCGGTGAACGGTGTGCCTGACTGCCCGCCCGGGGCGAGCCACGCGGCCACGAAGGTCGCGGCCGCGATGTCGACGCCGACATACAGCTGATACGCCACGCGCGCGTCTTCCATACGACCTCCCTTTCCTTGATCGGGCACGCTCCTTCCGTTCCCCGGGACGGCCCTGGCCTGTGCTCGTGATACGTGGTCCATGCCACTTGATACGGTTCAGGCTCCGGCCGTCCCGCGATGGCGGGGGGCACTCTGGAAATCGCGGTCACGGCCGCTGCCAACACAACGCCCTCTCCGCCACCCCGGGACAGACCCTAATATACGAGCCAACACAGGGGGTCGTCTCATGCTCATTCATGCCCGCAGTATCGCACGATCGGGCGGTTGTTCTTTATCTGACAATGCCCTGGCGCGCGTGTGGCCCGCAGCGATCCTGAACCGTGTCTGGCCCCCCGGTCGAATGGCACCGAGCGCGGCAGCGCCGTCGTGCCAGTTACACCCGGTGTGCAGCGCCCCGCGCACGTGTCGCATGCCGGGTCGCTGCTGCGCGCGGCGTGTCTCCCGCTCGCACCCACCCGCCGGGCTCCTGCCGCAGCGTGCATATCACCCACGCCGACGCGGCAGATTGCGTCGGTGAGCGAGCGGACTGCTTCCTCGGTCACGCCCTGGTCACGCCCTGTGTGGGATCGCCTGCCAGTCGGCCGCCGTACCCCTCGCCCAGGGGATGCTCGTGCGCGGACGGTGTGCGTAGCCTACGGAACCCGAGCTCAGCGAGCGCAATTAGGCGGCGTCAGACCACGCGGTTCGTCGCACTTATCCCCGGACTTGTCCCCGGGAAATGGGGGTTATCCACCGGCACACCTGGAGGGGTCGAGTGCCTCGCCGGACGATCGTGACACCCACTCTACTCTTCGTGCCGCCCCTCATCAGTGCCAGGGAGCACCGATGAGGAGCGATACCCGGGAGCGCTGGGCACGCTCGCGCCCTCGGCGTCGGACGACTGACCGAGCGTGGCGGCGAGGCGCGTCCGGAAGAGCGGCGCGGAGGCGGCCTCGGAGGTCTCGCGCACCATCTCCTCCGAGGCCGCCCCAGCCAACTCGAGGAAGTGCCGCCGGGACAGGCCCGAACGCCGCCAGAGGGCGACGGCCCAGTCCGCGAGCGCGACGGCGGTGGCGTACTCGGCGAACTGGCGGCTGAACTCGCGCACGACCGCCCCGATGATCTGCGCGTCCGTGTCGGCCATCGGCGGCGGCGGCGTGTCCGTCGGTGCGGTCGCAGGCGATAGGTGCCGGGACGGCGTGTCTCCGGGGCGCGCCACCTCGCTCGTCTCGCCTGCGGGTGCCACCGGGCGCCCGCCCCGCCCGCCCGCCGTCAGGGCCCCCCCTTGACGCCGCTCGCGTCATAACTTACCCTAAGGTCCATTAGGTTGAGCCAGCACCGCGGGGCAGGGCGACAGGTTCATTCGACATAATGTAGTGTGGACGGTGGTGCGATGGCGGATACGACGGAACTGGTGACCGAGTCACCGGCGGTCTCTTGGTCGACCGCGCTGGCGGTCGAGGCCGAGCCACGCGCGGCCCCGGTCGACCCGACCGCCGCCTACCTCGCGAGCCTCTCGCCCAAAGGGCGGCAGACGATGCGCGAGCGCCTGCGCGCCGTCGCCGCGCTGCTCGACGTGCCGTACGCGCAGATCGTCTGGCACGAGCTCCGCTTCCAGCACGTCGACGCCCTCCGCCAGCGCCTCCTCGAACAGGGCCGGTCGCCCGCGACGGTCAACCTGACCCTGGCCGCGCTGCGCGGGATCGCCCGCTACGCGCGCAACCTCGGGCTGCTGACCGCCGAGGAGCACGACCGCCTCCGCGACGTCAAGGGCGCGCGCGAGTCGCGGCTCCCGGCGGGGCGCGCGGTGCTGGCCGGGGAGCTGGGGGCGCTGGTGGCGGCCTGCGCCGCCGACCCCACCCCGGCGGGCGTGCGCGACGCGGCGATCTTCGCGGTCCTCTACATCGGCGGGATCCGGCGCTCCGAGCTGGCCGGGCTCGACGTCGCCGACTGGACGCCGGACCCGCCGACGCTGCGCATCCGCCACGGCAAGGGCGACAAGGAGCGCCTCGTCCCGCTCGTCGGGACGGCGGCCCGCGCGCTCGACGCCTGGCTGGCGCTGCGCGGCGCCCGGCCGGGCGGCCTCTTCCTGGCGATCACGCGCCATCGCACCATCGTCGGCACCGGGCTGACGAGCCACGCCGTCTATAACATCCTGGCGAAGCGCCAGCGCGAGGCGGGGGTGGCGAAGCTCTCGCCGCACGACTTCCGGCGCACCTTCGTCGGCAACCTGCTGGACGCCGGGGTCGACCTCTCGACGGTGCAGCAACTGGCCGGGCACGCCAGCGTGGCGACGACCGCGCGCTACGACCGCCGCGGCGAGGCCACCAAGCGCCGGGCGGTCGAGGCGCTCCACTTCCCCTTCCGGGGGTGAGCGCGCCCCTCCTGGCGCGATCACCTGGGCGATCCGCGGGCCGTCGCGCCCCTGGCGGCGACCGTGACACGCCCGGCGGAGTCGCCCAGGGTGGCCCGGGTGGCGGCGTGGGCGCTGCGCCACTGCGGCTCCGAGGCCATCGCGCCGCTCCTCGCGCTGCTCGCGGACGGGCGCTGGTCGCGGCGCACCTGGGGGGGGGGGGCTGGTGACGACGAGCGACGGGCGGCGGCGCGTGAGGGGTGCCGCGGCGGTCGCGAGCGCGGCGCGGCGCGCCGTGAGGTCGGGTGCGGGGCCGTGGGCGGTGACGTAGTTGCCTGCCTGATCGGTGATGCGCTCACCCGCCCTGTCGTGCAGGTAATGGGCGCTATCGATCGGGGGTGGTCGGCGCTGGGTGAGGGCCATGGGGGAAACAAAAAACGGGCCGGAGCCCGCCGCTTCGATCGTATCACGGTCGCCCGCCACTCCCGTGATCGCGCCGTTTGCCGGCCGGTCGGATAACACCTATAGTGTATCTGTAGAGGCGTAGAACGCTTGTCCGGTTGGCGCGGGGTGGGCCATGACGAACTTCGAGGTCGAGGTTTCCGAGGCCGTCATCAAGTGGGCGCGTGAGAGCGCCGGGATGACGGTGGAGGAGGCTGCCAAGAAGCTCAAAATCGACGTTGGCCAGCTGAACGAATGGGAAGTGGGGGTCGGCAACCCCAAACTCTCGAAGTTGCAACAGATGGCCGAACTCTACAAGCGGCCCCTCGCGGTCCTGCTGCTCCCTACGCCACCCAAGCGCTTCGACCCGATGCGCAACTTCCGGCTGCTGGAGAGCAACAAGCACCGCAGCTACTCGCGCCCCCTGACGCTCGCCTTCCGGCGCGTGGAGATGCAGCGTTCGGTGGCGCGCGATCTGGCCGAGCTGGATAATGAGACACCGCAGGCCCTCGCCGTGCGCGCCCGGATCAGCGACGATCCCGAGGTGGTCGCGGAGAGCGTGCGCGCCTGGCTCGGCGCGCCGCCCGTCGAGAGCGCGGAGTACCAGCAGCGCGACGCGCTGCAACTCTGGACCTCGCTCATCGAGGACCGCGACATCCTCGTCACCCAGATCCAGAACGTGCCGCTGGAGGAGATGCGCGGCTGCTCCATGAGCGGCGAGCCCTATCCGGCGATCATCCTGAACGGCAAGGACGCGCGGCGCGGCAAGGTCTTCACCCTGCTGCACGAACTCGCGCACTTGACGCTCGATACGGGCGGGGTCTGCGACCTGGCGGGGCTGGTGCCCGTCCCCCGCTCCGACGCTGAGCGGGTCGAACTCTTCTGCAACGCGGTCGCGGCCGCCACACTCATGCCCCGCGCGAGCGTCCTCAACCTGCCGGAGGTTGCCGCGCGTCCCCGCAGCGCGACCGGGTGGTCGGAGGAAACGCTGACCAATCTGGCCCGGCCGTTCGGGGTCAGCGCCGAGGCGTTCCTCCTGCGGCTCGTCAACCTCGGCAGGGCGAGTTGGGACTACTACTTCCAGTTCCGGCCGCAGTTTCGGGAGGCCTATGCCGCGGTCGAGCAGAAACCGAAGACGACGGGCGGGCCGTCGTTCTACCAGATGAAGCTGCGCGACTTCGGCCGCCGCTACACCTCCTCGGTGATCGGTGCCTACCGGCGCCGGGAGATCAACGGCTCCGACTTGGCGGACTATCTGGAGATCAAGATCAACCACCTGCCGAAACTGGAAGAGACGCTCGGGGGGCGGCGGTGAGCGCGCCCCCCGTTTACTGCATCGACACCTCCTCGATCCTGGAGGCCCGCACCCGAACCTATCCGCCCGCCGCGTTCCCCACCCTCTGGGACCGTGTGGAAGCGCTGATCGACGCCGGTCGCCTCCTCTCCCCCATCGAGATGCTTACAGAGTTGGAGCGGAAGGACGACGAGACGCGCAAATGGGCGCGGGCCAAGTCCGGGCTCTTCGTCCCTTACAGCCTGCGGCAGATCGCGACCGTGACGCAGATCCTCACCACGCACCCGCTCCTCGTGGACAGCTCCAAAGGGCGCAGCGGCGGGGATCCCTTCCTGATTGCGCTGGCGCTGATCGAGGGCTATACCCTGGTGACCGAGGAGGTGGCGACGAACTCGCCGAAGAAGCCGCGCATCCCCGACGTCTGCATCGTTTATAAAGTGCCGTACATCACCTTCCTCGACTTGGTGATCGCGGAAGGGTGGACGTTCTAAGCACGTCGTCAGAAGTTCGGCATGTTTCGCTGGCGCGGATTTCCAGCCATAGCGCCAGTATCGGTCAAGGATACGTGCCAGACTTCTGAACATGTGCTTAGCTGACCGTCCCGCCCTGGCCTACGATCTGCCAGTTCGCCCCATCCGAGACCACGGTCACCCGGGAATACTGCGCGCCGAGCGTCTTCGTACTGCCCCAGTAGATTCTTTACTCGCTCGATGTGATGATGGTCACCATATTGGCGTTGGGGTTGACGCGCTTGGTTGTTAGGGGGACTGTCGTTGCAGCCATGCTCTGCTCTGCCCGTATATTAGCGGGGAGCGTGTCGTGCGAAGGGGCCACGATGAACGATCCACACGTTGTAGCGTTGTATTACGATCTCAAGACCGCCCTTCAATTCGATAATCCGCCGCCAGTCGATGAGTCCGAATCCGAATTTGATCTCCACTTGGAAAACAACAGGTTGACCGCCACGATGAAGGCCCACTACGCCTCAATGGAGGCGGCGCGTGCCGTAGTTGCACCGCTCCGCCGTGCGTGGGAGATACGCGCGGCGCTTGATTGGCAGCTGCACGGTCTGGAGTGGCGGTTTGTCTTCGATCAACCAAATATCATTGATGCCCGCCGACCCCTGGTACGGTGTCGGTCCCAGTCTCCACACTCGTGATGACCATTGGGACGGAGAGCGCCCGCGTCATAATTACCCTGCCGAAGTATGCCTCACCGCCCCGGGATTTCATTGTGGATGCTGATGTCCAGGCACTTTGGAGCCGCTATGAGGGTTACTTGGGTAATGTCAGGCTAACTGGGTAGCCTTATGAGAGGTACTGTCAGGTAAAGCTGGGATGGCCGGATCACTGGCGCACAAGGGCGTGTTGAAGGAGGGCAGCACCGCTCGTCAGGCCATGGCCGGGGTGCCGATGACCGCCCGCCAAGTGGCGAAGCGTTCGGCGCTGGTCTGGCGGTAGTCGTGAGCGGTGAGGCGGTGGCGACGCGGACGGACGTGGCCGACGATCGGGCCGTAGGCGGCGAGAAACCGTAGGCGGCGAGAAACCGTTGCGCGTGGCCCGCCGATTTGAAGCGCCGCATCCGCCGCTCCCGCTCGCGCGTCGGCTGGTGCGGGTTCTCCGCCTGGTTATTGCGCCCCTTATGCCGCCGGTGCTCGATGCCGGGCAGCATGTCCCGCCTCGCCGCCCCGTAGCGCGCAAGCTTGTCGGTGACCATGACGCGCGGCACGTAGGTGCGTCCCGTCAGCGCGGTCTACCGCGTGATCGCCTGGCGCGCTACCGCCGCCGGGGTGGCGGACCTCTCGCCGCACGACTTCCGCCGCACCTTCGTCGGCGACCTGCTGGAGCAGGGCCACGATCGCTCGACGGTCCAGCGCCGCGCCGGCCACGCCGCGCCGACGACGACCGCGCGTTACGACCGGCGCGGCGAGGTCCCCCAGGCCCGCGCCACCGCCGACCTCCCCTTCCCCACCGGCCCGGACGACGAGCCCGAGACCGGCGGGGGCGGCTGAGCGCGCCGGCGCTACCGGCGCCCGGCGTGCGGCGGCGCTAGGCGGGGCACTTGGTCGCCGACATGCGTCTTGCGCTGATGCGGTGCGGCGGCTGATGGTATAGTATGGACTTAATGAAAATCGTCGCCTGACAATTCGTGGGGAGGACGGGGATGGCCAGACGCCGCAGCCCGTATGCCACGGGGCGCGAGGAAGCCCTGCCCGAGGTGCGCCTGCATGTCGCGCGCACCGCCGCCCTCGGCGACCGCCTCGCCGCCGCCCGGCGCGCCGCCGAGCTGACCCAGGCCGAGGCGGCCACCGCCCTCGGCGTCTCCCGCGCCAACCTCGCCATGTGGGAGCGCGGCTACCACGACGTCACCTACGCCCACCTCGTCCGCCTCGCCCGCCTCTACCGCCTCGACGCCGCGGCCCTCTTCGGCGATGATCTCGCTCCTACCACCGCCACGGGCGACACGGCGACAGGCGCCGCGCAAGACGACCGCGCGTGAGCCACGGTCGCGGTCAATGCGCTGGCGCGGGCGTTGTCAACTTGAGCGAGTGTCGCGGCGAGGAGCGTGTCCATGGGCGTGCTTCTCCTGGACCAGCTTGCCGATCAGGCAGCAGCGGCCACGCCGGTGACCTCACGCCAGGTGGTGCAGGCAGCCGCTCGTTGTCGGCGCTAGAGGGTGTTAGGAACTTATAACTGCTAGTTGTGTAATCTATAGCACTATCAGGTGGTTGGTAACGAACCGCTGACGCAATCACGCGCCTTCAACGGGCCTGTCACCGTGCCGTGCCGCAATCACAGATGATTCGCCCCGCCTCTTTCGTCAGCCTCGCCGTTAGCGTGCATGCACCCCGTACAAGCGTCCGTTCAAGGTGCCTAACACCCTCTAGACGAGCGCGGTCAAGCGGTGGCGGCGTGGGCGGCAGTGGCCGGCGAGCGGGCCGTAAGCAGCGAGGAAACGTTGCGCAGGGCCCGGTCGCTTGCACCACCGCATGCGCCGCTCGCGTTCGCGGGTCGGCTGGTGGGGATGCTCGGCGCGGTTGTTGCGTCCTGTGTGCCGCCGATGCGCCACGTTTGGCAAGCCTTCGCGCCGTGCCGCCCCATCGCTGGCCAGCGTGTCGGTGACGACCACCCGCGGCACGTAGGCGCGGGAAATGCCCTCTTAACTAGACAGTGCCGGTGCTTAAGGACGCCTCGCCGTATGATGATGGGGGGTCTTACCGGCTTTCGATGATCCGTAGAGATCATCCACGACGATTGGCGCTACGCTTGCTGGTTGTGCCGTTGTCGCGCCAGCTTGGAGTACTCAGTGGAGCTTCCTGCGTTCCTGCCTGATCTCGCGGGCCTGCGCCTTGACGACGACACGGCGACGGCGGAGCGGATGACGCTCTGGGTTGCCGCCACCAGTCGGACAGCCCGCTGCCCGGCGTGCCAGTCGGGCTCCGCGCGGATCCATAGCTGCTATGTGCGCATGGTCATCGATGTGTCGTGGGGCGGCGGACGACTGCCGGCGACGCGGCTCAGCGCATGCCGAGCATGACCACCGCGATCGCAAGCAACAGGACCAGGAAGCCGATGAGGTGGGCGCGGCGGTTGAAGTCGCTCTCGTCCATGGCATACTCACTGGCACGACGCTGGTGGGACGACGATGCAACGCCCTTCAGGAGGCAAGATGGAGGCCACGCCGACCGCGCCGCTATATGTGACCGAGGCGCACCCTGGCCCGGGCCTCGCCACCCCCCCGATCGGCGCGACGGCACGACGCAGCGGTGGGCGCGCACGCTCCGTGGCGGCAGGGACGCGCGGAGCCGCGAGGTGCCGCGCCGGTGCGCCAACTGCGGAGCCGGGAGACGCGGCGGGTACTACAAGCCGCCGCTCCTCCCCGCGATCACCGGGCGCCTCTGCGTCGCGTGTGTCGCGGGCGACGTCGCGCGGCCGCCCTGATGCGACCCCCGGGCGGCGCGGCGGCGTTGTTCAATCAGGCGCGCCCGCACCAGGGCCTCGACCAGCACATCCCGCTGGCACTGGACCCGTGCCCCCCGACTGGCCCCGTCTGGTGCCGGGACACGCTCGGCGGCCTCCTGCACGACGACTATCGCGAGGCGGCCTAGATCTTGCATCCCACGTCATTTGAATTCTTGCACACTACGGGCCAGACGGAGCGCTAGTACAGCGTGTCTGGTATTTCTCGGGGGTTTCATCGTACGATTTCCCTGCTATGTCGCCAAGGATACTCCCGAGGTATTCCGAGCGCACTGTACTAGCGCCAGGACGGCGAGGGCGGGCAGCCACCCCTACCCGGCGAGTTGGCGCACGACTGACCAGGCACCGGCCGCGCGCCGATCGACCACCGACGCTGGTCGCCACTTGCTCATGTCGCCAGGTTAGTGCGCACGGGTCCTGTCCCGTTAAGTTTTGACTGAACGAAGCCTCCCCACTGCAGACGGCGTTCGGTCGATAATCGCTCCGTCGAGCGCTGGATCGGGCCTGCCACTGCCCCTCCAGCCCTACTTCTCAAGCGTCCACTCCGCCAAAACCGCCTAACTTGACAGTGTCGTAGCGCGCGACGCTGGGCCGCGCTCAGCGCCAATCGTCTATCCAGTACTCCGCCTCGATCGGCGCACCTGGCGGGGCGCTCCCAGCGGCGGACTGCGTCCCCGCGGGTTCCTCGGGCCACACGACGAGGTTGAGCGCCGCAGCGTGCTCTCGCACGACCGTCGGCGGGGCCCAGCGCACCAGCGCCGCGACCACGGCCGCCGCCAGCGCCAGCACCCCCAGATCGTCAAGCTGCCCGAGGAAGGGGATGAGGCTCTGCGGCGAGCAGATGACCACGAGGGCAAAGCCCGGGATCACCCACTTCCACCCGGACACCCGCCGGTCCCGCAGCAGGCGCCAGCCCAGGCGCAAGCGGGGGAGGAAGCCAAGCCCGGCAAGCGGATCCTGTTGGTGTATCATGCCCAGCACCTCCCTGACCTTCCCGGTCCCACGCCAAGTATACTGCCTATCCTGACCTTTCCCAATCTCTGGTGCCTTCCTTTGCGCCCCGTTGACGTGACGAGCGGCAGCGCTACACTCCGACCGCGCCACCGGCGTGTGTGGCGTCTTCGCCACCGCGACGCGATAAGGAGCGTACACCCAATTCGTATTCAACTGCGTAAGTCCTAAAGGAGTCTCCCGATGCTGACTCGCCTGTTCCGCCGTTGTGCCCAACTCGGACGATCCCTTGCTCGCGCCCTCCGGCAACGCCTGGCCATTGCGACGAAACCCGTCGAACAGACCGTCATAGTTGGCGTGCTCGCCGACCTCGTGCGCGGTCGGCCCGCCCTCGTCGCCGAGAACGCCTTCCTGCGCCAGCCGCTCCTCGTCCTCCGGCGCAGCGTCAATCACCCCCGCTGCACCCCAGCCGACCGCGCGGTGCTCGTGCTGCTTGCCAGCCGTTTGCGGGCCTGGCACCAGGCGCTGCTGATCGTCCAGCCGGCGACCCTACTGCGCTGGCACCGCCAGGGCTTCCGCCTGTTCTGGTGCCGAAAAAGACGACCCCGGTCAGCGGCGAAGCCGAAGGTGGCGGCCGAGACGATCGCGCTGATCCGGGAGCTGGCCGCGGCCAACCGGCTGTGGGGTGCCGAGCGTATCCGGGGCGCACTGCTCAAGTTGGGCGTCCGCATGGCCAAGACGACGGTCCAGCGGCACATGCGCGACGCGCGCCCGCCCCGCCGCGCCGGGCAGTCCTGGTCGACGTTCCTGCGCAACCACGCCCCCGACAGCTGGGCGTGCGACTTCCTCCCGGTCACCGACCTGTTCTTCCGGCCTCTGTACGCCTTCGTCGTGGTCGCGCTCGGGCCGCGCCGGGTCGTGCATGTCGGGGCCACGCGCCACCCGACGGCTGCCTGGGTCGCCCAGCAGCTGCGCGAGGCGACGCCGTTCGACCAGCGACCGCGCTACCTCGTCCGCGATCGCGATAGCAAGTACGGGCCGGCCTTCGTGCGCGTCGCGGCGGCGAGCGGCATCGCGGAGCGGCGGACGGCGTATCGCGCACCGCGCCAGAACGCCACCTGCGAGCGGTTCCTCGGCAGCGTCCGGCGTGAGTGCCTGGACCATGTGCTCGTCCTCGGCGAGGCGCACCTGCGGCGCGTGCTGCGGGAGTATGTGACCTACTTCAACCAGGACCGGCCGCACCAGGGGATCTGCCCGCATATCCCTGGCAACGCTGCGGCATCCCCGGTGCATGCAGGAGGTGTAGGCAACGTGCGGGCATTCCCGGTGCTCAGCGGCCTCCACCACGCGTACCGGCGAGCCGCGTAGCACCGACGGACAGGCGAAGCGGCCAGGACAGGGGCAGATTCAAACGGTCATAGTGGCGAGACCTGAGTTTTGACACGTCCCTCAGGGGGGTGTAACGCCATTATACGGGGTTGTTCTCACGGTCTGGCGAACTGCCACGTCGTTAGCGGCGGCTCCGATTGGGCCAGGGACGCCATGCCGGGTCGCGCCGTGCGACACCGGACGGGCGCGGGCGGGTCGGGCGGTGCTCGGCCACGGGGAGGGTCATCGCGTCGTCCGGGTCGTCCACCGACTGCGCCTCAAGGGCGGTGGTGCGGCGGGGGTCGGTGCGGAAGGTGAGCTGGTGGGGGCGACGGATCACCCAGGACGGGCCGTGGGGGTAGATCGCCGGGTCCGGCCAGTGCGTGAGCGCGTCGAAGAGGCGCGGCCAGATCCCGTTAGCCGCGTCTTGCAGCGTGAGACGACAGGCGCGCCGACCGCAGACG
>JAABUM010005726.1_pt1 | contig 12792 bp, 15 predicted proteins | sample 5559161 | NCBI WGS metagenome assembly JAABUM01 (sample SAMN10711868, study PRJNA513369) | rock metagenome | isolation source: Antarctica rocks | place: Antarctica: Victoria Land, Siegfried Peak nord | reverse complement strand
GGTTGCAGGTCTCCGGGCACTGCGCGCCCTCGCTGCACCTGGCCCCTGCCCTCGCCACGCCCAACCTGCGGCACGTCGAGTTGTTCGCCGACCACGAACGTCTCGAACCCCTGCTGTTCGACGGCGTCCCGGCCGTTCACAGCGGGAACCTCGTACCCACCGACCGGCCAGGCAACGGCATGACCATCGCGGCGCGCGCTCAGCAGTACCAGACCTGACCCCGTCCACCTGAGATTCCCAGGAACCGACGAACATGCCTCGACCTAAACGTGCGACCGCAGTCCTTGCCCTGGCCGGCCGGCTCCTGCCTGGAAGTAGGAAGGACAAGCCGGCGCGGCCCGCAATGGCGGCGCCCGCGCCGCGGCCCGCGCCCGGTCGGCCCCGCCTGGACCTGCCGCTCGGCCGCCCCGACGGGTCGGTCGAGCATGCCGTCGGCGCACACCCAGGCCAACGGCCCTACCAGCTCACCGTCGGGACCCACCTGGTGGGGCGCAGCCCGACCGCCGACCTGCGCCTGACCGACATCACCGTCTCCCCCGACCACGCCGAGATCACGGTCGCCCCAAGCGGCCGGGTGTTCCTGCGTGACCTAAAGGCCGACAACTGCGTATTGGTCAACGGCAAACCCATCCACACCGTCGAGCTGTTCGACGGCGCCCGCATTAGGCTCGGCCGCCGCGAGCTGCTGTTCCACCGCGACGCCCCCGACTCCACCAACAATGCTGCACGAGACGGCTTCGACCGGACCGACGAGGCATGACGGGCGCCGCGGGGTGGTGCCGGGTGTGCTGATGTGAGTGCGTGTACTTGCGGGAGACCCGGCGTACTAACCGGGATGGCTCGGTGGTGTCTTACTTGCAGCTGGCCCATAACGAGCGCCATCTCGCGACCGGCAGCCCGATCGCGAAAGTGATCCACAGCTTCGGGCGGGCCGAGCAGGTCGACCGGGCCGCATTGGCCCGGCTGGTCTCGTCGATCTCGCGGTTCCTGACCCCGGAAGAGGCCGCCGCAGCAGCGCACGGCGCTGACGTTGAGATCGTGGACTCCCGCCCGATGGGTAGTAGATGGACGCTGAATCAGGTGTGGGAGCGGCTCGGGATCGGCGCGGCGATCCGCAAGGCAGCGTCCGGCCGGCGGCTGGACGCTGCAGCAGTCGAGCGGGTCGTGTTCTCTGGTCACGCAGCGCGCCTTGCGGCCGGGCTCCAAGCTCGCCGCGACCGACTGGGTCGCCAAGCGGGTCGCGGTCACCGGCTGCCAAGGCTTCACCGACGACGCGGCCTACGCAGCGATGGACTTCCTGCTCGACGCGCTCGAGGGCATCGCGGCCGAGGTGTTCGCCTCGGTGGCGCACCTGCTGAACCTGGACCTGGACATCGTGTTCGTCGACACCACCAGCACCTACTTCGAGCTCGACATCCCGGACGAGCTCGCCGCGCTGCAGGACACGGTCGACGACGACGGCGTCTGTCGGCCGGTCGAGCAGGGCAAACGGGCCTTCGGGCACTCCAAGGACTTCCGCACCGACCTGCCGCAGGTCGTGATCGCGATGGCGTCACCCGAGATGGGGTGCCGGTGCGGTGCTGGAGGTTCCCGGGCAACACCGCCGACACCTCCATCATCCGCACCGTCAAGGACGGCCTGGCCGGCTGGAACCTGGCTCGGTTGGTGTGGGTCGCTGACCGCGGCTTCGCCTCCGCCGCGAACCGGGCCTACCTGACCCGCGGCGGCGTGAGCGTGACCACGGCCGCGCCGCCGAACACCAGCAACGCTTTGGCTGTGCTGACCCCGCTCTTCGTTGCCGCCGCTGCGCGTTTGCCGGGCCGAGTGGCCTCGGGGTTCACGACTGGGCATCGGGGCGTTGCCGCCGCCCTGCCACGGCAGGTGCCTACCGGCCTTTTGGATCAGCAGCAGCCCCACCGTCCATAGAACGGCGATCCCGATCACGTCCGGGCTGAGCCTAAACGCCACCTCGCTCTTGGGCAGATGAGCGAGGTGGGCAGCAGGCACAGCAGTGTCCTGGTCGGTGTCAAAGGCGAGCGGACCGACGACCGTTGCGGTGCGCAACGCTCAGGAGGCCCGATCTCAGGCCTCTCACACGCTCACGTAGCCCAGCCCACGCCAGGTACCCGCCTCGGCGCCGTCCGCAGCAACGAGCAGGTCCGGCAGCGCCCGGGCCAGGCGGGCGCGGCTCGGCGCCGGCATCCGCGCCAGGATCCGTTCCAGCTCGACTGACCGCGCGGTCAGGACCTGCTTGACCAGACGGCGGCCCACCGGAGTCAGACCCAGCTCGATGGTCCGCCGGTTGTCCGGGTTAGTTTCCCTAGTTATCCAGCCCGCTGCGACCAGCCGGTCGCACAGCCGTGTCATTGTGGAGGGCAGCTGTCCCAGGTGGTCAGCGAGGCCGCCGCCGGTACACGGCCCGTGCCGTGCCAGCAGTGCCAGCGCCCGGAACTGCGACAGCGACACCTCCTGCGACGCCGTCTCAAGTGAACGGTCGGCCACGCTCACCAGCAACCGGCTGAGCTCCACCAAATCGGCCACGTCCCCAGCCGGAGCCTGCCCGACTCTTCCCGCCACCGCCACTCCCCTCCAGACCGACCGTGAGGACACCCATGATAGGACAAGTCTTGCCTGCTGGAACGGTCGGGGCCGACCCACTCGTGGACCGCGCTTCCAGCCAACCAGGAGTCAACCGCAGCAACGCAGCTCGATGGGGCGGCTGGTCTGCGAGTTGTGGTCTCCCGCCGCGGTTCTGATCGGGCGGGCGGACGGTCCCGTCGGGCACGGCGATTACCTTCGGCAGTGCGCCGTCGGCCGGGTCTGGGCTCGCTCACGCGCAGGTGCTGCGGCGGCGAGCATCCATTTCCTAGATCCGACGGCATTAGCGTCTTACTGGCGGTCCTCGCCTCAACCGCGCCGTGCCCATGCCGATGGCCTTTCGGCCACGAACTCGATTCCGGTGATCCAACTGCCCGCTTGCGACCGGGCTGGGTTGCGATCCGCACTCGCCATCGGGGCGCCGTGCTCGACCGGTAAGGCACGCGCTTCATCTCCAGGACAAGGATGGTCTGCGGCTTATCTCAAGAAGTGGGTGACCCCGGTTCGGGAAGAACGCAAGGCACCGTGGTGCCTTCTGAAGATCCCGGCCGTAGCTCACTGACCAACAGTTGTGCCGCTGCAACTGGATGGCCATCGTTGTAATATGGCAACGGCGAGCGCGCGGGTGCCACCAGGCACAGCACCGCTGGTGCCACATTTCTCGGCGCTGCCAGAGCGCAGGCGCCGAGTGGCTACTGAGTCAGCTGATCCGATCTCGGCGATCCCACCGCCGGTGAACGCACCCGGTCAAGACCTACCGAGAGGCACGTATGACGTTCTCACCATCGGGACAGCAGTTCGAACTCAGCGTCGACGACCAGCAAGTGATGATCGTCGAGGTCGGCGGCGGCATCCGCAGCTACCGGGTCGGAGACCGGGACGTTCTGCAGCCCTACGCCATGGACCAGATGTGCGACGGCGCGCATGGCGCGCCGCTGATCCCGTGGCCCAACCGGCTCGCCGACGGCCGCTACCGTTTCGACGGCACCGATTACCAGGTGTCGCTCACCGAGCCCGACAAACACAACGCCATCCACGGCTTCCTTCACTGGCGGCCTGGCAGCCCGTGTAGCGCGAAGCCGACCGGATCGTCATGGCCGCGACCCTGCTCCCTTTGCAGGGCTACCCGTTCGCCCTGGACGTGTTGATCGACTACCGCCTGACTGACGACGGGCTAAGCGTGACCACGACCGCGACCAACGTCGGCGACCACCCGTGTCCGTACGGCTGCGGGCAACATCCCTACCTCTCCCCCGGTGCCGGGCTCATCGACGACTGCACCCTGCACCTCGCCGCGGACACGCGAATCGTTACCGACCCGAACCGCGAACTGCCCGTCGGAACCGAACCAGTAGGCGGCACCCCCCACAACTTCCGCGCAGGCAAGACGCTCAACGACCTGAAGGTCGACTACGCGTTCACCTCCCTGACCCGAGACGCCGAGGACCGAGCATGGGTGCGGCTGACCGGCATCGACGGTCGCGTCGCCGAGCTGTGAGTTGACCGGGCCTACCCAATCATAGAGATCTTCACCGCCGACACCCTTGCTCCTTACCGACGTCGCCGGGGGCTGGGCACCGAACCAATGAGCTGCCCACCCAACGCGTTCCAGTCCGGTGCCGACGTCGTGCGGCTCGAGCCGGGTCAATCAACCAGCGCGTCCTGGGGAGCCCGCCTCGCTCAGTGACGCGAACCGCCCCGCCCTGCAGCCGGAATCGCCCGCTCGCGGGCCCGAGCAAAGACAGCCCGCGACTGCGGCCTGTCGTGCGGGCCCGCATCGCCCCCGCCCTACCGGGGCATCCCCTGCAAACGGCCTACCACCACAACTAATTGCTAGTTTCGATCAAAGGATTCGGTGATGAAACTTCTCGACCCGTTACTCAACGACTTGACACCGCGACACCTTGAGATCTACCGGCGCTACCAGGTCGTCTGCACGGCAGTGGACTTCGGCGCGGCCGCTTGTTTCGTGGTAGGAAGCGTCTTCTTCTTCTTCCACTCAACTACCAAGGCCGCCGATTGGCTATTTCTGATCGGGTCTATCCTGTTCGCCGTGAAACCCACCATTGACGTCGTCCGCTCCGTGCACTTAAAGAAGACACCGAGTTGACTCCACCGCGATGCCGGGGATTCCCCGCGAGCAGATGCCATCCCGGGGATGGAGCGCGCAGCGCCCGACGAGCGCCACCGCGAGCAGAGCTGATCGGCCCCGTCGCAACCCCGGTTGGCCCGCCGTCGGGGGGGAGCCGCGTGCTGCCTGCGGGTCGCCGCCGTCTAAAGAGGGCGGGCTACTGGACTTGCTGTTCGGAGGCGTGAGCGGTCGGGTTCTGGTCGAGTTCGAACCCCCACTCGCTGTTAGACTGGACCAACTCGAAGCCCTCGTCGGGCCCTTGGGCGCCTTCGGTGCCGTAGCCGTCGGCCACTTGGAAGTAGTAGTGGTTGAACTCCTCCGTCCCTGGAAGTGTGCCGGGCGGGAAGTTGCCCTCGATGGAGTCGAGCGCCGCTTCGAACATCTTCTGGTGGGCTACCTCACGGCTCATCAGGAAGTTCAGGGTGTCCTTCAAACCGGGGTCGTCGCACACCTTAATGAGCCGCTCGTAAGTGATCTTGGCTCGTGCTTCGGCGGCGATGTCGGAGCGCAGGTCGGCGGCCGGCTGGCCGATTGTGTCGATGTAGGCCGCCGTCCAAGGCGCGCCCATCGAGTCGGTGAGGCGGGGGCCGCCGCCACCCAGCATGTTCGGGCCGCTGTTGATCGACATGTTCACGAAGTCGGGCATCTTGCCGTTGAGCAAGTCACCGAGATAGTTGCCCTCGACTTGGTCCACCAGCTCGGCTGGCGAGCCCTTGAGCAGCAGATGAAGAGACTGAGCCACCATCTCCAGGTGCGAGAGCTCCTCGGTGGCGATGTCCAGCAGCATGCTGCGGCGCTGCTCGTTCGGCTCGTTCCAGCCCTGCATGAAGTAGCGCATGGCAGCGGCGAGCTCGCCGTTGGGGCCACCGAACTGCTCCAGCAGCATCTTGGCGAACAACGGGTTCGGGTTGTCCACTCGCACCGTGTACATCATGCGCTTGTTGTGCAGAAACATAGCAACCTCCCGGCGGATCAGGGCCCGCGTCGACCAGCCCCGTACGAGGGCAGACTGCCCGACGCGGCACCGCTGAAACCGGCGCTACATTCCCGTCCCTCCTCTGCTCGCTCCACCGGCACGACAGCCAGCCGCTGCCGTGCCCACCGCCGGCGGTCACAGGATCACCAGCCGACAGAGACCGACAAGCCGCCCCTAACACGTCCGTCAAACAAGCCCGGACGCGACCGGCCGGCAGATGCGCCACCAGCGCATCCAGGAGGACTCGCACGTCGCCCATCACCTGCATCGGTGCGCAGCGGAGGTAGGCGTCGCAGTCGGTCCGACAGGACGTCTGTGTAGTTGGACAGCGAGGTGCCTGCGATCCAGATCGCCATCGCACAGATCACGAACACCAGCAAGGACAACCGCAGCGGGAGGCTCGGCAGCAACATGAACCGGGCGTGCCCTGCCCGATGATGTGAAAGCGCAACGATCAACGAGGGTCGGGGCTGCCCTTTCCGGTTGCCGCGGCCAGGCCGGCGGCCACGAGTGGGTGTCCTTCCCCTTCCGTCTTGCGCACCAGGCTGAGGCCACCCTTGGTCTCGTACAGCACGTATTGGAGCTCACGTAGGTCGAACACGCCGCGCAGGCGAAGTTCGGCGTACAGGTCGTTGTCGGTCAAGCCGCACAGACGCAGCTGGCCCCGCCGGAGCTCGCCGTTCAGAACCAGGACACGAATGCGGTGGTCCTGGAGCTTGCCGAACAGGGGCCAGAACCGCAGCAGGCTGGCCAGGCGATGAACGGCCACGATGGTCACGAGCGCGACCGCACCAACGGCGTACGACTGGTCCTTCGCGACGGCCGTCCGGCCCACGATCGCGCCGATCGCGACGGCCGCGGCGAAGTCGATGGTCGTCCACTGCGCCAAGGTTCGCCGTTCGGCCACCCGCAAGCCCAGCAGGGCGGTGCCGTACATCAGCGTCACCTTTACGGCGACCCCGACCAGATCAGGAGCGGGGCTGGTGAGCCAGGACATGACGAAGCTCAGCTGTGCTGTTGCACGTAGTCCCGCGGGTCCCGGTCGCGGGCCGCGATTCCGGCGGCGTGCTGCGACTCGAAGGTCAAGAAGGCGACGGCTATCTCATGCCGAAGATCGCGGTTGGCGTGGTGGCGGAAGTCCGCGAGGTCTTCTCGCTCTTCCTCCGCCATGTGGTCGCTGTTGGCCGCCCTGGCCTTGACGACTGCTTGCCACCACGCGTCGCTGCCCACGTCGTGCCGGTCCACGTCTGCAGTGGCGTCGCGGATCTCGTTGTGGTCCTTGATGACGTCCTTGACCTCACTCGCGGCACTGTCCTTGCCTCCTGCGCCAGTGCCGATCTTCAGCAGGTGCGGGTAGAAAGTGGTCTCTTCAGCCGCCGCGTGGACGTCCAGCAGGACCGTCAGTCGGCCCCAGATAGCGCTCAGGGCCTCGGTGTTTCCTCGGTCGATGTCGTCCAGAAAGGCGAACATCCTCCGCTGCTCGTGGTGGTCGTTCAGGATCAACTCGGTAATGTCCATGCTCGCCTCGGGTAGCAGGTGACGGTTGGTGCAAGGTCTACAGCATCAGGAGTTAGGCGCCCTACTGCCCGACGCGGCGCCGGGCAGCCCCCTGCCACGCTTACGGCTTACCCGTAGACCTGCACAACCGCTCGATCCTGCTCATCGGCGCCGGGAGCGGCAGCGGTCGCAGCCTGGCACTGAGCTCGCCGCCGTCGGCGCGCGGCTGGCCCTGGTCAGGCGCCGTACGGAGCCGCTGGAGGAGGTAGCGGCGCTGGTTCGGGAAGCCGGCGCGCAGGCGCACGTCGCCTCGGCCGACCTCACCGAACGTGGCGGTGCTGAGGCTGTTGCCGCAGCGGCGCTCGAGGTGTTCGGCGGCCTCGACGTGCTGGTCAACAACGCCCGCAAACGTCCGCGCCGGGCGACTGGAGGCCATCGCGGAGGCCGAGGTGCTCGGGCAGATCGCGCTGAACCTGTCGCGCCCCGATCCTGCTCACCCCCCGCCGCACTGCCCGCCCTGAAGGCCTCCGGCGACGGCCTCGGGCCGACTGCTGACCGGCGTGGAAGATGCCGAAGCGGGCGCCTAGCGTCATCGTGTCGGGGGAGAAGGCTGTACGCGAGTCGCGTGGCTACTTCCACGACCGCTCCATCAGGTGGGTCAAGGACGAGGTCGAGCTTGCCGCCGGCCAGTTCCGGCGCGACATGCTCGAAAGCCAGCCGTCTGGCCTGTACGCCCGCGGAGCCCAGGGCAAGGACGGTCTCCATCCGCACCACGTCCTCGGTAAGCAGGTGCCCACGGCCCGCGGTGGGGTGGGCTGCCAGCCGTCTGGCCACGTCGCTCCACACGTCCGGCCACGCCACGTCGTCGCGGGAAGCAGCCCTGTTCACCGGCCTACCCTGCCGTGGATGGGCTCCGGGGGCCAGATTGGCGACCTCGCACACACCAACGTCCTGAGGGGAAGGGACGCCGCGCTTAGCGCACGATCCTGCGCCGTTGCTACTCGAGCCCGGACGAGGGCTGCCGCCGCCAGGACTCGGCTGCGGCCTGCGACACCCGGCTACGCCAAGGAGAAAACCGCCGAGGAACAGCACGCCGCCAAGCGGAACGGCCCGTTGGGCGCTGGGGCGCTGCCCCCAGCGCCCGCCGGCGCGGAACTGCTGCCAGGAGAAGATGAGCAGGGCGCCGAAGACGAGCACGATGACGGCGACGCTGACGGCGGTGGGCATGGGGCTGCTCCTGCGTGGGTGCTAGTCGTAGCCGGGTGGTGGGGTGAAGGGCCGCGGTCCTTTTTTGGGGATGCGCGGGACGGCCGGTTCGTCCGGGGAGCGGACGTGCTCCTCGCGCAGCGGCTGCAGCTGCATCCCGCGGGCGCGCCGGTGCCGCCGGGCGTTGAAGTAGGCGGCGGTGACCTGGTCGAGTGTGACGCCGAAGGTGTCGGCGAGCTGCTCGGCGAACGCTGGCGTCAGGCCGAGCTCGCCGCGTTCGATGGCGCTGTAGTTGCGGTCGTTGAGCATGAGCGCGTCCGCGACGTCGGCTTGGGTCAGGCCGGCGCTGACCCGCAGGTCGCTGAGCTTTTTGTCGGCGTCGTCGAGCGTGGCCAACAGCGTGGCTGGGGGAATGTCGAGTGCGACCGCGAGCTTCTGGATGCTCTTGACCGAGGGCTGCGCGCGGCCGCGTTCGTAGTGGGAGATCTGCGAGGCGGTGGTGCCGACCAGGCTGCCGAGCTCGGCTTGGGTGAGGTCGGCGCGTACCCGGGTCAGGCGTAGCCGGATCGGGTCGAACGTGTAGCCGCGCGCCATGCCCTTCCGATCGCCAGGTGGTTCGGGGGTTACTCCAAACGGGTGATCCGCGGCGACAGCCTGCCGCATGGCGGTCGGGTGGATCAGCAGCCGCCCCGGGACTGGCGGGTCGGCCGCGGCCATCAGTGCCCGGCCAGCGCGGCCGGGCGGGTCGCGCCGGTGGGGGTGCCCCACAGCGGGCCGATGTGTAGGAGGGCCCCGGTGTGCGGGGCGTCGAGCATTTGGCCGCCGCCGAGGTAGATCGCGACGTGGCCGGGCGCGGCCGCGGTGCCATCGCTGGCGAAGAAGATCAGGTCTCCGGGGGCGATGGTGCTGACGGGGATCCGTGGCCCGTAGGCGAACTGCATCGTGGTGGTGCGGGGCAGGGCCACGCCGGCGTAGGCGTAGGCGGCTTGGGTGAGGCCGGAGCAGTCGTAGAGCGGGCCGGTGCCGCCCCACTGGTAGGGCAGGCCGAGTTTGCTGCGGGCGAACGCGATGGCTTTGGCGGCGACCGGGTCGTTGACCGGAACGGGCCCGGCGGCCGGCGGGCCGGCGAGTTTGGCGGCCAGCGCCTCGATTGTCTGGACGTACGCCTGGGTCTCGGGGTAGGGCGGGATGCCGCCGGCGGCGAGCACCGCGCCGGGGCCGGCGTTGTACGCGGCGAGCGTCAGTGCGACCTTGTCGGCCGAAGGCAGCCCGGAGACCTGGTCGTACAGCGCGCAGTCGTACCGGGCCAACGCCATGACGGCGTCCGGCGGGTCGAACGGGTCGGCGGTGCCGTCGCCGTTGTCGTCGCGGCCGTAGCCCGGCCAGGTGCCGGGCATGAACTGCGCCAAGCCCTCGGCGCCGACCGGGGAGACCACGTTCGGGTTCCACCCGGACTCGGTCTGGGTCTGCGCGGCGACCAGCGACGGGGTCAGCACCGGGCAGGTCGCGGCGGCCTTGCTCACCCACGGCCCGTAGGCAGCCGGGACGGCGCCGGCGGCCAGGCCGCCGCCGACCCCGCCGCCGGAGGCGGCCGCGGGCGTGGAGCTGGCCGCCGACAGCAGGATCACCAGGGCCAGCAGCGAGATGACGACGAGCGCTGCGACCCCGGCCAGGAACTTGCTCATGGCTGGGTCGCCGTTGGGGTCACGGTCGCCGGCTCAGAACGCCAGTAGCTGGTCGACCCGCCAGCCGGCTGGGGTGGCGCTGACCTGCATGCCCTGGGACAGGGGCCGGGTGTTGTGCAGGTTCGGGCCGCTGGTCGTGACGGTGTAGGTGATGCGGACCTCGGCCTGCTGGGCGGTGGGTGCGGGCGCGCCTTCCGGCACGGCGACCTTTTTGACGTTGACGCTGGTGACGGCGCCGGCCGCGGTCAGCTGCTGCCACAGGGCAGCGCTGGTGCGGGTCTGCGGATCGACGATCTGCGCGTAGACCCGGTCGGTGACGTAGGGCCGGGTGCGGGCGTTCGCGTCGTGCAGGCCGTGGTCGTGTCCAGGCCGGGCGTCGTGGCTGTTCAGGGCGGTGATGAACTCCGCGGCCACCTGCGCGGCGGGCGCCGGCACTGCCGGCAGCGCGCCAGGCGATGCCTCGGACGGCGGAGTCGCAGCCGCGGCGGCCGGTGACGGGGGCGCCGTCGAGGGCCGGGCTGAGGCCGCGCCGGCCGTCAGGGGGTGCGCGCAGCCAGTGGTCAGCAGCAGGCAGAGGACCCCGCCGGCCCACGCGGGCCGATGGTGGAGCAGCTGGGCCATCAATGTCCCTCCCGAAAGTGTGACTGCCCAGGTGCGGCTCGGCGGTGCGGCGTGCAGTCCCGGCGCAGAGCCATAGCGTTTTACGTCATTTTTACATGGTTTTTGAGAAAATCCTGTACTTGCAGTCTTGTCTAGCAGCACCTACGGTGCTCGTCCATAAGGACTCGCCAATGCCACGGAGGTGGCCATGCACGACGGACTCCAGCCGGTCTCGCTCCTGCAGGAGGCGGACAGCCGTGACCCGGACGACACCGCAGGGCCGCTGCTGACCGCGGAGAAGCCGATAGCTGCGCTGCCGGTACAGACCCCCCGCGAGGCCACGCCCCCGGCCTGGCCGGGGCACGGAGGGCGCCGCGGCGCGCAACCGGCCGGCCTGACCGAACCGACCGGCCTGACCGAGGCGACCGAGCCCGGCGGGGAGCGCGCGCCTGCGGGTCCGGACGTGCCGGCGCCGGCCGCACCAGTCGTCGCATCGGCGCCTAAGCCGGCCCAGCCGGACGAGCCGGCCAGGGCGGTGCCGGCTGAGGACCTCACCGACGAGCAGCTGCTCCGGCCGCGCCGGGCGGCGCCGACCCGCGGCTGGCGGCGCGTGGTGTTCCACGCCAGCTTCGGGCTGGTCAACCCCGGCCAGAGCCCCGCCGAGCTGCGCTACCAGGCGCTGGTCGCCCGGGCTCAGGCGCCGATGACCGGCTGCCGCCGGATCGCGGTGGTGTCCGCCAAGGGCGGGGTCGGCAAGACCAGCACGACGCTGGGTCTGGGCGCGACCGCCGCCAGTGTCCGCGGCGACCGGGTCGTCGCCGTCGACGCCAACCCCGACCTCGGCACACTGGGGGAGCGGGTGCGCCGCGACAACCAGGCCACGGTGCGCGACCTGCTGCGCGCTGCCGGCCGGCTCGAGCGCTACCCGGACGTGCGGGCGTTCACCAGCCAGACCCCCGCTCGGCTGGAGGTCCTGGCCGCGGACCGCGACCCCGCCCTGTCAGAGGCGTTCGACGAGGCCGACTACCGGCAGGCGTGCGACCTGCTTGGCCGGTTCTACAACCTGCTCGTCACCGACTGCGGCACCGGCCTGCTGCATTCGGCGATGGCCGGCGTGCTCGGCGTCGCCGACCAGATCGTGCTCGTCGCCGCACCCGCGGTGGACGCGGCCCGCTCGGCCGCCGCGACCCTGGACTGGCTCGACGCGCACAGCCGCTCAGACCTGGTTGCGCGACGCCGTCGTGGTCGTGTCCGCGGTACGCCGCGGCGGCGCCGTCGACGTCGACCGGGTCGTGGAGCACTTCGCCGGGCGGTGCCGCAGCGTGCTGCAGGTCCCCTACGACCCGCACCTGGCCGAGGGCGCGCAGTTCGACCTCGACGCCCTGCGTCCCGCGACCCGGCGGGCCTACGTCGAGCTGGCCGCTGCGGTCGCCGACGGCTTCACCGGCGGGACAGGCCGGCGGTGAAGTTCCTGCTCGACGCCGTCGGCACCGTTACGAGCCTGGCCCTGCTGGTCCTCGGCGTCCGCTGGACGGCCAGTACCCGCGGCTGCGCCCTGCGGGTCCGCCCCACCCGCACCGTGATCGGCCTGACCGACCACCTGGCCCGGGCGGCCGCGCCCGCGGTCGAGCTTGCCATCCACACCACCCCCGGAGGAACCGCATGAACACGCCTGTCTACGCCCACCACGGCGCCCGCATCCTGGCCGACGTCGTCGTCACGCCCAACGCCGGCGCGCCCGGCGGCACCCAGCTCGGCGACATCATCAACTACATCGCGTTCTACGCCGAACTGGCCTGCGCGGCCGGGTTCCTGGCCGCCGCGATCGTCTGGGCGCTGGGCTCCCGGACCGGCAACTACGGCGCGGCGCAGGGCGGCAAGACCGGCGTCGTCACCTCGGTCGGTGTCGCGTTCCTGGTCGGCGCCGCCGCCGCAATCATCAACTTCTTCTTCCACATCGGCCAGAGCGTCCACTAGATGATCGATTCCAAGCCCTCAGTGGTCGTAGGCGAGTAGCGAGCGCTTGACGGGCTGTCCAGTGTGGTCGTTGTGCCAGATCGCTGCGGTCAGGGCGAGCAGGCGTTGTACGACGCGGACGA
>JAABUM010005725.1_pt1 | contig 12793 bp, 23 predicted proteins | sample 5559161 | NCBI WGS metagenome assembly JAABUM01 (sample SAMN10711868, study PRJNA513369) | rock metagenome | isolation source: Antarctica rocks | place: Antarctica: Victoria Land, Siegfried Peak nord | reverse complement strand
CCGTCCAGCTGGATGTCCAGCACCGCATGCGGTGTGGGATCAGACGACTTTCTCTTTGGAAGGTGCAGAACCCCGACAGCAAGACGCCAACTGTCCCCCAGGTCCCCAGGATCGGTTTCCAGGACAGCCGCATCCGAGGCGAGTATCTGGCCGCACCTGGAGCCACTGGGGCGGCGAGTGCAGTGCGGCCTGGTCCAGCTGGATGTCCAGCACAGCGTGCGGGAAGCGCGTCACCTCTGTCCGCGACACCTGCTGGCTCAGATCCCGCGCCCACCTGCGGCAGTCCGACAAGTAGCAGCTGGGCAGCATCGCTGGTGAACGAGCGCGAATCTGCTGGGGTTGTGCGTCTAAGTTCTTTGAGGCCTGGCGGCCCTGCTGTGTCTTGTGAAACCTGTGCTGCAGCCTCCAGATGCATCCCGTGCCAGCGGGCATGCAGCGTTGTATTGGTCGAGTCGAGCAGGTGTCAAAGCGGAAGACGTGCCTGTCGGAGACCATGGGGCTGTAGGGATTCTCCTTCAGCATCACGACATTGGTGTCCAGCGTCAGGCGCACGCCCGAGCTGCCGCCCTCAGCCGCGTCGCCGTATGCCGAGCGCATTGCCTGCGGCGCGGCAGTCGTGAGGGTTTGGCGCGAGGAAATAGGGTTTTGCACGAGGGAGGGTTGCAGGCAGATGTGCAGACTGTTTTGGTCCGAGAGGACACAGGGCGGGAGTCCGCGGCGGCTTCGGTCAGCATTGCTGCGACCACCGGCCCTCAGCCCAGCGACGTTCCAATCCAGGCTCGGCCGCGAATCCGCTGGCAGCCAACATGAGCTGCTGAGCGAGAGTTGCTCCACCCTTTCTGGACACGCACCTGAGTGCGCAGCATGGGCGCCAGCTGCTTAGCGGACACCACGCGCGTGAGGTCGCCAAACAGCTGCGCCGTGTGCCGCACCTCCGCCTCGTCCACCGTCCCGTTCATCTCCTGCACACCACGGAGCACGCATCGGCCCCCTCTTGCGCAGCCACACCCTGAAAGACCATTGTACTTCGGCCCGCTCATTGTCACCATGCTGCTGCAGAGTTTCTGTACAGGGTTCGAAGGCCACAGCTTCGACTTTGCCGGCGGAAAACGCAAAGCAAGGTGGCTGCAAGTCAAGCCACAAACGCAGCTGTATGCAGCTGCAAATATATTGAGCTTGTTCACGGCGCACATTGCGCGCAGAGGCTTGTGCACAAAATTTAGTTGTCCCGCCGCAGCATGCCCCTCTTCTGAGCTTCTTTCATCCCTTCCATTTCTGCTCACCTGGATGCGCCACACGTTGCGCACGAACTCCTTCTCCGGCAGCGTGCCCGTGAGAAAGGGCACACGCGGCCGTGCCAGCAACCTTCTAGTTGCTTTTGTAAGATCCTTCTTTCTTGAACTGGAGGCTTCTCCTGTTCTCTCTCACCTGGATGCTGCGCACGTTGCGCACGAACTCCTTCTCGTCCAGTGTGCCGGTGAGGAAGGGCACCACGAAGCGCTCGGGCAGCTGCAGCGCCGAGGTGTCCGCGTCGTTGCCGCTGCTGTGGCTGCGCCGCTCCAGCTGTACCGTCTCCGACGGCTCCGTGCCGAACCACCTGTGCACGACGCGGAAACTTGTGGCAAACAGGGATCAGAGCCCGGAGGAGTGGTACGTCGCATGGAAAGCCTGTGGAGAAGCCGGCGAGCACCCGAGCAAGTCACGTGTAGGGGCGGCAATGCAAGCTCCAGCCCTTGCTGCTGTGAACGCGGCATTCCCATCTTAGCGGCTCACATGATGTCGTTTGCCAGCACACCTGATGCGCATGGTGGTGGCGCCCGGCTTTTTGTCCAGCAGCCCGTGGTACAGCTCCAGGCTGGAGTTGTCCAGATACACGCTGTTCACAAAGCACGCCTCCGCCCGCTGCCCCTGCATGTAATGTAGTAGGGTCATGAGATGCTTAGGTGACCCCATTGACAGCAGGGATAAAAGCCAGTCCAGGTACACGCTGTTCACAGTGCACGCATCCGCCCGCTGCCCCTGCGCACACAGATTGGTGAGTTCAGACAAACAGTAACAGAGGCCTGGTTACTGCTCCAGTCTAGGTGGCTCCAGTCTAGGTGCACGCTGTTCGCGCAGCACGCCTCCGGCCCGCTGACTTTGATAACAGAATCAGACGTCTTCAGAATTGACAGTGCAAGATGAGGCGATAGACTTCTCCAGATCGGGTGCACGCCTCCGTGCTGCACCTGTGCGCATGTGGCAGCATATCCAGCCTTACGGAGGCCAGCGAATGTCAACAAGGCGGCATTGCACTGATTTTATACATGGACGTAATCCTCTACATTCACGAGGCAAGCTTCGTCCCTCACTGCCCTTGCGCGGGGCGGAGCTTCGTTGCAGGCGAATGACTCGAGGCTTGATGAGGTGCCAGTCTGAGGCGCGGCAGCAAGCGATCACAAAACACCAACAGACTGTCTCCCAGCAGGTCAGCCAGGGAACCACAGAAGGAAAGAGATGTCTCACCGGCGCAGATGGCGAGACTGGCACGTGTTGCAAGACGTGGTGCTTCACTGCTGACACATCCACGGTCCGCACCCAGTACCTGCCACGCGCCACACGGTGTTTTGTAAGACAAGGGCAAATGTTCCAAATGAGCACGTTCCAGCGTCTGCCTTGATGAATAGCCTGCCAGCTTCGTGCGGATGTGTTGGTACTTTCAGGCATGAGTCGCCGGCTGTGCAGCAAGGCAGGCGACAGCCGCTGTGTCTGCAGGACCAAGAGGGTTCGTGCCCAGCTTCTGCCAGAATGCTCGGTTTTCCTGCATGCGCCTTGCGTTGCAGGCACAGAAGCCCGCCGGGCGCTGGCTGCGACTGGCGTCTCGCTGATGCAATCGTCTCCTGCTACAATCGAAACAAGATAGAACCAAGAGCAGGGCTGAGGAGGCGGGCGCCCACCTGCGGGTAACGTGGCTCTCGGGGCCGATGCCGCTGCCGTAGTCGCCGCCCGCAAAGCTGGTGCTGCGGCCTGCGGCGCCGCGCAGCATGAGGCCCGGCAGCCCCTCCTCGTCGGAGGAAGAGGTTGCGCGCCCCGGGCCCCGCAGCTGGCTGTACACGTGGCTCAGCCGGTCCAGCAGCTGGCTGTGGTCGCCCTGCGGCAGGCACGATGCCAGACAATTCAGGAAACCGATGGCGCCCCATCGAGGAAGGTAGAGTTGAGAGTGGCCGCTGCGGACCCCCGCAGCTGGCTGTACACGTGGCTCAGCCGGTCCATCAGCTGGCTGTGCTTGCCCTGCGGCAGGTTCTTTGAAAGGGTACGAAGCCGGCGGCGCCTCAACAGGGTGGCACACCAAAGGAGGTCAGTCAGTTGCACATGTGGCTGAGGCATTCCAGCAGTGGCTGTCAAAGGAGGGTGTGCGTCTCTGAAGCAGGTTCGGGCCAGGGCTGTGATTCAGGAATCTGGCCGCGGCAGGCGCAGACAATTCAGGGCTACATGCTGCTCGCGCGAGGATGCGGCGGCTATGATGCTGAGAAGTGAGTCGCTGGCGGATGTGAAATTCAGCAGGAGGCTAGCAGCTGTGCACACAGGCGACCCCGCACCTGGACCCACGGCTGGTTGCGCAGCACGTGCATGTAGAACTGCTGGCAAGGCGCATGCGGAAGCTGCTTGTCATGCTTCTTCACTGCTTTGTGGAACCCCTGCGCATTGTGTAGCACTTCTGGCCAGAAGGTTGGTCACCTCACATCTGACGAGCAAGGACGACTGTTCCTATGCAAAATGCATCCTTGCTGGCATACATCATGCAGCAAACACGAGAGAACAGGTTTGAACCGCACCAGGTAGTTCAGGTTCACATACTTCTCCTGCAGGCAGCAGCAGCGACAGTGCCCATCAGCACGAGAAGCACATTGTCCATACACAGGCAAGCTTGTCAGTGCATGCGCAAACAAAAGCTGACGGCTTAGCTCTCACCAGCGCCAGGAACGATTCGCCGATGTGCTTCGCTTCCTGAGCGGGGATGGACATCACACGTTGGTCTCGTCGAACGCGACAACCTTTTAGCAGATATGGCATATGGCGGCGCCCCAAAAGACTTGCTGAAATTCCAAGTACACGCAACACGGAGGGTTTATGACAGGAAAAAGCAGCACATCACTCACAGCTTTGAGGTTTTCCCTCCCGCCGGGCGAGGAGCTGGCGGCGCGCTCCTGCAGCGTGTCCAGATCCTCGCCCAGTTTTGTGACCTGCTCCGCGGTGAAGGCGCCGACCTTCGCGACCTGCGGCAAGCATGCGGCACATCCTGGGCTTTGGGCTGACAACGTGGTGAGCCTTTTGATGAGTCTCGTGAGCGAGTATCCTGAGCGAGTATGCATGTCATCTACGGCGTCCCATGGCTGCATCGGCCGCGACCAGGCACGACTGGCCGGCTGGGAGCGCTGCGGTGCATGCACTCCATGTAAAGTGAATCGTCCCGGCGGTGCGGTGCAGCTCGGCCGCATAAACGGCTGCAGGGCCGAGGCAGCTCGATGGCCGCATCGCCAGGCAGCCATGAGCGCGACATACGCCCCCGCCAGCGCCAAAAGGTCAAACATGGTACGGTAATGGTTTCATGTACCGGCTGTGAGCCCGTGTGCTCCAAAAAGAGTCATGCAGGGACCCAGAACGTGCAAACAGCATCGCCAGGGGCCAGCACCCTGCCGCCCAGGCAACTGGCAGCCGGCACAGGCGGCGCTTTGACCCCGAGCACCAGTAATCGGTGCTGGTCGGGACCAACCCGACAAGGTGGCCCGGACATCCGAGGGCGCACCTCATCCTCGCGATGGCCTGGTGGCGCTGATCGCGCTGTCGACATGCGCCGCGAGGCTTTCGGAGCTCCCGGGTCCGCGACAACGGTCGCTGCATGGTGGTCCCCGTGGTGCATGCATGCACAAGGTTACAAATCAATCTGGGCGGCCGCACCTCCGATTCTAGCAGCTCGAAGAAGCCGGCTTCGTGCTGCTCCTGCTCCGATCGGTACCGATTGACCGACAGCGACGTCTCCCGCGGACTGAAGGCAACTCCAGCGCCAGTCGCATCCTGGCTGGATTCGGCACTTGCTTTGATCCTGTCCTTCAAGCCTGATCGGCACGCACGATCGCACCAGAAGTCAGTGATTGATGTAACGGTATCAGGCCACGCCTCAGCTCAGCTCGCGAGGGCAGCTGACCACCACTACAGCTGTTCTGCACACTCCGAGACACACTGCAGTTCACAAAAGTCTGTGCATCAGCAGCCCCCACCTTTGTAGTTGACATACGAGTCCGAGGCGAAGGGCAGTGACTGCTGCTGGGAGGCAAGGTATTTGCCTGCAGTGTCCACACAACTTGTTACTGTTTGGAGCAGTGGCTGCACCCCAACTGTGGGCAGTGAAAGCCGCTGCCATGCTGCATATGACCCAACGCTGGCTCCCTGATCAGTGCAGAGCTCCGCGAAGTGAATGGGTGATTCCTGAGACTGGCACGCATGAGTCGCCAGACGCAGCGGGCGCACCAAACTTCATTTTCAAAGGCTACCGGCCCCCGAGCCTCTGCAGCATTAGGTCAGAGCCGTCGACCGCCTCCAGCATCACTGGGCCGACGCATGTGCTAGCAGAATCTGCTGGATCAACTTCCAGGGTGGAGGTCAATAGGGTGCTTTCCAAAACGAAATATTCGCCTGGCAGTACACGGCCGGTGCACAAGGACCCTATACCGTCTGCGCACACAGAAACGCTGCAGGGCGGCGCGGTCGTTGTGGGGGGTGCCAGCAGCAGCGTGACGGCGGTCTGATCGCGGTACCGGACTGAGCAGCACGACTTGCTGGCGTCGGAAATGATTCGTCAAGTTTGTGCTCAAGTTGTGGAAGAATACTGGCACACGAGTGCGGTTCGACAGCAGCCGATGACTAAGTGCCTGACACCTACTGAATTACAACTCGCTTGGGACTCTACGTACAGAACCGAGCTCGGAGTTCAAAACCGGGCTTCAAAAATTCGCAGATCGGAACCGATTGACAACCCCATCCCAAGCAAGAAAACTGCAAGCTCCAGTCGCTTCCGTGGAAAAGTCTTCTTGTTGTGCTCAGCGAAATCCCCGCCGCGAAAACTGTGGCAGGTTGCAATCTCCGCGACACCTTAGCAACATCCAGACTTGCACTCACGTCATTAGCCTGCTGCGAATCAGACCACAGTTACGACAGAGCGACGCCGTCATGGTACGATAGCATTTCCTGGAATCGCTGACTCAGACGGCATGGGCGTCCCATGCATTGCCATGCACAGCGGCAGGAGTTCGGGGTGAGCTTGCTGTGCTGTGCCCGCAGACTCGGCAGGCGGCGCCAGCAGCCAAGAAGCCTGCCAGCAAAGGCAAGGACAAGAAGCTGCAGCGCAAGGCGGTGGGTGGTTGCGGCACAGCGGATGCCGTTCATCAGCGCTCTCGCGTGTTCGCTGCGCGCAGTGTCGATCACGGCAGTATTTGCCGACCAGCGTGAAATCACTCTCGCAGGAGCTGGAAAAGCTGAAGCAGAAGCTGACACTGATCAATGCCGCCAGCCAGGTGAGGGCGCGGGTGTACTCAAGCTGCACCTGCCGTGCATGATGGCATACCCGCGATGCATCGGCTTAGGGCGCTGACGCACCAATTGCTACTAAATTTGTCACAGATATCGGATTTGCTGGAGCCCTTTGCGGCCTTCAAGGCCTACCATCGGCGAGGCGTGGAAGCCAGCATCAGCTGCAGCCGCGCGGCAGAGCTGCCTGCTGGCGTCGCCGACTGGGCATTCCGCTTGTGCAAGGCCAACATGCAGGTGCTGCTCGGGTTGAAGTGCTGCTGGTGATTGATCGATCCACAGGGCCTCCACAGGAACACACTGGCGGGACCCCACGAAACAGCGCGCCGACGGGGGCGGCACTCTGACCTCGGCGGAGTGGTCACACTGAGGTAGCGATGCTGCCGTCAGACCACACAGCTGCCCGCGCAGGAGTTTTACGAGAACGCGCGGGACATGGGCTGGTCGGACTCGAAGAAGCGGGCGCAGCTCACCGCGCCTGAGGCGCGCCTGCTGGTCGTCACCGGCAAGGTAGGCAGCTGCACACTGCAGTCAAAAACCCGCAGGGGCTCAGCGTTGGTGTGTCCGCCGATACAAAACCAGCAGAGGGCGCTGTCACGCACCGGCTGCCTGTGCCGGCAGCGCCGCAGCACGACGCATGGTGAGCGAGCAAATCTAGGGATGAGACTGGCCCTCTTGCCTGTAGGTTGACAGCGGGGAGGAGCAGTTACTGGCGTACAGCCACTTCCGCTTTGAGATGGAAGGTAGGAAAAGTGCGATGCTCGCAGCTGCGGTCGTCCAGCTTTTTCACCTTGCTGCCCCTGGAGTGCCATATTGAACGATGCTGCTGGCGCAGCGTCAGTGCACACTCGATTGCAGCGGCTGTGCTTCCAGCAATGCCGCACAGCATGCGCCGGGACATGGCGCCACACTGTGAGCAGCGCTGCAGGCGGGCAACTGAATTGCGAGCACGGAGCTGCATCCTGAGCGTACCAAGGGTGTGGAGGCGCGTCCTCAGCGCGGTCCTGTTGGCGCAGGCGAGTGCGCGGTGTTGTACTGCTGGGAGCTGCAGGTGGAGGCAGCAGCTAAGCGGAAGGGGCTCGGCCGCTTCCTCATGCAGCTGCTGGAGCTGCTCGCCCGCCGGTGCGCTGCTCCAAGCAATTTGCTGCCTGAAGAAAGCCTCCTTATGTTGGCCAACAGCTGCTTTTCATCAGCTTTGTTTAGTCCCCTGGTGCGCGCCGCGCCGCCCCGGTCGACTTGTCGCTCCTGGAAATCCCTTCTGTACGGATGCAGCTGCGCTTCACCTGCCTTGTTCAGCCTGCTGGTGCAGCGCTGTGCGTCTTAATCAGTCCTTAGCTGCAGGACGGAACTTGTCAGCTGCAAACAGGCATGGCGTCCAAATGCAGCTGCAGGGCGCATCTCATAAAGTCTGACGACCCACCAAAGGGAGCGGCAACGCATGCTACAATGCTTGACACACTTGCTACAACGCTTCACACGGGCACCTGACAAGACCCTGTATCCTAAGCCTTACATCCTGCCTCACACGCGGGGCGGGCATGGAGTGAGTCGTGCTGACATATACCTGACCGCGAACGCCGCTGGAATGCTGGACCCTGGCCCTTTCTCCGTATGCATCGCGCAGCGCAGGCATGGAGGCATGCTCGTCAGATGCTTCTGACGGAAGGCGTACCCTGACTCTGAGACTGTGTGCCGCGCAGGGCGGGAATGGAGTGGGTCATGCTGACGGTCATGACCGCCAACGCGGACGCCTTCGGGCTGTACAGCTCCCTGGGGTACACCATGGACGACACCTCGCCCAGCGCCTGCGACGCGGCGGACGATGCCGGCTACGAGATCCTGTCCAAGAAGCTGCCGGCGGCGCTGAAGGCGGAAGTTGCGGCGGCGGCCGGCGGCAGCGCAGCGGCGGCGGCGGCGGTGCAGCTTGTGGCGACGCAGCCTGCGGCAAAGAAGCCAGCGACGAAGCAGCCTGCGGCGGGCGCGGGCGCCGTAGGGGGTGGCAGCTTGCGGGCGCCGATGGCGGCGCTGGCAGTGAACTGACCAACCTTCTTAATAACACAGCGTTTAGCACCGTAAAGCTTCAATAAAGAATATAATCAGCGAACTGACCGGTTATCAGTTAACCAACTCTGCAATTGGCCGCGTCCATGCGTGGCACGAACAGTGCAGCATTGGATAGATGCCGGCGGCGTGTTGTTCCAAACAAAGTTTTCAGGTCTTACGGTCAAAAGCTGATGCTCTCGCGTCGGCGGGCGCTACAGCCGGCCTGCCGGCGACTCGGCACTACTAGCACATGCAGCAGCGACAGTGAACCGCCTGCACATCGGCAGCTTCGCAACGCCCATCTCTGTCTGACAGTCAGACCAGCTGCCAACGGCTTGCGAAGCAACAGCGGTTAACTACACCTCTGTCAAACTTGTCGCATATTGGGCAGTTTCTGCTGTGGGATGCTTGCAGAGGCCATTCGCATCAGATATGACTCATTCCTCTGCGCCCCACCATCGACCTGGCTCTCATCTCCCGAGGCAGTATCCCACCGATGCCTTCTGAGACGGAGCACCAGCGGCTGGCAGCCGGCCTTGCCCTGGCTGCAGCTGCTGCGGGAGCGTGGGTGCGCACATAATTTGGTCGCTGAACATCGCCTGTCACGAACCTTCGATTCACATGCTCACTGTTGTTCTAATTTGTTTCCACAGGGCTGGTGGGATGGACGTCGCGCATCTGCGCAGGTAACGCGCGCCATTGTGCCATGGCGATGGCGCCATTGTGCCATGGCGATGGCGCAACGCCCGCCCTCATGAACTGCGGATGCGCTGTTGGTATGATGATATGCACTACCGCAGGGGGCTCCCGCATGCACACGAGACGGTCGCCGATGAGGCGTTAATTGCAATGACAGACGCCGCTTTGGCGTGCAGCAGAGCATGATGCAAGACTTCCTGGGGACGTACCCGGATGGCAGCGGCAGCGGCGAGCGCCGGCACGGCCGCTTCGGCGTGCGCGTCAAGGTGCGCTGCGATTGTGGAGCAGGATGCACGAGTTTGTGCATTTTATCAGTTCAGGTGCAGGATTCTTTGTGCTGTACCTGGACGAGGCGCTGATGCGGGTCTGGCTGCGCCGGCAGCGCCGGCGCTGCCGGCGCAGGTTTGACGAAGCCGGGGATCAGAGGCGTCCAGGAATGAAACAGTCCCTGCGCAGCACCTGGACAAGGCGCTGCTGCGGCACCTGACGATGCAGTCGTCGCCGGCTTGCGCTGCCTCAGTCATAGATCTAATGTTGTTTGGATCACAAACATCTGACATTGAGTGTCCCATGCGCAGTGCATGGATGAGGCGCTGCTGCGGCACCCGAGCCATCATCGTTTCAGTGCATGCCCACTGGCCGCCACCCCGCAACACCTGCTCTACGCCAGGAGCGCCTGCATCAGATCCCGCTTCCCTGTCCGCAGGAGGGTGCTGGACCAGACCAACTTCAGCCGCACCTTCGCCTCCATTCAGCCGCTGCTGCTGCAGCTGCTCGGCGGCGCGAGACGAGGCCAGCTTCGAGACGATGGGCGCTGATGAGGTCAAGGCGCTGCTGGAGCCGCTCGTCGCGCGGTGTCGGTCCGACACGCCGGCTGCCGTCGCAGAGCTCTCAGGTGTGGACTTCTGTGCCAGAGCAAAGCAAGCCTTGGCAGACGTGCGCATCGATTGCGAGGTGCAAGCTCCGAGGCGCAGCCTGTGCAGCCGGAAGTCGTCAACGCACAATGCGCAGGCAATTGCGGACACACTCTGATTGCGCGCCCGCCATGTGCTTCAGCTTACGTGGCGGAATGCGGCTCTACGGCGGCACGGAGGATGCCGCAGCCGCGGCGCAGGCGCGGCCGTCGCACGTCGAACCCACGGCGGCCGCTGCAAGCCCCGCCAGAACCGACGGCAAGCGGCGCGGCGGGCGGGCGTGCCCGAGCACGAAGTCGCGGTTGCGCTGGCATAACGACAAGTGGCAGACCGCCATCCCTGCACGGGCGCCCGGTCCCAGACGTCGCTGGTTGCACTTGCACGACAGTGGCCGTGCCCCACCGCGTAAGCGCTCGGGCCGGAAGGATTGCGCCGCAGCAAAGTGCGCTTGCGTGTGATCCTCTCCGGTGGCCAGAGGGGGTGCAAGATCACATCAGAAATCTTCAGTGGCTGCCGCGTCAGCCCCACGACGAGCACCCTCGTCGACTGAGGTAGTGACGTGACTTTGCGCAGCCAGCTGCTCGCCTACCGCAGCGGCATCGACCGGAGTGGCGGCGGGCGTGATTCGCACGGTCCTCGGAGGCCCTGGAGACGGCGGCGACGGCCGGGGCAGCGCGAGTCTCACGACGGCGGGCGGCAGCGGGACCGCCGACACGGCGTCGTGGGCCGGCGACGCGGGCGGGGGACTCCGACGTGGAGGAGGCAGATCCGCAGTGGCTCTCGAGCTGCTGATGCAGTCGGCAACTTGCGACGTCACTGAGCGGAGGACGCCGTTGCAGTTGCAGCGTGCACGCCCACCACCGCGTCTGTTTGGGATTGAGCACATGGCAATGAGCCCATGCTCACAACGGCTCGTCACACGTCTGATTGCACGCTGCAGCTCCTCCTGCAACTGGAACTCGCCGACGCCCGCGCCCGGCAGTCGGCAGCGCAGCGGGCGGCGCTGCAGGCTCCACAACAGCTGCGACAGCAGCAGCCGCGGCAGCAGCAGCCGCGGCGGCAGCAGCATCAGCGGTTCAAGCCGCCCAGGCAGCCGTCGCACGTGCCGCCGCCGCACGTCGTCAGAGCCACCGATTCAGCGCCCGGCGGACACGGCCGCGGAGGCCGTCCCCCAAGCCGTGCAGCGCCCGCCCTCCGGGCAGGCCCACGGCATCCAGGGCAGGCCTGATCATGCACGCGGCGAAGCGGGCGGCGGCAGCTGCCGCAGAACCAGCGGCGGTGACTCGCAGGATCAAGAAAGACCTCAAGCAGGTGAGGTCCGGGGTCGGACCCCGAAAGGGACACTGCCACCGCCCGCACAAGGTATCACGGCTCGATCTTGAGCACGCAAACATGCATCCGCCAGGTCCACCGCTCCCCTGCCCACGCGGTGACACCGGGCCGTCCGCCACTCGCAGCGGAGCCGAGAGTTCCGCATGCTGGACCGGACCACCTTCACCTCGCAGGCGCGAAGCCCACCTCCCTCATTGGCCAATCATTGTTGCTCTGCATGCACCTGCCCGCTTAGACCCCGCTCCCCCGACATTCACTCTGTGGATCCCAGAGGTGTCCACCTTGATTGGCTCTACCGGTGGTGTCACCACTCGCGCCCTTGACGTCCTGGAAAACGACATGCGCAAGTGGGCCCCCTCTTTTGCTCACTGCTCTGCTCGCTCCGCCCCCTTGCATGACCCGGCTGCTCTCGGCGCGCCGCGGTGAGAGTAGCCACTCGACTACCTGGTGCGCCATGCGACACCTGAATCGCCGTCTGACGCTCCATTGTCCCGTGCGCAGCCGCTGCAGCCACGGCATCCGCATGCTGGTCTCGGCGCCGGGCATCGTCATCGAGATGCTCCCGTGCTGCTGCTGCTTCCTCGCCGGCCTTGCGGACGGCGACCTCAACACCGCCTGCGGCCGGGTGCGGTGTCGTGTAGCAGTTGGCGCTGAAAAGCATTACTTGTTACATAGGACCACTGGGTCCTATAAATGTACAACAATTCCCCCCCACTTAGCAACCGCACGTCCCGGGCGGCTAACTCCGCAACGACGGTTGCCGGTGACCAGCAGGGTGCTTCTCTTCACTACCTTCGGTCACAGAGGGTGCCTTTCAGCCAAATCAGTCGACACCGGAAAGCAGCCGGAGTCGAGATTCGAACCAGCGACGTCCTCCAATCGAGGAGAGCCATCGTACGAATCGACCATCCGAAACCAGATGTTGTATGCTAGACAATGTAGTGGGATTGGATGTGTATATATAGGACCCAGTGGTCCTATGCAACACCTTGTCGCTCCCTCAAGAGGCGGCCGTTTGATCGGCAGGCGGCGCCTGGCAGCTGGTGTGGGTTTTGGTTTTTGATGCAGGTTGTGGTTTTGGTTTGTGGTGTATTTCAGCTTTTCTTGGCATTAGCCCTACGGACTGATCACTTGTGCTTTTGTGGTGCGCGCTCCCGCGGGCCCGCGGGCTCCTGACATGCACCTGTGCGGTTAGAGGTTACAGGGGCTCGCCCCCCCTTTGTGTGTGGTCCTGGGGCAGC
>JAABUM010005724.1_pt1 | contig 12793 bp, 17 predicted proteins | sample 5559161 | NCBI WGS metagenome assembly JAABUM01 (sample SAMN10711868, study PRJNA513369) | rock metagenome | isolation source: Antarctica rocks | place: Antarctica: Victoria Land, Siegfried Peak nord | reverse complement strand
GCAGGTGAGGCGCCCGGGTCATGACCGGGCTGCTCGGTGAGGTCGACCTGCCCGCGCCGATCGGCGACCGGTGGTTCGAGGACTACGTGCCCGGGTCCGTCTTCGAGTTCGGTTACGCGAGTCTTAGACAGACCGAGATCGTCGCGTTCGCGCGGGCCTACGACCCGCAGTCGATCCATGCCGACCCGGCGTGGTCGGCGACGGGGCCGTTCGACGGGTTGATCGCCAGCGGTGTGCATACGATCGCCGTCTGCATGCGTCTCTACGTCGACCACTACATCTCCCAGGTGGCCAGCCTGGCCTCGCCCGGCCTCGATGAGATCCGCTGGCCGCGACCGGTGCGGCCCGGTGACCGCCTGCGCATCCGCGTCACCGTCGCCGAGGCGCGTGCGTCGCGCTCCAAGCCCGACAGGGGACTGGTGCACTCCTCGGTGGAGGCACTCAACCAGGACGACGCGGTCGTGTTGTCGTTCACCGCGATGAACTTCTTCGCTCGACGACCCAGCTCGTGAGACCGCGGCATCCACAAGGTGCTCCACGACTCGTCGCGGGCTCGGGATGCGATCGTGACCGTGGCGAACTTGTCGTAGCGGGTGGCGAGTCCTCACCACTGCTTGTGGTCGTTGAACGAGCGCTCGATGACCTTGCGGCCTTTGTAGGCCAGTGAGTCGAAGCGCGGGGGTCGTCCTCCTGCGGAGCCGCGGCGTTTGCGGTGCGCGATCTGGTCCGAGGGCTGCGGGATCACGGCCCGGACCCCTCGGGCGCGCAGCATCGCCCTGATCCCTCGCGATGAGTAGGCCTTGTCGCCGAATAGTGCGTCTGGCCGGGTGCGGGGACGACCCGGGCCGATCCTGGCAACCGCCAGATGGGCCAGGAGGGGCCGAGCATCGGGGAATCGCCACGTTGCCCAGGTGTCCCTGCGGTGTCCTCATGCTCAAATCCTGGCCTCGGTGAGGCCATCGCTGGACCGTCACAGGCGGCGAAAGGACGCAGTGTGAAGCGCGCTCATCAGCGGAGGTAGACCGACACGTCCGACTCTGGCACCCCTTTATGTCAAGACGCGTCCTGAAGGTGGGTCGTAGGCTGTCCGGTGGCGGGTCCCGGATTGCTGATCCGAAGTGCCGGTATGGGGATGTGAGTCGGTCAGTCAGAGTCGTTCCTCCGTTGCCCACTCGGGCCCGTCCCTACCCTTCCTTCACGGTTGATCTGGTCCGCCAGCATGCGGGCGTACACGACGTTGGACAGCCGCCTCTTCAGTGATCGCATCGCCATCATCGACGGGGTGCCCTGGCGCTTTCGGGTGTCGTAGTAGGTCCGACCTTCGGTCGGGTTCCGCAGCTGGACGATGGCCATGATGTGCAGGGCCCGGTTGATCCGCCGGTTCCCGGCCCGGGATAGGCGGTGGCGTTCCTGGTTGCCGGAGGACGCGTCCAGGGTGCGGTGCCGTTCCGGGACGCGAACCGGTCCCGGTCCCGGAACCGGTGAATGTCCCCGACGTCGGCGAGCAGCCGAGCCGGTGCCGACGGACCGATGCCGGTGAGCTCCAGCAACGTGGAGCCGCGGTCGGTGACCAACCCGGTGAGCTCCTTCTTGATGGTCTTGATCTTCTTGTCGATGCCCTCGAGCTCGACGATCAACTCGACCGCAAGCCGGCGCCGGGTCTTGCCGACGAGATCTCTCGGCTTGGTCGTCGCGATGAGGCTGCGGGCCTGCGGCGCGGACAGGAACTGCTTCGCCCCTCCTGGGAACGGTTCCAGCAGAAGCCGATGCAGCCGGTTGACGGTTTGTGTCCTCGCCCGCCGAGCTCATCGCGACGGTCGACCAACATCCCCAATCACCACCAGGTCGTCATCAACGACCACCTGGACAAGGCCAGGGTCAGCGGCTGCATACACGGCAGCAAGGGCAACCGAGTGCGCATTCACCGGGTCCGTCTTACGGCCGTTGCCGGTCGCTAACACCCTCACGTGGGCGGACAGCTTCGGCGGCACATCGACCACGGACTCCCCGTCGTGCACGAGCCGGTGCGCGATGTGCCGGCCGATCCAGTTACAGCCCTCCACCGCCCACACCCGGTCCGGGTGTTCTCGACCAGCGGCCAGCAATTCTACGTAGCCAGCCCTGTCCATCCCGAACCGTCCCACCGCCAGGCGACGGCCGGACTCGTCGACCACCTCGATCGTCGCCGAGCGCTTGTGCGGGTCCATCCCGATGATCACACCCATCAGTTCCCTCCTTCACTCAAGAGTGGATGTTGAGCAAGGAGGGCATTGCTACTTCGAGCGTGACAAACCCCTTTCGAGCCTCTCCTCGCGCGGTGCCCGACGAGAACGCAAGCCAAAGTAGAGCCACACCAATCACCCGGTGGGCAGCCGCAGACTGAGAGCGTCTCGTCGAGCACCTGGACCGAGTCTCGCCGGACGCCGATCCTGACCACAGTCTTAAGTAGTCGCATTGAGTGCGTTCGCTGGGTCAGGCGCTCTGGAGCGGTTGGATCTGCTCGAGTGCGCCGCCGAGGTGGTCCTTCTCCGTCTCGAGGTCGTAGCGAGTCTGCAGGTTGAGCCAGAACCGGTCGGTGGTGCCGAAGTAGCGAGCCAGGCGCAGAGCCGTGTCGGCGGTGATCCGGCGCTTGCCATGGACGATCTCGTTGATCCGCCGTGGGGGTACACCGATGGAGACGGCCAGCCGATGCTGGGTGACCTCCAAGGGTTCGAGGAACTCTTCGAGGAGCACTTCGCCGGGGTGGATGGGCGCGATGGTCTTCATGGGCTTGCCTCCTCCTTCTAGTGGTAGTCGACGATCTCGACGTCTTCGGGTCCCGACTGGGTCCAGACGAAGCAGATTCGCCACTGTTGGTTGATGCGGATGCTGTGTTGCCCGGCGCGGTCTCCTTTGAGTGCTTCGAGCCGGTTTCCGGGTGGGACCTTGAGGTCGTCAATGGCCTCGGCGGCATCCAGCATGACGAGTTTGCGCAGAGCGGTGCGTTCGATGCGGGGGTCGAGCTTCTTGGTGCGCTGTCGTGACCAGAGCCGCTCGGTCGTCGCATCCCCGAACGACCTGATCACCCACTGAGCATAACGCGACGCGTTATGCCCGTCCAGCGGTCGCCGGCGGCGAGGGAGTAAGGGGAAGCTGTGACCTTCACCCAGATGCCGCCGTCACGCTGGTCGACTGGCGGCGGGATGACTCATCCTCCGGCGGAATGACTCAGCCGTAGAGACCTCGTAGCCGACCGACAAGTCAGCGCGGTCGTTCCAGAAGGCGGAGCGCTGGCCCTAGGCCGCGGCGGGACCGAGCGGGGCCAACGCCAGCGCCATGCGCGGGTTCGCGGGACCGGCCTTGCCGAGGTTCGCCGGTGCCTCCGAGGCCGGTCGAGGTTGGTCAGCCGCGCGTACAGGGTGGTGTACATCTCCGGGTGCCCGCCGGGGTGACAGCCACAGCCAGGAAGGTCTCGGGGCTATGGGAGGCGCTGGCGCGGATCAGGAACGCGTCAGTGATCCACGCTGGACGGACCTCGGCCCTCGTGGTCGGATCAACAGGCGCCAGCGGACCCGCGGCGGCACTTTGGTCGCGGGCTGCTCGCACCCCACCTAAGCTTCGGCAGATCGCTGCTGTATCATGTGTGACGCACCGCGGGAGCTCGGACGAATCGGGCTGAGAGGGCGACGAGACGGGTCGCCGACCGGATGAACCTGACCGGATAATGCCGGCGTAGGGAGCGATCGTGACTGTTGGGCTTCGTCCTTCGAGGCGTTCTTCGGCTGCGGAGGCGCCGTTCACGCTTGGGGAGCCGCCCCCACGGGTGCTCGGGCTGCTGGACCAGCTCGGCCTCTGGGGCAACCTCGGAGTGAGCTTGCTGGGCTTCACGGGAGCGATTTTCGTGCTCGTACCGATCGCTGAGCCGGGCATGTCGCTCGAGGCGGCCTTGACCGCACTGGGCCTCGGGACCGTGCTTGGTGCGTTGGGAGTCGGAGCCGCCTCCGTGCTGGGGGCACGTACTGGGGCGCCGGCGATGGTCGCGCTTCGTGGGCTGTTCGGCACCAGGCCGTCGTACCTGCCCACGGTCTTTAACATCGTGCAGCTGGTGGGCTGGACGACGTTCGAGCTGGTCACCATTAGCACCGCGCTGCACCAGCTGGCGCCGTCGGTCCCTCGGGCCGCGTATGCCGTGGGGGCAGGGGTCTTCACGACGCTTCTGGCGCTGCGGCCGTTGGGTTGGATCCGGGTGCTGCGCAAGTACGTCACCGTGGCCGTCGTGGCGGCTTTGGTCTATCTCGGCTTCCAGCTGCTGCGTCACCCGCTCCCTGTTTTGGGCGACGGCGGCTGGGACGGCTTCTGGGTGGCGCTCGACACCGTCATCGGGGTGACCGTCTCATGGGTGCCGCTGGCTTCGGACTACTCTCGGCATGCGCGCACGCCCCGCTCGGCCTTCGTCGGCGCGTTCGTCGGCTATGGCGTCACGCAGGTCGTCTGCTACACCCTTGGTCTGCTCGCTCTCGTCACCGTCGCCGGCCGGGATCCGGACAAGATCTTCGGCTCGTTCATGGCCGTCCCCTTGGGCGCCGTGGCCTTCGGCGTGCTGGCGGTCCGCGAGCTCGACCAGTCCTTCGCCGACACGTACTCGACCGCGGTCTCGGTGCAAAACCTCCGCCCGCGCTGGGACCGTCGGGTGCTCGCCGCGGCGGTCGGCGCCCTCGCCACCATCGGCGCGCTGGCGTTCGACATCAGCGACTACGAGAGTTTCCTCATCCTCATCGGGTCACTCTTCGTCCCGCTGCTGGGCGTCCTCGTCATCGACTATTTTGTGGTGTGCCGTGGCCGCTGGGACCTCAGCGAGCAGGCACGCCCGCGTTGGCGGAATCTGCTGGCTTGGGCACTGGGCTTCATCGCCTTCCAGCTGGTGAACCCGGGCGCGGTGCCTTGGTGGAGCGCCATGTGGGGTCACGTCAACGGTGCGATCGGGTTCACTTCGCCGTCGTGGCTCGGCGCGTCACCGTTCGCCTTCGTCGTGGCCGCTCTTGCCGCGTGGGTGTTCAGCGGCCTGACCCGACGAGGCGGCCACCCTCGTGCCGGCGTGGGTGCCGCCGGCGCCACCATCCGCGACCACCGGGTATAGAACGCACCCTCCGACACCGACACCACCGCCACCTGAAGGGACGCCCAGCTATGCCGAGAACGATGTCTCCGTCCGTCGTCGGGCAGGCCCTGGAGAGACTGCGTGCCCAGCCGCCGTTGGTGCAGTGCCTGACGAACATCGTGGTGGCGCAGTGGACGGCGAACGTGCTGCTCGCCGTTGGAGCGGCTCCCGCCATGGTCGACAACCCGCACGAGGCAGCCGACTTCGCCCGGGTGACGGGTGGGGTCCTGGTCAATCTGGGAACTCCGTACGACGAGACTGCGGAGGCGATGCGGGGTGCCGTCAGTTCCGCCGCCGACGCGGGGACGCCGTGGGTCCTCGACCCGGTGGCCGCGGGTGGGCTGGTGTGGCGCACTGAGTTGGCGCTGGAGCTGCTGTCGTTGGGACGGCCGGCGATTATCCGGGGCAACGCCTCGGAGGTGCTGGCCCTGGCCGGCGGCGCCGGCGGCAAGGGAGTCGATTCGGTGGACTCGCCGGAGGCCGCGGCCGACATCGCGCGAAGTTTGGCGCGTGAGCGCGGCACCGTCGTCGCCGTCAGCGGCCCGGTCGACCACATCACCGACGGTGATCGGCTGGTGCGGGTCGGTAACGGGCACCGGTGGCTGACCCGGGTGACCGGGGTGGGCTGTGCCCTCGGAGCGCTGATGGCCGGCTTCGCCGCCGTGGTCGAGGACCCCCTGGTGGCGGCCGCAGCGGCGACGGCGGTCCTCACGGTCGCCGCGGATGTCGCGGCGCCCGGCAGCCGGGGACCGGGAGGGTTCGCCGTAGCGCTGCTGGACGAGCTGTCTCTGCTGACCCCCACGGTCCTCGTCGGCCGCGTCACCCTGAGCTGATGGCTCCATCGACTGGGCTTGGTGTGGTCGGCCGGCGGCCGTTGGACCTTTCGCTCTACCTCGTCACCGACACCGGGATGTGTGGCCGCCTCGGAGTCCCGGCCACGGTGGCCGCCGCGGTGGCCGCAGGTGTCAGCCTCGTTCAGTTGCGCGACCCTGCCGCCTCGGACGACGAGCTCGTCGCGCTCGGGCGAGCCGTCCGGGCGGCGCTGGCCCCCACCGGCGTCCCGTTGGTCGTGAACGACCGGGTGCACCTTGTCGAGGTCATCGGGGCGCAGGGCGCGCACGTCGGCCAGGGTGACCTCGATGTCGCGGACGCCCGCGCACAACTGGGCGCCGAAGCATACCTGGGTCTGTCGGTGCAGACCCTCGAGCAGGTGAGGGTGGCGGTCCGGCAGGGCGCTCACGTGCTCGACTACCTCGGGGTCGGGCCGGTGTGGGCGACGGCGAGCAAGACGGACGCCGCGCCGCCAGGGGGGCTGGAGCAGCTGCGCGCCATCACCACCACCAGCCCGTGGCCGTGTGTCGCGATCGGCGGGATTACCCCGGAGCGGGTCGGCGCTCTGCGCTCGAGGGGAGTGGCCGGGGTCGCCGTCATCAGCGCGGTCTGCGGACAGCCGGACGTCGCGGCTGCGACCCGCGTCCTTCGCCAGGCGTGGGACGGCGCATCCGGTGCAAGGACAGCCGAGGAGCTCCGGTCGACCCTCGAGGAGAGGCACCGATGAGCCGGCCACCGGTAGTTCTGAGCATCGCGGGCAGCGACCCGTCCGGCGGCGCCGGAATCCAGGCCGACCTCAAGACCTTCAGTGCGCTCGGCGCCTTTGGTACCAGCGTGGTCACCGCTCTGACCGCGCAGAACACTCAGGGAGTCACCGGAGTTCACGTCGTGCCGGCCCGGTTCGTCAACCTGCAGCTCGAGACCCTCGTCAGCGACGTCCGCATCGACGCCGTGAAGATCGGGATGCTCGCGAACGCCGAACTGGCCGCCACCGTCGGGGCGTTCCTCGACGCCCATCCGCAGCAGGTCGTCGTCCTCGACCCGGTCATGGTGGCGACCAGCGGTGACCGGCTCCTCGAGGACGACGCCGTCGAAGCGGTGCGGGCACTATCGCGCCGAAGCTCCGTCATCACCCCCAACCTCGCCGAGGCCGCAGTCCTCCTCGACATGGCGCCCGCGCGGAGCGTCGCTGAGATGCGCTACCAGGCGGTCGCGCTCCAGAAGGCCGGCGCTGCACGGGTGCTGCTCAAGGGCGGCCACCTGGACGACGAAGCCGAAGCGGTCGACGTGTTCGCCGACACCGATGCGGTGGTGGAACTGCGGGGGCCGCGCGTGCACACGGTCAACACCCACGGCACCGGTTGCACCCTGTCCTCAGCCCTGGCGGCCCTCAGACCACAACGGACGTCGTGGGCCGAGGCCGCCACCGACGCGAAGTCCTGGCTAACTGGTGCGCTGAACGCCGCCGACGTCCTCGAGATCGGTCAGGGGCACGGCCCGGTCCACCACTTCTACGAGATCTGGAGCAGCTGAGTGACCTTCTGCGCGAACGCCTGGGAAGCCGTCAGCCCCATCCGGCGGGCCATCGACGAGCTGCCGTTCCTCACCGGCCTGCAGGACGGCACCCTGCCGCGTGAGTCGTTCGTCTACTACATGGCCCAGGACGCGCACTACCTGCTCCAGTTCGCGCGTGTCCTGGCCACGGCCGCCGGACAGGCCGAGGACCCCGACGAGCTGGTTTTCTGGGCCAGGAGCGCCCAGTCCGCGATCCTCGTCGAACGACGGCTGCACGCCGCGCACGTCTCGGACTTCGCTGCGACCCCCATGTCGCCGACCTGCAAGGCATACACGAGCTACCTCCTCTGCCTCGCGTGCGCCGGGTGCTACCCAGCCCTGGCCGCGGGACTCCTGCCCTGCTTTTGGATCTACGAGGACGTCGGCGAACGGCTCAAGACACAGGTCGGTGACCTGGGGGCTCACCCCTACGGCGACTGGATCGGCACATACGGTGACCCTGAGTTCGCCGCCTCCACCGAGTCCGCAAAAGTTATCGTCGACCGGCTCGCCGTACGGTCCGGCCCATCGACGACCGAGCGGATGCATCAGGCGTTCAGGACGGCATCCCGGTACGAATGGATGTTCTGGGACGCGGCATGGCACCGGCAAGCTTGGCCGGTATGACACTGGCAGCGTCGCAAACGAAACGACCGAACGACTCAGAGCGTGGCCAACTGCGACACGCTAGGGTCAAGTCGGAGCGTCTTCAGGACCTCGCGCGAGGCGCCCTTTCAGCTTCCGTGCTTATCGTCGTGGTGTGAGCCCGCTGTTTCGGACGTTCAACTGGGAGCTGCGGTCCTGTGGCTTACGCGGTCACGCGACCTATGCGCCGACCGAGCGCGCGCTGGCGGAGCGGGTGCAGGCCCACACGGCCGCCGGGACCGCGTGGCGGTGCCTGCGCTGCGGCGCATACGTCCCAGGTGCGCCGCGCGGTTTTGGGCCGGCGGATGAGGCGCCTCAAGTGCGGCGCGGTCGGGCGGTCCGGGACGCGTTCATCTTGAGGCTGCTAGCCCTTGAACGGCTGCTGCGCGGGCTGGCGCTCGTCGCGCTGGCATACGGACTATGGCGATTCGGCGGAGCCCGGGAGTCTTTCCAGAAGGTCTTCGACTCCTACCTGCCGGCGCTGCGGCCGCTCGCCGACCGCCTGGGCGTCGACCTCAACGAGACGGGACCGGTCAATGCCGTGCAGCAGCTGCTGGCGATCAGCTCCTCGACCCTGCTCCTGGTGACGCTCGGTGTCCTCGCCTACGGACTGCTCGAGCTGATCGAGGCCGTCGGGCTGTGGCTGATGCGGCGCTGGGGTGAGTACGTCGCCGTCGTCGGCACCGCGATCTTCATCCCGCTCGAAGTGCACGAGATTATCGCGAAGGTTACCTGGCTGCGGGTCGCCGCATTGGCGATCAACATCTTCGCCGTCGTCTACCTGCTGTGGACTAAACGTCTCTTCAACCTGCGCGGAGGGTATGCGGCCTACGAGGCCGAGCGCCGCACCGGCTCTCTTTTGGAGGTGGAGGACGCGGCGCTGATTCCCCCTGAGAGAGAACGGAAGCCGGTGGCGCGACGGCCGGGCTGAGTTCCTGCGACAGGCCGTGGTGCCGCCGCATTACGGTCCGGCTGTCAGGGGCGCGTCCGGTTCGGTCTTGGCGAGCTGGTAGACGGCCACTCCCAGCAAGAGCAGCAAGGACGCCATGGCGACGCTGGCGCCGAGCCCGTGCCGGATGCTCTCGTCGTAGACCACCACGCCGATGACGATGCTCAGCAAGGGGTTGACGATAGTGATGGTGGGCAGGCTCGCGGCCAACGGGCCGGCTTGGTAAGCGAGCTGGGTCAGCACGACGCCGAGACCGCCGACAGCGACAACGGTGTACAGCTGCCAGCTGGTCAGCACAGCGCTCAGACCGTGCGTCGCCACTGTGGTCAGTGCCTTGAGAAGGGCAGCGGTCCCGGCGTACACGACCCCAGCTGCCGCCCCGTACAGGGCCGCGGCTCCCCCGTGCGCGAATCGGAGGCGCGCCAGCGCGACACATCCTCCCGTCAGAGCCACTGCGACGACCCCGGCGGCGAGGGCCGGTCCGCGATCCACGTCGGCTCCCTCAGCGGAGGCTGTCGAGCCGGCGATGGCAAGGAACCCTGCCAGTGCACTGCTGAGCATGACCGCCCACCACACCTCGGGCGATCTGCCCGCGCCTGACTGAAGCCACGCGCCACGAGGCCGAAGACCAACACGGTCACCAGCAGCGGCTGCACCACTGAGAGCGCACCACGGCGAAGGGCTAACGCGTGCAGACAGACGGCGACGGCGTCGGCGGCCGTTCCCATCCACCACAGCCGCTGGCTGACGATTGCCGACACGAAGTGCCGTACCGCGCCAAGGCTGAGCCGATCGAGATGCTGCAGTCGCTCGGCGCTGGCGTGCTTGAACGCCGCGGCGACCGCGAACCCGACGGCGGCGCCGATGCTCCACCCGAACACCGCCCAGTCCATGCGAGAAGCCTCCTGACGGCCACAGCGACGGTTCCAGTTTCGGGCGCTAGCAACACTGCACCGAGTATGCGTGCACTGGACCGGGCGCGACGGAAAGTGATCATCGAGCGCCTCAGGAGTCGCTCGCGCCGACCGAGTCGTCGTGCCGCTTGCGCGCATCGGTGGCGGCTTCCGCCTCTGCTCCTTCACCGAATCCCAACCGATGGCCTGGTCGTCCAGCCGCCGCTCGTGTTGGGCGAGGTCGTGCAGCACCGCTCCGCGTCAGTGAGGTCGCCGACCATGAACCGGCGGGGGTAGAGCCGGCCATCGTCGACCGGGTTCAGCTCGGCGCCGGGACGATCGTTCGGGCATTCAACCAGCCGGGGACGTACTACTCGGAGACCGACGCTGAGGAGCCCGATGCCGTGGAGCCGATGAACTCGCAGGCGTACCTAGCGCACGTGGCGGCGCGGGCCGTCATCCTCATCCAGGCGGACGACCCCGTTCTCGGCCTCGTCGCCTTCGTCCCGATCGGCATGTCTGACGTCTCCTCCTGCGTCATCGGCTCCGCCATCACCCCCGGCTACCACGTCGCCAAGGGCGAGGAGCTCGGATACTTCCAGTTCGGCGGCCCGACGTACTGCCTGGTGTTCCGGCCCGGCGTCATCGCCGGCTTCGCGCTCGCCGCGCTCCCTCAACCACACGACCCCAACGCGCCCCTCGTGCGCGTCAACTTGCAGGTGGCGATGGTCAGGCCTGCTCGGTCGGGCTGAGACGCATCGGTCAGACGTCGCGGCTTCAGCACCGTCGGCGATGTCGCAGCGCGGCAAGGCTATGTGCGACCCTTGAAAAGCGAGACCCGCCTGGTATGCGAGCAGCGTCAGCTGAACTCGGTCGCGAACGCCCAGCTTCGTGGAGCTGACGTCTCCTGGCCATCGCCGTGGCCAGGCCTCGAGGTGTTTCGCCGCGCCATGTTGCCCAGCGGAACCGGGGCATTGGGCACGCTCGAGAGTCGGCTGGTCCGCGCCGCGCTTGAGGGCCTTGACGAGACCCCGGCGGATGCGCTCAGCCTCCGCCAGATCGCGCAGGACCTGGGCGTCAGTCATCAAGCGCCGTACGTGCACTAGGGGTCCAAACGCCGCTTCCTCGCCGCCGTCGCCGGCGCGGGGCTCTACCAGGCTGCCGAGGAAGCCACTGCTGCCGTTGCCGCAGCAGGTAGGGACTCTTTATGTCGGCTGCAAGCCTTGGCCCGCTCGTACCTGCATTTCATTCGCACTTGCCCCCACGTTCATGACCTTGCGTACGGACCGGCTGTCGCGAAACGGGACCACCCGCTGCTGCAGGAGGCCGCCATCAGTTACTGGGCGTTGCTGCATGACGCGGTCGCGGCATGCCAACCACCTGACATCAGCGAGAAGGAGGTGCTTCGCCGCTCCGCGGCTGTCTGGGGGACTGTGTACGGCATCGCCCGGCTCGCCGTGTTCCACCAGATACCCCAATCCGTTCCCACCGACATCGGCGGGCTCGTCCACAACGCCCTCGACGCGCTCGTCACCGGGTGGCAAACACAGCCACAACCCAGATGTAGCCCTCCAGGCAAGGCGCGCTCATCGGCAGGAGGTGGCGGTCGCCGGGTCGGGGTGACTGCGTCTCAGCGGACGGTCTGGAGCACCTTCGAGACGCGCCCTATCTGGGCGGAAGGACGCACGCTCATCGCAGCGTTCGGACTCCTTGACCGTGTCACTGGATGAGCGCACCGGCATGTCAGGACGTCTCGTGCTGGGGATCTGGACAAGTTCGTGAGACGTGAGCCCGGACGTCGCGGTGAGAAGGGGCAGGTCACACCCTTGGCGCGATGACATACGGTTTGTGGCCCGCTGATGGTTCAGCGGCTAGGTGTGTGGTCGCGGGGGGAGGGCCCGAGGTTCGGCGGTTGGATCGGTGGCTGAGGTCGACGGCGGCGCGATGCCTCGACCCGCGCGTCAGGTCCCGGTAGCGGGGTGTGGTCCGGGTCGAGGTCCGCGTCGAGCCGGTATCGCAGATCGGCAGCGGGATACTCGGCCGCCAGGGCCTTGTGGCGACCATGCTCGGCAGCAGGGTCTGTACGTCCACTCCGACGCGGTCGGCCCGCTCGATGGTGGCGGCCAGTGAGCCCCAGTCGTGCGCGCGGACCAGCGCCGGGTTGATCTGCCGCGCCAGGGGCGCCCACCGCTGAGCCGGGCTGAGGGCGGACTGACCGGTGATCCGGTCGCGGGTCCCGTTGTCGTGGACCCGGGATCCGCTCTCGCCGGCGCGGTCTCGGTCCCAGGCCGCAACCGCGGGCATCAGCTGGGTGAGCGCGACCTCGACGGGGACGTGGAGGCGTCGCGCGATGTCCGTGGTGCGGGACGTCCACTGGTCGGCGTCGCCGGCTGCGACGACGGCCAGAGCCTCGGCCAGGCCCTCGGCCGCCGGCAGGTGGGCCAGGCGTTCGTCGACGAGCGCGTTGGCGAGGGGCCCGGCCTGTTCGAGGTGGCGGCGTAACGCGGCGGGTCCGGCAGTGCGCAGGACGTCGGCGGGGTCGAGGCCGCGGGGGAGGGCGGCGTGCTGGGGGTCTGCGCCTCGGGCGGCGAGGATCCAGTAGTCCCGGTCCGCGGCGAGGTGGCCGGCGCCGTCGGGGTCGGTGGCCACCACCAGCCTGGCGGGATGCTCGCGGGTGAGGATGTCGGCCTGCGTGTCGCTCAGGGCGGTCCCGAGGGGGGCGACTCCGACATGGTCGGGGCAGGCGAGGCTGACGGCGATGGCGTCGATCGGGCCCTCGACCAG
>JAABUM010005722.1_pt1 | contig 12799 bp, 9 predicted proteins | sample 5559161 | NCBI WGS metagenome assembly JAABUM01 (sample SAMN10711868, study PRJNA513369) | rock metagenome | isolation source: Antarctica rocks | place: Antarctica: Victoria Land, Siegfried Peak nord | reverse complement strand
CTCTGAGGCCCTCACCATCTCAGCCGACCGACCGATCACGTCGGTCCTGCAGCGCAGCAACGACTTCTTGACCTCAGCCGCCCGCTTTGGGCCGATCCCCGAACTGGACCAGCTGACGTCGACCCTCGACTATGTGAACTCACGAGAGTGAAAGCTGAAGCTGGCGGCCTCACCGTCCCCGTCCCCGGACCCACTAGCGAGTGGGAGGCTTTCGGCCGCCTCGAGTCGATGAAGAACCACTGGGATCGTCCGGGCTGGAGCGATGGCCGGCGCGCCTACTACTGGTACCTGACGTTCGACGATGCTCGAGTGATCGAGCTGGCAGCTCGCTGTCAAACAAAGCTAGATCTGCCCTACCTCGACCTCGTTCCGCTTGACCATCTGCACCTGACCGTGCAGCGACTCGGCTTCGAGGACGAGATCGCCACTCGCGACGTCACTGCGGCGCAGGCCGCGGCCCTCCGCGCAGTCCAATCAATCGCACCGTTCGAGCTCGACGTCGGGCCCTTAGCCGGTTCGGCTGGGGCCATCCGACTCAGTGTCGATCCGTGGCAACCGGTGAAGGACTTGAGATCAGCGCTTCACGGCGCTTTGAAGACGACCAGGAACACCCCGCCGGCACCACGTCGCGCCGAGTTCCGACCGCACATCGGCGTCGGCTACTGCAACACCACCGTTCCCGCGCGCCCGCTCCAACACGTCGTCGAGCGGCTACGCGCTCTACCGCGTGTCACGGTTCGCATCGACCACTGCGACCTGGTTCTTCTCGAACGCCGAAACCGTGCCTATCGATGGAGTCTGCTCGACCGCGTTCCGCTCGGCGCCAGACCGCCTGACGGCTGATCAACGACAGCAAACTGCCGCGGACGCTTCGCGCCCTTGCCACCGAGCACCGTGGTCACCGGGAACGCGAGTAAGGCGACGCATCACTGTCTCGAGGGCCAGCCCTGTGTGACAAACGTCTGTACGGGATCAAGACGCGGCTCCGCCGCCAGCCGTCCTGCGTGCGGGCCTCCTTCGTCGGCCCGTCCTCGGCCGCCCCAGAGGCAGGATGGAACTATGCGGGGTCCTCTCTCCCACACGTACAGATATCTGGGTCGGGTGGCCGGGGGGAGTTTCACTCCCCGGCTCCCACGGAACCGTGCGTGACAGTCTCCCGTCACACGGCTCTTCTCATCCAGGCAGCAGGTAGTGGCGCATCCATTGCCAGTGGGCGAACCCGGTGGGGCTGGCGGCGATGAATTGGTCCCACCATGCCCGGAGGCGTTTGTGTGCGCGTAGCCCCTTGTATTTCCGTCGTCGTCGGAACTGCCTCGTAAACAGTTCCGCCAATATCAAGACACGCTCCCGTAAGAGATTCTACAAGTCATGTCAGACTTCGTACAGGTTGCGCGGTCACAGGAGTCTAGCGTGGCTGGAAAATCGTACCGTTGTGGAGACTGCGCGGCACTCCTCAGCAACTCTTGACGACCGTACGCCGCCGCGCCTAGGCTCGCGTTCCGTCCGGCGCGGGAAGCGAGGAATGCTCGATGGCTGTTGAGGCGAGTTCTGAAATAGGTGCGACCGAGCAGGAGGCGCCGCAGCCGTCGAGGACGGCGACGATCCTCGGCGAGGTTGTGGGCTCGTTCTTGATCGCGGTGCTGGGGATCGGGGCGGCCGGCGCGGGAGCGTTCGTGTACGGCGGCCAACCGGGCGCGCATCCGTGGTTCGCCGATATCTGGCCGACCTCGTTCGTGTGGGCGCTGTCCATCGCGCTGGCGATCTACTGCACAGCGTCGTTCTCGGGCGCGCACTTCAATCCGGCGGTGACGCTGGCGCTGGCGTCGACGGGACGTCACCCCTGGTCACAGGTGCCGCGCTACATCGTCTGTCAGCTGATCGGCTGGTTCTTGGGCGCAGCGGTCGTAGTCGCGTTGTTTGGCCACAACATCAAGGCACTCGCGAACGCGGAGCACATCGCCTACGGCGGGCCAGGCAGTGAGAAGATCGCGTCGGTGCTGACCACCTACGTCCCCAACCCTGGTGTGTTTGGCACCGGCGCGTCGGGCCAACACCTGGTGCCGATCTGGACCGGCTTCTTTGCCGAGATACTGGGCACCGCGCTGCTCATCTTCGTGATCTTCTCGCTGCTGGAGGGCCGGAACGCCAACGCACCGGCGGCCTGGTTCTTTCCGCTGATCGTGGGCGCCACGGTTGGGCTGCTGATCATGTTGATGGCCGGGTTGACGCAGGCGAGCTTCAACCCGGCGCGCGACCTCGGTCCCCGCTTGATGCTGCTGATCATGGGCTTCCGCAGCAAGGCGTTCCCGGGTCCGAGAGACGGGCTCGCGTTGGCGGTGACCGTCCTTGGTCCGCTCATCGGTGGGCTGGTGGGCGCGTTCTTCCACGACAAGGTGATGCGACCCCACATCCCCGGCGTGACTCTCGTCCCGGGGATCAGCTCCCCCGGCCAGATGGCCCGCGGCGATGCCATCAACATCCACACCATGCACGGCCACGCTCCCGTGCTGCCCGCCTTGCTCTCCTTACGCAACGGCAACGGCTACCGCGGAGACGACTTCGACCTGGTCATGCTCGACATGGGGGGGACGATCTACGACGACGAGAACACTGCGCAGGCAAACCTCGCAGCGACTCAGGAACTCGCAGGAGCGAGATACGATGAAGGCGAGTTCTGGCGCATCTATGACGAGAGCCGCCAGGAGCAGACCAGCATGCAGCGCGCGCTCGCGGACCACTTCTTGGGCGGCGACGTGTCGCGGCAGCGCGAGGCTACCGAGCGCAACCTCCGGTTCCGGGCCGACACCCTCTACCCCGACGTGAAAGCGACGCTTGGAGTCCTCGCCGCTCGCTACAAGCTCGGGGTAGCCTCCAACAACAACCCCATCCAGGCGGCGCTGCGCCGTGACGGGCTGCTTGACTTCTTCGCCGTGGTCGCCACGCCGGAGACCGCGGGCGCGGACAAGGCGGACCCGGCATACTGGCGGTGGGTGCTCGAGCGGGCGGGGGTATCGGCCGAGCGGGCGGTGCACGTCGGCAACCGCCTGGACAGCGATATCCGGCCCCCGAAGCAGGTTGGGATCCGGACCGTGTGGATGCTGCGCGGCGAGGCCCCGGCGGCGCCGACGCGCGAGCAGCTCGATGAGCCCGACGCAGTGGTGACGAACTTCTTGGGGTTGCCCACCGCGCTGGCCGCGATCGCGAGCTCGCGGGCGTCGGATCTCACCCCCGAGAGGCGGTCGTGAGTGCCGTCCGCCGAGGCGGCGCGATCGCGCGAGAGCCGCAGCGGCGAGGCACAACCCAGAGCGAGCGTTTCAGAAGGCGAGAAGAGCTAGCGATCCATACAGCCGCAATAGTTAGTAATTATCAGTGAGCACGGTGGCCTTGCCGTGCATCATAGGCCAAGAAGCGGAACTGCCTCGTTCTCAAAGCGCGCCCCTAGGATCAGCGTCGCATTGGGAGCAAAGGAAGAGTGACGTAACGCTTTCCCTGGCCCGTTACACGGTGATCGACTCGCCGGCGCGTCCACTGAGGGATGATGTCCTCGTTGGTCAAGGGCCCAGGGCCTAGGCATAGGGGGCACCGTTAGGAAGGTTTGGCATGGTCTCGAAAGTGGTTTGGTCCGACGCCCTCACAAGCAGTCCTCACTAGCGGCCCCCATGTCGGGCCACCGCTGATGCGCTGCAATTGTCGCTGGATCGCGACCGCTGAGGCCAAGAAGTTGGTTTGCAGGAGGACTACGGTCCAGCGCGCGGAACGCGAGATCTTCTGGGGCAAGCACTTGATGCAGCTTCAGGAAGCACCTCCGCGGCCATTTGTCTTACGCCCTGTCTTGGCTTCAGGAGAACGGAGACCGTGCTGGATGTCCTAAGTTCCTCCGGATTGCCTGACAGTCAAGCTCGCTTGGGACAGCAGGTCATGGGACGTCTCGCGGAGTCACACCCGCGATCCACACCGAACCACCGAGGGCGGCGTGGTGCGGGCGACGCGGGTCAGCTCCGGGGATGCCGGCGGTCGCGCACCGCCAGTAGAAGCGGTGCAACCGGTGGCGAGCCTGGTCGGTGAAGACGGCGCCGTAGACGTGCCGCAGGTCCTGCAGCGCGATCCAACACCTGGGCGACCTGGCCTCCATAGTCGCCGGCGTCAGCGCACCTGCCCAACCCCAGCGCGTGCCACGAAAGCGGTTCACTAAACGTGCCCGCCACGTGCCCGTAACAGCGCGGGCCAGAGGGCATCTGCGGGCACCGGCGAGTAACCCGGGCAGGACACTCCCAGATCACAAGCGGGCACTGCTGGTCAACGAGGTGCCGTCCCCTCTCTGGCAGTGTGGCTCGCTCCTTGAGGGGTCTGTTCACGCTGCTCGTCCGGCACGGTAGGGTGCTGATCGCCCGGATTGCCTACGGCGCTACAGGCGGGATGCGCTGTAGTCGATGGGCGCTTGGTGACCGTTGCCCTTCGGCGCACTACCGCTGGCCTGTTTGTTGCCGCGGCTGTTCTCTGGGCCACGGTCAACGGGCCGGTTGAAGGGCCGACACTGATCGTCCTGGGTCGCGCTCATGGCCTCACCGTTGGTGACCTGCCGTCCGTCGGCCTGCTCCTTGCAGCGGGTTGGCTGCTGCTGCGCCCGCGACGGTGAGATGGATCGTGGTTGTTGGTGCTGGGCGCAGGGGCGCGTCCAGGCAGCGTGGGCCTACGGGCACCACGCATCGCGCTGCCCTTGGCTGCCCCTACCCCCGGCATGAAGACAATAGGGCTGGGGTGTACCAAGGATCTCTAGCCGGGGCAGGACAGCGGCGCTAGACCTGCGCCCGTCAGCGGCGTCAAACGGACAAGGCGTGCGGATCAGCGGTCATGAACCCCGTCGTGCGTTACGGCTAGGGCGGGGGTACGCGTCACGGATAGCGTCCATGCGATCGAGGTCATCGTCCATGAGCGCCCGAAGCCCTTGCAGAGCCCATGCCAGACGGTTGTCGGCGAGCTGGCCGCGCTGCGGTTCTCGGTCGTCGGCTTGTCCGCAGGCGTTGCAGCAGTACGCACGGTCACTACGGCCAGACATGGACCCGCCGCAGTGACGGCAGCCGGCGGACGTGTACTCAGGCGTCGTCACGGCTCAGTGTCCCCCAAATGCCCGTAGACGGCACAGAATCCCCAGCCGGGCCCTCGTGGACCACCAGCAACGCCGCCCTCTATGCCTCGGGCCTATGCCGGCACCCGCGGAAGACGACGAGTGCGCTACACGCCGACCCCTGACCCGGCGCTACAGGCCACCGCAGCCGCCGCGTACCGCCTTGATCTGGCCGCCCCTGATGACTCGTGCTGTGAGGGGCCGACGGACCCGCCAGAGCCCCGACGGCCCCTGGCAACACCTATCGGCCTTGACCGCGTTACCTGGTCACTCGAACGTGCGCTTCAGTCTGGCTGCAGGGCACTCCGAGGATAGGGGAGTCTGTCCTGGTGAGAGTCATGGTCTCCATGTTGGCGGCGGTGGGATGGCTAGTCCTGTGCCTGGCATGCACTGTGCTCGCTGCCGCAGGACTGTTCCTGACTACCGCCGGGGTGCTCCGTAGCTTCGACGCCGTCCGTCGGTTCATCGCTCGAACGGCTCGTCAATGACGTGTCCGTGAGGGCGTGCTGCACGGCAGTTGGCGTCCTGGGTTGTCGGTGCTGGGCGCAGGGGCGCGTCCAGGTAGCGCGGATGATTGGTCCGCGCATCGCGCTGCCCTTGGCTGGCCCGCCCGATGCGTTCCGATGGCGGAAGGGCTGGCGTTGACGCCCAGCACCGACGCGATGAACCTAGCCGGGGAAGGACAGCGGTGCTAGACCTGCGCTCTCGCGTCGAAACGGTTGACCGTGAAGCGAACCGGATGGACGCTGCGAGGCATGGACGGGCCGCTGGTGATGACGGCTCGAGCCACAAGAGCCAGAGCGGCGTCGCCTTCACTGCGGGGGACCACCGCTGCCTTCGCTGCCGCGAGCGGGTCGCCCCCTCGGGTAACACCCAGCCGGATTCGGGAACCTTGTTCGTCTGCTTCACATGCGTGGACGAGCTGCGCCGGCCTGGTGACCGCGGCTGGCAGTGGCTGCGGAACCGCCTCGGGTTGCCGCCTACTCAGAGCTGAACCACGCACTGATGTGATCGGGAAGCGAGGCCCCCGGGTTTCCGGGGCCCAGGGACCCCGCCCCGGACACGAACGGTACGGACCCGTTGTACGAGCAATCACAGCGGGTACCCCAGATCCTGCCATGGCTGCTGATGGTCGTTGTTATGCGGCCGAGCCGTATTGCTTGCCCAAGACCTGTCTCACACCCTGCTGTCACCGCTGTCCCGGCACCGATGCTGAACTGCACTAAGCGTTCGGCGCGGGCTGGGCAGGCCTCACTCCTCGCCAGTCGAACGGTGGACAGAGCCATGCAAGGCCGGGCAACCATTGGGCTACTACAGCTCTGCTCGCTGTCCGCAGCTGGCCGAAGCCTCTGACGCTCGACCGCCCTGATGACGGCACCGCCTGGTTACTAAAGGTTACGCAATACAAGAAGGAAGCCGACCCTGTCGGCAGTCGCTCGTTGATCCGGCTCTAGCCCTACCCATGACACGTCCATCAGTGACAGTCTGCTGTGCATGGGGCGGGAGCGCTATCAATTGGACTTGCGATCCGCAGGCCGCGAGCCGCGTCGCCTGTTCCTGCAGCGGTCGCGGGAGCTGGCGGCCGGAGTCAGAGGCCGGACCGTTGTTGAAGGTGGAACTGTGCCAGTGTCCGGAGCACTGGTTGGTCGATCAACGGCACCCGATACGAGTGGGACGGCCACGGGCAGCGCTGGCACGGCATCGGCTGACTGGGCGATACGACATCCCTGAGGAGACGCCCACCGAGCGGCCAGCGGGCGCAGTCCACGAAGCCACTATTGCCCGTGCTGCTTCGATGCCTTCTGCCTGGCAACCCGTTTCTCGCGCCGGAAGTTAGGCTGATCGCGTGCCTTCCTACGTCGTCACGGTCGATGTTCAGCTGACGGCCGAGCCTTCATCGCGTGACCTTGATTTGCTGCAAGCTACAATCCAACGTGATGGTGGTGGCGGATATGTCGTGGAGGCACGCTTGATGATCATCACGGTGTACTTGAGCGCCGGGAGCAGCGGCGAGGTTGAGGGCCTCGCACGTCTCGTCGCCGAGCGGGCGTTAAGCGACGCTGGTTACACAGCTGACACAGCCCTTGTCGTCAACGTGGATAGCCGCGAGCGGGTCGAGTAGTCACAAAGTTCCTACCCTGTATCGCAAGCCTCTGGCGACCCACGCGCACTGACGAGGTGGATGCCTCCCGTGGTATGTCTCTATTCGGATCTGAGCGAAGGCGTCAGCGCTGGGCACGCAGAACGACCAGAGGCTGAGGACTGGCCAGGCCGAGCCGTTAGGTCAGCAAAACCGGCAGGGGGCCGCTGAGCACGAGGATTCGCAGCCCCCCTTCCATGCCCCAGGCAGATCCAGCCCGAGTCGCAGCACGTGCCCACAGGGGACCGGGAAGACAGCCGCTCGTTGATCCAGATTCCCTCGACAACCGGGTCGTGGCGGTAGCCCCGCAATCCCCGAACCGCGCCGAAGGCCGCTGATTTGCGGCGGCAGTCCGCCGCTGTTGCGGGCGTCGGGCAATTCGTCTGGGTGGCGAGTCATTGTACGAAGAGCGACCGCCGGCAGCGGCTACTCTGCCTGACGACCACCGCAAGCTTGTCGGAATTATTCAAGTCCCTAGCCTGGATGTCCGTCGAATCTGTGCACCCGTTTCAACCGTATTGTCCGGCGAACTGCTATGTGGCGAGCGGGTGCAGTAGGCGTTCCATGCTCTCGACGGCTCCGCGCTGTAGCTCGGGGTGCACGTGCAGGTACAGGTCGGCGGTGGTGGCAAGCCGTGTGTGCCGGAGCATGGTCTGGACGGTCTTGAGGTCGACTCCCTGCAGGAGAAGGAAACTCGCGGCGCTGTGCCGTAGGTCGTGCAGCCGCAGCGGGCGTAGGGATGCCGCCTGGCACAGCTGACCGAACGAGCGGGTGACGTTGCGTGGCTCGAGATGGGTGCCGATCTCGGTGGTGAAGACGAGGTCGTTGCGATCCCAGTAGCCGGCGGCGAGCCGCTCGCGTAGCTGCTGCTTGCGGTGCTCGCGTAGCACGCCGACTAGCTGTCCGGGTAGCGGCAGAACGGCGACACTCGCGTCCGTCTTGGGTGCTACTTCGACCAGCTCGGTCGCCTGCTGACCAGATGAGGGGTTACTGGCCGGGAGGCGTTGCAGGCTGCGGCTGATCGTGACGGTGCCAGCCTCAAGGTCGAGGTCATCCCAGTGCAGAGCGAGTGCTTCTCCGCGGCGCACGCCCAGGGTAAGCAGCAGCAGCCACAGGGCTGCGAGTCGGTGGTTGCTGGCGGCTGCCAGTAACCGGTGAGCCTCCTCGACGGTGAGCGGGACGACGGTCGGGCTTCGGTGACGCGGCGGTCGGACCAGCGTTGCTGGGTTACGGGTGAGCAGTTCGTCGCGGACGGCCTGTGCCAGAGCGGCCCGCAGGATGCCGTGGAGGTAGGCGACGGTGCGGGCCGACAGGGGTCGACCACGGGCACTGGTCTCGGTGAGCTTTGCCGACAGCCAGGCGCGTAGTTGACGCGGTGACAGTTCGACCAGAGCTGTGTTGCCGAGGGTGGGCAGGATGTGCCGGCGGGTTTGGTCGGTGTAGCTGGCGAGCGTGCTGCGCTTGAGCCGTCCGGCGAGGACCTCGCCCGGCAGGGTCACTGTGAGCCATTCCTCGAGGTAGGCGCCGACGGTTACGGCCCGGCCGGTGGGGACCGTTGCGCCGAGTTGCACTTGCTGGCGAAGGTCGTCCAGCTTGTTCAGTACGTGGGCTTGGGTAGGTCCGTAGACGGTTTTGCGGCGCCGGGGCTGGTTCCACTCGTGGATGTCGAGTTGGCCGGCCCAGGCGCCGTTGTGCCGAAAGACCGATCCCTCGCCAGCTGGCCGTCGTCTGGCCATGAGCTTCCTTTCCTGACCCTGCGGCAGGCGCCGCGGTCTGCGGCTGCTGTGCATGCACGCTCAAACGCAGCACCCAGGCAAGCCCCTCGGCGGTAGCCGTGCCTTTTGCCGGCGGTCGCCCTGGCGCTTCGGGTCCGTCCTCGTGCGGTGGGTCGGCTGCTCGCTGAGCCTGTTTCGATCAGCGGTCCACTGCCGGCAGCCGCGGCGGCTGCACTGGAAGCAAGCTGGCGACGTACGCCTCAAGGGCGTGCACGGGGATGCGCCGGCTGCCGCCGACGCGGACGCTGTTGAGTGCACCGCCGCTGATCAACCCGTACACGGTGCTGCGCCCTACGGCCAGCATCTCGGCGGCTTGCGGCACGGTCAGCAACAGAACCGCCGCCCTGGTCTGCTGCTGTTGCTCAGCCGCCGCCGTCTGCGACGCATCACTCACGTCGCGTGGCGGCGGCGCCCCTCGGTGGTGATCGTTGATGTCGGTCGTCGGGCGCTGAACACCCGTCGAGCAACACGTACAGCAGCACTTCCCGCAGCCCGACCCACGGACTTCGGGGACGTCGGGAGTTTGTGCGCGAGCTAGCTTGTTGGTTCGCCTCATACCTAGCCTTTGCAGTGGTGACGGTTAGGTGATGACCGGGACGGAGCAAGCGACCGTTGGCCCCTCCCCGAGTCGCCGGCCAGGGCGTCCGGGTGGCGTCGACTGCTGCCGCCAGCCGTTTCGGTGGGAGTGCCTTTGATCGGTGAACGCGAAGCGGGTGGTGATCGGCCACGCTGGATCGACTGCGGATCGACCGACTACTCGAAGAGGTGGTCAACCACGACGGGAACCCGTTGCACCCGGCTGTCGTTCGCGGCCTCAACCGGAGGGGGGCCGCCGCAGTCCACTACCCGGTCCAGGCCCACAGTGGCTGCGCGGCCTCACGAGGCACCGCCGACGTCTTCGCCACCAATGCCAGCGACCGGAGACGAAGCTGAGCGTGGCGAAGACTCGGATTCTCGGTGAGCATCCTTCGGCTCGCCTGAGCTTCCCGAACGTGGGGAAGCTCGGAAGACCAGGAGGTCTTCGTGTGCGATGACGTGCAGCGGGGTGTTGTTCGCCCGGGCGCGGCGGACCTGTTCGAGGGCGAAGAACGACGCTCGGGGAATGAGCTGGTCGCCGCGCAGGCCGGCGAGTAGCGCGACGTTGCGTTCCAGCGGTGTCAGCCCGGCCCGCTCGCCGGCGCGGATCATCGCCCCGGGCAGGTCGATGAGGGTGCCGCGGTAGCGGTAGGGCCGGACGGTCATGGCCACGATGCCGCCGGGGCGGAGCAGCCAGGTGCAGCCGGTAAGAATCTGAACCATGCCCTCGAGCAGGGCGTGGTGGCCGGCGTGGGCGAGGTTGGCTGGGTCGGTGGAGTACTTGTAGTGGCTCTTGGTGACACCGGCGCCGGGTGTGGCGCTGACTTGGCCGTGGAGCGACGCCCCGTAGGGCGGGCTGGTCAGCACCAACGCGACCAGACCGCGGATGGCCGGGTCTACGACACCTGGCAGGTGGCGGGCGTCGCCGTCGACGACTTCGCCGTGTCCGGGAGCGCCGTGCTGTCGAGCGAGGCGCAGGTTGGCGCCGGCGAGCTGCGCCCATCGCGGTTCGTATTCGACCCCGACAGCGTCCCGGCCGAGGTGGATGGCTTCGACCAGGGTGGTGCCGATGCCGCACATGGGATCCAGGACCAGGTCGCCGGGCTGGGTGTAGGCGGCGATCGCCTGGCGGGCGATCGCGGGGAGCATCTTGGCGGGATGTTCGGTGCTTAGCGGCAGGTACCGGCCGGTGCGCTGGGTGCGCGCGGTGCGCCGGGCGGTGGGCCAGACCGACAGGGGCGGGTGCGGGGCGGGGGTGGTGATGACAGGACTCCAAATCGTAGGGGCTAAGGGCACCGCCCTGCTTGCTGCGGGGCGACGAACGGTCATGGACGCGATGGGTCAGGAGGTCGAGCAGCTGCTCAGCCGGCTCGCCCCAGCGTCGGGTCAGCCCGCTGGCGAAAGACGAGGACGTCGCGGTGCACGACCAGATGGCGGCGGGATGCAGGCCCGGACGCGTCGCCGGTTTCGCCGGTCGAAGCGCACAGGGGGGCCGCGAGAGCGCTGTCGCGGACGACGGCGTGTACGGCGACGATGTGCTGCAGGTAGTCCAAACCGGCTGCCTGCGCCGCGGCGACCGTGTTGCCAGCCCGGTCGATGAGCCGGCCTGGGTCGTGGGTGTTGCCGGTGACGGTGACGAGCAGCCCGCCGGGTCGCAGCACCTGAGTGCAAGCCGTGACGAGCTCACCAGCCGCGTCACGGGCAACGTTCCCGTGCTGAGGTTTGACGGCGTTGCCAGTCGGTGTGTCCGGAGCGCTGCCGGGGGTTAGCCGCCGCTGCGCCGAAAGTCGCGATGAGTCAGTGTTGGCGCCCGCCGGCGGGCACAGGATGGCGAGGTCGACCTGACCGCAGTGCGCGCCGACCAGGTCGGCTAGCCGGCGGGGGTCGCCGTTGATGACTTCGACCAGGGGCCACGCCTTCGGGGGCAGGATGTGCTCGCAGTTCGCGACGGCCAGCCGCGCCCAGTTGTCGTGGGTTTCGACGCCGATGGCGCGCCGGCCGCGGGCGGCGGCTTCGACCAGGGTGGGGCCGGCGCCGCAGCACGGGTCGAGGATCAGGTCACCGGGCTGGGAGTACTCGACGATGATCCGCCGGGCCAGCTCCGGGGTGATGCTTGCAGGCTGGTCGGCAGAGCCGGGCAGGTAGCGCGCGGCCCACTGCTCGGGGGCGGGGGTCTGCCCGACGGGCCAGACGGCCAGCGGAACAGCTGCCGCCGGTCGCCGGAGGTCGGGAACGGAGGGTGCTGGTGTGCGAGGGGTGGGTGTCATGGGGATGGCCCACGACCCGGTGGTTGATGCGCCACCAGAGAAACCCGAATTTCGGCCTCGGAATCGCCAAAGTCAGCACGATCGTTGCGCCAGTCCGCGTGAGCGTCCGGTGCCTGTTACCGAGCGAGCCTGGTCACGGACGGACCCTGCAGCTTGTGATGGCACGTCTGCCGCACGGAGGGCAAGCGGGTCACCCTCTGGACTGGCGTGCCAGCCGCCGCGGGGTGTGGCGGGGTCCACGGAGGGCTTGCCGAGAAGCTCCATCAGGGCCACGCACCTGCTCATGGCGCTGGCCGGAGGCGGGGCGTCGAGCAGAGGTCGCGGGCGGCCCCCGTCCGGCAGGTGCTCGAGCGAGGCCCGGGCTGCCGCCTTCGGCGGCGGATGCCCAGAACCGGTACGGACCGAGCCTGATGGATGTCCATCAGGCTGGCTGACCTGCAGGTTCGGCCACTGCTGTCGGGTTTCCATCAGTTTTCCATCAGGCCTGATGTGACTCCATCAGGTCGCGGCTGCGAGTCCATCAGCCTGCGGGCAGCCGGCCGCTGATGGAAAACTGATGGAGTCGGTGGTTTCTCATGAGCGCTCCCCCGTTGCCAGGAGCCGCTCATGTCATCCACACCCACCCCCCAACGTCCGGCGTCGCGGCGCGGCCCTACTTGGTCGCTGTTCCCGGAGCTGGAGGCCGCTTTTGGGCTGCTGAGCACCGGCTGGGCGCCGCTGGGCGTCCAGGGCCGGGCCGTTGCCGCCGAATGGCCCGACCGGCTGATTTCGGTCGGTGAGCTGCGGGCGCGGCTGCTGCACCCGGCGTGCCCGTACCCGACCCGCGACCGGGCGCTCAACGCCGTCCTGGACCTGGCTCGCACCGAGGGCGAGCCGTGGCTGCTGGTCCTGGTCGGGTTGCTGCTGCCCGGGCTGC
>JAABUM010005719.1_pt1 | contig 12807 bp, 12 predicted proteins | sample 5559161 | NCBI WGS metagenome assembly JAABUM01 (sample SAMN10711868, study PRJNA513369) | rock metagenome | isolation source: Antarctica rocks | place: Antarctica: Victoria Land, Siegfried Peak nord | reverse complement strand
GCGCGGCGCGCTGCTGGTGATCGGAGGAGCGGGGGCGGTTTGGCGACGCCCCGGTATCCTACTGGTCGATCACCGAGCCGTCCTCGTGCAGCCGGGTGACGACCTGGCGCGGCTTGTAGGGGAAGCGGGTGGCGGCGTCCGGCGTGAGGGCCATGCCGATCCCCGGCCCTGTCGGGATGCGGAGGTAGCCCCCCTCGCGTTGCAGCAGCGGCGTGACCATCTCGCTCTTCGGCAGCACATCCTCGCCGAGCGGGTACTCCTGCAGCGCGAAGTTGGGGATGCACGCGGCGAGTTGGAGGCAGGCGGCCGTGCTGACCGGGCCGAGCGGGTTGTGCGGCACCACGCCCACGCCGTTGGCCTCGGCGAGCGCCGCGATCTTCTTCGCCCCGGTGATCCCGCCGCAGAGGCAGACATCCGGGCGGACGTACTGCACCGCGCCGCGCGCCAGTAGCATCGCGAACTCTTGCGGGGTGTGCAGGCGCTCGCCGGTCGCGATCGGGATGTCGATGTGCGCCGCGATCAGCGCCATCGAGTCGAAGTTATCGGGGATCGTCGGGTCTTCGTAGAAGTAGGGGTGATAGGGGGCGATGCCGCGCGCCAGGACGATCGCCTCGGCGGGGGTGAGCTGGCGGTGGATCTCGATGCAGAGGTCCACCGCGTCGCCGACCGCCTCGCGGTACTGGCGCACCGTCTCGATCGCGTCGCCGATCTTCGCCGCGTGGGTCTTGAAGTACGGCTGGTCGCGCGGGTCGTCGGTGAACGGGGTCAGGTGGCCGACGGCGGTGAAGCCCTTGGCCTTGGCGTCGATGCACCCCTGCACCAACTCCTCGCGCGTGCCACCGAAGACGTGGTAGTAGACGCGGGCCTTGTCGCGCGTCGGCCCACCGAGGAGTTGGTTCGTCGGGACGCCGAAGTGCTTCCCGGCGATGTCCCAGAGGGCGATGTCGAGCGCGGAGAGCGCGCCCATGATCGCCGCGCCACGGAAGTGGGTCCAGCGATACATATACTGCCAGTGGTGCTCGATCTTGAGCGGGTCCTGGCCGATCAGGTAGCGCTTGAACGTCTCTACCGCTTGCGCGGACGCCTCCAAGAAACCCCACGCGCCCGACTCGCCGAGCCCGACGAGCCCCGCGTCGGTATGGATCTCCACGAAGAGGTAGCGGTCCACGAAAATCGTCTCGATCGCGGTGATCTTCATCCGTCCTCCCATCATCCGTGCTCCCACCCGACGGCGCGCCGCCACCGGCGCAGTATGCCACGGGGCGGCGTGCGGCGCGAATGGCCGGGGAGGACCGGTGGCGCTCAGACGATGCGGGTGCCGACCGCCGGATCGTGCGGGTCGAGGACCGGCAGGTCGAGCGCGATCAGTTCGGTGTGCTTCAGCCCGGCGCCGGTGTCGAAAACGACGACCCGGTCATCGGCACCCAGGAAGCCGCTCGCGGCCAGCTTGCGCGCCGCGACGAAGGTGGCCGCTGCCTCCGGCGAGCCATAGAGCCCGTCGCTCGCGGCGACCTCGCGCGTCGCCGCCAGGATCTCGTCGTCGGTGACGGTGAGCGCCGTGCCGCCGCTCTCGCGGATCGCGTCGAGGATCAGGTAGTCGCCGATCGCGACCGGCACGCGGATACCGGGCGCGAGGGTCTGCGCGTTCGCGAAGAGGGGGGCGTGGCGCTCGCCGCGCCCGAACGCCTCCACGATCGGCGCGCAGCCGGTCGATTGGACGCAGATCATCTTCGGGCGCTCGGAGCCGATCAGCCCCAGCTCCTCCATCTCCGCGAACGCTTTCCACATCCCGACGATCCCGGTGCCGCCACCGGTCGGGTAGATGATCGCGTCGGGCAGGCTCCAGCCGAGCTGCTCGGCGATCTCGTAGCCCATCGTCTTCTTCCCTTCCGCCCGATACGGCTCCTTGAGGGTGGAGACGTCGAACCAGCCGCGCGCCGCGCTGTTCTCGCGGACGATCTTGCCCGCGTCGTTGATCAGCCCGTCCACGAGGTAGACGTGCGCGCCGTACGCGGTGCATTCCGCCTGCATGATCGTCGGGGTGTCCTGAGGCATGAAGACATAGGCGGGCAGCCCGGCCCGCGCCGCGTAGGCGGACATCGCCGAGGCGGCATTCCCCGCCGATGGCGCGGCGACCGCGCGCGCGCCGAGTTCCTTCGCGCGCGCGATCGCCACCGCCATCCCGCGCGCCTTGAACGAGCCGGTCGGGTTCCCTCCCTCGTCCTTCGCCAGCAGGCGAGGGAGCCCGATCGCCGCGCCGAAGCGCGGCACCGGCAGGAGTGGCGTGCCCCCCTCGCCGAGGGTGAACACCAGCGCCGGATCGCTCACTGGGAGCACCTCGTGGTAGCGCCAGAGGGTGAACGGGCGCTGCGCCAACGCCTCCTTGGTCATCGTCGCGCGCGCCGCCGCGAGATCGTAGCGCGCGTATAGCACCTTGCCACAATTCGTGCAGAGCGTTTGTAACGTGGTCGCCGCGTGGCCCTTGCCGCAGTTGGTGCATTCGAGGTGTGTCAAAGTGCTGTACATCGTGCGCTCCAATGCCGAATCGACGAATCGTCGCCAGCCGTCAGTGTACCATCGCCCGGCGCGCGCTAATCCCCCGGCGTGGTCGTCGGGAGCGGGACGCTGCGCGTTTCGCGGACGAGGAGCGCGAGGACCAGCGCCGCCAGCGCGCCGACGCCGCTCAGGAGGAGCGCGGTACTGACCACGCCGAACGCGCCCGCCACCGCGCCGACGATCAGCGGCCCGCCCGAACTGCCGGCGTCGCCGATCAGTCGCCAGAAGCCGAGGAATTCCCCGACCGCGCCCGGTGGCGCGAGATCGGCCCCGAGCGTCATCATCGTGCCGGAGCCGAGGCCGTTGCCGAAGCCGATCACCATCGCGCCGATCAGCAGCGAGCGGAAGTCGAACGCCGCCGCGACGACGATCATCCCGATCGCCATGATCGCGAACGAGGGGACGGCGGCGACCTTGCGCCCGAAGCGGTCCATCATCAGCCCGGCGGGGATGAACATCGCCACGTCGAGGACGGCGGAGAGGGAGATGATCGAGCTGGTGGCGGCGATGTCGAGGTTGAGTGCGATGCCGAAGAGGGGGATCAGCAGTTGCCGCCCGGCGCGGATCAGTTGCGCGAAGATCTGCGCGGTGCCGGCGGCGGAGAGATCGCGCCGGTGGGTGCGGAGGAGCTGGCCGACGATCGCCCAGCGCATCGTGTGGCTCCCGGTGGTCTGCTCGCTGCGTCCGGTCTCGGGGACGAAGTAGAAGGCGAGGACGGCGGTGAGCAGCGCCGTGATCCCGGCGAGGAGCAGGGAGGAGCGCAGCCCGAACGCCTGGCCGATGAGCCCGCCGAAGAAGGGGGCGACCAGCGTGCCGCCCCGGTTGATGCCGCCGAAGATCGAGAGGGAGCGCCCGCGCTGGGAGGGCGCGATCGCGTCGGTGATGTAGGCGTGGCGCGAGATGCCCCAGAGGGCGGTGCCGATCCCGGCCAGCAGCCGCAGGACGATCAGCGCGGCGATCGAGGGCAGGAAGGCGGCGAAGACCGAGCTGATCCCCACCAGCCCCGCGCCGATCAGCATCGCCGGGCGTCGCCCCATCCGGGCCAGCAACGCCCCGGCGGGCACGTCCATCACCAGCGTCCCGATCCCCGCCGACGCGACGATCAGCCCGATCAGCGCGCCCGGTGCGCCGAGCGACGAGGCGTAATAGGGGAGGGTCGGCACCAGTAGCCCTTGCCCGAACGCCAGCAGCGCGGTCGGCACGTAGACCGGCAGCAGCAATGCGCCGCCCTGTTTGACGGCGTCCCGTCCCTTGCTCATCCGTTGTCCCCCCGATGGTCATCCTGGCATGCTATTCCCGGCCCGTAGGATACCAGAGTGGGCGCGGGCGCGGGTAACGGGGGACGAGCAGGACGAATAACCGCAGAGACGCAGAGACGCAGAGAGCGGACGAAGAAAAAGAGAAGACGGAACAGGAGGCACAGAGACACAGAGGACGGAAGTGAGAAAGAAAGGGCGGAAAGATAGAGGGACATCGCCAGTAAGAAGCGCGCAGCTTGGTATCATCCCCATCTACGGACTACGGACTACGGACTCTTTCTCACGACTCACGACCCACGACTATGAAAGTGAGCGCAAATGGCAACCTTCGCCTTCCAACAGGTCGATGTCTTCACCGCCGTGCCGCTCCTGGGGAATCCGCTGGCCGTGGTGCGCGCTGCGGACGCGCTGAGCGACGCGCAGATGGCCGCGTTCGCGCGGTGGACGAATCTGAGCGAGACGACCTTTCTGCTGAAGCCGACGGTCGCGGCGGCCGATTACCGCGTCCGCATCTTCACGCCGCGCGGCGAGTTGCCGTTCGCCGGGCACCCGACGCTCGGCAGCTGCCACGTCTGGCTCGCAGGGGGCGGGTGGGCGCGCGGGGACGAGGTGATCCAGGAGTGCGGCGTCGGCCTCGTCCGCATCCGGCGCGATGGGACGCAGCTCGCCTTCGCGGCCCCGCCGCTGCGCCGCTCCGGTGCGGCCGAGTCGGCGCTGATCGCGCAGATCGCACGCGGGCTGCGTATCGCCCCCGACGCGATCCGGGCGGCGGAATGGATCGACAACGGACCGGGCTGGGTCGGCGCGCTGCTCGGCTCGCGGGCGGAGGTGCTGGCGCTGCGCCCGGACTTCGCGGCGCTCGGCGACATCAAGCTCGGCGTGATCGGCGCGTGGGACGCCGCACGGGACGGCGACGCGGCGCAGTTCGAGGTCCGCGCCTTCTTCGCGGGCGGTGGTGTCAATGAAGACCCGGTGACCGGCAGCCTGAACGCGGGCCTCGCCCAATGGCTGATCGGCGCGGGCCTCGCCCCGGACGAGTACGTGGCGAGCCAGGGCGCGGCGCTGGGTCGCGACGGTCGAATCTACGTGCGGCGCGACGGCGCGGACATCTGGGTCGGCGGCGACACGGTGACGTGCATCGAGGGCATGGTCACGCTGTAAGCAAACATCCCGCATTGTGCTCGGCGGGTTGTGACTCCAAGCCGTTGCTCAACTCGATCGCACCAGCACTTCTGCGGCGACCAGAGCACATCCCGGCAATATCGACGCCCTGTCTGGCGATACGTCCCTTGGCGGGCGCTGCTGTATTCACGCTCGTTTTGAGCCCGGATGGCGCTGCATAGGCAGCGTCCTCCCTCTTCTCCCGTTCGTTCTCTGTGTCTCCGCGTCGTTGAGGCCAACGCCCCGACCGGCCCTACCAGTCCCGCAGGATACCCCCCGCCGTGCGGTAGGCGAGCGCCATGATCGTCAGGACCGGGTTGACCGGGCCGTTGGTGACATGTGGCGAGCCGTCCGCGACGTAGAGATTGTCGTGGCCGTGGACGCGACACCACGGATCGACGACGGAATTGGCCAGGTCGTCGCCCATGCGGCAGGTGCCCGCCTGATGCTGACCCGCGTAGAGTTGCAGGCGCGGCGGCGTGGACCACGTCTGCACCGCGCCGGACGCCTCGGCCCACTCCTGCGCGCGCGCCTGGAGAAATGTGGCGGTGCGGACCGTCTCCGGGTGGGTGGTGCCGGAGAAGTGCGCGACCGGCAGTCCCCAGCGGTCGCGCACTGTCGGGTCCAGGGTGACGCGGCCATCGGGGTTCGGGATCTCCTGCACCGGCCCCTTGATGTCGGTGACGTGCCGATAGTTCTCGCGCATGAACGCCTTGTTGGCCGCGCCCCAGCGGGGGAGATCGGGCGGCAGGTAGCGTTTCTGGAAGATGATCGGCAGCAGGATGAACTCGTCGGTCAGCATCCCGCCGCCGATGACCCCCGCGTTGCCGTGCGCGAAGCGGAGGGTCGCGACCGAGACGCCGGGTCCGAGCCCGTCCCAGATTGAATCGGCGAAGCGCGCATTGACACCGGTGTAGAGGTGCCCTTGCAGATTCCGCCCGACCTGATCGGCGTTGTTGCCGAGCCCGCGCGGCTCGTGCGCGGTGGGCGAGTTGAGGAGGAGCCGCGCCGTCTCGACCGCGCCGCCCGCGAGGACGACCACCTCCGCGCGCACCGTGTGGTGCCGGTTGGCGGCGTCGAAGTAGGAGACGCCGGTCGCGCGATCCCCCTTGGTGACGATCTGATCGACCATCGCGCCGGTGACGAGATCGCAGCGCCCGGTGGCGAGGGCGCGCGGGATGGCGGTGTTGTGCGTGCCATTCTTCGCGCCGTTCGGGCAGGCGAAGCCGACACAGTGCTGGCAGCGGAGGCAGCCGGGGCGGTCGTTGTAGCGCGCGGAGTTGATCAGCAGCGGCACGTCGAGCGTCTCCCAGCCGAGCGCCGCCGCGCCGCCGCGCAGGGTGCGGCCCAGGCTGGTCGGGGGGAGCGGGGGCATCGGGTAATCGCGCGCGCGCGGGGCGTAGCGCCCGGACGCCGCGCCATCGCCGCTGACACCGATCTCCCATTCCGCGCGCTCGTAGTACGGGGCCAACTCGTCATAATCGATCGGCCAGTCGGCGAGCGAACTCCCCGCCGGGACGCCATAGCGGCTCGCCATGCGGAAGTCGTCCGGCAGGAAGCGCCACGCCTGCGCGCCGTAGACGCGCGTGCCGCCGCCGACGATCGCGGCGTTGTTGTGATAGCCCCCTTCGTGCGGGCGGACGACGCGGCTCGCGCCGTCGGGGCGCTCGGCCACGCGCGGGTTGCCCTCTTCGCTCGGCCCGGCATTGTGCCCGTACTCGGAGAGGCGTTGATTGCGGAGGTGATCGCGCCCGATCTGCGCGAACGATTCGTCGCGACCCCGTTCGAGGAGGAGGACGCGCTTGCCCCCCTCCGCCAGCACGGCGGCGGCGATGCCGCCCCCCGCCCCCGCGCCGACCACGATCGCGTCGTAGCGCTCCCCGTCCCCGCTCATCCACGCACCTCGAAGCCGATCATCTCCCAGGCGATCCGCCCGCGATTGCCGCCATTGCCGGGATCCCCGTAGAAGCCCTCCATCGTGTGCCCGACGAGGAGCGCGAAGAAGCGTGCCAACTCCGCGCCGCGCGCGCCGGTCTCGATCTGGGCCAGCAGCGCATCCTGGCCGCTCGGCTCGCCCTCCGCGAAGGGGCGACCCCACTCCGTGCGCGCCGTCGCGTCGAGCGCGTCGAGGCCAGCACAGTAGACCGGGATGAGTTCGGCGAGGTCGCCCGCGAACTGCCGGGCCAGATAGCCGCCGACGCCCCCCGTCCAGCCCGCGGGCCAGTCGTCGGGCGGGATGATCCGATCGACCGCCGCGCGCAGAGTCGCGGTCTGTGCTTCGCTCAGTGGTAGCACGCTCGTTCGCCTCCTCGGGATCGTGTCCGGGATAGTTGTTGGCGCAGTATAGCGGATGGGGCGATGGCGGTTCGTTGTGGGGGTGGGGTGTTGAAGCCCGCACTCCGGTGTCATCCCTCGCCCAATCTAGGAGGGGGATCTGCCGACTATGGGGTTGCCTATGGGTGGTGTGGCGTCGCGATTACCCTCACCCCGGCGCTCACGCGCCACCCGCCGACCAGAGGGTACCCGCCCATCCGAGGAGAGGGATGGCGTGCCGGGTGCCGCTGCAGCGTGGGGGCTACGGTCCCAAGTATCCCCCGGAGGCAGTGCGCCCTGCATGGGTAGGCGCTCCTGCCATGCAGGGGTACTTGGCCGGTGCCGCTTCTGGCTGCCCCTGGTTGGGGGGGTGAATCCCCGGAATAACGGATAACCGTGTTACCCGCCGCGCTGGTCATGGGCCTGGTCCTTCGGGTGCTTCACTCCTCCCCCACGCGCTCGACTACCTCGATCAGACGCTTTTCCGGCAGGGTGAGCGCGACGAACGAGGGGAGGCCGAGGCGTTGCCAGAGCGGGAAGGGGTCGAGGCCGGTGTGGGCGGCGACGAAGAGGCTGATCACCGTGCCGTGCGCGACGATCGCCAGATCGCCGGGCGGGGCGGTGCCGAGCTGCCGCGCGACCGCCGCGTCGAAGCGCGCGTGGGCCTCGGTCGCCGTCTCCCGCCCGAAGGTCGGCGTGTCCGGCGCGGCGAAGAAGGCGCGCACCGCCGCCGTGAAATCGTCCGGGTGGGGGAAGAAATCGCCCAAACCGCGCTCGTGCTCGCGCAGGCCGTGGTCGAAGGTCGGGGTGGGGAGGCCGAGATGGCCCGCCAGCCCCGTCGCCGTCGCGCGCGCCTTGCGCTCGGTGCTGGCAACGATGGTCGTCGGGTTGTACGCGGCGAGCGCGGCGGCGAGCGGCCCGAGGCTGGCCTACCCGGTGGGCGAGAGGGGCCACCGGGCGGGCGGCTCGCCGGGGATGACGATCGGCGCAGCGTGCTTGATCAGCAGCAGGCGGCGGTCGGCGGCGCTCATGGCTGCCCGGTGGCGCGCGGTGGTGTGTCGGCGCTGTCGCTGGCGTTCCGCGCCGGGAGGGCGTTGCTGATCTCGATCAGGTTGTTGTCGGGGTCGCGCAGGTAGAGGGAGCGGAGCGGCCCGCGCGCGCCGTCGCGGTCTACCGGCCCCAGCTCGATCGGCACGCCGAGGGCGGCGAGGTGGCGCACGTAGGCGTCCAGCGGCGTCGCGGTGAGGAAGCAGAGATCGCCCGAGCCGGGCGTGGGGCGGAGCGCCTTCGGCTCGAACTCGTGCCCCGCCTCGTGCAGATTGATCTTCTGCCGCCCGAAGGTCAGCGCCCAGCGGCCCGGCGCGAAGCTGCGCACCCCCATGCCGAGGACGCGCGCGTACCAGTCGCGCGTCGCCGCGAGATCGCGCACGGTGAGGACGAGGTGGTCGAGCGCCGACATGTACGGGGCGGGCGGCGTGTCCTCGGTCTCGGGCGCGGCGAGCCATGCGCGGAGGTTCGCCAGGAGCGCGTCGTGGTCGAGCGTCGCGAAGTCGGTCGTATCGACCTCGATCGTCTTGCCGGGAAGATCGAGCGGGTCGATCCGCCCGCGTCGGAACTCGGCCAGCAGGGCAGCATCCAGGTCGTTGCCGTGTCCGGGGTGGCGCTCGCCCGAGGCGACGCGCCCCTGGTGGCGGCGCAGCAGGGTCGCGCCGTCGGCGACGCAGGTGACTTGCATGGCGATGAATGGGTGCCGCGCGGCGAGCGCCCGGAAGCGCTCCGTGGCGCGCTCGCCGCGAAAGTTGCTCTCCACGATCGTGGCGACCCCGGCGGCGAGATTCATCTCCAGCGCGCCCCAGAGGAGTTCGTAGCTCGCGCCGCCGAGTCGCCTGGACCACTCGCGGTCGCTCGTGTCGTGGTTCGGCCCCGCCTGCGCCGTGGGCCAGTCGGTGCCGAGCGTATCGAAGAGGCGTTCCTTGAGATCGTCGCGACTGAGGCAGGGCAGGCGCAGATCGGCGGCGAGGCGGCGGGCCAGCCCGGTCTTGCCGCTGGCCGGGGGGCCGCCGACGATGAGCAGCGGGGTCAGTGGCATTGGCGGTGGCTCCTTTCTGGCGCGATCACTGGGCCAACAGACCGTTTCCGACATATTGTACGCTCGAACGAGCAGCGTTCGAGCGCGGCACCCGCGCCTTCTCGCCAACACGATAACCAGGGCGGCTTCGCTGCGGGCGAGCCAGGCGCTCGTGTCGACGGTACGAATGGCCCGCCCGCTTCGGGGACATTCATGCCGTTGCGACGCCCCACACCGCACCCTACCCTTGATGGTGCCGGGTACGTGCTGTCGCGCCCGCAATGAACAGGAGGAGGGGGAGAATATGGCGCTCCTCGATGCGCGCCCGGCGGGAGCGCTCATCCCACGGACACGCGGCGGGCTGCTGACGCTGGTCACGGCTCTGGCGCAGCCACGGATCGCGGGGCTGGTCGCCTTCGTCGTCTACTTCCTGCGCGCCGCCCTCTCCCCCAATCATTTCGGCCATACCAACGTCGCGTACTTCAATCTCCTCGCCGATGCCTTCCTGCATGGCCAGCTGGACCTCCGTCTCACGCCGTGGAATACGGTCGATCTGGTGCATTATGGCGGCAAGATCTACCCGTATTGGCCGCCATTCCCGGCGATCTTGATCACGCCGCTCGTCGCCATCTTCGGTATCGGGGTCAGCGATGTCCTCTACACCGTCGTGCTCGGTGCCCTCTCGATCGCCCTGCTCGCCCGCCTATTGCTGGCGCTCGATGCGACCGGTATCGCGCCGTTGGATGCGGCGCGGCGCGGGATCATCGTTGCCACCTGCGCGTTCGGCTCGGTCCTGCTGATCCTGAGTCCGCTCGGGGCGGTCTGGTACAGCGCACAGATCATCGGCTGGGTCTGCGTCCTCTGCGCCACGCTCGCCGCCCTGACCCGTACCGGGAAGTTGGGCTATTTCCTGGTCGGATTGGCCTGCGCCTGCGCCCTCGCCACGCGCCTGCCGCTCCTCTTCAATGGCGTCTGGCTGGCGTATTACCTCCTGCGCCGCGACTGGTCGCGATCCACGCGCGAACGGCTCACCTGCGTCGCTGTTGGCCTCTTGCCGATCGTGGTGGCGCTCGCCCTCATGGGCTGGTACAACACCGCCCGCTTCGGGAGCCCGACCGAGCTTGGTCTGGCCTGGCATCAGCCGGGTGCCCCATTGCGCGATGATTTCGCGATCTACGGGGCTTTCAATCTCCACTATCTGCCCAAGAATCTCTACTATCAGTTCGTCGGGCATCCGTTCCTGCTCGATCATCAGCTGATCGCGCCCGATCCGCGCACCGAGAATCCCCTCTGGATGGGCGGAGGACTCTTCTGGATGACGCCGCTCTTCCTGGCCGCACCGTATGCCGCCTGGCGCGGGCGTCGCGAGCCGCTCGTCCGGGCGCTCCTGCTCAGTTGTGTCCTGATCTACATCCCGATCGGCCTGCTGATGGGGACCGGCTACCTCACCTTCGGCCCGCGCTATCTCCTCGACCTCTTCGTGCCGCTCCTGGTCTTGACCGCGCTCGGCGTCCGCCGCTGGCGACTCGATCTGCTGCAACTGCTGATGATCGTCGGTTGGCTCACCTACGCCGCCGGATCGGTGCTCTGGTTGCTGGCGGATCTCGTCTGAGCTGTCCCGTGTCGGCGGCGTGTCCGCTCCGTTGTCGGCCTCTGCGCGTGACATGTGCGCGATTGGACCTCGCCCTCCCGGGATTCCGGCTACACTGGTCGCGTGGTCGCGCGATGGGGCGCGGGCGGAATGGAGGCGAGTCGCATGAAGGTCGCATACGTGTTCAGCACATCGGGGCATACGGCCAGCTACAAGCTCGGGAAGATGATCCTGCCGCAATTGGAGGAGGATCGGCACGGCGCGGAGGTCGTCGGGATGTTCTTCTTCGATGACAACACCTATGTGCTGCGGCAGGGCGATCCGCTCGGCGAGCGCTTGAGCAAGGTGGCGCAGGAGCGCGGGATGCTGCTGATGCTCTGCGATCAGTGCGCCAACGAGCGCGGGCTGGCCGAGCCCGCCCCGGCGGGGAGCGGGGCCGACTATCGGCCGGTCGGCACCGTCGCAGGGGTGCGCGTCGGCTGCTTCCCCGATCTCTACGCCGCACTGGCCGGGAACCCGCCCGATCAGGTGATCACCCTCTAACCCGTCCAGCGACGATCCACCCACACCTGTCGGCGCGCCGCTTCGTCCGCATGATCGCGGGCGGGGTCGCGCGCCTCTTTGCATCCGTAGTTCGCCACGGCCTCTGCTATGCTACGGGGGCTGTGTCCGGTGATTGCCTATGGTGGGAGGTGTGGCGATGGCAACGTTCGTGATCGTGCATGGGGCCTGGGGCGGCGGCTGGGGGTGGCGGCGGACGGTCGCGCCGTTGTTGCAGATGGCGGGACACGAGGTCTTCACGCCGACGCTGACGGGTCTCGGCGAGCGCGCGCATCTGGCGAGCCCGCAGGTCGATCTGGAGATGCACATCCAGGATGTCATCAGCCTGCTCGAATGGGAGGATCTGCACGATGTGATCCTCGTCGGGCACTCCTATGGTGGCATGGTGATCACCGGGGTCGCCGATCGCGCGGGGGAGCGCCTGAAAGGTCTCGTCTACCTCGACGCGATGGTGCCGCAGGATGGTCAATCGCTGGCCGATCTGGTCGGGCCGGACGCGCGGGCGGAGATGGAGGCGCGGGCGCGCGAGTTGGGCGCGGGGTGGCAGTTGCCGCCCGGCCCGATGGCGGCGGACACCCCCGATGACATCCGGGCGTTCGCGGGGCCACGCCGTCGCCCGCAGCCGCTCCAGACCTTCATCCAACCGGTGCATCTGACGGAGGGCGGCGCGCTCGGCCTGCCGCGCCTCTACGTCCTCTGCACCGTGCCGGGCGGCGCGACCTTCCTGCGCATCGCGGCGGCGCTGCGCGACGACCCCGCCTGGCGCGTGGAGGAATTCGCGACCGGGCACAACCTCAATTACACCATGCCGCGCGAGCTGGCGGATCTGTTGCTGGAACTGGTGTAGCGGACGGGGAGGGATCACCGCACAGCAACAGAGACGCAGAGAACGAGCGAGAGAAGGAAGAGAAAAGGGACGAAACAGGAGACACAGAGACACAGAGGACGGAAGAGAGAAAACACGATTTGAGGGGGCGGTGCCATCGGGTGTGCAGCGTCCGAAGGCAAGGTCTATTGGCCTCGCCTTCGCAATGGCACGTCCCCCCTCTCCTCGGATGGGGAGAGGGGGTGCCGCGTGAGCGGCGGGGGTGAGGGTGGTGGCAGACCGCCACCTACGCTGGCGGCGATGCCTCCTCTCCTCGGATGGCGGGTGCCCTTTGGGCGGTGGCTGCAGCCCGCAGGCGGCGGGGGTGAGGGTTCAACCAGCACCCGACCACCCCCACAACGCAGCCTTCCTCCTCGATAGCCTCTATCTGTACATCGTATCACCCCCGCCCAAAGAACACGCCGGGCGTGAG
>JAABUM010005717.1_pt1 | contig 12807 bp, 6 predicted proteins | sample 5559161 | NCBI WGS metagenome assembly JAABUM01 (sample SAMN10711868, study PRJNA513369) | rock metagenome | isolation source: Antarctica rocks | place: Antarctica: Victoria Land, Siegfried Peak nord | reverse complement strand
GGACGGCGAAGTGGTGGACCCAGGGCGATGTTCCGGGCGCCAACAGTCAGAACGTATGGACCGACGCGGGCCTTTGCGCCACCGACACCTCACCAAGTTCGACCCCGACAACCGCTCCGACGGCTTCGCCGGGCTGCTCGACAACGGCCTGGAACGCGGCACTCGCCTACTCCGGCGGAGCACCGGTGTCCTACAACAAGCACAACTGGACAGCCAAGTGGTGGACCCAGGGCGACATTCCCGGATCGAACAGTCAGAACGTATGGACCGACACGGGCCTTTGCGCTACCGACACCTCACCAAGTTCGACCCCGACAACCGCTCCGACGGCTTCGCCGGGCTGCACGACAACGGCCTGGAACGCGGCACTCGCCTACTCCGGCGGAGCACCGGTGTCCTCCAACAAGCACAACTGGACAGCCAAGTGGTGGACCCAGGGCGACATTCCCGGATCGAACAGTCAGAACGTCTGGACCGACAACGGCGCCTGCAAGTAACTGCAGCCGGCATCGGCCTGATTCGAGCCGGCCATGCGGTGGCCTCGGGGCGGGACCTCCGCCTCCCACTTCGACGAAAGCTGCTACTGCAGCGCAGGTGCCACTGCTTCTAGAAGTCAGCTTTGGTCGTCGGCCCGTGGCGGGAGGGTTATGCCTGCTCTCGCGGCAAGGTGCGTCACGGCTTCGCGGTAGGTCAACCGATCGACGGCCATCACGAAATCGAACACGTCGCCGTCAGCGGAGCACTCAAAGCAGTGGTAGCGGCCGCCCCTGACAGCTGGGGCCACGTTCATGCTTGCGAACTGGTCGGCGTGGAACGGACAGGCACCTTTGAATTGGCGGGTGCCGGCAGGACGTAGGCGGACGCGGTCATTGATCACTTGGTCGAGCGGGTTTGCTTGCCGAACGCGCTCAACGTCGGCTTCCGCAAACTCGGATGGCGCCATCACCCAACTGTAAGTCGGGAGGCTGGCTGGCCAGCTCAGGACCTTGTTCGGCGCCCGGCGGTTTTGCTGGTGCGGAGTCGGTAGGACTGGGTGCCGGTTTCGATGATGTGGGCGTTGAAGGTGACGCGGTCGACGATGGCGGCGACCAGTCTGGGGTCGGGGAAGACGGTGCCCCATTCGGGAAACGGCAGGTTGGTGGCGATGGCGATGGAGGGCGGGTTCTTCGCGTTCGGTGATGATCTGGAAGCACCCGCGACTTCAGGGCATCATCGAGAAAGTTGCAGGTCGCAAAATTTAGTTCTAAAGGCAATAAGTCTGTCAACGACGTTCCCATTTTACCAGGTCAGTCGAGCGTGTATGTGTCTTACACGTCGTACACTCCACGGAAGCGTCGAGCTCTCCATCGGCGCAGCGGCCCTCGAGCCCGGCCGACCTGGGCGAGTCGACGCCGGTGCGGATACGGCTGCGCTCGGTAGGGATCGCCCGCTTCACCGATCTCGGTCTGACCTCGACCGCGGGGCTGGCCACGCCCACCGACCCGGCCGAGGTCGGTGGGTTCACCGGCGCGCACACCCCCGGAGCTCCTGGGGTGGCCGTGCTGGCGGGGCACGTCACCTGGAACGGCGCCAAGGGAGCGTTTTTCGGACTCGGCGACCTGGTCCTCCACGTCGCCCGGCTGCTCTGCGACCAACAAGTCGGTTGCGGAACAATTGGTGCAGGCCAAACGGCTGCCCGTCGAGGGTTGCCAGTCACGAGTGACGGCAGTAGGGTCCTGCCAGCCCGCAATCGTTTCCGCGGTGCGTCCTCGATTTCCCGGCCGTTGATGACGTGGAGAGACAATGTTTCGAAACTTTCGTATGGCAGTGCTGACCCGTCGCTCCATTGCGGGGATCGCGCTCGTCGCGACCGCGTCGTTGGTGACACAGAACGCGTTCGCCGACGACATCACCGTGGCGTATGACAATTTCCGGACCGGGTGGGACCCGAACGAAGCGGCACTGAGCCCGGCTGCGGTGCCCGGATCCGGGTTCGGCCAGCTGTTCTCCACACCGGTCACGGGCCAGGTGTACGGGCAGCCGCTGGTCATCGGCGGCACGCTCGTTGCTGTGACCGAAGCCAACAACGTGTACGGGATCAACGCGATGACGGGCGCCACGCTGTGGTCGCGCAATGTCGGCCCCTCATTGGCGCCATGGGCTACGTGCGGCGACCTGAAACCGGAGATCGGCATCACCAGTTCCCCGGTGTACGACCCGGCGACGAAATCGGTGTTCTTCACAGCGAAAGTCAACGACGGCCCGCACTATTACATGCACTCGGTCGACCCGGCTACCGGCGCGGAACGCGCCGGGTGGCCGGTCGTGATCCAAGGATCACCCACCAACGACCCAGGCCGCCCGTTCAACGTGGGCACCGCGTTGCAGCGCCCGGGCCTGCTGCTGCTCGGCGGCGTTGTGTACGCCGCCTTCGGCAGCTTGTGTGACCAAGGCCCCTACAACGGATACGTCGCCGGGGTAAACACCACTAGCGCCACGATGTCGACGTTGTGGACCACCGAAGCTGGCACCGCCAACGGTGAGGGCGCCATCTGGCAATCCGGCGGCGGCCTGATCTCCGACGGTCCCGGGCGGATCATCTTCACCAACGGCAACGGCGACGAACCGGCCCGCGGCCCTGGCAACAGCCCGCCGGCCCGCCTGGGAGACTCCGTGGTGCGGCTGCAGGTCAACGCTAACGGATCGTTGAGCGCCCAGGACTTCTTCAGCCCCAACAACAACACCCAGCTCGCCGCCGGGGACGCCGACTTCGGCTCCGGAGGTCCGCTTGCGCTGCCCAACGGATTCGGCACCGCTGCGCATCCCAACCTGCTGGTGCAGGTCGGCAAGGACGGCCGGGTGTTCCTCCTCGACCGCAACAACCTCGGCGGGATGGGCCAAGGCCCCGGCGGCTCCGACGCTTCCGTCGGCCCGCCCGCTGGTCCGTACCAGGGCATGTGGGACCACCCCGCGTTCTGGGGCGGTGACGGTGGCTACGTCTACGACGTGGTCAACGGTGGCCCGCTGCGCGCCCTGAAATACGGTGTCAACTCAGCCGGCCTGCCGCAGTTGACCTCCGCCGGGACCAGCACCTCAACGTTCTCACTGGGCTCCGGTGCCCCGGCGGTCACGTCGACGGGATCGACAGCGGGGTCCGCGATCGTGTGGGTGGTCCACACCAGCGACCCGAGCGGCGTCGGCGCCAGCCTGCAGGCCTACGACGCGGTCCCCCAAGGCGGCCAGCTGCATCTTCGGTTCTCCGCACCGATCGGCACCGCCGCGAAATTTGTGAACCCCACCACCGACTCCGGCCGTGTGTACGTCGGCACCCGCGACGGTCATGTCCTCGGCTTCGGCCCCAAAACGGGCGGAACAACGGGCGGCACGGGACTGGTCACGTCCGGCATCGCCGGCAAGTGTCTGGACGACAACAACAACTCCGCCAACGGAACACCCGTGATCATCTACGACTGCCACGGCGGTCCCACCCAGACATGGACCTTCACCAACAGCACGCTGCAGATCAATGGCAAGTGCGCCGACGTCACCGCCCTGGCCACTGCTAACAAAACAAAAATCGAACTGTGGGACTGCAACGGCGGCCCCAACCAGCAATGGGCCCCCCAGCCCAACGGTGAACTGGTCAGCGCCGCGTCCGGAAGATGCCTGGACGACCCCGGTTACTCTACGGTCAACCGCACCCAGGTCGAAATCTACGACTGCAACAACGGCCCCAACCAGCACTGGGCATTGCCTTAAGGCCACTCCGCCGCGGGCGGCCTGGGATCCCGACGTGTTCCTGGCGGCCAGTGCCGCCCGCGGTGATGGACAGCGCAAACGTGACACCGAATCAGTGCACCCTGCAGGGTCGCCGTGATCCCTTTCGTCTCCAGGAAAGTAGGTAAGTCGTGAGGAGGGTCATCGTCCGCGTTACGGGTGCTTTGGCCACTGCTATTGCAATGGTCGCCGCTGTCGGCGCGTCCCCCGCAACCGCGGTCACCGGAACATCCGCGTCCCCCGCAACCGCGGTCACCGGAACATCGTTGACGTTGATGCCGATGGGCGACTCGATCACTGACGGCTACCAGAGCACCACTGGAAATGGCTACCGCGGGCCCCTCTTCAATGAGCTGTTGGGTGAAGGCTACGCACCTGACTTCGTCGGAACGTTGCGAGCCGGGTCGATGTCCGACCCCGACAACGAGGGCCATTCCACGTGGCGGATCGACCAGATCGCCGCCATCGCGGATGCATCGCTGGCGAAGTACCGGCCGGACGTCGTTGCTCTGATGATCGGCACCAACGACCTGGGCCAGAACTACCAGGTGTCGACCGCCCCTTCGCGGCTCAGCGCCCTGGTCGACCAGATCGGCCGGGATGTTCCGAACGCGACCATCCTGGTCGCCAACTTGATCGTCTCCACCAACACGGTGGTGGCGCCGGCGAGGCCGGCCTACAACAACGCGGTGGCGTCGATGGTCCAGTCGAAGCAGGCGGCGGGCAAGCACGTTCGACTCGTCGACACCGCAGCGGTCACCACCGCTGACCTGTTCGATGCCCTGCACCCGAACGACCGCGGCTACCAGAAGCTAGCTGACGCTTTCAACAGTGGTGTTCTCGCCGCGGCCGCCTCAGGCTGGATCGGCAAGGGAGCCGGTGGCACGGCCACCGCAACAGGTGCGGTGCGGTCCGGCATAGCCGGCAAGTGCCTGGACCTCAACGCGGGCAACACCGACAACGGCCAGCGCATCCAACTGTGGACCTGCAACGGCGGCGGCGCTCAAAGCTGGGCGTCTTATCCAGACGGCACGCTGAAGACGTCCGGGAAATGCCTGGATGTCACCGCGTTCGGGGTGGCGAATGGCAGCCTCGTCGAGCTGTGGGACTGCACCGGCGGATCCAACCAGGTGTGGCAGCCTTACAACGGCGGCTACCGCAATCCCGCTTCGGGTCGGTGCCTCGACGATCCGGGCTTCTCGAGCGTCGACGGCACCCGGCTAGGGTTGTGGGACTGCAACGGTGGACCCAACCAGAAGTGGTCCCTTCCAGGCGCGTGAGTAGGTTCGCGTGTCCTCCGGGGGCCTGCGATCTGACTTACCCGCGGCGGCACCGTTGCAGATCGGCCGGCGCCGAGCTTTCAGTCCGAGTGGTGACCACGTCCGCGGTGGTCACGGTTTCGACCAATTCCGCCTAGAGAAGGTGAATCCGTAACCATGAAGAAATTGAAGTTCTGGGTAGCCGGCGTCTCGGCGCTCGTGCTGGGCCTGGTGGGTGCGGGCTCTCCGCAGATGGCATACGCCGACGTCTCTGACTCGGCCGGCATTGCCCCCACGGCGGATGCCGCGTTCAAGGCATGGAACGACGCCTTCCTGGTCCGCAACGGCGGGGACGCCTATTACACAGATACGTTGAAAAGCAGGGGCACCACCGCCGCCAAGTGGTTCGTTGCGGCGTTGGACATCGCTGTCGCCGAGGACGTCTATCAGCGAACGCATAGCCCGCAGGATCGCCAGTTGGTCATGGATCTCGTGCAGTCCATGATCAAGAACAACGGCCGGGACTGGACACCAAACAGCTGGAACGATGACATGGCGTGGATGACCCTGACGACCATCCGTGGTTATCAGGCGACCGGCACTGCCGATTGGTTGAACATTGCGACTGACAACTGGAACAAGACGTACAACCGCGGGTGGAACCCGGTGGGTGGCGGCGGGATCTGGGAGGACAACAACAGGTTCGACCGGGGCAAGTGCGCTCTCAGCAATAACCCTATGATCACGGCGGCCGTGCAGCTCTATCAGATCACCGGCGATCGGGCGTATCTCGACAAGGCGATGGGGATCTATGACTGGGTGCGTAGAACCCTCGTCAACACGTCGACCGGTCTGGTCAACGGCTGCGTCTTCTTCCCCGGAGGCACGAACGACCCCGGGACAGTGACACCGTCCGACAATGTCTACGACGCCGGCTCATGGATCGAAGCTGCCAACCTTCTGTACCGCGTCACCGGAAACTCCATGTACTACAACGACGCGCAGCGGTCAGCGGACCACATCGTCAGCACGGTGCCGATCATCCACCAGAACCAGGGACGCGGGACTTCCTACCAGTACCGCTTCTTCCGCGGATTGAGTGAGTTCTGCACAGACAACAACATCTGCGGCCGGTACCGCGGCTACATGCTGGCGAACGCCAATTCAGCATGGAACCACCGGGATGGCTCCAACTTGACCTGGAACGACTGGTTGTCTGCGACGAATGCGTCGAATCCCGATGCCTTCGAGATGGCTAGCGCGGTTGCGATCTGGCAACAGATCCCCACGAACGATCCGCCAGCCTTTTCAGGGAACTACCAGTTGAAGAACGCTGCCAGCAACATGTTCGTCACGGTCGCCGGCGGTTCGAACGCAAACAGCGCCGCCGTCGTGCAGACCAACGACGGCAACGATCCGAGCGCGTTGTGGACGTTCGTGTTGCAGAGCAATGGCCACTACCAGATCAAGAACGTGCGCAGCGGGCAGATGTTGAACGTCTCAGAAGCGAGCGGTGCTCTGGGTAAGCCGGTTTCACAATGGCCCCCCCAGGGCGCTCGGCAAGCCAACGACAAGTGGTTGCCGATCAGGAACTCGGACGGAACGTACTCGTTCTACAACCGCAACAGCCAGTTTGCGCTCGATGACCCAGGCGCAAGTGTCGCGGTCGGAACACAGTACGTGCAGTGGGCCCAGAATGACAGCCTCGGTCAGAGGTTCACACTGACCCCCGCCGGCACAGGGGCGCCAATGGGAGCCGTAAGGTCGGGAGTCGCGGGCAAGTGTCTCGACCTCAACGCCGGCAACCCGGCGAACGGTACGAGGGTGCAGCTGTGGACATGCAACAACCATCCAGAGTCACAGACCTGGACGTCATCGGGCAACACTTTGCGCATCGCTGGGAAGTGCCTTGACGCGGCGGCCTACGGCACAGCCAACGGAACGAAGATCGTGCTTTGGGATTGTACCGGCGCTTCGAACCAGGTCTGGACGCCCTCCAACGGCGGCTACGTCAACCCTGCGTCGGGTCGCTGTCTCGATGATCCGGGTGCGACCACGGCCGACGGCACCCAGCTACAGCTCTACGACTGCAACAACACGCCAGCCCAGATGTGGTCTCGGCCTGGCGCCTGACACCGCTCGGATGACGTAGCCGTCCCCAGCGCCGCTCATCGGCGCTGGGGACGCTTGGGTCTGCGTGTGGGTTGGGCAGCCCGGTGGGGTCGAGGCACCTCCGGACACCTCGTGCCTGCGGACGTGGTCACGCCGCAGGCCTTCCGCCGGCCTGCTACCGGGCCTCGACGGCGTCAGCAGAGAATTCTGTCGGCCAGGCGCACGATTCCTCTGGTCCTCGCTGCGGTCGACGTAGTCCTCGGCCCACGTCTTCGCTGCCTAAGTGGTCTCGCTCGGTAGTTCGTCAGGGGTTCAGGCCGCTCGGGGTTGGGCGGGGCTTGCTGTACCGTTTTGGTGCTGTTCCAGGCGTTGGAGTAGGTCGGTGAGGTCCGTGGTGGTGAACTTCCATTTGAAGGGTTTCGCTGCCTGGTTGTAGTGGGTTTCGAAGTCGGCGAGGCGTTTGACGACGACGTCCACTGGTTCGACCGCCCGGCTTCACGGCGAGATCGGACTCGTCCCGTCCGGGTGAATCCGAGGACAACCACTACCGCAACGGCACCGCTTCGGTTACGGTCGGGGCGTCAGTTCAGAGTCTCAACTAACCCGGGCACGACACCGCGCAATTGGTGGAATTGGCGGAATTGCAGCTGTACGCCGGCTAACCCGGCAAGCGCTGTGGGGGGGTGAATCGCCCGGTTGCAGGTCATGCCCCTGACCTGCAACCAGGTGTACGTCGCTAGGTCCATTCAGGCACCACTCACCCCGGCCGCGCAGGCAAGGTACACCTTGCGGACGCGGCCGATCCGTCAGGAGTTCGACGATGCACAAGGCACTCAGTCGTATCCAGTCCAGAGCGGCCGTCGCGGCGGTGCTGCCGCTGGCTCTTCTCGCGTTCACTCTCAGGTTTGTGCCTGTGGCTTATGCGGCCACGGTCACCTACGAAGCGGAGTCGGCGACGCTCACCAGCGGGGCGGTCGTCCAGACCGACCACACGGGTTACACTGGCAGCGGTTTCGTCGGCGGCTACACCGACGCCAACAAGGGCATTGCGTCAACCAAGTTCACGGTCAGCGCGTCTACCGCCGGCAGCTACACGTCCGCGCTCCGCTTCGCGAACGGGACCGGCTCGAGCAAGACCCTGAGCCTGTACGTCAACAACACCAAGCTGCGGCAGACGACGCTCGGCGCCACCGCAAACTGGGACAGCTGGGGAACGGTCAGCGACAGCGTCACGCTGACAGCCGGGGCCAACACGCTGACCTACAAGTTCGACACCACGGACAGCGGCAACGTCAACATCGACAACATCGCGCTGACGTCGGTGACCACGCCGACGGGCGGCCCCGAGGCCGAGAACGCTGTCCTGTCTGGCGGCGCCGTGGTGCAGACGGACCACACCGGCTACACGGGCACGGGTTTCGTGGGTGGATACACCGACGCCAACAAGGGCGCGGCGTCGACGAAGTTCACCGTGTCCTCCTCTGCTGCGGGCACCGCGACCGCCACGTTGCGCTACGCGAACGGCACCGGCGTCCAGCAGTCCCTGAGCATCTACGTCAACGGGACGAAGGCCCTGCAGACCCTGTTGCCGGCGACGGCCAACTGGGACACGTGGTCAACGAAGGCCGAGACCCTCACCCTCACGGCCGGGAGCAACACCGTCAACTACCGCTTCGACACGAGCGACTCCGGCAACGTCAACCTCGACAGCCTGACGATGAGCGGCACGATCGCACCGCCGCCGCCTCCTCCCGTCGGGCCGGCCGGCTACACGTACTGCGCCAACGAAAACGGAACGTGCGACTTTGCGGGCACTGCCAGCGTCGCGTACGGCTACAACGCCAACTGGGTCTACAAGACCGCGACCAGCAGCATCGCCTGCAACAACGCGACGTTCGGCGACCCGGCACCGGGCGTCGGCAAGGCTTGCTTCTACCAGGCTCAGTCTTCGGGCACCGGGGCGACGTACGAAGCCGAGAAGGCCTTCTTCTCCGGCGGACCTTCGACGGCGACGTCGATCGCGGGCCCGGTCGGCGGCAGCTACGTCACCGGCTTCACGGCCGTCGGTGCCCGCGTGATCTTTACGGTCAACAGCTCGGTCGTCGGTGCCCAGTCAGTCCAGCTGCGCTACGCCGACAGCGCCTCGCGCACGATCAGCGTCTACGTGAACGGCATCAAGGTGCACGTGGTCACGCTGGCCAGCTCGGGCAACGCATGGGCGAGCGCCACCGATTCCCTGACGTTGCGGACCGGCCTCAACACCATCGCCTACCAGCTGGACAGCGGCGACAGCGGCAACGTCAGCATCGACGACATCACGTTGCCCACCGGCTCGACGATGGCGGCGGTCGGCGCGACGCTGCCCTACCAGGAGGTCGAAGCGGAGGCCGGCGCGACGAACGCGACGGTGCTCGCCGCGGGCCGCGCGTACAACACCATCTCCTCGGAGTCCTCGGGACGACGCGCCATCCAGCTCAACTCGACGGGCAACTACGTCCAGTTCACGCTCGCCAAGCCGGCCAACTCGGTCGTCATCCGTTACGTGATCCCGGACACCGGAAACGGTGCCAACTACACCCCGACTCTCGGGCTCTACATCGGCGGCACGCGCACGAACGTGACGTTGACCAACCGGTACAGCTGGACCTACGGCGGTTACCCGTTCAACAACGACCCGAGCCAGGGCAACCAGCACCACTTCTACGACGAGGTGCGCGTCAAGACCGCCAACATGGCGGCCGGCACGGTCGTCAAGCTGCAGAAGGATGCGGGTGACACGGCGGGCTACTACGTCATCGACCTCGTCGACTTCGAGCAGGTCGACGCGGCCTACGCGATGCCCGCGAACTACCTGACGATCACGTCGTACGGCGCCACCCCCAACGACGGCAGCGACGACACGACGGCGATCAACAACGCGATCGCGGCCGCGAAGTCCCAAGGTAAGGGGCTCTGGATCCCTGCCGGGCAGTTCGAGATCAACAACCGCGTCAACCTCGACCACGTCACCCTGCGCGGCGCCGGTCCGTGGTATTCGGTGCTGCACGGGATCAACGGCAAGGGCGGCTTGTTCGTCACGGGTGCCAACACGCAGATCCTCGACTTGGCGGTCAGCGGCGACTCCGTCCTACGCAACGACTGCTGTGACGACGCGGGCATCGAGGGCAACTTCGCCACCGGGTCGTTGGTGCAGAACGTGTGGCTCGAGCACGGCAAGGTCGGCATGTGGGTCGACAGCGGCACCAACGGGCTCGACGTCGTCGGCGTTCGGATCCGGGACACGTGGGCGGACGGGATCAACATCCACGGCGGAGCGACCGGCGTGCTGTTCACCCAGTCGAACGTTCGCAACACCGGCGACGACGCGATGGCGATGGACTCCGAGGGCGGAACCGACACCTACGACTCGCTGACCTTCAACACCACGCAGGACCCGGTGCTCGCCAACAACGCGGCGGTCTACGGCGGCGGCAACATGCGCATCGAAGACAACCTGCTCAGTGACACCGTTGCCGCGGGCGGTGGTGTCAACGTCAGCACCGCGTTCGGCAACCCGTTCAACGGTCCGGTGTGGGTGCAGCGCAACACGCTCAACCGCACCGGCAGCCGGGAGCCCAACCTGGGCTCGCAATACGGCGGCATCTGGATCTTCGCCAAGCAGTCCAACATCACCACGCCGGTCACGGTCAACGACAACATCGTCAACGACAGCACCTACGCCGGCATCCTGCTCAACTACAACATGACCATCACCGGTGCATCGTTCAACAACGACCGCATCACCACCACCGGCACGTACGGAATCGAAATCATCTCGGCAGGCTCGGGCACGTTCAGCAACGTGGTCGTGACGGGTGCGCCATCCGGCGGGCTCAGCGTGACCGGCGGCTACACGGTCAACCGGGGCAGCGGCAACAGCGGCTTCTGACCCGGCACCAATTGAGACGTCGTCGGCCCGGTGGTGGGTGCTCCCGCCACCGGGCCGACCGCATTCCTGTTGAGAGGGCACGTCAAACGACCAGCGCGCCGACCCGGTTGCGCGTCCCGGCTGGGCCTGGTCGGGCGCGCGACTTCAGCGTCGACGTCGCGAAGGTGAACACGCGCTGGCGCGGGGGGCCATCACCTACATCCCGACCCGGGAAGGGCTCTACTGAACCGCACTGAGTTGCTTGGGGCCCCTGACCTCGGAACCGAGGATGGGGCCATGGGAATCGAAGGCATGTCTGGGAGGCCGACTGCGCGTCGGTACTCGCCTGAGTAGAGGGCGCGGGCCGTCCGGTCGGTGCGGCAGTCCCGCAAGGAGCTCGGGACCCCACATGGGAGATCCAGCGGGTCGCGGAGCAGATGGGGCTGCGGCGCGGAGGCGCCGCGAACGTGGGTCAACAGACGAACGTCGACGAAGGCGTCGAGATCGCCCCGTCGGCCCGCATGGTGCGACACGCTGATGATGCAGATCCTGCTCACGTCGTGGATCGCGAACCCGAAGGTCTAGGGAGCTCACAAGCTCTGGGAGAGCGCCCAACGTGCCGGCCACGGCATCGGCCGGGACCAGGTCGCCCGCCTCATGCGCGAGCTCGGCATCGAGGGCGTGTCCCGCCTGCGCAAGAAGGTCTTCACCGCCCGCCAGGCCCCCGACGCCACCCGGGCGCCGGACCTGCTGAACCGGCTCTTCACGGCCGCCCGCCCGACGGTTGTGCGTGACCGACCTGACCTACGTCCCGGCACACCGCCCACACGCGATCGTCGAGGACCGCATCGCCGAACTCAAAAGCGCCAGCCTCGCTCACCCGCTCCGAGAAGGTCAACGCCAACGCGGCCTCGCTCGCGTTCGCCGTGATGGGGCACAACCTCGGCCGCGCCGTGGGGCACCTCGCCGGTCCCGCCGCGACACCGCAACGGCGATGACCCTACAACGCAAAGCCTTCACCGTCCCTGGACGACGGGCCACAGCGCCAGACGCCTCACCTGCGACCGCCCCAGAGTGGGCCTGGGCCGAAGCCCTCGAGCAGGCCATCACCAAAATCCCGGCGATCCCGCTCCGCTGCTGACTAGCCACCGCCCCGACGGCTGCCGCCGTTTCGCCGTGGCGCGCTGGCGCCCGTGCGGTTGGAGCCCATCCCGGCCCGCGACCGAGAGCCGGGCAACGGCTTCAGGAAACCTCGCGGCGCTCGAGCATCCCGTCGCCGATGTCAGCAAAGGTCAGAACAAGATCTGGCAGGCCGTGGACGCCATCGCCAACGCAGGCCACTGGCAGGACACAGTGTTTCTGGTGACCTGGGATGACTGGGGCGGCTGGGACGACCACGTCGCCACCCCCAACGTGGAGCACACCCTCGACGGGGTGCAACTGGCCTACGGGCCGCGGGTGCCGCTGCTGATGTTCGGCGGCCAGGTCCGTCCCGGCGTCGACAGCCGCTGGAACTCCCACGTCAGCATCGGCAAGACCGTGCTGGACCTGCTCGGTCTCCCACCGTTGGGAGTGCCCCGCCTGGACTCGGCGGTCAGCTTGGCCGACCTGATCGATCCGACGCTGACCAATCCACCACCCCCAGCGTTCGGCACCACCATCACCCAGGCCGCCCCGCCCACACCACCACCGACCCCGACACCCGCCCCGCCGCCACCAGTGGCGTCCTCCGCCGCGGTCGGCCCGGTCATCCTGCGCGGCGGCGGCACCCTG
>JAABUM010005716.1_pt1 | contig 12811 bp, 12 predicted proteins | sample 5559161 | NCBI WGS metagenome assembly JAABUM01 (sample SAMN10711868, study PRJNA513369) | rock metagenome | isolation source: Antarctica rocks | place: Antarctica: Victoria Land, Siegfried Peak nord | reverse complement strand
GATGCGCTTAAACTCCATGGCGGACGGCTCCTCTGTTGGACGCTGTGACAGCTCCAATCTTGGCACATGATGCCGTGGGGGCCGTCCACCCCAACATGGATCGGGCGGTGGTGCTGAGGCGCCGGGTAACGTAGGGGATCAGCCTCCCAAATTTCGGACACCTATCTTGCCATTCAAGCTTAACCAGGACCGCCGCCATCACATCCCAAGGCCACGTCCTGGACAAAGGTGCGAAAATTCCGGCTGAGTTGGTGCTGATTATCGCTCGGGAGGCGTTGCGCGCTCCGATCCGGCGGAGGCGTGCGGCGAACGAGACAGCCATATCTCGGGCCCGGTGCGACGAGCCGGGCGGGGATGGAGGCGGCGATGACCCGGCGGCGCGGGATGGGCCCACGGCTCAGCCTGGAGGTGGGCTTCGAGCCGTGGCGGGGCGGGCAGGAGGCGCTGACGGACGCCTACCGGCGCCTGCTGCCGACGCCGTCGCGCTCGGTCCGCCCTGCCCGAAACGCAGGCACGAGGGAGGAGGCGGGTGATGCAGCGGCAAACGACGGCCCCGGCGCGGGTGCGGCTGGTAGCCCCGATCCGGGCGGCGATCTACGCCCGGGTGTCTTCCGATCAGCAAGCTGAGCGTCACACCATCGACAGCCAAGTTGCGGCGCTGCTGGCGCGCGCGGCAGCCGACGAGCACGAGATCCGGCCCGAGTTGCGCTTCCTCGACGACGGCCAGAGCGGCGCCAGCCTGGTCCGGCCCGCGTTGGAGCGGCTGCGCGACCTCGCGGCGATGGGGGCCATCGACATCGTCTACGTGCACGCGCCCGACCGCTTGGCCCGCTCGTATGCGCACCAGGCGGTGCTGGTCGAGGAGTTCGCGCGCGCCGGGACCGAGGTCGCATTCATCAACCGCCCGATCGGCCAGACGCCGGAGGACACCTTGCTGCTGCAACTGCAAGGCATGTTCGCCGAATACGAACGCGCACGCATCATCGAGCGCAGCCGGCGCGGCAAACGCCACCGGGCCCAGGCCGGCGCGGTCAGCGTGCTGGGCCGGGCGCCCTACGGCTACCGCTACGTCGGCCGACGCGAGGCCGGGGACGACGTGGCGCGCTTCGAGGTGGTCGAGGACGAGGCCGCGGTGGTGTGAACCGCGCCGGGTTTGCCGGACGAGAGCGGAGGGTCCTTCACGTGAAGCGCGCTGCTGGCCATGTCGGTCCGCAGCCTGCCCTGGTCGAGTCGCGCCTGGAGGTCGCGGCCGTCATCGTCGTTCCCGGGGTAGCCCCCGACCAGCGCGAGCCCGTCGGGCGCGAGGACAAGGAAGGCTTCCGCCGCGAGCCGTCACGCCACGTCCTCGATGTGAGGGTTGAGGCGGCGGTTCTCGTGGATGACGAGGGCGGCCGGGAACGGACCCGTGCCGCTCGGCTGCACGAGGTAGCCGCGCATGGTGCCGGAGGTGCCGCCGGGCGAGGGATAGCCGATGTAGCGCGCCCTGATCGGCTCGTCGGTGAAAGAAACGGTCTGCGCCTGGGCGTAGCGGGGCAGCAGGGCCTAGGCCATCGCCAGCCCGCCGGCGGTGACCGCCGCGGCCCGCTGCAGGAAGCTGCGGCGGTCCATCCGGCCGTGGCAGTACTCGTCGTAAAGGTCGAAAACGCGCTGGTCTATCTCAGCCTGCGTCAGGACTGGGTGCGGCGTTGCCGTCATCTCTTGGGCTTATGGCATCGGGTGGTCCTTTCGTGTCGTATAATGACCTTGGGCCTGCTGGCAGCCCGGGTCATGGCATTGGCGGTCCTGCACGCCGTGCTCGCCGCCAAGGTGGCCGGCGGACCCGGCCTGCCGGCCGTGCCGGCGGCCTCGGACCCTAACTAGGGCCAGCAGGATCGGTGCGCGGCCTGCGCCGTCAGCCCAACCAAGGTCCGGGTCCTGACCCGGCTCTGCCGCCAAGGCGCGCCGCGGTCCGCGCCATCAGGAACCGCTCCATCCGCGCCAGCTCCGCATCGAGGGCGCGGCGGAAGGCCTGGCTGTCCGGGCAGCGCCGGACGTAGCCGGTCGTCACCTGCATCTTGCCTCCGGTGACCGCTACGTTGGCCCAGCCGATCACCCTGTCTCCCCACAGCATCGGCATGGCGTAGTAGCCGAACCGCCGCTGCGGGGGCGGCGTGTAGGCCTCGAACCGGTAATCCCAACCCCACAGGTGCTCGAACCGGCGGCGGTCCCAGACGAGCGGGTCGAAGGGTGCCAGCAGGCGGACAATCCCTGGCGCCGGGCCGGGCTGCCAGCCTTGCTCCGGCGCCGGCCAGAGATACTGTTCGCCCCCAGCCTCGCCCTGCTCCAGCTCACCTGACTTCAGTGCAGCTGACACCACCGGCGCCAAGGGGCCAAGCCCCGGGTTGTGCCGAGCCATGAGGGCCAGGGCGCCACGCAGGCTGACGGCCGACACCGGGTTGAGGATGCGCGCAATCAACAAGACCAGTTGGCGCGCCCGCTCCGGCGCGTCGGCAACCGGCACCGCCAAGGCCACCGCCTCGTAAATGCGGATGCCGTCTTGCCGCCGGGCCACGCGCAGCAGGCCGTAGTGGCGCAAGCTGTCCAGCGCCCGCGTGGTCGCCTTGGAGAAGCCGCCCCAGCCGTTGACGGCACGCTCGCGGCCGAAACGCGCTTCCAGGTCACGCGGGTGCGTGGGGCCATGGTCGCGCACAAAGGCCAGTACCTCCGCCGCGAGGCCAGTTGGCGCGTGGCGGCCCGCCTCCCCCTCCGGGTCCAGGCGAGGATGGAGCAGGTGCCTGGTCTCACCCGGCATGAAGCCGTAGGCGTACAGGAAGTCCTCTTCCAGCTGCAGCCGCCGGTAGCTGCGGTCGAGGTCCCCGGCGCGGTAGCCACTCACGCGGTGCCGCAGGATCAGGTCCTGCGCGCGGGCGGGCGCCTGGATCGGATCGGCCTGCACGAAGCCGAGCCTCCCCACGGCGTTTGCAAGCGTGGTGGGCGTGAACAGCGTCGCCTCCCGGGCCTGCGCCCGCAACCGGTCAAGGGCCGTGCTGGTCATGGCCGCAGGAGAGTGCCTAGCCCGTCGCATCGTCGCCTTGCCATGGAGTGCCGTGATGCCTGTGACCTCGACGAAGTCCGGGACTCCGTCGTGGGAGCCGCTGGCCTGGCATCGGAGTGATGACAACAAGCGCATGGCGCCCCTGGCCGCTCAGCCACGCTGCTGCGGCTCCGGGTAGCGCAGGCGCACGACCTCGATCATCTCCGGCCCGCGCGGCGTCCGCACGCGCACCTCATCGCCCACGCGTGCGCCCAGCAGCGCGAGCGCCACGGGCGAGCCGATGCTGACCTTGCCCTGCGCCATGTCGGCCTCATCTACACCGACGACTGTTACCGTGACCTCCTCTTCGCGGTCGGTCACGTAGGTGACGGTCGCGCCGAAGAACACCTGGCCGCGCCGGGTCTGGGCGGCGGGGTCCACGACCTCCGCATGGGCCAGCCGCCGGTCGAGGAAGCGCAGGCGCCGGTCGATCTCGCGCAGGCGGCGCTTGCCCTCCTTGTAGTCCGCGTTCTCGCTGCGGTCGCCGTTGCCGGCGGCCCAGGCCACGACCTCGACGACGCGGTGCCGCTCGGCCCGGCGCTCGGCAAGCTCTGTTCGCAGGCGCTCGTGCCCTTCGGGGGTCATGTAGAACTTGCCGCCAGGCAGCCGCGGTGGGCCGTCCTCGTCGTCATCGTCCAAAGCCTGACCCTCCTGCCGACCGTGTCGCACGGGCAGGAGCCGGACGGCGGCCCAGGTCGGGCACCCTGCCCCGCATGGATCCTATGCGTGGCCATGCCCCCACCTCCTCTGGACATTTGGCTAGCAGAGCCGTCACGGCGGCGCCCGCACACTGGAGCCACATGGGAAAGGCGGCCCAGCGCGCACCCCTGTCCGGTCCGACCAGCACCGCGCTGTGTGAAATCTTGTGTGCCTCGCTGTCCAGCGTCGGCCGGTCGCCCTGGTCCGGCGGGAAGCGGCTGGTGGACGACTTCGCACAGCCGAACCGGACGTCCGCCGTTCTCCCGGTGGCACAGCGTGGCAAGCAAGCTGCCACGCTTCGCCCCGGTCTCGGGCCGGAGCGAGGCACCATCTAGGCCCGGCTACTGCCCGTCACGCGCCAGATCACATTGCCTACGTCATCCGCCATCAGCAGGGAGCGGCGGTCTGCGCCAAGCGCCACTCCGACCGGCCGCCCATAGGACACGCGTTCGTCGGGACTGAGGAACCCCGAAAGCATGTCTCGCGGCGGCCCAGATGGGCGCCCGTTCTCGAAGGGCACGAAGACGAGCTTGTAGCCGCTCAGCTTGCTGCGGTTCCAAGACCCGTGCTGCCCGATCGCCATGCCGTCCGGAAAGCCCGGCAGCGTGCCGGCTGGAACCCAGCACAAACCCAGCGACGCGGTGTGCCCACCCAGCGCGTAGTCCGGCTTCAGGGCGCTTGCGACCGCCTTCGCATCCTGCGGCACCCGGTCGTCCACCGTCTGGCCCCAATAGCAATAGGGCCAGCCGTAGAAACCCCCGTCGCGCACCGAGGTCAGGTAGTCGGGCGGCGTCTCATCGCCGAGGCCGTCGCGCTCGTTGACGACCGTCCACAGAACGCCGGTCGACGGCTCCCATGCGAGGCCCACCGGGTTGCGCAGGCCGCTGGCAAAGATGCGGCTGCTGCCGGTTGAGGGATCGAGTTCATAGATGGCCGCACGCCCCTCCTCGGCCTCCAAGCCCTCGTCGCCGATGTTGCTGAGCGAGCCGACGCCGGCGTAAAGCTTCTGGCCGTCGGCGCTCGGCAGGAGGCTTCGCGTCCAATGGCCGCCGGGCTTGAAGTCGACCAGCTTCCGGCCGGGCGCGGTGATCCGGCTCGCTCCTTCGGCATAGGGAAAGGCGACCACGCCATCGGTGTTGCCGACGTAGAAGTTGTCGCCCAGGACCGCCATGCCGAAGGGTTGGTTCAACCCTTCCATGAACACGTCCTGGGTTTCGGCTACGCCGTCCCCGTCGGTGTCGCGCAGGAGGCTGATGCGGTTGGCGCTGGTTCCCATCGCGGCAGCGCGCCGCATCGTGCTGACCATGGCGTAGTCGAAAACGTCCTTGGCGGACCTGGCCACTTGCGTCGCCTCGGCGACCAGCACGTCACCGTTGGGCAGTGCAAGGATCCAGCGCGGATGCTTGAGCCCGGTGGCGAACGCGTTGACCGCAAGGCCGGGCGCCGCGACTGGCGTATGCCCCGGGTTCCACCCCCGTGCCGTCGGCATCTTCAGGGTCGGGACTCTGCCCTGCGGCCTTCCCGCCGGAACAGCAGGTGCGCTCCCCCACGCCGGCTCAGGCGCACCGTGCCGCAGTTGTCTCATCAGGAGTGCCCCGCCGCCGACCAGCGAAATGCCTCGTGCGAAGATGCCCGAAAAATCCAATGTGCCATACTCCCTGACAATGGGGAGGGTAACCGAGGCTGTCCGGGGTTGGAACTGCCCTGGTGCGAGCGTCGGCGCTCGGCCTGGACTCGGGCGCGGTTCCGACGGGCACGAACCCGCAGGCACAAAGGAGGTCTTCTCCAGGCGGAGCCGCCCAAAGCTGCGGTCGAGGTCGCCGGCGCGGCAGCCCGCCACCCGGTGCCGCAATCGACTGCCCATCACAGGGCCAGGGCAAGCTGCGCGGCCTCCTGATCCGGCCCGGCATGGAGGTTCGACAGCGTGACCCCGAGCAGGCGCACCCCGAGCCGCGGCGGGAACAGCGGCCGCAGCAGGTCGAGGCTCACCTGTTCCAGCACGGCCCGCGCTGCAACGGGACCGGCGCCCGACCGGCTGCGGGTGACCTGCTGGAAGTCGGCGTACTTCACTTTGACCGTCACGGTGCGGCCCATGTGCCCGCCGCGCGTGCAGGCCGCCCAAACCTGGGCGAACACGGGCACCAGCGCCGGCGCGACCTCCTCCCAGCGCAGCAGGTCGCGCTCGAACGTGGTTTCCGCGCCGACCGACTTGCGTATCCGGTCGGCCTCCACCGGCCGGTCGTCCACGCCGCAGGCGACGTCGTGCAGGAAGTTGCCAGCCTTGCCGAAGTGCTCGGTCAAGAAGGCGCGGGACTGCGCCCGCAGGTCGAGGCCGGTGTGAATGCCGAGCGCCGCCATGCGCGCCGCCGTTTTCGGGCCGATGCCGTGGAACTTGCCCACCGGCAGCGCCTCGACAAAGCCCGGCCCCATGCGCGGCGTGATGACGAACAAGCCGTCGGGCTTGCGGTGGTCAGACGCCAGCTTGGCCAGGAACTTGTTGTAGGACACCCCGGCCGATGCCGTCAGGCCCGTCTCGGCCCGGATGGCCGCGCGTATCTCGGCGGCGATGGCCGTGGCCGAGCCGCGGTCCTGCAAGGGTTGCGTCACATCGAGGTAGGCCTCGTCCAGCGACAGCGGCTGGATGGCGGGCGTATAGCGGGCGAAGATGGCGTGGATCTCTGCCGACACCGCCTTGTAAACGTCGAAGCGGGGCCGCACGAATACCAGCTCCGGGCAGCGGCGCCGGGCGGTGACCGCCGGCATGGCCGAATGCACGCCGAAGCGCCGGGCCTCGTAGCTGGCGGCGGCCACGACGCCGCGCTCGCGCGAGCCGCCGACGGCCAGCGGCACGCCGCGCAGGCCTGGGGCGTCGCGCTGCTCCACGGACGCGTAAAACGCGTCCATGTCCACGTGGATGATGCGGCGGAGGGCGGAAACTGTGTCCGGCAAGGGCGTCATGCTGGCGGCTAGAATAGCAGGCCGGCCGCGGCTTGAGGACGGGCGGGGATCATGGATCAGCGCCGGTCGCCTCCGAACGCGCCCCTGGCCATGGCCGCGGCCATGTCCGGCAGCCGTCCGGCAAGCAGCCCGGTGTGGCGGCTAGCCCGGCGGGGCTTCCATGCCCTTCTGCTTCAAGACGCGGGCCGCTTTCTCCCCGGCCAGGTCACGCAGGAACGCGCCCGCTGCCTCCGCGTCGCGGGACGCGGCCCCGACCGCGCCCACATACACCGTGTAGCTCTGAAGCTCGGCCGGGACCGGTCCGACCAGCCGCGCGCCTGGGACAGCGAGGATCTCGCTGATCTGGTGCAGCGCCAGGTCCGCCTCGCCGCTGACGACGCGCGCAGCGACCAGCCCGCCCGGCACCAGCACCGCCTTCGGCCCGATCCGGTCGGCGATGCCCAATCTCGTGAACAGCCCTGACAGGTAGGTGCCGCTCGACCCGCCCGAGGCCGGGTCCACGTAGGCGACTGCGCGCGCGGCCAGCAGCGCCTGCGTGAAAGCGGCGACGGTGCCGATATCCGGCACCGGGGCGCCCTCCTTGACGGCGACCCCGATCCCGACGCGGGCGAGCGGGGCGGCGCTGGGCACGACCTGTCCCGCCTCGCCCAGCCGGGCCATGGCCTCGGGCGTGAGCACGGCGACGTCGAAGGCTTCGCCGGCCGCAATCCGCCGCAGCAGCGCGCCGGCCGTGTCGTTCACGACCACCACGGTGTGGCCGGTCCGCTGCTCGTAGGCAGGCGCCAACGCGGCCACCACGGGTTTGAACGCCCCTGCCGTCAGCACCTTGATCTCGGCGGCGAAGGCGGCCGGGGCGGCCAGCACGCCAAGGAGGGCAAGGCAGCCCGCGAGCGTCCGTTGCATGTGCTGGTCTCCATGTGGCCGGGCCGGTGCGGGGCGCGCCGGCAGTTCTAACCCAGCGAAGGCGCCTCGTGTATCGAGAACCGTGCCGCGCCGCCGGTGACGGCCCCGGCGCCCACCAAGTGGAGGGCCCTGCTCAACGCCATCCGCGCCGTCATTGCCGGATCAACGTCGGGCGGGTTGCGCAGCACGCGACCGCTCCCTTGCTACCAGGCACCTCGACCGCCCTGCGGCGCCCGCCCTACGGCCTGATCCCTGCCGTGGCTCCGGCCAGCCAGTCCACGACGGCGCTGAGGCTCTCGCGTTCGCTCAGCCCCCGCCCGCGCGCCTCGGCAAAGGCGGCGAGCTGCCGGTCCGCGCCCGTGCCCTCGGCGGCAATCCCGCGCGCCGCCGCAACCTCGCCCGCACAGCCCAGCGCGTCCGCGTCCTCCGCCACCAGCGCCAGCGTCGCATCGAGGCAGGCCGCGAACGGCACCACACTGCCCGCCTCGGCGTCGATCAGCTCGGCACGCACCCCGTCGCGCTGTGCCCGCCACAGGTTCTCGGCGGCGATGGCGCGCGAAGCGCCGGTCAGGCGGCCGTTCCAGTCCGGCCGGCGGTCCGCCAGGCGCACCAGGCAGCGGTAAAGCGCTGCGATGGCGAGCGTGTGCTCCAGCACGGGGCAGCTGTCGGCGATGCGCAACTCCAGCGTCGGGTAGCGCACGGACGGGCGCAGCGTCCACCACAGGAAGCTCGCGTCCTTGATCGCCCCGGTCCGGGTCATGACCTCGACGTAGCGGGCGTAGTCATCAGACCCGGCGAACAGGTCCGGCAGCCCCGTGCGGGGCATCTCGCCGAACGCGGACAGGCGGTAGCCGGCCATCTCCGTCGCGCGCCCCTGCCAGAACGGCGACGACACGGACAGCGCCAGCAACAGCGGCATCGTGGGCAGCAACCGGTTCATCAGGTCCACCCGCGCCTCCGGCCGGGGCACCTCCACGTGGACGTGCATGCCGCAAACCACGTTGCGGCGGCCCAGCATTCGGAGCTCGCGCATGATGCCCTCATACCGGTCCTTGGGCGTCATGCTCTGGCGCGACCAGCGGGCGACCGGGTGGGTGCCGGACGCGAACACCAGCACGCCGTGGTCCCGCCCCACCTCGGCCAGGCCGGCGCGCAGCCCGCCCAAGGTATCACGGGCCTCGGCGAAGCTGGTGGAGGGCGGCGTCGAAACCTCGGCTTGCGACTGCAGCAGCTCGCGCTCGACCGCCGGCAAGCGGGCGCGGGCGGCTGCGTGGAACGCCGAAACGGTGCGCCGCGGCGTGCCGCGCGTGGCGGCGTCCGCGAGGAAGTACTCCTCCTCGATGCCGAACCTGTAGCTCGCGCCCATGGCGTCCTCCCCTGCATGCCCGGGCAAGTGGAAGCACGGGTGCGGCGCAAACGCGAGCAGGCGGCAGCAGCTGCGACATCATTGTCCTCGCGAGCACCACTCGCCCCATGACCGCTGCGCCGGCAGTGCTGTGGCCGCATCGGCGGAGCCGGCGCGCCGGGCCTGGGCGAAGCAGGCCAGGCCGCTTCCCGTGCGGCAGGCAGCCGGCCGACCCTGGCCCGCCGCTCTTCTGGCCTGCCCTACTTCAGGTGTGCCGCCAGGTGCTTGTTCATCTCGAACATGGTCACCCGATCCTTGCCGAACACGCGCCGCAGCTTGTCGTCGGCTACGATCTCGCGCCGATCGTCCGGGTTTTGCAGCTTGTGCGCCTTGATGTACTCCCACACCTTGCTCACCACCTCGCCGCGCGCCATCGTCCCCTCCCCCACAACGGCGGCCAGGTCGGGAGAGGGCTGCAGCGGCTGCTGCAGGGCGTTTGGCTTGTGCCCGGACTTAGGCTTCTGCACCGGCGTGCCGTGCGGCGGCGCCTCGTCCTTCGCGGACCCGGTCTTTGCGGTCTTGGTCTTCGCGGCCTTCGTTGTCGTGGGAGCCTTGGTCATCGGGTCACCTCAGGGTTGGTCAAGGCCGTACTCAGAAAGCAGAACGCCTTGGAGCGGCAATATGCCACGGCAGACGAAGCAGAACAGGCAGCGTGGCTGGAGGTGTCGCCCAGCTGCAACAGGCTACGATGCGCGGCGAGGAGGAGGACCAACGAGCAACGAGGCGTGCACACGTCAGAGCCTGTGCTGTAGGCAGCTCGGCGATAGGCTATGCGCCACCCGATGTCCCCGCTCTCCATGACGCTGACACCATCCGGCCATGGCCCCTGGCGTCCCGCCGCCGCCTACTCCATGTCACCCCTATGCCGATGCTCGCCGACGCCCTTGCCGACCTGCTCCGCACCGTGGACCGCCCTGGGTCGTTCCATGCCTCGGGCACCGCCGAGCTGCTGCCGCCCTCGCTGGAGGTGGAGGGCGTCGGACCCATCGCCTTGCCCTTGCTGCCCGCCCAGGCCACGCAGCTCGCCGCCGCAGCCGAACCCGCACCGTTCGGACGCGGCCAGGACACCCTGGTTGACCCGGCCGTGCGCCGCTGCTGGCAGGTCGGCCCCAGCCAGGTGCGGATCGGCGGCCGGCACTGGGCGCGCACGCTCGACGGCATCGTTGCCCGCGCCGCGGACGGCCTGGGCGTCACCGGCCCGGTCGCGGCCGAGTTTTACAAGCTGCTGCTCTACGGGGAGGGCGGCTTCTTCGTGGGCCACCGCGACACCGAGAAAGCGCCGGGCATGTTCGCCACGCTGGTTGTCACTCTGCCCTCCGCGCACGAGGGCGGCGACTTGCTGGTGCGCCACGCGGGCGAGGAGGTCCGGCTCGGCCTGCACAGTGGAGACCCGGCGGAGGCCGCGTTTGCCGCCTTCTACGCCGACTGCGTCCACGAGGTGCTGCCGGTCACGGCAGGGTTCCGCCTCACGCTGGTCTACAACCTGATCCGCCGTGGCGGCAGCACGCCGGAGCCGCCGGACCACCGGGCCGAGCAGGCCCGCGCCGCGGCGCTGCTGCGCGGGTGGGACGGTGACGGGCCGGTCAAGCTGGTGCTGCCGCTGGAGCACGCCTACACGCCGGCCGAGTTGGGCTTCCCTGCGCTGAAGGGCGCCGATGCCGCCGTGGCTGGTGTGCTGGCCGCCGCCGCCCCGCAGGCCGAGTGCGATCTGCACCTGGCGCTGCTGACGGCCGAGGAGAACGGCCCGGCCGAGTATACGGGCGGCTACGGCTGGCGCCGGCGCGGCAGCTATGGCGACGACGACGAGGACAGCTTCGAGGTCGTCGAGGTCAGCAACCGGGACGTGGCCCTGTCGGACTGGCGCAGCCCGGACGGCGGCGCCCCGGCCATCGGACCCATCCCCGTGGACGAAGACGACGAGTTGTCCCCGCCCGGCGCCTGCGACGACCTGGAGCCGGACGAGCAGAGCTTCCGCGAAGCGACCGGCAACGAGGGCGCCTCGTTCGAGAGGACCTACCGCCGGGCCGCCCTGGTGCTGTGGCCGTCGGGTCGCCTGCCCGCCGTGCTGGCCCAGGCCGGCCTGTCCGTCACCCTGCCCTACCTGGAGAACCTGGCCCAGCGCTGGGCGGCGGCGGGCGGGGACCGCGCTTCGCCCTTGTGGACCGAGGCGCACAGCCTCGCAGCGGAGATGCTGGCGGGGTGGCCCGCTCACCATCCCTGGACCGCAGGAGGTGCGGGAGGCACGGGTGCCACCAGCACGGCCCGGATGCTGGCAGCCCTGTCCTTGCTGGGGGATGACGACCTGATCCGGCGGGTGCTGGCCGATGTCGTCGCCAGCGGCGGCCACGACCCGCGCGATGCCGGCGCCATCCTGGACGCCCTGGGCCGCCTGCCGCCGGCAGAGCGTGCGGTGCTGATGAAGCGGATCGTCCAGGGCACGGCTGACACCGCCTTCGCCGCCTGCGCCGGGTTGCTGGCGCGGGCAGCGGCGGCTTGGGGTCCCGCCGGGCTGAACGGGGCCGCCGCGGCCCTGGTTGAGGCAGTGCCCGGCGATCCGGCGCGTGCCGCACCTGCCCCGTCCTGGCAGCGGCCCGCGCCGGTGGCGCCGCGCACCGTCGTTGATCTGCTTGCCGGGCTGGGCGCGGTGGATCCGGCATCGGCGGAGCAGGCCGTGGCGCACATGCTGGCCTGGCCCGGCACATACGGGATGGATGCCGTCCTGGTCCCGGCGGCGCGGGAGCTGCCCGCGGACGCCCCGGGCGCCGGCCCGCTGCGGGCCGCCTGCGTGGCGCACCTGCGTGCCCGCGCCGCGGAGCCGCTGGCGCCGCCGACCGATTGGCGCCGGGACAGCGCGCTGCCGTGCCGCTGCCCGCGCTGCACGGAGCTGGCGCGGTTCCTGGACGACCCGGGGCAGCGCACCTGGGTGCTGAAGGCGGCCGAGGCCGACCGCGGCCACGTCGAGGGCACGATACGGACGGCAGGTTGCGACCTGGACACCGCGACGGACCGCCGCGGACGGCCCTACAGCCTGGTCTGCACCAAGACGCAGGCCAGCTACGAGCGCCGGGCCAGGCAGCGCATGCAGGACCTGGCGGACCTGGCGCTGCTGGCAGGCTGATCAGCGCATGGTGCAAGGCCGCAGGCGCCCACGCGGACATCGTTGCGAGGGACGGGCGTGCATGGGACAGGCGGCGCATCCGGCCCTGCGTGCTATGGTGGGCGCATGACCGCACGCGAGAGTCCTGCCCCTGTCCCGTTCACGCCCGCCGAGCGGGACTACATACGCCGCGAGCTCGACATGTTCTTCTCGACGCTGCCCAGCGTCGCCGAGGGCTTCTACCTGAAAACGTGGCGGGGCGGCCCGCAGGCGGGCCAGCCCAAGGTGCCGCAGGCGGCTGCTGGCCTGCTCGAGCGCGGGCTGCTGCGCCTGGACAGGACGGGGCGGCAGCCGCGGCTGTTCTTCACCGACGCAGGGCTTGCAGCGCTGCGGGCGATGATGGCCGACAAGCGCCTGGCCGACCCTGCCAAGTTCGCGCACGTCCGCCAGGAACTCGGCATCGACCCAGGCCCGCCACATGCCACGGAGCCGTGACACAACCGCCCCCGGCGGGAGGAGAGCAGCCCCTCCCACACAGGGCTTTCGCAGCAAAGACTCTGTCGTGCTGAGCGCCCTACGAGGCGTGACAAGCTGCTGCACCTGGCATAGCCGGGCGCTATTGTTCGCGCATGTCAGGGGCGTGCGCTATGGTTCCATCCGCTTGCAAGCTTTTCAC
>JAABUM010005715.1_pt1 | contig 12812 bp, 20 predicted proteins | sample 5559161 | NCBI WGS metagenome assembly JAABUM01 (sample SAMN10711868, study PRJNA513369) | rock metagenome | isolation source: Antarctica rocks | place: Antarctica: Victoria Land, Siegfried Peak nord | reverse complement strand
TCCTTTCGAGACTGTTTTGATGACATGTCATCAAAACAGTCTCGAAAGGATCGCCTGCAGAATTTAATGGCAAAGTATTGAGGTTGTCACCCGGGAAGGACACTGGGCATCTGTGATGGCCGTTTGAATGTGTGAGTTGTGTGGCCAGCGGGGGCGCGCAAGACCGGACGTTGTGGCGATATACGTCAGACGCAAAGTGTTCTGGACCAACAAAAGTTGAAATACGATGTGCTTGTCCGATATCACGATGTGTTTCACCAGACCATCGACTCACTGCCAGCATCTTTGCATGCGCGCGGGGCTGGGGTGCTGGGCCAGATGCTGCCGTCTTTGCATGCATGAAGATCTGCAAGTGCTGGCGGAACCTAGCCTAGCACTCCCACAGACTTCAAATATTGCTCCAATTACAACGGGAGGGGTTTGCAGCCCTCGCCTTCACGCAGTTCGTCGCCTTCCTCAGAGAAAAGCCCGCGATCAAGTCTATGAAACAAAGTTGAGCAGCGCTCGATTTAGAGGTACCAATCCATGTACTCAAAGCCATTGACAACTATCAGCATGGTGTCATTGTTGCCCTTCATCGCCGGCGACGCACTGTATCTCCGATTCTGGTTGACATCGATCCTGCTGCCCTCAAACACAAATCTCTCGAAGAAGTTGGCATGCCCGCTCCGTACGCCCCTGTCGTACGCGATCACCGTCGAGAAGGTGGACTTTTTGATCCCAAAGAACACGTCCGCCGCAACCATGATGGCGTAATCCACAATTGCCAGCTGGTCAAAATTGAGCGAGTTCACTCGCTGCAGCAGCGTCGTGTCGTTGCCTACCGCCGCCACCGCCGCTGTTGCCGCCGCCCTGTCTGCCTCCAATGCCGTGCTGTTGGCCTCCAACTTCATGCTGTTGGCCACCATGGCCACGCTGATAGCCTGCCATGCTGTTCTGTTGGCGGCCTCCAGCAGCCCCCATTTGTCGACGAGCTCGAAGTCGTGTTTGCGCGCCGCTCCTCGCATCTGCTCAATTGCCGCCTGATCACCGCAGCTGACGTAGAGCGTGATTAGTTGAGGGGCCCGTCGCCGCGCCTCCACCGCCGCCGCCACGTACATGTCGATCTGCTGCTCCCGGCTGACCCATGCCTGCGGCCAGTCTGACTCGCCCCTGCGCCGGCGGCATGCGATGGCTCTCAGTGCAATGCACCTGAATTGGCACGACTTACACTAGCAGGGAAGGTGTGGCCTCTTCGTGCATGACATGAGGAAGGATCACTGATGTCAGTGTGCATTGCATCAATGCATCACAAACCTGCCTTATGTACACCTGAAGTGCCTGCCAATGAAGCCGTTCAGCGCCAGCAGCGAGGCCCGTTCAGAAACATTGGGCGCCAGCAGCTTCGCACCATGTTAGCGCACAAAGTTTAAATCCATAGATTTGCTCACCTCAAGTGAACGCCGATGAAACCGTGGCACGGCACATCGTGTGCCGGGATCTCGCCGCCACCAGCAGAAAGCCAGCAGGCCGCATTGGAAAGAGAGGCGCAGTCGGACAGGTGGGCTTCATCCTTTCTTGCCTGGAGTGCATGCCGATGATGCCATGCCGCAGCGCGTCATGCGCATCCAGGATCTTCGCGCCGAACGCCAGCAGGCCCACATCATAGCATAGGACAGGAACAAATCCTTTAATCTCCCTCACTGACGTGCACGTCGACGGAGCCGTGCCGCAGCTCACCGTGCTCATCTTCGCCGTCGAACGCACCAGCAGCGCCGCATTGAAACAAAGGGCCTATTTCAGGAAAAGACGTCATAGTGGATTCGCACCGGAAGTGCACGCCGATGAAGCCGTGCCGAAGTGCAGCATGCTCCAGGATCTCCGCGCCCAGCCCCAGCAGTGCCGCGTTATATGGCAGCAGCTGGAAGAGGTCTATTCGCGTCTGCGGAGCATCGCCGCTGGCTCGATAATCCCACCTGTCGTGTGGTACCCGGGCTGTCAGAACAGCACCTCAGAGCAGTCAGGATTCACAGCAGCATATCTACAGTATATGACGATACTTCAATAGTTATCTCACCCCAGGAACACATCCCGGTAGGCAAGCAGCACCGGGTTCCGCGACCCGATGTCCGCCATGCCGCTGTCCGCAAGCAGTGAGCGCGTCAAATTTCGGAAGGTGCCCGCCGACTGCTGCCCTTTCCGATAGTTGTTGCGCTTCGGCGGCACGATGTGGCGCGAGGAGTGGATCCAATCTGGCGCACAGCACTCCTGGATGTGGACTTGCGGACACGCCGCCGCCAAGCGTCGCCGCAGCGCCGCCGTGTCCCAGAAGGCGTCCACGCAGATGATACTGCCGTTGCTGGTGCGCACCGGGTCCGTGACATTGCGCAGGCTGCGAGCAGTAGGTCATGCGCCAGAGGTGTTAGAAATTGGCATTCGTTTATTTCGCTGTACGCGCTCTGGTCGTCCCGCTGCGCCACCGCGGAAGTGCAGTTCTGGCAGTATTTTAAACAGCTGCTAGGGGCAGCACATTTACCTGATGGGAGGCAGCACCATGCCTGTCGCGCCGGCGTCGATGGCCAGGCGCAGGCACGTCTGCAGACGGTTGCGCGCGTTGTTGAGGCCGCCGACTATGTTGCCAATATGACATTGCAGCCACAGGCCTTCTATCCAGACCGTGCGGTCGCACAGCTGCCTAAGGTTTCCAGCCGCCGTCGACGCTGTGCCACGTTGGAGTTGGACCGGGAACGACGGCTGCGTGAAGCAAGCCAGCAGGAGCACCAGCGAGAACCCTGCAAGTCCGGAGGCGATTAAGCGTTTCATGGCTGTGCCGCCAGATCCGAGCATCAATCCCAGGAGCAAATCATCTCAAAGCGCCTGTCGGGCCTTCGCTGCCGTGGGCCTTCGACTGGCTCCGCTGCGTATTGCACTCGACGGGTGGCAGTCCGACTGACATCCTTACATACCGCGAGTACGGCAGGGACACGCCTGTCTATCAAGCTTCTGATGCGAATCTCACACATGACTGAGTCGTGCCTGCACAGGGCTGCGTGTTATGCGCGTCCGCTGCAGCCGTTGTGGGGTAAGACCCAGTATTTTGGCTGGAAGCGAAATTTCAAATAAGAAAAAGAGCAATCTGAGCAAGTTTCAACACCTGCTGTGAATTGTTGGTCGAAACTTACTTTCTAGAGGGTGAGCTCGACACTGCACACGCTGATCGTCTGCGCACGAACGTCATTCACCAGGTCGAGCAGATTTAACCAATCTAGCAGGCAGCTGCTTAGCAGACGCGACTTATATCGGCAGGGAGGCGCAACCTCTTCTGCATGCATCAAAAGTGATTTGCGTTCTCACGCCACGCATTGACACAGGGTTTGCCGGTCTTCGCCTGCAATCACAAGCCTTGGCAACGCTTGGCGCGCTGACCTTGCGCCAATGGCGGCAAACGATCAATGGAGGCTGGCCGGCGCTTTCTGCGTCGGCGTACTGCTCGCTACCTTGATCCTGGTATCCTGCTTTTGCCATCGGCCTACAACACCCGTCGGGGTTGAAACCTGCGGGTATTGCGCTGGCGCTGATGGCAGTGTTGCTGCTTCAACGCTGTCTTGCACCCCTGCGCGTCCTTTGGCCATACTCCTGTCTGCAATCTTTGGCCGCAGGTGGCACGGGACCCAACCACGCTGACAGTGAGGCCCACATGGGCGGCGTCTCACACTCAAAGTCAGCATGATGCGCCAGCAGCCGCTGCCGATTCTACGGCAGCACGCTCCTGCTGGCAGGCGCCGCGCATAATCGAGCCAGAAGGCATGAAAGTCGGCTCTGATTCACATTGTCCGCATCTATTGATTGTCTGACGCCTGACTGAAAACGGCAAGCCCTCCGTGTACATTCCCGCTTGCGAATGCAACAGGCCTCACATATGCCTTTGCTTGCAGGAAACCCACTCTGGAACCACTTCACGACAAAGGCCCTGTCATTGACAAATGGTCAGCAGCTGGACTGCCCTTATCCGTGTAGCTTTTCCTACCGCGACCCCTTGTACATATCCAGCATGACACTCCTGACTGGTGGCCCGTCAATCTACAGGCACCCGTATTTTGACGTGTACCATAGATATTTCCAGCGGTTCAGGGGAGCCAATGTCACGTTTTTGGAAATTGGCATCCAGGTGTGATGTTCTGAGCCGCTCCATCTTTTGCTGCAAGGGCGATTGCGGTGATGATGACAAAGAGCAATGCACATTGGCGGTCCTCTTCTGCAGCCGTGCAATGATGAGTGTGAGTTTGCAGAGCGGCGGCACTATAGAAATGTGGCAGAAATATTTCGGGGCTGGCCTTCGAATGTACGGCGTCGATATCAACCCGTACTGCAGAGTGAGCAGTGCCTTGCATGTACATGTGTTGTCCAGTTTCAAGGTGTTTCGCGCAATTTGAAACTGGCAGGTCAGCTTTTTAGAAATGGATGTTAGGACAGAGCGGCTGACCTTCGCCGTGCGCAGGAGCTCTTCCACGACCCGCCTGCAGTGACTCTCATCCTGGGGGATCAGGGCTCTAGGTGAGTGACACAGCATTAATCACGGTCCCTGTCGTGACGTCGTGGCAATCACCCGATTGTTGTACCCAATACGATGCCACTGCCTGACAATGCATGAAGCGTGACCGTGACCTTGAAATAACACAGAAGATTCTGGGCTGAGATGCGCCAGCTGAACGTCACCTTTGATGTCATCCTGGACGACGGTGAGCCTCGCCGTTTGGGAGTTTGGACATACGGGTTTTCTTGCATAGTCACGTTTGATTTTAACGACGAATCGGAAAAGCGTATGCTTTTCCGATCTTCCGGTATCGCGCGTGATACCGGGTACCGGGTGCCAAATGTCTTTGTGTCAGACATGCAGGCGGACACACCATGAAGCAGCAGGCAGGATGACGCGCTATGCATTGGTATGTGGGTGTGTTTACCTTTGGATTATTATATGTTCTGGAAGTGATGTTTCTGTAACCTGACAGATCACAACATTCGAAGAAGCCTGGGACATGCTCAATGACGGAGGTGTATACATAACTGAGGACATGGCGACAAGCATGGTGCGGTCTTCATATTCATGTGCTTGCTATGACGCACACAAAGCACGACTCCAGTGCACAGGTCAACACTCCCTTTTCTCATCAGCTACTGCTGCTGTCATTGACTGGGACTTCAATTGCCGCTGCAGATGTCCACTGGGCCCTTTGGCGGCGGCTACAAGAATCCAGCGTCCTGGGTTGAGTACACAAAAAACTTCGTGGACATCCTGAACGGGTGGGGGCGCTGTGTTAGCCTCGATGAGTCTGCAAAGCGATGAAATATCACCGTGCGGCCACGCTCCACATGTGTTCCTTACACTTGGCCGCAGGCACTACATCAATAAGACACAACATCAGGACTTCGACCCCTTGGGGCGGGCAGGGAGCATTCTCTCAGCCGCTGCCTATGATCAGATGATAGTCCTGGTGCGCCCCTCGAATCAGGATTACAGATCCTCGAAGTCCGCAGCTTATCCGACACAAACGTGGCACCTTGGTGCTACAGAAGCAAAAAAGCTTCTGCTGTCTGCTCCAGATGACATGTTGCGCACCAGGCTGCGCCTTTGGTCCCTGCCTCCGCCCTGCCAACCTCCATGCAAACACTGCTGTGGACAGGAGAAGGGCGCGCACCCGCGCGCCGGGCAGTCGCGACACGGCAGCTTCAGGATACCCTACAACAGGGACAAGAAGAAGGTGGTGGATCCCAAGCTGCTGGAGAAGTTTAGAAGCGGGTTGCGTGAGTCATTGGCCTGATGCGCCTACATTGCGGGGCAGCCTCGAGTGGCAGCGCTGCAGCGTAGTTCCAATGTCTGCACCATGGCCGGAAGTCTTCATGCGGCAGGGAGTCTGTCTGGATGTTCAATTTTGACAGCATGCATTCACACAGCACAGAGGTCTCGCTGCTGGAGACGCATCTGAAGTTACATTCTGATGCGTTCTCTCTCCTCCAGCTTCCCAAACACGGACACTGTCAGGCCGGTGAACCCCCGCGGACGCCCGATGGCACTGCCCAGCTGCACGTGTAAATATCTCCTGGCCTGCGGTTCGTTCAGAGGGCTCAGGTGCCGTGTGAGCCCCGAGTGCAAGTGATACACAGGCCAGGCAGAGGACAAAGACAAGAGGGCTCATGCGTACAGTGGAGCCTCTGTACAGAGGCCCGCTGCGCATAAAAGCACAGCGGAGCGTGTCCTCTGTACACAGTTTCAGAGGATACGCTTGTACACAGAGGAGCGTGGTTGAGGCGATAACACAGAGGACATGGCACCAGACGACCCACCACATGGGTTATGCAGCGTCAGAATGCGAGGGCTTGGAGGTGTCATGGTGAACCACTGCAGCATTGGCCCAGGCAGCTGCTAACTGCCGAAGCACGAGTCAGGATCTGCAGCGCATGAAACAGCGGGTGCATTGCCCGTGCCAGGCAGGTTGGGCTAGAAGTGCATGTCTACATGCCATGTAGACAACATGATGGTGCGCAGCGGAAGGGCGTCAAGCAGCTATCTGCTGTGGCAAAACCTTGCAGTGGCGCGGCTCCGCAATACAGCTTGACGGCAGTGCATGCACAACGTATTGATCAGGCAAAGCAATGAGGCACTCGCACCGCCAAGCTCCAGGCTGTGCAGTGCGGTAGATCCGGACAGCAGCAACATGACGGCGGCAAGCACGCAAATGAGCAACTCCACCGTGCAAGAGCCCTGTGACAGAAACCGCAAGAGTTTGATCGTGTACTTGGTGTTGCGCACGACGATTTCTACATCAAACCCAGCTGCACCCAAGACGAGCATGCCTGGGAGGGCATACCCAGCCAGCAACGTCCAGCTGCTGCATAGCCGGCACACGCGCGCCAGCAAAGTTTCGTCAGCAGGTAAATATCCACTTCCTCGTCCCAGCCGCGGTGGTCACCGGAAACCCCATGAAAGAACTCGACATAGCGCCGCGGACTCCCCCCAGTGTCTGCCGGGTCCTGCCAAAGCTGGCACAGTGCCCGCATACTCCGAGCCCTGCGGAGTTGGGGTCCGGCCTTCCTGAGCCGCAGACAGAGCTGTGTGAAGTTCCTGCGGCGATTGTATTCGGAATGAGACATCTCGTCACTAGAGCCGTGCGTTTTCCACCGCCAGAACAGCGGTCCATCAATCTGATCCGCGACGCATCATGATTACCCCAGCCCTGTCACTCAGGCGAGACAGTATTCCAAAGAAAGTTCCTGAGGCAAAGTGTTGAGGTGCAACTGTGCGTGTTGGTCGGCATCGGCATTGGCCTTCCTGGTGTTCGAGCTACTTGGTCCAAAGGATCGCGCGAGACCACTTCGTAAGAGCAGAGGACACTGACAATGAACTGCTTTGGATCAACGAGGAGCTGCAATGACGGCGATCAGAACACTTTTAGACATGGCACGTGCAGCTATTTGCACCTCAATCGGCACAGCCTGTTGTCAGCACCATTTGCTGCTTGCACCACTGACAGTATTTCACTCGGCAACGTGTGCTGTCCAGCATGGCGAAGCGCTTAAAACAGGGGGCGTTGCACGGCCAGGCTGCAGAAGCGCCATTCCCCTTCAGTGATTTGCCGGACCTGGTGCTGCTTGAGATCTTTGCGCTCATGGACTTCACGACGAAGTGAGCCGCATGGACGTTCGCAAAAACTCTGAGCTTCATCGCACAACGTGTCATGGATATGCCTGTATCAGTCACCTCCTTACCATGTGAACTGTGGTTGTCTACATGCAGGGCCGGCGTGCTGGGTCAGGTGTGCAGTCAGCACGCTGTTCGTTGGTATTCGTGTCGGATGATGAATCTTGACGGCGTTGACAAGATTCATGTACATCAAGCCAGCCTGAGCATGTCAACACGCGGGCAGAGCGCCACATGCACTCGCAGGTGTGCAAGCGCTGGCGAAATCTGTGCCGCCAGCCCAGCATCATGTGGCGCGACATCAGCTTCGTGCCGCCAGAGGCTGCCGAAGCGATCGACACCTGGGGGCAGCACGATATCGTGAGGCGCCTGCGCTGGGCGGCGCCGCGTGCCAACGCCTTTGAGAACCTAACGCTGGAGCTCATGGTGCGAATTCTTACAGCTCCCTGCAGCGACATGCAGCGACTGCGATGCTGCTCTGCAGGTATCACACTGCAGTTTAACCATGACCTGCGTTCCTTGACATGCGGACGGCTGCTTGAAGACGCAGCCAGCACTTTGCCGTCGTTATGCTGCAGGGTGACGATGAGGGACCCCAGGAGAAGCTGCTCTTTGGGCTGCTGGCGATGCTGTCAACGTCAACGCGGCTGCGATCCTTTAATCTGCTGGACTTCTACATGTCCCTGGACACCGTGTCCACCCTGACGCTCCTGCCGCTCAGCCTGCGAGGGTGCAAGCCTGCCAAAGCCGGCCCTCAAAGGAGCCTGTGAATCTGTATTCAAGAACCAGATCGATGTGTGCGCTTGATGGCTCGTTTGTATGCATGTAGGCGTGCGCCTACTGGTCTTCACCGCTGTTTCCACCCAGCCTTTTGTTTGCTCAGCTGCTAGGGTGTTCCCTGCGTAGGCTGAGCCTGGGTCACCCAGGCGCGGGTGTGAAAACAGAGCATCTGAACGAGGTCGGTCTTGGCTCCTGCCTGTGTTGCCAAGCCGCTCAAGTGCCGTCATGCCCCAGAGCACGTGCTGCTGTGGCGAACCTCTGCATAACGAGGCGTAACGAAAACGAGGCATCAATTTTAGCATTTGTTGGCGTGCGCATTGTGGCATCTGTGTGCGCAAAGAACCGGCGAATCTCGGGGTTGAGCCATGTTGACGTCCTGCAGGTTGGTCGCCTGACCGGGCTCACGAAACTCTACATGGTGTGCACCTGGTCGTACATGTACACTTCGCCTGTGTACACGGGCGAACACATGAGGACGTGGCCCAGGGCTCCTCCCCAGGAGTTCCCCTGTGGCATCCTGAGGTGATTCAGGACGTGCTGACGATGTTGCTGCCGCTGAGATCAACAACGAATGCTCGCTTTATGTCGGTGTCGACCGTCTGAGAGGCATCATGCGGTGGGCGGCACCCGTGTCAGAACTTCACCGGACATGTTCCGAGCGTAGGCGCTTGCTGGCATACATCACGAAATGCGTGACATCAGCCACCTGCCGACATCAGTCATACCACGATCTCTTGCTGTCCCGCTGGACCGCAGGTGCACGCAGCTGCGGGAGCTGTACCTCAGCTCGTTGGGCGACAGCCGTGGCTTTCGGCTACCCCCGGAGATCAGCAGGTCAGGTTTGATACTATGTTGACATTGATGCTGGAATATTCCAAGCATACAATCTCACAGCGGGCGTCGACATGAGCTCCACCCTTATACGAATCTCTCAAAGGTCACTTGTAACAAGTGTGGCTTGGTTGAGCAGGCTGCAGCGCCTCGAGGACTTGGATGTGTTTTGCGGCGTCACCAGCATCCCGCACACCATCAGCGCCCTCACCGCGCTCAGCCACCTGTCCGTCGGGCGGGGGCCCATGATGGCGGAGAGGGTGGAACCGGTGAGGAGCCTCTTTGGCACTGATCTTGGCAGTTGATGATGCGCTGCTACTCACATGCAAATAGTGCGCCCACCTCGAGCTGGACGTCAACCTTCTTCTTGAACACACGCAATCGCATCTCCTGCTTGGCCAGCGGCGCGCATCACGTCTTGCACATCTGCTTATGGGCCACCAGAACGCCGTGGTGCCTTCACACACCTTCTCCTCGACACCAAATCAATGTGTCCTCTTGACACCACCCTCCTGCAGGTCATCCTTCCGGCCTCGCTTGCGCAACTCGGCCGCCTGCGGAGCCTGCACCTTTCAGTCCTGACCTGCCCTGGGGTGCTCATCAGCGGCGGCGGCATGACGCAGCTGACGCAGCTCGAGCTGTGCAATCTCACCTCCAAGGCCGAGGCTGACATGGTGGCGGCAGCTTACAGACACCTGGAAGCAGCAGGGCAGCTGGCAAGCACCCTGGAAACGCCTGATGGGCTTCCAACGGTGTGGGTTGGTGGCCAGTAACTAGGTCTGGGTTGAGCATATGCTCGCGACTACTGTGCAGCTAGCAGGCAGTTTCGACCGACGGCCTGCCACTGTGATTCACATCACTGCCAAGCCAGGGCTCTTCTGAGATCGAAACAAATGAAATAGAAGGACAAGGTACCCTTCCCCTGTCGCGGGCAGGATACTTGTGTTACATTAAATCCAGATTGATGCCGCATGACAAATCGGCGGGACAGTCCAGGGAACAATCTGTACTGCAGATCAAGTCTCGAGCTCGCAGAGTTCAAAACGACCTACGGCTTGAGCTCTCGTTTAACCATTTCCAGTCAGTTTGGACAGTTCAACATTCAGCGAAGCTCCGAGACTTGAGCAGCACGGATCCGACCACAGACCATTGCATCATGCATTCGACATCCCATATTCGATGTTGCAGCTCTGACTGCAAAGGAAACGGGCTCGCTGAGATGGACCGCGTGCCAGGCTGAGTGCTGCAGCTGCTGAACCCTGCTGCGCGCGCCGGTGCGGTGCTGGACAATGTGCGAGAAGCGGCCGCACTGGCTGCTGTCGCCGCCGCCGCTGACTTGGCACGCATTAATCTCCTGTACTACCTGACGACACTGGAACCGCTGCAAGGGCTTGCAGACCTGCAGGAGGTCACCCAAGGCCATGAATCTCTCACCCTGATCCGGGTGGCTCACACCCTCGAGCAAAGCGTGCGCGCGCACGCGTCGGAGTGGCTGCAGAACGTCGGAGTGGCCGCAGCAGCCAGCATGCGAGCCTACTTCCTCCTGTGTCTGGCAGACAATCTTCTGACGGCCTGCCGCCCGCTCGCCAGCGGCTGCAGCCGGTGCTGGCATGAGCTGCACGCCAACACGCCGCTGCTGCCTGATGGTCTGACGCTGTGCATTTTTAGCGCACTTTCAGGGCTGCGACTTCACACTGGGTCCAGCATGCAGTCAACGTTGCCTCAAAAAGACATCAAGCAGCGCAGCAATAACAACAAGTGCTCATGTCGTGCGCCTGCAGGCGTCACCGGTACAATTGTCCGCGATCTCGTGCTGCCAGCTCTGACTGCTGCCGCTGCTGTGCGTCGCTCCAGCACGTTGTCGGCAGTGATAATCCGCCGCCGCTCCTTACGAGAGTTCGTGGGAGGTCAGTGTGATGGGCAGTGCACGCTCAGCGCGATGCCAACCGTTCTGAGGCATGCGCCAAATGCCAATATATCTGCTGGATTTGTGCGGAGTGGTCAAGCACTCTGCAACGGGGCGCTCTGCAGCGCTAGTGAGATCAGTCCAGCATGTGCAATCTTTTGTGCACGGTCGCATATGAATACTATACCATAGGTGACCGTTTCTCCATCAACTTCGAACGGCCAGCCTGACTTGCATTACCCGCAGCTACTTGGCCGCAACAGCGGCTGCGGCGACACTGGATCCCAGTCTTTGGCGCGCATACTTATGGGTGCTGATACTCTGTACAGGCAGGAAATTTGCAGGCAGCTGGCAATGTCTGAAGTGAAGACGCATGTGCTTTGCGGCGACGCACACATGCGCTGGACTGAATGGGATGCTGCCAGCACCATGTCTCCCAGGCATAACAAGCTCCCACGTGGGAGCTTGTCCTCTTGCTTGTGGTAACACCGCCTGCTGGCGCAGCACGCGCCTGATGGCAGTCGCGGAATGTTTGCTCATGCAGACTGTGCACCACTCTACAGTGCATGTACATGGATGCCTCGTTTGCACTGGCAACATGCACGTGGTGAATCGGCTCGGCATGGAATGGCCGCCGCCTCGTGAGCCGGCAGCTCTTTTCTGGGACCAAAATGCACGTTCTCCAAACTTACCTGCAGGCTGCGTCCTGCAATAGCAGCCAGCCGAGCTGGCATTGAAGCGGCTTAAATCACCTTGGGTACTGGTCAATTTGACTTCTCAGGCCTGGCTCGCAAAAGTGGTGCGCCCTGCAGGAGCTTCCAGCCGAGGTCTTTTGCATGAGGGGCTTCATCCGCTGACGCGCTGGAGAGTATAACTGTCGAACCATTGCTAGTGACGAACCCTTCATAAATCTGCGTGCTGATGGGGTGCGCCCTGCAGGAGCTATCAGCCGATCTCTGCTTGCACCATTGGTCTCGACCTGCTGGACCTGCGCTACCATGCGGCGCTCCTCAAAAAGCGCGGTGCAAAACTAGCGGCAGCCATCTTTGACCTGCGCGGCAGCAACTGCCGCAGGCTGGACCTGCGGATCGGGAGCGCTCCCCACTTCCGCTAAACCCCGGCCCGCTAACGCGGCACGACAGCCCCTCTCATGCGCCCCTGGCCCAATCTGCTTCGGGCGTTCGCTTGACATGTGCTGCAACGACAACACATCCTGCTGTGGCTTTCCAGCATATGGCTATTAGCGGACGTTAACGTTGTGTGAAGCGGGAGATCCATTCGAATGCCATTGACCGATCAGTTGTCACCTGGTGAACGTTGTCCTTCCTCGTTTCAGCCGGTACCACGCACTGCTGACTGTGAGTGTGTAACTCGGTTGCACGCTTGCAGTCAAGACGCACTGGCACCTGTGACATCGATGCCAAAGCTGGAGGCCGTCGTGCTGCCGCTGTTTGAAGCCGGCACCACCTCCGAGCGGCGGACGGCAGCGGCGCGCGCTCTGGCCGCGCTGCGCAAAACAAGAAGGAGCGGCGGCGGTGCCCTGCCTGTGGCGGGTGCCGGCGGGGCTTCAGGGATTCAGAGGCCTGGTCGGGCGCCGGTCCGGACATCGAGTCTGACGCC
>JAABUM010005713.1_pt1 | contig 12814 bp, 11 predicted proteins | sample 5559161 | NCBI WGS metagenome assembly JAABUM01 (sample SAMN10711868, study PRJNA513369) | rock metagenome | isolation source: Antarctica rocks | place: Antarctica: Victoria Land, Siegfried Peak nord | reverse complement strand
GGGCGAGCTCCGCGTAGTCGAGCGGCCAGTCGTCCGCCACCCCGTCGAGCGCGCGGACCCGGAAATCGGAGGGATGGAAGCGCGGGAAGTGGCCGCTCCAGTGGATCGTGCTGCCCCCGACCGCGTTGAACATCAGCGGGGTGAAGGCGGAGGCGGTGTCGTTGACCGGGTAGTCGGCGGCGAGCTGGCGCACGTTCGGGTCGGCGTTGAAGTCGGTGAGGCGGCGCAGCTCCCAGTCCTCGTGCAGCGGGGGCCGCGACGCCGGCGCGACCCAGTCGCCCTGCTCGAGGCAGACGACCCGCCACCCGGCTGCGGCCAGGCGCCAGGCGACCGCCGCGCCCGCCGCGCCCGCCCCGATCACGAGGACATCCGGCTCAGCCTCGCGCACCGTATCGGCCCCGGGGGTCGCGCCGATCCTCGGCCCACGGTCATGCGCGCTGTGCTGGACCATCGGGGCCCTCCTCTGTCGCCGGACAGGCGTTGTCAACGTGCGCCCGTCCAGGGGTGTTGCGCCGGGAGCACGGGCGATCCCCGGTGTCGTTCAGCCCAGGCTCTCCTCGCGTGAACGCGGCGGGATATCGGCCGGGTCGAGGCCGCAGGCCCGGGGGGCGGCCCCCTCCCCGGCCCCAGCGGGGATCGCGTCGGGCGCGCGCGCCATCGCCACAGCCCCCGGCAGTGCCGACCATTCGGCGAGGAGCGCGGCGAAGGGGGGCAGATCGGCGCCGAGCACCCGCGCGCGGTCATAGGCCCGCTCCGCCGCCGCCAGCTCGCCGCGATAGCCGTATTCCAGGGCCAGGTGGCCGTAGGCCGCCGGCTCCGTCGGCGCCAGCGCGATGGCCCGCAGGAACGCCGCCTCCGCCTCCGGGCCCAGGTCCAGGTCCATGTAGGCCCGCCCGAGGGCCACATGAGCGGGCACGTCGCGCGGCCACTTGCGCAGTATCCGTAACTGTCGGCGTACCTCGCGCACGCTCGTCAGGTCGGCTGCGGCCGACTCGTCCGTCGCCGTGCTTATCGCCCGCTCGAGTTCGCGCTGCGCCCAGTTCCAGCGGTGCGCTGCGGCGAGGCGCAGGCCCTCCTCGTGGTGGGGCGCGAGCGGCGCGAGCGGGGAGAGGCTGCCGACCGCAGCTTCTCCCCGCGCCTCGGGCGTGGGCGCGGCAGTCGGAGCAAGCGCGATGGCCGACGCGTGCTGCAGGGCAATACTCGTGGGAACTGCGGCGGTGGCGATACCGTCGCCTGGTGACCATGGCGCGGGGGCGGGGGCGAGGGCGACACGGGCGGCGGTGCGGCGGAAGCGCCCGAGCCAGATGCCGAGCCGCTTGGGGGTCGGATGGTCGGGCACGACGTCACCTCCTCATGCTGGGCCATGGCGCGCCGAGGGCGATCCCGGTGCACTACAGCTGCTCGCGTACCGCACTAGCGGCGCGGAGAACGCCGTCCGAAGGTCGCTCGGACGACGCGGCACCTCTAGACGGGAGGGCAAGCGGGCCCGGTCGTCGCGAGAGGCGGTGCGACAGCCATGGGTGTTCCCGCCCGTATGGCGCGCCGACCCGCTAGCCCTTGACCCCGCCCATCGTCAGGCCGCGCGCGAGGTAGCGCTGCCCGAAGAGGGCGAAGAGGTAGGCGGGGAGCAGCCCGAGCACCACCGACCCGGCGGCGACGCCGAAGTCCTGCTGCGTCGGCGACACGAGCGCGGCGGTGAAGAAGGCCATGATCGTGCGGGTCTCGGCGCGCGTCAGCACCAGGGCGATCAGCAGGTCGTTCCAGGTGAAGACGAAGATCAGCAGGGCGACGACGAAGATCCCCCCGGCTTGCAGGGGCAGCACGATGCGCACCAGGCTCCCGAGCTCGGTGCAGCCGTCGATCAGCGCCGCGTCCTGGATGTCGTAGGGGAAGTCCTGGAAGAAGCCGAGCAGGATCCAGATGGCGAACGGGGTCAGGAAGAGCGAATAGGCCAGCAGCAGGCCGTGATAGGTGTTGATGAGGCCCAGCGTCCGCGCGACCAGGAAGAGCGGCAGGATGATCGCCACGGCCGGCAACATCCGCTGGCTGATGATCCAGAAGGAGAGGCTATCCCCCCCGAGGCGGTAACGACCCAGCGCATAGGCCACCGGGACCGCGAGGAGCAGCACGACCACCGTGTTCAGTGTGGCGACCAGCAGGCTGTTCTGGAGGACCCGGCCGACCTCGTATTCCCGGAACATCAGCCGGTAGTTGGCCAGCGTCGGCTGCGCGGGGAGCCAGTGGGGGGGGTAGGAGAAGTATTCCACCGGGGTCTTGAACGAAGTGGCGAGGATCCAGAGGCTGGGGAAGAGGAAGATGGCCACCAGCGCGACGACCGCGCCGTAGAAGAGGACGGTGCCCGCGGTGCGGCGGGCACGCCACGCTGCGGACGGGCGCGCAACGCGCGGGGCGGGGCGTGCGGCCGTGTCGATGGCGCTCATTGCTCACCTGTCTGCTTGGTCACCCGGAGGTAAACCTGCGCGAAGAGGATCGTCGCGACGCACAGGATCCAGGCCATCGCCGCGGCGTAGCCGATCCGGAAGTGCGTGATCCCCTCGGTGTAGATATAGTAGCTGATCGTCTGGGTCTGGGTCCCCGGGCCGCCCTGGGTCATCACGTAGATCTCGTCGAAGATGCGACTGACATCGATCGCGCGGAGGAGGAGCCCCAGCGCCAGCACGGGCCGGAGCAGCGGGAGGGTGATCCGGGTGAAGGTCTGCCAGGGGCTGGCCCCGTCGACGCGCGCGGCCTCGTACAACTCGGCCGGGATCCCCTGGAGCGCCGCCAGGATCAGGAGCATGAAGAACGGCGCGGCGTGCCAGACGTCGACCGCGACGATCGCCGGCCGCGCGAGGTCGACCGAGCCGAGCCAGTCGACCAGGACGTCGTGCCCGGTGAGGTTGGAGAGGATGTCGTTGATCGGCCCGTACTTCGGGGCGTAGAGGAGGCGGAAGGACATACCGGCTGCGGTCGCCGAGATCATCACCGGCGTGGCCAGCAGGCTGATGACGAGGCCGCGGCCGCGGAAGCTCCGGTTCAGGAAGAGGGCCAGCCCGAAGCCTACCGTCAACTCCAGGACGAGCGCCGGCACGGCGATCCAGGCGGTCTGGCCGATCGAACGCCAGAATTGCTCGTCCCCCAGGATCTCGCGATAGTTCTGCAGGCCGGCGAAGGTCCACTGGCGGTGGAACTGCAGATCGAACGGGGTGAAACTCACCGCCAGCGCGTAGAGCAGCAGGAAGAGCGTGCCGACGAAGAGGTAGATCGCCGTCGGGAGGACGAAATAGTACCGGGCGCGGCGTGCCCGCCCGAACCTGGCCCGTCGCGCGGGCCGGGCGAGCGGCAGGCCGACCGTCCCTGAGTGTTGCGCCATCTGTCCCCCTTCCCTCGGCGTGCGCGTCGCGCCGGGTGCGCCGTGCCGCGTGCCCCGTCCCCGGCGCACCCTGCGCCGGGGACGCCGAGGTTATGGCAGGGTCTTATAGGTCAGGCCCCGGGCGTTCATGGCGGCGAGCGCCGTGCCCCAGGCCTGCTGTTGCTTGTCCTTGCCCACCCGCGCGCTCACCTTATCCCACTCGGCGGCGATGCCATCGAGGGCGGCCTGCACCGGCTTCACCTTCGTGATCGCCTGGGTGAGCCCATCGTGCAGCTTGGTGTAGTACTCATTCGCGCCGGGCACCTGCAGGTCGGGGAAGCCGGATTGCAGGCCCTGATTGATCACGTCGACATACTGCTGGCCGTAGAGCGCGGCGAACTGCGGATCCTTGAGCGCCGAGGTGCGGTAGGCGTCGATGCCGGTCGCCGGATCGAGGCAGAAGCGCGCGTGGACGGCGGGCTGGCTCAGGAACCAGACGACGTAGGCGGCGGCGTCCTTGTTCTTGCCGTACTTCGGGATGCCGAGCACCCAGCCGGTGGCGAGCGAGGGATGGGATGGCAGGGCCAGCCCGCCGACGAGTGCGCCTGGGGTCACCGCCGCCCCGATCTTGCCGACGGTCGTCGAGCGCGACTTGTCCTGCGCCGAGCGGAAGGCCGAGCTCCAGTTGACCGACATCGCCGCGTCGCCCTTGATCAGCGCGTTCTCGGCCTCCTGATAGCCGAAGTTGTTCGAGCCGGGCGGGGCGTAGTCCGCCACCTTGACCAGGTTCTCGGTCGCCAGGAGCCCGTTCTTGCCGTTGATCAGCGGCTTGAGTGCCTGGTCGAAGTAGATGCCGCCATAGGCGCTGAAGCGGTTCTGCCACCACCACTCGGGCCCCGAGAACCCCTCGGCGGTGCCGAAGCCCTTCTGGCCGTCCTTGCGCCAGGGGGTCTCGGTGAAGAACTGCGCGATGGCGGCGTAGTCGTCCCACGTGGTCGGGGGCGCGAGGTCCTTGCCGGTCTTCGACTTGTACTGGCTCACCATGTCGGGGTTCTCGAACGCCTCCTTGTTATAGAAGAGCAGGTGGATATCGCCGTCGAACGACATCGCGACCTGGGTGCCGCCCCAGGTGAGGTAGTAGTCCCTGAAGGTCGGCAGCACGTCGTCGAGCTGCAGGTCGAGCCCGCCCTGGTCCATCAGCGCTTTCAGCGGCTCCATGTGCGGGGCGTAGTCGGGCAACTGGAAGGGTAGGAACATCGTCACGTCGTAGCTCGTCGCCCCCGCGTTGTACTCGGTCTGGTTGCGCGTGTAGAGGTCGCTGCCGGGCACGACGTCGATGCTCAGCTTCAGATTGCCGCTCTGCTCGATCTGGTCGCGAAACTGGCGCATGGCGTAGGCGTAGTACTCGGTCGAGGTGGCGATCTTGATCGTCTGGCCGTTGAACTTCTTGCTCACGGCCGGGGCCGCGATGGTGGCCGGGACTACGGTCGAGGTCGGCACCACCGTGGGGGCCGGGGCCGCGCTCGCCCCGGCACCGATCGCCGCGGTTGGCCCCGTGCTCGACCCGGTCGAAGCCCCGGGCGGGGCCGTCGCTGCGGTCGTCCGGCCGCACGCCTGCAGGAGCGCCGTCGTAGCGGCCAACCCCACGCCCCAGGCACCGGCGCCCAATAGTGTGCGACGGGATAGTCTGCGATCGCCCAGCCGTTCCATCTCGATCCTCCTCGATTTCAAGCAACTCATCGACCCCCTGGCCGGGACGACACGGCACGCCGACGGCCATGGGCGGTGCCCTGGTGTGCGCGTGTGGGGCACCGCGCCACCGATCGCGCGGGTGCGTGGCCTGGCCGTCCGTATGCGCCATGGCACCCCCTCCGCCGACGCTCAGGCCGGGACCGCGTCCACCTGGCCGGCGGCATCGGCCATGATCGCGTCGATCGTCGCGCGCTCGTCCGGCGACAGCACGAGATCGATCGCCGCCACGTTGTCCTCGATCTCCCGCTGATTGCGCGCGCCGGTCAGGGCGACCGCGACCTGCGGCTGCCCGAGCACCCAGGCCAGCGCCAGGCGCGGCAACCCGACGCCCTTGCGCGCCGCCAGCGCCTTTAACCGCTCGACCACCGCCAGATTCCGGCGGAAGTTCTCGCCCTGGAAGAGCGCCTGGCCGAAGATGACCCCGTGCGACCGCCAATCGCTCGCGTCGAACGTCATGTCCGGCGTGAACGTGCCCGTGAGGAGGCCGTGCGCGAGCGGCCCGTAGGCCATGATCCCGATCCCCAGCTCGGCGGCGGTGGCGAACATCTCCCGCTCCCAGCGCCGATCGAAGAGGTTGTAGCCGACCTGGTTGGCGACGATCGGGGCCAGGGCGCGACTCGCGCGCAGCTGCGCCGCGGTGAAGTTGGAGACGCCGATGTGGCGCACCTTCCCGGCGGCGACGAGATCGACCAGCGCGCCCATCGTCTCCGCGAGCGGGGTCGCCGGGTCGGGCCAGTGGATCAGGTAGAGATCGATGTAGTCCGTGCCGAGCGCCCGCAGGCTGGCCTCGCAGTCGTCGATGATCGACCGATAGCGGCTGTCGCGCGCGCGCAGCTGGCCCGCCCGCGTGGGCAGCCCGCCCTTGGTGACGAGCAGGATCTCCTTACGGCGCGCGCCGAGGGCGCGACCGAGCAGCTCCTCCGACTGCCCCGCGTGCGTCGGGCTGGCCGGGTCGGACTCGCCGGCCAGGGTGGTGAAGCCGTAGAAGCGCGCGGTGTCGAACAGGTTCACGCCCAGGTCGATCGCCCGGTGGATCGCCGCGGTCGTCTCGCGCTCGTCGAACGCGCCGTAGGTGCCGCCCAGCTCCCAGCAGCCGAAGCCGATCGCCGAGACAGACAGCGCCGAATCGCCCATGTTCCGTTGCTGCATACCGCCCTCCTCGCAGGTTCGCTCACCGTCAGGGGCAATGCCAGATGCCGCGCCGTTCGGACGCGGGTCGCGGGCATGTCAGCCCTTCACCGCGCCCATCGACAGGCCGGAGACCAGGTACTTCAGGACGAAGACCGCGAAGAAGAAGACCGGCGCGAGGACCAGCAGCCCCGCCGCCGCCAGCGGCCCCCAGTTGATCCCCTCGAAGCTCATGAACCCGACGAGCGCGACCGGGGCGGTCTTCACCTGATTGCGCGTGAAGATCAGGGCGAAGAAGAACTCGTTCCACGAGGCGATGAACGTGAAGACGGCCACGGCGGCCATCCCCGGTGCCGCCAGCGGCAGGACGATGCGCGTCAACGCCCCGAGGCGGCTGGTGCCATCGACCATCGCCGCCTCCTCCAGCTCCTGCGGGATCTGGAGGAAGTAGCCGCGCATCATCCAGATCACGAAGACCAGGGTGAAGCTCAGATGCAGGATGATCAGCCCCTGGTAGGTGTCCAGCAGGTGCAGCTGATTGAAGATGACGTAGAGCGGGAAGAGCACCCCGATCGCCGGCAGCAGCCGCGTCGTCAGGATCCAGAAGGCGATCGCCCGCTGCAACGGGAAGCGGAAGCGGCTCAGCCCGTAGGCCGCCGGCACGCCCAGGGTCAGGGCCAGCACGGTCGTCACGCTGGCGACGATGATGCTGTTCACGTACTGGTGGACGAAGTCGGCCCGCCCCAGCACCTCGCGGAAGTTCGCCAGGGTCGGGGTGAAGAACCAGACCGGCGGCATGGCGAACGCGTCGGTGCGCGTCTTGAACGCGGTCGACACCAGCCACAGGATCGGCAGGAGGAAGGCCAGGACGACCAGGTAGGTGAGGAGATCGAGGCAGCGCGCGCCGATACTCCGCTGCGGTGCCGCTAGAGCGCGCATCAGCGTGCCTCCAGTTCCAGGCCCGAGTAGCGGACGAGGACGAAACTGATCCCGATGCAGACGACCATCAGCACCACCGCCAGCGCCGAGCCGTAGCCCATGTTCAGGAAGGTGAAGCCCACCTTGTAGGCGTACATATTGAGGGTCTGGGTGGCGTTGGCCGGCCCGCCGGCCGTCATGACGAAGATCAGGTCGAACATGCGGATCGCGTCGGTCACCTGGAAGATCATCGCCAGGAAGATCAGCGGGCGCAGCAGCGGCAGCGTGATGAAGCGGAACTGCTGCCAGGTCGTCGCCCCGTCGACCCGCGCCGCGTCGTAGGGCTCGTTCGAGAGCGACTGGAGCCCCGCGACGAACATCAGCGTCACGAACGGCGTGACGTGCCACGCGTCCGTAATCACGACGCTCAAGAGGGCCATGTGCGGATCGGCGAGCCAGAGCGGCTGCGGCAGGTGCAGCGTGCGCAGGACGTAGTTGATCATCCCCAGGTCGGTGTTGAAGAGCATGCGCCAGGTCAGGCCCACGACGATCGAGGTGGTGATCAGCGGCAGCAGGAAGAGCGAGCGCATCACCCGCTTACCGGGGAACTCGCGATTGAAGAGGAGCGCGAGCAGCAGCCCCAGGACCAGCTCGACGAGTACCGCGCCGGCCGCGAGCAGGAGCGTCACCCCGACCGCGGCCCGGAACTGCACATCCGCGACCATCGCGCGATAGTTCTCGAGCCCGATGAACTCCTTGCCCAGGTAGGCCCGACGGAGATCCCAGCTGGTCAGGCTGTTGTAGAGCAGGTAGGCCAGGGGCACGATCGTGATCAGGAGCAGCAGCAGCGTGGCCGGGGCCACGTACAGCAACCCGGTATAGCGCCCGAGATGCGGCCCGGACCGGCGCCGCGGCGTCAGGGTCCGTGCGGGCGCGCGCTGGCGGCTGAGCATCGCCATCTCCACCCTCCCGTAGTGCGGATCGGGCGCGGGGGGTCCCGACCGTGCGGCCGGGACCCCGCCCGCGCTCACTTGAGCAGGCCGGCCTTCCTCTGGATGGCCACGCTCTTGTCGTTCGCGTCCTTGAGCGCCTGCGCTGCGGGCTGCTGGCCGGTGAGGATCTGCGACAGCGCGAGCCCCAGCGTGTCGCCGAGCTCGGTCCCCGTGATGATCGGGGGCCAGTAGTCGGGCATGGCATACTCGAAGGACTGGGCCAGCGTCTTGTCCCAGGCGCCGTTCCCGAAGTTGTACTTCTGGATGAAGCGCGGGCTGTTGAGCGACGACCGCCGGGTGGGGTCGCCGCGCAGCCCGAGCTGGGTCGTCTCCAGCATCACGTCCGGGCTGGTGGCCCACTGGATGAACAGCCAGGCGGCCTCCTGCTTCTTGGAGGTGGTCGGCACGCTGAGGGCATACGTCCCCGCCGAGTAGCCGAAGCGCCCGCCGGTCGCCTTCGGCCCGCGCGGCCCGTTCGGCCCCAGCACCATCGGCAGCGGCGCGTAGCCGATCTTCCCGGCGATCTTGGACTGGGCCGGATCCTCCAGGCGCGGCCCGAAGTTGGTGGCGTCGTAGACGATCGCGGCCTTCTCCTGCTGCATCGAGAGCTGGACCTCGTTCCAGAAGTAGCTGGCGACGTCGGGCGGGCCGTAGTCGCGCAGGAAGCGGCCCCAGCTGTCCGCGGCCTCGATCGCCTCGGGGGCGTTCAGGCCGATCTCGCCGCTCTGCTTGAACCAGTAGCCGCCGTGGCCGTAGAACCAGGCCAGGAACGGGTAGATGGCGGCGTTGCCCTCCTGCGAGCCGCGCAGCGACAGCCCGGCCATCCGCCCGCCCGCCTTGATCTTCTTGCAGGCGTCCTCGAGGTCGGCGAGCGTGTCGGGGGCCTTCGCGATCCCGGCGCGCGCGAACTCCTCGGTGTTGTAGTAGAGCATCAGGCTCTCGCCGTAGAACGGCAGGCCGTAGAGCTTGTCCTGATACTGATAGTACTGGAGGAACTTGGGGAAGAAGTCGTCGAGCGCCAGCAACTTCTCGTCGGTGATCGCCGTATTCTTGCGCAGGTCATCCACCGGCACGATCCACTTGTTCGCGATGTACTCCGGGGTCAGGAACCAGCCGATGACGTCGTAGGCCCCGGTGCCGGTGGACATGTCGGTGATCTGCTTCTGGCCGAGCTGCTGCTGCGGGATCTGCTCGAAGCTGACCTTGATCCCCGTCTGCTGCTCGAAGCCGCCCGCCAGCTGCTTGATCGCATCGGTCGCGGTGTGCTGCTGCACGGCGAGGTTGATGGTGACGCCGGCGTATTTCTTCATGTCCGGGGCGTTGATCACCCCCACGACCCCGCCGCTCGGGGTGCCGACCGCCGGGCCACCCCCGGCCACGGTGGCGCCGCCGCGCGCGGTTGCCGCCGCACCCGCCGTGCCCGCGGCGGAGGGGACCGTAGGTGCGGTGGTGGGCGTCACGCCCGTGCCGCCACCGGTCGCCCCGGTCGTGGCGACCGCGCCACCACCCCCTGTTGTGCCCGTCGTGCCCGTCGCGGTCGTCCCGCCACAGGCCTGCAGGAACGCGGCGAGCGCCCCCCCGGCGATGACGAAGGCACCCGCCCGCAAGACCCCGCGCCGTCCGATCCGGCGCGCGCCGTCGTCCCGTGCCCCATCGTTCATGTCCCACCCTTGCTTTCCCCACGCCGCACCGCGCCACTCGGCGGGGCGACCAGTGGATACCGCTAATGCCCCACCGCGCCCACCGGTCCGACCGGAACCGGTGGGCGCTCGAGGTTGCCGACGACCCGCGCAATGTACTCGCCGCGATCGATGATATGCGCGCGCATCAGCGCCTCCGCGCGGTCAGGCTGCCGATCCCGCACCGCCTCGGCGAGGGCGGTGTGCTCCGCGAGGCTCAGGCGGTATTCCTCCGGCGCAGGGGCCAGGCGTGGGACGCTGAGGTAGCGCCGGACCTGATCGTGCACGCGCCGCGCCGTGTCGACCAGGCGCCCATTTCGCGCGCCGTCGAGGATCGCGTCATGGAAGTCGAGATCGAGGTCGATCAGCGCGTCGTACTCGCCCGCGGCAAGCGCCCGCGTCATGCGGCGCACGATCCCGAAGAGCGCCCCCGCGACCGTCTCGGGGGCGGCCTCGATGGCTAAGCGCACGGCCAGGCCCTCGAGCACCGCCCGCAGCTGGTAGATCTCGCGCACGTCGGCGGCGGTGTGCGCGGTGACGACGGTCTCGTGGTTCGGGGAGATGGTCACGAGGTGCTCGCGCTCGAGCGCCCGCAGCGCGTCGCGGATCGGGGTGCGGCTGATGTGCATGGCGCTGGCGAGCTCCTGCTCGTAGAGGCGCCGTCCCGGGGCGAGGCGTCCGGACAGGATCTCCGCCCGCAAGCGGTCGGTCGCCCACGCGGCGAGGGTCTTGTGCGCCGGCGGCATGGCCGCGAGCAACGAGTCCATCTCCGACCCTTTCCGAGCCCGTATGCTGTATACACCCCGCCGCATACTACGCTTAATAATACTAATTGTCAATATGCTTGTCAGACCATCGATGTGGTACATTCTTCCGCTGGAGAGGCGCGGATGGCGCTCCGCGCGGGGCGTCACCGCGCAAGGCCAAGGAGAGGAATACCGCGCGACCGGAGCTCCCACTAGGCCATGCTCGCGAGTGACGACCGGTAGCAATGAGCATCGTCGCGGGCAGATTTACCAAGGCGTGCCACACCTCGCCGCATGATGTCGGGCACAGCCCTACAGCGCCACTTCGCCCGCTTCAACGATATCTGCGCTTCCCGGCGTGTCTCAGGGCCGCAGTTCCTGCTGTGTTTGTCAAGCGAAAAGTGGATCTGACGATCTTTTGGTGAAGCGGAGCCGAGAAGCGGGAAGGTCGGCCTGAAACGGGCGTAGAACGGCCCTGGCAGACCCTCATTCGGTGATCTCGATGTGGTTCTTCCCCACTGTGCGGACCGTCTGAAGCCAAATCACCAAAAGATCGTCAGACCCACTTTTAGGCTATCAAACACAGAACTGGCGCAGTGGCGCGGACCGAACAGCGCGGAAGGCTGGCGGCAGGTGGCCGCCTGGGCGGCGGCGCTGGGTCCGGATTGCCGCTGGGGGATCGCAGGGGCGTGGAACGACGGGCGAGGCCTGGCGCAATTCCTGGTCGAGGCGGGGGTGGTGGTCTACGAGGTCAACCCGCGCTGGACGGCGCAACGCCGTCGCACCGCGCGTGCACGGGGCAAGAGCGGCCGGCGCGATGCACGCGCGGTGGCGCTGCTGGTCCGCGGCGAGGCCAGCACGCTGCCCGCGGTCGCGGCGGACGACGCGACGGCCACGCTCGAGCTGCTCGTGACCGAGCGCGATGATGCTGTGGCCGAGGCGACGCGGCTGCGCAACCAGGTGCATCAGGTGCTATTCCACCTCGACCCGGAATACGCCGCGCATCTGCCGAAATTGCGGACCAAGGCCGGATTGCGCGCGCTGGAGCGCGACGAAACCGATGACCGGCGCCCCCTCCAGCAACAGCGCGCGGGCACGGTCCGGCGGCTGGCGCAACGCGTGCGGCTCGCGCAGGAGCACGCCCGGTTTCTCGCAGCCCAGATCCGGGAACTCGCCGCCCCACGCTTCGCCCCACTGGCGCAGATCTGCGGCATCGATCTCCTCACGGCGGGTACGCTCGCGGGGATCCTCGGGCCGGGCCGACGCTTCGCCACCGACGCACAGTTGGCCGCCTATGCGGGGGCGGCACCGCTGGAAGCCGCAGCGGCCGAGCGGGTGCGCTATCGTCTCAATCGCGGCGGTAATCGGCGTCTCAACGCGATCCTCTATCGGATCGTGCTCACCCAGTCGCGGCACGCGCCGCAGGCGCAGGCGTATCTCGCGCGGCGCATGACCGAAGGCAAGACCCGACGAGAAGCGGTGCGCGCGCTCAAGCGCTTCGTCGTCCGGGCGATCTGGCAACGTTGGCAGGAGTGCCTCGCACTGCAAGCCGCCCCCGCGCCGCTCGCGGCGTAGCGACGGCATTGCTCCTCCACCTCGGGGAGCGCTATCAGCCTGATGTAGCCTGTGGAGCGAACCTCCACAGGCTACATCAGGTGTCCTCCAGCCTCGCACAGAGCACCGGATGATATGGGGCTTGACATAGGAGCGTCAGTGCCTGTGCGCTGATACATAACCCGGGTGAACCAACCAGGCTGACCTCGCGGACCCTTGCTCGTCCAGCCGATCTGACTCAGGTGGACGACAAACGACGACGCAGCGGGAGAAGGATGCGTCTAGGATATTGTGCCATCAGCGACGCTCTCCGACGCGTTCCCATGCAGTTCCTCGTAGGCCGCGGTGACCTGCGCCAGGCGCGCCTGCAACGCCGCGGTGTCCTCCGGCAGCAGGTACTGTGCCACGCGCATCCGGTTCGTCTGGGTCGATAGCAGCAACTCGACCACCTGCTCGCCGCAGCTGCCGCACAGGATGAGACCGATCGGCTCCTCCTCCCCCTCCCGCCGATCATGACGCTGCGTCCACGCGAGGTAGAGCTGCATCTGCGCGGCGTCGGCCGGTGCGAACGCCCCGATTTTCAGGTCCACCATTATGTGGAATCTGACCTCGTGTCAAGTCGGCGCGGGGCAAGTTCGTCCAGATCGTCGGCGTGGGCCGCGCGGCCGAGCCGCGCGGTGCCCGGCGTGGGGC
>JAABUM010005712.1_pt1 | contig 12815 bp, 14 predicted proteins | sample 5559161 | NCBI WGS metagenome assembly JAABUM01 (sample SAMN10711868, study PRJNA513369) | rock metagenome | isolation source: Antarctica rocks | place: Antarctica: Victoria Land, Siegfried Peak nord | reverse complement strand
CGCTTCTATGCAACTTGCCTCATCAGGATACCTTTTGCTGAATTCATCTATGTTCATCTTTGCCCCTTTTTTATACTAAATTTAAACATTATTTATCAATAGTACAAGTTACGGACAGTCATAAAAAAGAATATTCATACATCAAAGAACTGGCCTTGCTGTCCTCACCGACAACTTACAATATATTGTCCAGCTTATTTTTTTCGGCACCTATCACTTCCTTTTCCAGCCATTTTTCTTCCCGACTTTTAAATACCAGGATGCTGTCTGTTTCTGCGTCAATAATTAATTTGGCTTTCACTAGCAGCTCTTTCAATTTCACTGGGGTAATTTCACCTTCAAAAACAGAATTTTGTATCCAGTTTAAATACTGCCTGCACAATTTCAGCATCTTCACTACCCGCTTCTCCCCTATGTCGTATACTAAGATTACATACATATCTTTTATGTTTAGGCTATCAGCATTCAGCCTTTAGCCATCAGTCTTGCAAGTTCCGACTTTGGTTTCTCACAACTCCCTTAAATTTCTTCCTGTGCAATCTTATACTTCTTTTATCCCTTAAAAAATAATATTAGGGCTATGTACTTCTGTAGAAAAATCAGATCCAATACCAACTTTACCATGCCAAAAGAAGCATCATACCTTTTTTGCACAAATCCACGCATCTGATCGCATTAAATTAAATACCAAATCTTCCCAATGCTTTTTCCGAAAGCTGATTGCTGATACCTCATCGCTAATTCACCACCGCACTTTGTACGGCTTATATTCATCCAAACCCAACACATGCTTGCCCAGTTTGTAACATTCCAGTTTAATCAGGTGTTTATAACTTACGTTTTTGTTTAAAACAGGATGCTTGAAAGTTTCGTTCAGCCGTTCTTCCCAAGCTTTCACAAATACTTTTCGGCCCGAATCTTTCAACATACAACCGTTCATTTTCATATCAAAATCTTTGGGTTGGATCTCTTTTTTGTTCAGCAGCCGGAAAATTGTACGGTCAACCAATACCGGTTTAAAAATTTCCGCCAGATCCAATGCCAGTGAAAACCTTCTGTAACCTGGTTCATGCAGGTAACTGATGGTTGGATTTAACTGGGTATGGTACAATTGGTTGAGGCAGGCCGAATAACACATCATGTTGCCAAAGGAGATCATGGCATTCAACTCATTCATCGGCGGCTGTTTGCTCCGTCCTTCCATCTGGTAATTGTTCAGGATCATATCAAAAGCCTGGTAATACTGCTGCCGGATATTGCCTTCTATGCCCATCAGTTCATCAACGGCTTTCGTTTCCTCAATCTGTAGCATCAGCAGTTCCATACTTTCTAAAGGTTCACTTACATCTTTTTCCCGGTTAAGGTAATAACGCAAAGTTTTGGTCATGTTAAAAGCGGCACCGTTCACAAACTTGCGGGCAATGATCATCCGCTTTTTGGCGTCCAAATAATGCTTCGTTTGCGAGATCTGCATCTTCCCGGCCAGCAGATACTCCTTCGGACAAAAACTTCCCGTGTAATTTTCGTAATAATCAAAAAAGTGGACAGCGATACCAGCCTTACCCAGGAAATTGTACAACGCGCTGTTGGCATCCAGACTACCGAAACAGAAAATATCAGAAACACCTTCCACCGGGATGTACTTTGGTGTCCCTTCTACGCCTTCTTCATCCACCGGCAAAAATTTCAGCGTATTATCCTTCCGGCTCAACCGGCCGGGATTAAACAGGTAGTAAGTTGTTTTCATGCAGATGCTTCTTTTACCGGTATAAAGTTGATGATTTTGTGATTGGGTGATTTAGTGATTTTGCAAGCTGTAATTTTTCATGAATCATTCTTCACTGAATCACTCCTCACCCTATCACTACATCACTAAATCACACTTCACAAAATCACTCCTTACCCCTCTCCAACATTAATTTCTTTTTATAAGATGCCATTACTTTTAAATTTTCTTCTGTTTCCTTTTTTACTGATGCCGTTTTGTCCATAGCTATAAAATTGCTTTCTTCCAGCATTTCTATCCAGAATAAAGACTCATCCGCTTCTTCTACTACAATGCACAACTTGGCAAATTTTTCTTTATCTGACCTGCCCCTGCATACCGCCCTGAAATTTGCCGCTACCGATGTAATAGATCTAATCAACTGTTTTTTGATGATAAAACAGGCATCGTTATACGGCAAAGAGGCTGTTAAACGAATCACTTCTAAAGCTACTGCTTTACTTCTGTTTCTAAAAATTTCGTTAAAGTCTTCCTGGCGCATGAGTGATGTTGTGATGTTTGTGATGTGGTGATGTTTGTGATGTTGTGATTTGGTGATCTTATAAATAGTGTGATGTAGTGATTTGCTGATCTATGATTTGGTGGTTCCTTGCAATTCTCACTTCTCACTAAATCACCTCTCACTCCATCACCCCTCACCCGATCACTTTTCACCCGATCACTCCTCACCCCTCCTCCACATAACAGAAATCGAAATAGCTGCATTGCTTGCAAATAGGCTTTCGCAACAAAGGCGGACAAATTTCGCTTCCCACAATTTGTTTAATATTCATTTCCCAAGTTTGGATCAGTTCTTTATCGCCCGGTTCCATTTCCACAGTTTCCGTTTGACGCATTTTCGGATACTCGATCAAACCGGTTACACCTTCAATTCCTTGTTGCCCTAATTTGTAGATGTAATATTTTACCTGCGCAATATGTGCTTTTTCTACCTTATCGCTTTTCTTTACCTCATGCACTACCTTGTTTCTGGCATCGTAGAAATCAATCTTGATGCCATCTACTTCTACTTCTGTATATTGCTGCGAACGGTTGGTATAAGTGGTTTCGCCGATCAGTTTGCCTTCGGCTACGGTTTCGGAAGTGTGCTCCATGCGGATGCCGTTGGCGTGTAGCCACATTCTTCTTTTACAAATATGGTATTCGCTAACAAGGGTGGCAGTAACATTCATAAGAAGCTATTTTCAGTAGAATTATGATTTAAACCTTCCTCAAAAGAATAAAGAGATAAATTAGCTAAAACTTTCATATCAAAATATTCCGGATTATTTGCAGATAAAGGAATACTTCTATCATCAAATGCACGAAGAGTAATTACACGATCTGCCAATAATTTCAACTGGTTATTTAACTGAATTTTAAAACGCCTCGAAGATTTGTAATCTTTTTCTTTTGCAACCATCATAAGTTTAAGTATTTCCTCTGCTTTTTCATACTCTCTATCACTATCATCTTTGCGGATATAATATTGATATTCGTTACCAAATGACTTTTTTTCAATTAGTTTAAATTGTCCTAACTTTTCAAATTGTGCATTATTCACACATTCTATCATATTAAAATCAATATCTACTTCACCTACCGACAGATCATCAGCAATAGTTCTAAAAAATTCTTCTTGAACCTCAAATAATTCTTTTTCTTTAATACCATGCTTTATCTTGTTCTTACAAAAGTCTAAGAATTGTTTGGCCTCATTTCTATAAATCATGTTTGCACTGCTTTTACCATTATCGTTTATAAGATGAAAAAAATAAACGGTACCAAATTGTAAATTTTTATTTCGATTACAACGGCCTGCACTTTGAATCAAACTTGGCAAAGGACATAAATCACGATATACAATAGGAAAATCAATATCAACACCCGCTTCAATTAATTGAGTTGAAATCAAAATTATTTTATGATTTGCTTTCAGACGCACTTTTACTAAATCAATTTTCTTTCGCCTGTCCTCTGGTGTAAAATGAGTATTTAGCAAGTAAACATTTGTATCACTCTTTAAAAGACTATAAAGCTTTTTAGTATCTTTAATTGTATTTAAAATTACTAAGACAGACTTATCCTGTAAAAGAATATGATCAGCGAGTTTAGCTATAAAAAAAGCATCATCATCAATTAAATTAATGTAATATCTATTAAAAACCTCTTCTTTAAAATACTTTTTGGCATCTATTAAAGGAAATGGCTCAATGTAATTTTTAAAGAGAATATCTGCGCGTTTATCATCAGTCAATTTATCTTTTACCTTGATTGAGAAATGAGGCATTGTTGCTGTTGACAAAATTGCAAAAGAGTTATGTTTGCGACAAAATGCTTCCAGCCATCCTGCAAAAAAAATATAAAGTCTTGGCGGTAAAGCTTGTACCTCATCTATTAGAAAAATACGGTTACTAAAATTGGGGAGTTTAAGAAGAGTGGGGTTTTTATTGTTAACTAATGTTTCAAAGAGCTGAACAAATGTGGTAATGATAAACGGATGATCAAAAGTTTGACTAATAAAGTCTTGTTCTAATAAGCGATTTAGATTTTTATCACTTGAATTTGATTCTAAATCAGCCTGAATATCCTGCATTTTTTCATTGATTGCTTTTGAATTTACTGAAAGCACATTTTCAGCTTTTGCAAAGATTTCTTTCTTACATACATCTTCTACCTGATCAGTAATAGATAAAAATGGTACAACATAAACAACTCCAAGGTCAGTAAATTTCTCTTGAATTTTAGAAGCCAATCCAAGAAGCATAAAAGTTTTCCCAGCACCAGTCGGAGCTGTTAAACTAAATATACGATTTTCTGATTTTAAACCTTCTACTAAACCATCAATTGCTTCATCCCTAATTTGAGTTCTTAATATATTAAGGCTTGTTTCTCGGGATAAATTGTCAAAAATTTTTTGCAACGAAGATTTTAATTCAGTTATATTTTGATTTATCGTTTCATCAAGAAAATAGTTTTCATTATCGCCAGCATCTCTTTTGTCTGCTTCGATTAATGAAGCAAAAGCAAATTGTGTATTTAAGAAATAATCAAGAGCATTACTTTTCCAAGTAGTAAAATCTTTATTGAGAAACTTCGGTAATTGTTGTAATAGTTTTTCATTCCAGCGTAGTTTGAATGCCTCATGCTTTTGTAAAAGAACATTTTCGTAAAATTCAGAAACAGGTAGATATGGATTAGTCTTGATATAGCTTTCTAATCTTAATAAAGCCTCCTGGCTTAATATGTCTTCAAAATCAGGTAAGTTACCATGATGCTTTGCTATTATAGCAATAATTTGCTTTACTTGAACAATATCGTTATCCAAAATATTTTTTATAAATTCTCTATTAGAATCTAAAAAACATAAAAAAGAATACATAGATAAGTAAGCATGCTCGCTATATCCTAAATACTTATTTTGGTTTTCAGCTTTAAGCTTTTTTTGAAAGTTTTCGTTTATTTTACCAAGATCATGAAATAATACGGCAACGTCAGCAATTTTTAAATTGGTCCGTTTTCGAGCTTTTACCAAAACTCCATTAATATGTACTTCTAAAAGTTTGTTCGGATGTGAGTAAAAATTCATATCATATACCAATTAGATACATCATTAAAAACAAAATAATCTCCCTCTGCTACAATACTTGTATTTTCTGAAGGATAAATAATTTGTTCATACTTATCTGGTAAATTCCAAAAATCATCATTTTGAAAAGTCGGTATTTTTTCAAATCCTAATCTTGAAAATGATTGAGCCTTATGGTTGTTAGAAATGAAGCCATCGGTTTCAAAAGTACCTTTTGCTGTTATTAACTCTCCTTCCATGATAAATTGCAATTCGGCAGGACAATTGTGTAAACCTAAAATCGGAGTATATTTCGCTATTGATTGTTGAAGAAATAATTTAAACTCCTCAAATATTTCATTAGAATTAGTATTAAATAAACCAAGAGTAATTAAGTAATCAGGATTACGAATAACTTCCATTTGCTTTGGAGCCTGTTTATAGGCATCAGATACACCACGAAACGTAAATCCACAAGACTGTTTTTGCACAGCATTATTGACTTTTACAGTATATTTTAAATCAGTGGAGAGTTGAGGAAAAAGCGGTTTCATTTCCTTACGTTCTTTCCCAATAACGGCTCCAATTAATCCAATTAAAGCAGTTTTAGTAATAAAATCATGCGAAAGTGGATTGTTATTAGTTTCAGGCTTTCGAAAATGTGCCCAGTTACCTTTTAAAGCAAATTGTAAAGCCTTCATTCGTTAAAATGTTAATTTTTGTAATTTGTCAGACCCAATGTTTTTTAACTCTGTTTCTATACTTTCTATTTCTGTATAATATCTCAAAGCTTGAATTTTTGGTGAATCTAAAGCTGTTTTTAAATTACTCAAATCAAATTTAAAATCGTCTAAACTTCTAAGCTGTTCTTCTTGCTTATCACTTTGTATTTTTACAAATCGATCTGCACCATATAATTTATCATTAGGATCAGTATAAACAATTTGCAATAGTAATAAAGAGCTTTGATCTGTTTTGCTGGTAGTGTTTTTTGAATTAATTTCATTCCATAAAGAACGGAACATTAAGCTCACATCATCTTGAGTAAGTTGTGTAGTTTGTGCATTAAAGGGATTTATCCAACCATGTGCTTGCATAATTGTATATGGTATAATGTAACGTGTAGCAATAGAGCCTTGATCATTACCTTCCTTACTAACCAAAACTGAAGTACGCTGATTCATCATCATATTAACAGAATTAAGAGAAGGGTTTAGTATTGCGAATTGAATTGCACCTGTTACATTAAAAGCACCAACATTGGCTTCTCCTGTGCTTGTTTCATCACTTTCTGAATCGTCCTTTTTTGCTTTCCCTTTGGTTTTTTTATCTTGCTGAATTGCCATTACTCCTCCAAACATGCGTACATCGGCTAAAGTAAAGGCAAAAGCTCTTGGACTTAAATTTTTATCAATTCTATCATCATACAATGCTTTAAACCTTTGTCCAGAAGTCATTTTATTATCAAGATCAGGATTAATCACATAAACTTGATGACCATTTGCGTGCATATTATCCCGGATGTATCTTTTTATTCTTACATCGCTTACTAATGCTTTCTTAGTTTCTTCATCATATCGGGGTTCTCCTGTAAATGGATCTCCATTAGGAATATTGTACTTAGTTTCATATAGAAACAATAATTCAGATTTTTCTGTAATAATACTCATGTTATTGCTGGTTTATAGTTAATGTTAATGAGAAAAATAGCTTTCAAAAAACCCCAAAGCGCAAGTATTTTTATCATACTTTTCTTTAGTAGTTCCAAGTTCTTTAATATTTTCGACTAAACTTATATACGCTTCTTTTATTTCCTTATAGTTCTTTTCATGAATGGTGAGCTTTTCGTTCAAGAAATTACTAAACTTTGTAAGATCTTTTAGATCCCCAATGCGCATTGTAAGATTTCCTACATAGCTTTTTTCAAATGATTTAATTGGACAATCATCTCGCCAAGCAGCAAAAGGACGAGCCATTAAACCGAGAGCTTTTCCTATTGCATAATTCTTAGAATTGAAAATTTCACTCATATTATTTAGTTTTTGTATTTGTGTAAGAAAATAAAAATCATATTTTAAAATATTATAATTGTTGAAGCCGTCTCGAATATTCCGTTCTACTTTTTCAATTAAAGCGGGTAGCAAAACAGGATCATTATAATATGTATCTGTATAAATCTGTGGTAATACTTTAAGTAAATGAAAAGAATATTTCTTTTGGTTTTTACCTTTCTGACTTAGAATTTCCAAAAAGCTTGCTTTGATGTCATACTTTGGTTGAAGTTTACTTTTACCTAATAATTTTTCAGATTTCTTTTTGAGTTCTACTTTAGTATTAAGTACCTTTTCATGTACATTCTTCAAAAAAGATTTTTCTATACTCGAAATTTCAATCATATCTACAGAAGGAGATGATAATCCGGCAGGTTTCATAAATACAATATCATACTTCACATTATCAGAAAACTCATTATCAGTTAAATCATCAAATATGCTATCATAATTATCAGTATCAGATTTGCTTTTATTTTCTTCATTTAAAGTCCCTTCATATCCTGTTACTTCTTGCAATCCTTTTCTGTGATAAAATCTGTCTAAAATATCTGCATTTAGATTCTCACCATTGGGTAGAACAACAATGCCTATATCTCGTACATTAATCAGTACTTTTTCAGAAATACTTACCCCATACATTAAATCAATAACATCATCTGCAGAGTTAAAAGATTTCACCTTGTAACTACTTTCTTCAGAAAAGCCTGGATTTACTCCACCAATTGTTTTAAAAAGAAACTTATCTAAAACTGTTTTTTGGATGGATAAGTTATCGATTATAAAACCTGCTATAAGTTTAGTGTTTATTAAATTCAATGTATTTTGTTCTTCATGCCACATTGTATTGTTTCCAAATGAAAAATGAAGAACAACAGCTGGATGTTTTAGTAGCAACTGTTCAACGTGAGATTGATATACTTTAAAAGCTTTTCTAAAAATTCCAATATTAGTATTTTCAAGGTCTTTTGCATCTTCTAACGCCCTTCCAAAGGAACTTAATTTAATTTTCCCTTTGGTTAATTTCTCCATCTTGTAATTTCCTACTTCTATTTCTACTCCTTTTCTGTCAGTATAATTAGAATATATAATATCACCGTAGAGATATTTTTTTTCAGAATCTTTATCAGAGGTTTTAAAGTTTAAATACTTCAATGACTTTTTCTTGTCCTCATCTGTAATGATGGAAAGATTGTCAAAATCAAAAACAAACCCTTCGCCTTGATCTAAAACAGGCAAACTATAAAATACAGTATCAATAGAATTACCGCTTCGATCTTTATTCTTTTTAAAAATTTCTACGTCTTTCCAAATAGATTTAATATATCTATGCTGTTCCAAGCCTTGCTTTGATTGCCTGTATATTTTTCCAATTTTTAAAACCGTATCTAAACTCATATGAATTTTATATATAATTCAGCTTTTCTATTCTTAACTATTTAGGATCTTTCTTAAAATGCGATTTCCAATCAATTATCATAAAAGGATTAAAGAAATTCTTTACCTTCTTCTTTGCTTAATCCTGATTCCAATAACTCTCCTTCTTTAAATAATAGGTAAGCATAAAGATCTTCTTCAACAATTTCTTGCCCGTCGTCATTTATATATATTTTCTTCATGTCAAGATTTCATGAAGCAAAACTACAATTAATTTTTAACGCAATGTTAATTGAAGTTAGGTAAAATTTTTATTTTAAATTCAATTGCGTTTATTTGCGAGCAGCTTTTATAAAGTATTTGCCATTCCTTAATAAGGATTCACATTCTTAATCGTACTGTACTAGAATTGAAAAATGTTCATTGATGTTTATCAGTAACTTAATCGCACCAAAAGGATTCTACCGGCTGAAGTCTTCAGCCGGTATTTATTAATAAAGTAATAGGTGAAAAGAAAAGATTTAATCAGCCATTTGGAGGTCAACGATTGTCTGCTTTACAGGGAAGGCGGCAGGCATAGTTTGTTCAGGAACACGGTCAACAATAAATTGTCGGCCGTACCAAGGCATAAAGAAATCAAGAATGTTTTGTGCCTGAAAATTTGCAAGGATTTGGAAATAGAAGCGCCTAAAGGCAAATGGTCATAATTCGATCTGTTCGATCAGGGATTCCTGACCTTTGCTTTTCAAATCTTTCAAAACCATTTCTGCTCTTGCAGAAAGCACCATTTCAATAGCTTCCCGGATGTTTTCCCTTACTTCTGCCTGGGTTTCCCCCTGTGTATTGGCTCCGGGAACTTCCGGAACAAAACCCACAAACCCACCTTCTTCTGCTTCCTGAATAACTAATGTATATTGCATCGCTGATTTTATATATGTAAAAATACATACAATATCCTCTTTTCACCAAATATCAAAGAACGAATTGTAAGCTATACTTCGTTTAACTTACTTAAATCTATTTCCCCATTCCCGCACATCCAAACCCAACCCCATTCATCGCGCCTAAACCCGCATCCAGTGCCAGCTGAATTACCCGACCCGAAGCTTCCATTTCCAGTTCAAAAACCATAAAACTACATACTTTGATTTTGGTAGCTTACTGGCTTTGAACATATTTAGGTTGCTAATAGCTTGAGTAAAATTTGAATAACATCCTTTACCCTTAAATTTTATTACTTCAAACAATTTTCAATTCCAATTTGGTGCAATTTATAATTAGGCCTTCAGGAATTACCGCAATTTCAGCAACAGTAATTTCAATTCCTAAATGGTACGATTAATTTAACACTTACAACTAAAGACAAATTTCAATTCCTAAATAGTACGATTAATGATTGTTGCGATGTTTTTAAAGATATAGTGAACAAACTATTCAATTTCAAGATAACAAAGACCTTTAGTTTGTAAAAAACTAATTATTGAAGAAGAATTCCTGATTAACCTTTCTCTGTAAAAAGCTGTTGATTCGCCATTTGAAGGGGTGGTTAAATGAATGACTTTTGGGGGGCAACCATAAAAAGTGCTTAAACTGTAAAAGTCAATATCACGGGTTAGAATAGCAAATCCTTCTGTTTTAGCATAATCCCAAATAATGTTGTCATTGGTGTGCTCAAGCCCGCATGTAGTTATGTGCTTACTTTCAGGAAACATCATTAAATTCAATAAAAGTTTTTTTGAAAGGTTTTCGTCAATAAGTATCTTGAAATTTTCAGTTTTTTGCATAATTACATGCTACTACTAATGACAATGGAATATCAATTACAATAGTAGAATATATCATTTGTATTTACAACAATTTTTAAAGAAAATTTTAAACAGTAACCATTATACGTTTCTCAAAATCAGCAGCATAGGCTAAACACGCAAGAATATCTTGTCTTGATAACTCAGGGAAATCATCAACAATTTCTTCCGCGGTCATACCAGATGCTAAATAACTTAATACATCCTGAACAGTAATTCTTAAGCCTCTGATACATGGCTTACCACTTCTTTTACCTGGCTCAAGTGTAATGATATTTTTATAATCGATCATTGGTCTTCTTATTTCACTTTCCTAAGTTAAGGAATTAGCATCACAAAATTTGCGATGATTTAATTTTGGCATTCTTGAAGATTATTTCCTTATTTAAAAATTCCCCAAACTTCCTACACACCCAAACCCCACCCCATTCATCGCACCCAAACCTGCATCCAGTGCTAATTGGATCACCCGGTCCGAAGCTTCCATTTCCAATTCAAACCCAAAATAACCGCGCACTTTGGTTTCGGCAGCTTGTCCGGCTTTAATGGTGTTCAACCGGGTTTTCATCCGGTTTAAAGATCCTATATCAAAATCAAATGTTTCTGCCGAAGCGGTTTCCTGTCCGTAAGCCACCGCTATTTTTTCCATCAGGTTATGTTTCAGCAGCGGGATAAAATCTGTATTTTCCGGCGAAAGGTAATCGTCGTGGCCGCGTTCGTTCAATCTTCCAACCACCAATGGCGACAGCAGTTGCAATTTCACTTTATGCCTGTTTTCTTCCTCCACCGGAAAAAGCAGCGGCAAAGTTTCAATCTGCGAAATGGTAAATGCACTTTTGGCGCCACGGCCAGCCAGGGTAAACTGCTGGTTGGCAAAAATGCCTTGCACTAAATTGCCTGCAAACTCGGGCATGTGGCAGGCTAAAATTAGGGTAAGGTTTTGGCCCTGCAACTGCAATGCTTCTTTTACCACCTTAAATTTGCCTTGTAAATTGGAAAAGGTAAAGAATTTAAAATGTCGGGAATGTTCGTTTTGCGCGTAACCTTTTTCGTGCAAAAAACTGGCATATTGCTGGTCGGCATCCGCAAGTTTGCGGTAAATAACCGCCGAAAGCGCATAAGGATAATCAAAAGGTACAAAGGTTTCCCTTTGTGTAGAAGTAAGCGTCAGTTTAAATTGCATCCAGGTTTAGTTGCAGACAAGATAATTATAACTCTCAGGAAAACAAGTTATTTATAACCTAAATATTAAATAATTTGCTTTTTTTATTAAATACATATTCATAGCACAGTTAAAGGAATAACACTATGCTTAGTATTTATAGGAAATTATATTCCCTTTTTTTATGATGCTGTATATTTATAGAAACAGTTTGGCAATCGTTTCTATTGGGATGAACATTCTGCCGCTATCAGGCAGTCAATGAAACCGTATTTAAACAAAAGTTTCTGGCTTTCTCATCCAATGGATCAACTATTACCGCCATAGAGTCTATACTGCTTATGGCATTATCATAACTTCTTTTTAAGGCCTCTATTAACAGGAGTTCACCAAGCCCTTGTCCTTTATACTTATTATCTACGGCCAGCCTTCCCAAAAGGGTAACCGGAAAACGGGAATATGCAGGTGGCAGTTTTTTTAAAATCGCTTCCGGGATTTCTTGCCTGTCAAGGCATCCCCTAATAAAGTATAGTAACCTTTTATTTCTAAATTTTCACCGGGAAATATAAAGACGGCTGTCAGTTGTCGCTTTACGTCCTGCCCCGCCTGCCCGTGAAGATTATGGTCGAGTATTTCTGCACCGCAATTAAAATCCTGCTTTCTGTAAGTTTTATCTAAATAGTACAGTCAGATTTTAAAGCTTGCTGATAGCGGTTAAAAGCGGTCTTTAACTTCTCGTTGGGTTCAGTAGGATTGATGATACTGTTAAAAAATGTTTCCTGGTCTTTCTGTGAGGCAGGTATTTTATGGTACTGTTCCAAAATCGTGTTTACCTGGTACTGAGCGGAAGAAATTAAAAATTCAGTTAAAGTACGATAGCCTGCTAAATCAGCCGCCTTTTCAAAAAGCGCTTTTTGTGCTTCGGGGATACGTGCATCAAACCTGGTCATACGTTATTTTATTTTTTATGACTGTCCGCAATCAATACCAAGTATTGTCTAAAGCGGCTATTATTAGCCTGTCGAACAGTTTTTCACCAAAATACCTTCGGTTGAACTTGTAACAGAATTCATCGAGGTAGTTTTGA
>JAABUM010005711.1_pt1 | contig 12819 bp, 11 predicted proteins | sample 5559161 | NCBI WGS metagenome assembly JAABUM01 (sample SAMN10711868, study PRJNA513369) | rock metagenome | isolation source: Antarctica rocks | place: Antarctica: Victoria Land, Siegfried Peak nord | reverse complement strand
CGTCCGAAATCGCGTTGCTGTGGGCGAAGTCCGCAAACCAGCGGTTCTTCCAAATCCGGGTGGCGGGCGGCTCGTCGCTCCCTGGCACCTCGCGCGCGTCGCTCAACTCTCACCCTCAGTATCAGAGTGCCCGTCATTCGATGAGGTTCCCCGCGCGACGACTTGAACCCGTTTTTCGCCCGAAAGCAGCAGTTGCATCAAGGCGCGTTTCTGGGTTTTGAAGGCGAGAAGTTGACGATTCAGGGCGGAGATTTCGGCGTTCGCCGCGTCTAAAACTTTGGCGATGGCGCGCTGTTCTTCGATGGTTGGCAATGCAACAGTAATCCGAGCGAACTGCGACCAACGCAAACTGCCGCGACGGTCAACCGAAGCACTTGTGTTGGCAGCGAAGATCTGCCGATACATCTCGGTTTTGAACAGCGCGAACAAGAACGGAGGATGCGCCCTTTGAGTGAGCGCGAAGACCGTATACATCGGACTGACAACACCCGCTGGCAAGTTCGTGAGAAGTCCAATCGAGCCTTCTTCGATATGGTTTGTCGCGTAGGCGAACTGGTTGCGCTGCACGACTTTATAAAGAGCGAGGCTTTTGCTGTAAATCTGCTTGCCGAAATACTGAAGCGAACTCACCAAACCTGCGTGTTTCGTGCAAGACAACACGGGCAATGGTTGTGCGTTTCCTGCTCTCTGATTGACCTCGAAAGCAAACGCGTCGATAGGTAAATTTTCCCAGTCAGCAGGACGCAAGCCGTATTTCGTTTGCTGTTGTTCGTCGGTTCCCTTGAACTCCTCGAAGCGTCGCTCGCCGGTGAGAAGTTCTTGGCGCAGCGCCGTTTTAAAGCGCGTTTTGGCGGCGATGAGCGCGCTCGTGCGCGCGATGGCGTCATCCCAAGCCGTCAAAACCCGCGCGATTTCGATTTGTTCAGGCAGGGGAGGACGTATGACCTTGATTCCCAGGAAGGCGCCTTGGGAAAGGTTCTTCATGCTGTTACTCGTGCCCGTCGAGCGGATTTTGATCTGCGCGCGAATGTCGTCGGAGTTCAAAACGAGCGTCAGCCAAGCGATATGGTCTCGCTTCTTGTCGGCCAATACGACGCGCCAAAGTCTGTCAGGCAAGAACAGGTTCGGATAATCTTGGTCAACCACCCCACAAGCTCCCACCAAATCTGGTGTGTTCATTCGGCTAATAAGCAAATCGCCCTTTCGGATGTTTTGTTTAGAGCGACCAACTTCTTCGGGGCGGATTGCTTTGTTCTCGTGTTGGAAGAAGTGCCCGTTGGACACAGCACTCGTTTTTAAAACTCCGAACTCACTTTGACTTGCTGCCCTGTCTTCGCCATTGACGCTCACGCCCGATTCTAAAGTCTCGATGATCGCGGACAGTAACACTGGTTCGAGCAACTTCACTTCAACCCCAACTCCTTCAAAAACCCGTCCATTTGCACACGGCTTTGGGCGAGTTTTTCTTCCAAATCCTCGATTTCGTCTTGTAACGCCTTGAGGTCGTGGGTCTTTGGCGCTTCGCTGGTGTCCACATAGCGCGAGATATTCAAGTTGAAGTCGTTGCCTTCGATTTCGGCGAACGGGGCGCGATGAGCGTATTTTTCGACGCCCGCAAAGGCGCGAAACGTCCGCTCGATTTTGTCGATGTCTTCTTCGCGTAGTCTGTTCTGCTTTTGCTTGTCGCCAAAATCGCGGCTGGCATCAATGAACAGCACGTCGGTCGTGGCCCGTCCGCGCTCGAAAATGAGGAGCGCGGCGGGAATGCCCGTTCCGAAAAACAGGTTCGTCGGCAATCCGATCACGGCATGAAGCAGGTTTTCTTCGAGCAACTTCTGGCGAATCTTGCCTTCAGCACCGCCGCGAAAAAGAACTCCGTGCGGCACGACGACGCCCACGCGCCCGCCTTCGGGCGAACTCGTTTCGATCATGTGCGAGATGAACGCGAAATCGCCTTTTGATTTGGGCGGCACGCCGCGCCAGAAGCGGTTGTAACCGACGCTGCTCGCCTTTTTCTTGTCGAGTCCCGCTTCGGTGAGAGCGCCCTCGGCGCCCCATTTGTCGAGCGAGAACGGCGGGTTGGCGACCACGACATCGAAGCGCATTAAGCGGTCGCCCTCCATCAGTTGCGGGTTGTTGAGCGTGTCGCCCCACTTGATGGTCGCCGCATCTTCGGCGTGCAAGAACATATTCATGCGGCACAGCGCCCACGTCGCGCCGTTGTTTTCCTGCCCGTAAAGCGAGAAATCGTGCGAGGGCGTGCCATCAGGATTTTTGACCTGGTGCGCCACTTGAAGCAGCAAGGAGCCGCTGCCGCACGCCGGATCGCAAATGCGGTCGCCAGGTTTGGGCGAAACCAGCCGCGCGAGCAGATGCGACACCTCCTTCGGGGTGTAGAATTCGCCCGCTTTTTTTCCGGCTTCGGCGGCGAAACGGTCGATCAAAAACTCGTAAATATCGCCGAACACATCGCGCTGCTCGGCGTGGGTGAGCGACAAATCGAGCTTGGGGTCGGCGAAATCTTCGAGCAGGTTTTTCAGGCGCCGTTTTTTGTCCAGCGCCTGTCCCAGCGCCGATTCGGAGTTGAAATCCACGTTGCGAAACACGCCCGACAACTTCGATTTGTTGGCGTCTTCGATGGCTTCCAGGGCTTTGTTGATGAGGTCGCCGATGTTGTCCCGGTCGCGCGCCGCGTGAACCGAGTCGAAGTCGCACCCTTCGGGAATGACGAACCGTTGGCGCGACAACGCCCGCGCGATGCGCTCTTCGTCGCCGTTGTAGCGGGTGTGAAGGTCGGCTTTGATCTGCTTCCACAGGTCGGACAGGTATTTCCAAAAGAACGTCACGAGAATGAAGTTCTTGTATTCCGCCGGGTCAACCGTCCCGCGAAAGGTGTCGCACGCCCGCCAGATAATGCGGTTGATTTCGTCCTGGGAAATGGCGACGAGTTTTGGTTTCTCGATGGAATAAGCAGGCGCTTCGGCGGCAACGCCGTCGAGGTCTAAAGCGATTTGAGTTGTCATGGTTTGAGGTCTTGCCGCGCCAATTCGAGAGTCAGAGCATCCACGAACTGCGCGCGTTTTTGAAGGAGCTGCGCCATGATCTGCGCCTCCTCTCGTTTAAGTTGGTCGAGGCGCACAATAGCGCGCTGTGTTTCGACAGGTGGAACGTCAAGGAGAAGAGTTTCAATTTCCCTTCGTGGCACCATCGGTAGGCCACTCCCTTGTTTGGCGCGCTCCAACTGGCTTTGAACAGGAGCCGAGTTGATCGCCCATCGCAGAAAGGCAGGCAAGATATCGCGGCGAGGACGCAACACGAAAAAGCTGCCAGTGGCGATGGCGTTTTGGAGCGGTTCTTTGATGAGAACCGCTCCAAAACGAGAGCCGCGCGCGACGAACAACACGTCGTTTTGGCGCACCACATACGGCTCGAAGTGGTTGAAATGGACGCGGGTCAAGCTGTCCATGCGCAGACCGAAATCACGGGTTATATCCTTGATTTGGATAAGGGCGACGTTGCCGGTCGGGTCGTTAGAAACACCCGTGCGAAAGTGAAGGCCCGCCGTGATATCCGCGATTTGGTTCAACGTCGTAGTCGTCAGGTTCATGGCTGTGCTGGCAACTTGTTGGCGGCTTCGAGTAGCCGCGAGGCGTATTTCTCGGCAACCATTTTGACCCAGCCTTCCCGCGCCACGAATACCCAAAAATACAAGAACCAGCTGTTGAGTGCCAGCGCCAGCACAACGCCCGCCCAAGGTGACGATGAGTGCGTCTTCCACAACCAGAACGCCGAAGCCAGGGTCGCTGCCACGGAGAGAGAGGCACTTGTTAAGCCGAGTGGCCGCAAGCCCCATGCGTTGCGCGCGTAGTCATAATTGACCAGTTCTTCGCGCACCAATGGGAACTGCTCGCGGTTGCGCGTTTCGTCGCGCAGATAGGTCGCGTAAGTCTCGTAGATTCTGTCTGCCTCCTCGGAATCCTTTTCCTCTGCGCGAGGTGTAGGCGCGGGCACGCTCGTCGCGGTAGCGAGTTTGGCGTGCAGCAATTTCAAGCGCGTGCGGTCGAAGGGCGTGTCACGGTGGCGCAGCATTCGCGTTGTTGGTTTGCCACCCCAGCTCGCCCACAGCGCCGGTTCGAGCTTGCCGCCGCGAATGCGTCCCAAGTGACCGCAAAAGCCCAGCAACAAGCAGCCCACCCCTGCTGGAATCAGAGACGCCGGTTGTGCAGCCTGCAACCACGGGAGTGCCGCAAAAAGCGGAGGCACCGCGACGAGCAGCACCGGCGCTTTGCGCGCTTTCCATGTGTAATCATCGCCCAAAAACCGCGCCGCCCAATCGAGATTGGACGACGCGGGAGAAGACGGTGTGGGCGCTGGCATAGGCGCGCTCATTCGTCCACCTCTGGGTAAAACGGAACGGGCGCTACCGGCCCCCAGCCCGGACGCAGAGGGCAGTCAGGGCTGTGATGCCGGATGATTTGGCCTTGCGTCGCCACGACGTTGGCACCGCGCCGCAAATAAGCGTTGGTGACTTTGCGGGCCGGGTGTTTGGGCGCCCCGCCGGTCGAAGCCGACACGATTACTGATTTGGGGTTGCTCGTGCCGCCGATTGGCCCGACGATGCGGTTAAGAATCGAAGGCCCGACGTTGCGCCGACTGCCATGATGCGGCACCTGTTGAAAAACGCAGCTTTGCAAGTTCACGCCGTTGTATTCGGCCATGTGTGCGGCTTCTTCCAGAGCTGGAACCCCCGCATCGCCGGTGAAGAGCAAGCGGCGCCCGTCCACATGGAGCAGCAAAATCGCCGATGAATCGTTTTCGGCGCGCGTTTCGGTCGGCTCAGCGAGCGTCTCGATGTTCCTCGTTTCGGCGACGGACTTGATCGCTTCGGCCATGCGCCCGAAAAAGGTTTCGCTGGCGGATTTTGCAAGCGGCGTTTTGTCGAATTGCGGTAGCAACCTGCGGTAGAAGTCGGTGCTGGGGCCAAGAACCCACAAACCAGCGAACTGGCGATGGATGTTGCTGTCGGAAAACGGCTCGAAGATGGGAATGTCCCGCAGAAGAGCCATCTCTTCCAATTCGTAAGCCATAGCCATTTCATCTTGCAGACGTTTGGAAAGGCTGTCGTTGGTGATGCGGCCATCGGCAAAAGCGTCGCGGATTTGGCCGGCGTGGTTCCAAGGCTGGTGCATCCACAGGCGTTTAACGTGCAGGTCTTCAATCACCACGCGTGCACCACTGATATGATCCTTGTCAGGATGGGTTGAAACGAGCAAGTCCACAACATCCGTGTCGTAATGCTCCTCAATGTGTTCGACCAAGCGTTGCCCTGAATCGAGTGTGCCGCCATCAATGACGATGACGGTCTGTTCGTTGCGGGAACCGGACAAGTTCCCATAGCGGATGGCGATAGCATCGCCGCTCTTTTCGCCTCCACCAACGGGCAAATAATCAACTTCGTAAGCCATGAGCTAACGGAAAACTGCGAGTTCGCGCTTTGGCGAAAGCGCGAACTTCCTCAGCAACTTCAAACGACGCCACTGGCTTCCTTTAGCCGACGCCCCACCGTTATCTCAGATCGCTCTGCCCGTAAACTGAATTTGGATTTGTCCAGCGCAGAGCCATCCCGATGGTGTGTGCGTTGTTCCCACAGCCCGCGTGCGCTAACACGCGGGCTGTCTCGTTTCAAGGTCAAGTCGCTCCTTCACCCTGAACACGCTCATAACTTTTAATCGCAGTGGAAATAATACTCTGTTGAAAGCATGATCGCAAGAGTGAGCATCGCTACTGCGGCAAAAAGTTTGGAGTTGTTCTTCGAGACAAGAAGGAAACTTCGGGGCGCGCGGCGCAAGTTGTATCGAGATTCATAGCAATCACTGGGATATGATGATGAGGACGATGGGCGTCTCGGGCGGCGGGGACGGCATGGTCTCTACGAACGCGCTTTCATCACCATCGCCGATGATGAGAAGAACGGCGGGTAAGCCGTCTTGAATGCGCTCGTTTTGCAAGTGCGAAAAATGCTCGAAATCCCGAACGCTGGGTTCGCTGTCCCGGCCAGGCGGGTGCGAGTGCCACTCGCCGAGATAGCCGACTTGAAAGCCGGTTCGTGTTTGAATCGCTTCGACTTTGGCGCGCAGCCCGGCGCAACCGCGTAAAAACGAAGAGCGCGTTTCCTCGCTGTCGGGCGGCGCGGGTAAAACGGCAACGATGTAGGCGATCTGGCGCGCTGGATCGAACGCGCCCAACAAAATGCCTCCTGTTTCGATGGGCAAACGATTTTCGCGCAGTTCGCGTAGCCGGGTGAGGACACCCTCACTGGCCCGGAGCGTCCAACCGCCGCAATCCCATACGCGCACTGGCAAAACCGCAATTTCGTCGCGCGTTTGCGTTTCGGTTGCAAGATCAAAGTGATAGCGGACGATGCGGGCGTCATCGGAAAGCCCGCGCACGGCGCGGCTGGCGTTGGCGGCGTGAACGGCCACGAGTTCTTGCGAGATGCGGCTGCTTCTGTCGCCACAGGAGCGGGCGTAGCGCACGCCTACGGTTTGGCCGCCGTAGTAGTTTTTCCACTCTTTGTCCTCGATAATGGCGCGCCAGAGCTGCATTTCCAAATCGGCGAGCGTGATGGTCTTCGCGGCGTCTTGCGCCAGAATCAGCAGTTGCGAACCGCTCGGGTTTAAAAAGGCGCTGGCTGTGCGGGCGCGCCCCTTGAAGTCGTGACTGAGCGCGCGGGCCACCGGAAGCGAAGCCGAAAGGTCAAGCACGATGTCGGCGTCTTGCAAAGCGGTTTGGAGTTCGTCGTGTGGGGCGAGAACGTCGTCTATAAGCGGCGTGGCGCGGAGCGATTCGTCGAACAGGCTGTTGACTACGTTGCAAAGTCCGATGGCTTTGGGATGACCGATGAAATGACCGCTCAAGACGTGTCGCGCGCCATTATGCGGCAACAGCACATCCCGGTCAACGACGTGCCACTGGCCCCAGCCACCCCGCGCCAGGTTGAGGAAGGTTTGTGAGCCAAGCGCGCCCGCGCCAATACCAACCACGCGCAAATCGTGCGGCGAAGTGCCGTTGAACTGCGCGGCCATGTCGCGCGAAAGGAGCGGCGTCACGTTCAGCGAAACAAGCCCGACGCCTGGAGCCGCGCGTTTGAAGTGCTCTCCATCGGGCTGAAAAAGTCGGCCCCAGTAGCCCTTGTCGTCTTGACTCCATAAACCAAGCTTTTCGGCGACTTGCGCGACGGTTTCATGGGTAGCGAAAGCGTGTTGCTCGACGCGCTCAATTGGCCCGCCTTCGACGCGCACTTGGGGGAAAGTGAGGGCCCAAACGATCCGCGAGCCGTAGCTTTTAGGTTTTTGGTGCCACGCATCGAACTGTTTTTGCAGTTCGGCGGAAAAATCGATTTGGAGTCGCGCAACCAGCGTAGCGAGTTCGCTCAAATTCTTTGGCGGAGCCTCGACCATTCCGTGTTCCAGCGCCGCGCCGCGCAGGGCCATGACGACGAAAGCATTTTGTCCGGTCACATTTTCAGGACGCACCAAAAAGGTTTGCACGTCTCCGACCGCTCTCACTTCGCCGCCGATGGCTTTACCGGCTTCCGGCGTTTCTGTTGGCTCAAACAGCGAGGATGGTGCGACGAGGAAACTTCGTGTTGGGTAAAGAAGAGGATGAAGCGGCTGGTCGGAGGCGTGCAACTCGCCGCGCGCCGTCAAGCGCAGCCATTCCCGCAACCGCTGAAAATACCGCTCCGCCGTCCAAGTCAACCGGAGTTCAGCGAGAGATTCCTCCCACATACACAAACTGCGTCCCAACCCCAAAACGTCGCCGTAGATGTGCGGCACAAGCGGAAAGTCCTCGCGCCCCGCGAGCGTTAGCTGACGGACGTTTCCATCCTCCTCCCGAAAAAATAAGGCGACCAGAGGTTCACGGTCTCGAATCGGATGCACCGGAAATTGCGGCACCTCGACTTCCACCTCGAAAAATACCGCTTCCAGCACTTCTTCCACCGGAGCCGGTTCAGCAGGTGGATCTTGCGACGCAGCGGCGCGCTCGACCTCGTCCATCGAACGGCAAATGGTGAGGAGTGAGGGTTCATCGGTATCGGTCAAAGGAACAAAGCGGCGACATCCAATGAACGTGAACCAAGGCCGCACTCTAAGCGCCTGCGCGACCTGGCGGGCTTGCGGGAGGGTCAACTCTTCGATCTCGCAGGGCAAAAGCCGTTCGAGAAGCTCTTTTTCTGGGCGATTCATGGTCAAAGAAGAGGCTCGATTGCGTTCTGGCTGGACAGTCGAAACGCAATCGAGCCTGGAAAATCACGCTTTTTCTCCGGCGCGTGGGGGCGGTGTGGTCAAAAGGGCAGTCGCACCGCCGCTCGATGCTTTTTCAACGGTGACACCGAATGAATCGAGTTTGAGAACCAGTGGTTCGGGCTTTGCTTTGTCTGGCTCTTCCATCGTGACCAAAAACTCGCCGCTCATGTTCGCAGCGCGATTGCGATGGGTTTTGGCGGCCTGGCGATGCGGCGGTTGGTCGGTGTCTTGGGTCGGGATAATTTTGCTGGTCGAAATGATCTTCGCGCCCGTTGTGCCCTGTTCAAACCACCATTTCACGTCCTCGACGGGCACGGTTTCTTCGGCGCCTTTTTCCGGCCCTATCGAAAGGTAGGAGCAATGATGCGGCAGCTTGAAGATGTCCCATTTCAGCTTCTCTTCCCGGTTGCGCTTGCGCGTCATCTTCACAATGTCGCTCATGATTTCGTGCGTCACATCAGCGCTCAAAATCAACCGCGTGTCCTTCCCTCCCAAATGTCCCGGCGTGTGAAACGTCGCTTGCATCACCAAACAATCGTCGTTGCGAACGACCACTTCGTTGTCGTCTTGGCGAAAGCCAAAAGGCGAATGAACGAAAAACTCGACGCCTTTGGTTTTGCGATCACTCCAACCAGGGACGGGCTTGCCTGCGTCGGTGATGAGATGGCCATGCGTTTCCTCGGACAACTTGTTCTTCTTCATCCAGTCATTCAGGCTTTTCGGCTGTGAAAAGACGCGAATGCCTTTGGCCTGCTTGAAACGATGGCGCGCTTCTTTCTGGATGATGGCCGCGTCGCCCTCGCACGCATCTTCGACGATCACGGCGGCTGGCACCCAAAGTTCATCTATCTCGAACCGCGTTTCGCTTTGAAGCGCCGTGTTGTATTGAAAATAGAAGAACTCACTCGCTTTGTGGATGTGGTCGTCATCGAGATGGCTAAACGCCACCACATCGAAGGAGTCGCGCTCTTTGGCTTCGAGTTTGTCGCGCAGCAACTTTTCGAGGTCGCATCGCTTGTCGTCTTTGTTGTTCGCGTCGCGCACGTGCGCGTAGTCGAACAGAATCAGTTTTTCTGCCGATTCATCGGCATTGACCTCGATCAAAATCGAGTCGGCGTTATCCAAAGGAAAAAATGTGACTTTGTGCATTTGGGCCTCCTGTGCAACAGGTCTCAAACTGTGTGTAGTGAGTAGGAAACGCTACCTTGCAAAGCAAATAGAAATGCTCGGTTCAAGCGTTGAAGAGCCGCGCGTCGAGTTGGGTTGGGGAGTCGGTTACGAGTTGGAGTTCTTCCAACCGGATGGCCATCGCCTGACAGGAGACAGCGAATAGTTCGTGAAGCGGTTTGACCACTTCGTCGCCGTTGTTTGATTTTTTGAAGTAGGGCTGGCGGGCGATTTCGCGCGAGTAAAAACGCAGTTGCGTATAGAGGTTACGAAACCCTGCGTCTTTTTCGCAATGATCCCTATAATTCAATGGCTGCCCGTAGCGAGATAGAAACTCGTCGCGCACCAAGTCGGCGGGCAACAGCAAATGCACGGCAAAGCGGTTGGCCTGCCATTCTTCGGGCGGCAGTTTGGCTTTGCCACCTTCGAGATGACGGTGCAGCGTGTGGGTTTGGACGGGCCGCTCGTCAAAGAGCGACATCTGCTCGCGGGCGCGCAAGATGTGATGGCGATGCAACACCCAGTGCCCGATTTCGTGCGCCAGAGTGAAGGGGTAAAGCGGCGTCGCGGCGATGGCACAGTCGATTTGGATGAAGCCGCCTTCGCTTGGATCATCGGCCACCTTCATTTGCCCGGCGATGGGGAAACCGTGTTCGTTTACGCCGAGCGCGTCATCGGTCGTGAGAGTCAGCCGGTCACGCCCATCAAGAAAATCGAAAATCAAAGTCTCCGGGCACACCGGTGGATGCGACACCTCGTTTCCATCGGCGCGCTGGGCGGCGAGAAAGGCGCCACGTAGCGCGTAAGCGGCAGCCTCGATGTCACGGTCGGATGTCCAGGGAACATCCAAACGGGACGCCAAAAAAGTTGGAGAGTTGGCCATACGAATCACATCCCCCTTGCGCGCTTCTGGATCCGGGTCTTTTTCCTTCCATTCCTTAGCTTGGATTTCCAGCTTGCGGATTTGATCGCTCGTGAGAAACGGCAAGGTGCGGAGCAAACCCGACACTTCGGTGTAGCGCGCGGCGATGTTTTGCTCCACGTCCGGTTCGAGTTGAGAAGCCAACTGAAAAAGCTCTTCCGCGCTTGTGCCGAGCAACCGAGCAATTTCCATCAAAGTTTCGGCGCCAGGCTTCTCGATGTTGCGCTCAACCTTGCTGACCCAGGAGGGCGACTTACCCAGCTTTTCGGCGAATTGCCGCAAGCTTTTGTAAATCGGATGGTTCAAACGCAGTTCTCGAATGTGATCGCCTAATTTCGTGGCCAACTTCTCACCTCCTTATCAGTGAAAACGTGTCGCTAAAACAACACAGACACTATAAACGCCCTTCGCAAAAAGATCAAGGGCACTTTATGAAGCTCGTGATGGACTCAGGCGGCCCGCCTTTGCCCGGCACATGGTGGCTCGCCTAATAGTCCTTGTGCGCCATGAACCAACGAGTCGTTGCGATGAACTGGCGCTGCTGACGGTCAGCGCAGGGATAATTCAAAACATGACGGCTTCAATGAGCAAGAAGATCGGGATGTTCTCGAAGAACCGGGCGTCGTTTTCGCTGCGTTGGGTTGCCGATTGGTGCGGCGGTTCGTAGAAGCGCGTGACGGCCAGCCGGTTCTCGCGCAGCAAGTCGAAGTAGAAGGTCAGGGAGCGGTGATAGTGGTTGTGGCCGCCGAAGCCTTCCATGCGCCACACGTCGGGTTGCAAGTAGCCGGTGAGTTTTTTGAACAGGTGGCCTTCTTCGTCGCGGTGCGACTTGATGTTGAAAAAGCAGGGATGCTGCATCGTGAAGAGGAACTTGCCGTTCGGTTGGAGATGCTCGCGCACGTCGCGCATCAAGAGCGACAGGTCGGGAATGTCCATCAGCACCATGTTGGCGACGATGCGCTCGAAGCGTTGTGTGCCGGGCGGCAGACCTTGAGCCAAGTCGTAGGCGAGGAACTCGACGCCGGGAACATCGGCCTGTGCGCGCTCGACCAGTTCGATTGAGCCGTCTACGCCCACAACGTGGGCGCCGCGCTCGAAGAGTTGCTTCGACAACCATCCCGCGCCGCAACCCAAGTCCAGCACGTCTTTGTCGCGCACATCGCCCAGGCACTCCCACAACACGGTTTTGAACTGGCGGTTGACGAAGTCATCGGATCGTGCGGTCCCCGCGTAAGCATCGGCGATGCGGTTCCAGTCCTTGATGTCGTTAGATGAAGAAGAGGAGAAAGACATAAAAGAAGTTCCTTTAGCCATCGGGCGTGAGCCGCTTGGACATCATCACCATCCGGGCGCTCGTGTGGAAGCCGCACCGGTCGTAGAACGCCTGCGCGTCGCCCTCGCGCGCAGTGTGCAGCACGATTCTCGCAACGCCCGCTTCGCGCAAGTGGTCTTCGAGTGCCTGCATCAACTGCCTGCCCACGCCGCGCCGTTGCATTTCAAGTGCGACGCATATCTCCCGCAAGAGGAAGTGGCGACTTGTATCCCACTGTTCCACCTGGCCCAGTGCGAAGGCTACGATTCCATCTTCGCTCTTGGTGAGCAGGCCGAAGAAGCCGGGCGTGCGCCAGCAGTCGTCGAAGCGGCGCAAGGCAGTTGAGGCGTCCCAGTTTTCGTTCCAGGGCGGCGCGCTGAACACCTTGACGAACAGCGCCGCGCATCCGGGCAAGTCCGCTTCTTCCAGAGGCTGAATCTTTTCCATTGGCGGCTGGCTCATTCCCCTGTTGTTTTGTTTTGATCGGGTGGGTGGTCTTCCCGCGCGCGGCGCGGGTTGTAGTCGGCAGAGAACGCTTTGCCGCGCGGTTTTCCCTTGCGGGTCGGCGCGGGCTTGCCGGGGAGTTGCTGGGCGCGGGGCACGTTCCACAGGATGGTCTGGCAGTGCGGGCACTTCACCGGGTTCGCCTTGCGTGGCAACCACTCGAAGCCGCAGCGCAAACACTTGGCGAGCGTGACGGCGCGCGTGATCGAGGCATCATCCGCGCCCGTTGTGCCCAGTGCGGGCGCATCATCGAGATTTTCGCGGGTTGTGATTGAAGACATGGCTTTTCTTTCTACGCAAAGCATAACAGACGGCAGGAGGTAGATGAGGATTCTGCGCTGATACGAGCACCGGGATGCAGGGCGCGGGTAGTCGAATCGGGCCGCAGGCGCCACACTTTCCCGCGAAATCCCCTTCCGCGCTCGGACAACCCTTGTGCTTTAGCTTTGGCTGGAGCCGCCGGGGAGCGCGGAGCGGACAAACAAAGGCGCCCGCGAACAGATGTTCGCGGGCGCCTTTGTTTTGAAGTCCGTTCAAGCGAAGGTGGCGCCTCAAGCGAAGGTGGCGCCTCAAGCGAAGGTGGCGCCTCAAGCGAAGGTGGCGCC
>JAABUM010005704.1_pt1 | contig 12830 bp, 11 predicted proteins | sample 5559161 | NCBI WGS metagenome assembly JAABUM01 (sample SAMN10711868, study PRJNA513369) | rock metagenome | isolation source: Antarctica rocks | place: Antarctica: Victoria Land, Siegfried Peak nord | reverse complement strand
CCCTCCCTCACACCCCTGCAGCAGCAGATCCTCGCCTTGCTGGATCTCCCCCCCGATCTGTACCATCGCCTGACCCTTGTTTCTCCCCAACCTCCCTGAAAATGAGCGAACCGAGAGTGTATAGTAAGATCAACTAATAGCACTTCTTACCTATAGGCAGGTGGGCGGTTTTAGCCGATACTAAAGAGTAAACCAGGGGGATGACGTAGACCAGGAGTAGCATCATGTCTTTGCTCAAGCGTATTGAAGGCGCCACCACAAGTACAAGCCCCGCCCTATCACCACCGCCGACATCGGTGCCACCGGCCGCGGGCAATGGTGGGCGAAGCACGACGCCCCTACCGACTGGCCGCCTACTCGGCGCCACCGGCCAGCTGCGGCCGCTGGGCAGTGAACTGAGCGTGGTGGGTCGGGCTAACGGAGCGCGTGACGCCCTTGCTGATCTACGCGCCCGTGTGCAGGATCGCTTGATCCAGGAGATCGGCACCGATGTAGACTTCTCGCAGGTGGGCGAGATGCGCAAGCGCGTCCAGAATATGTTCGATTCTATTCTGGAGCAGGAGGGCACGCAGCTCACCCGCGCCGATCGCACCCGCCTCTTCGAGTCAGTGGTCGCCGACATCCTGGGCCTGGGGCCTATTCAGCCCCTGCTCGACGATGAGACTGTCTCCGAGGTGATGGTCAACGGGCCGCGCAAGGTCTACGTCGAGCGCAAGGGCAAGTTGCAGAAGACCGATGTGGCCTTTGTGGACGATGGCCACGTGTTGCGCATTATTGACCGCATCATCTCGCCGCTGGGCCGCCGGTGCGATGAAAGCTCGCCCTATGTGGACGCCCGGTTGCAGGACGGCTCGCGGGTCAACGCGATCATCCCCCCCCTCGCCCTTGATGGTCCCACCATCACGATCCGTAAGTTCTCCAAGAGCCCGCTCACCGTGGACGACCTGATCAGCTTTGGCACCCTCTCCCCCGAGATGGCCTCCTTTCTCAAAGCCGCCGTGGAGTGCCGACTGAACCTGATTGTCTCTGGAGGCACCGGCTCGGGCAAGACGACACTGCTCAACGTGCTGTCCTCCTTTATCCCCGAGGACGAACGCATTATCACAATCGAGGATTCGGCGGAACTGCAACTCCGCCAGGATCACGTGGTGCGCCTGGAGTCCAAGCCGGCCAACATTGAGGGCAAGGGGGCCGTGAGCATCCGCGATCTGGTGCGCAATGCCCTGCGCATGCGCCCTGAGCGCATCGTCGTCGGCGAGTGTCGCGGTGGCGAGGCTCTGGACATGCTGCAGGCCATGAATACGGGCCACGATGGCAGCATGACCACTGCTCACGCCAACACGCCCCGAGATATGCTAGCCCGGTTGGAGACGATGTGCTTGATGGCCGGCATGGACCTGCCACTGCGCGCTATCCGTGAGCAGGTCAGTAAAGCCATTGAGGTCATCGTGCAGCAGTCGCGCATGAAGGACGGCTCTCGCAAGGTCACCCACATCACCGAGGTGCAGGGCATGGAAGGCGATGTGATCGTGCTACAGGACATCTTTGTCTACGAACAGACCGGCATGGACGAGAACGGTAAGATCATGGGTCGCCTGCGCCCGACCGGTATCCGGCCCAAGTTCATTGATAAGTTCGAGATGCAGGGTGTTCACCTGCCACCGTCGGTCTTCGGCGCGGATCGCCTGTTCTAGTCGCGGGCTGTCGTCGGGTCGAACACCGATCCACGGTGAGTAGCGTCGCCAGTGGCCGATAGCTCACTAATTGCGGTACGCTACGCATAGGTTACTGGCCCCGAGCCGCGCATGGTGGGAGAGAGGGGGAGAAAAGATGCCAACAGGCCTGCTCGTCATGGCCGTGGCGATGGTCGCCGGTCTGGCTGTGTTGACCCTGGTCATGGGCATGCGCGCCCTTGTGGTTGGCGGCGCGGGCGATCTGTCCAGCCGACTGAGCCGCTACGGGGCCGCGGAACGTGGCCCGGCGGTCGAACCCCTGCCCACCGCCGCGCCCCGGCGGCGCTTCCGCCTGACCATGAAACCGGAGCGTCTGATCCAGGGGCTCAACCAGGCGGTCGAGAAACAGAACTTCGCCGAGAGCTTGCGCCGCCGCCTGGCCCGGGCCGACCTCAAGATTACCGTGGGCGAGTTCATGATTGTCAATGCCGCCGCTGTGATCGTCGGCGCGGCGATCGGCTCCGTCGTCTTCGGTACGCCCATCCACCTGGCCATCTTCGTCTTCGCTGGAGCCGTTTTGCCCCATTGGTACCTGCGTATCCGCCGCAAGGGGCGCATCAAGAAGTTCCAGAACCAGTTGCCCGACTGTATCGCCATGCTGGCTAATAGCCTGCGCTCCGGCTACAGCATCCTCTCGGCCATGGATCTGGTCAGCCGCGAGATGGGAGCGCCTATCGCCGATGAGTTCCACCGCGTGACCGCTGAGATCGGCCTGGGCTTGGTCCCCGAGGACGCGCTGGCCAACCTGGCCCGACGGGTCCAGAGCGAGGATCTGCAGCTGATGATCACCGCGATGAACATCCAGCGTGATGTGGGTGGCAACCTGGCCGAGATCCTGGATATCATCGCCAACACGATCCGCGAACGGGTCAGACTCCAGGGTGAGATCCGCGCCCTGACCGCCCAGCAAACCATGGCTGGCTACATCATCACCGCCCTGCCCATCTTCCTGGCCTTCGTCATCTACAGCCTGGACCACGCGTATATGGCCACCTTCTGGACCTGGGTGCCCTGCGGCTGGATCATGGCTGGCGTCTCTATTGTGATGATGGTCATCGGCTACTTCGCCATGCGCAAGATCGTGGCCATTGACGTCTAGTCGGGCGACGCTCTGCACTGCCGTCAGTGGTAGACCATCTGATCTCTGCCCCAGGACATCAATAAGCCTCCGGCACGGCGCGGACGCGCCCAGTCTACTCAACGCCGCGGCCTAGCAACAACAGCCGGGTTGCTCCTTGCGGTCGTGGCCTGCCCCGCGCCTTGACCCCGAGGCCGTGAGGCGCTAGCATTGAAGGGTAGCGGAAAGAAGGGGGCCAAGAAATGACCACCACGCCATGCGCTCACCTGGATCAGATCCGTGACGTGACGCCGAGCGCCGAGGGCTGCGAGGACTGCCTGAAGACGGGCGATGCCTGGGTCCACCTGCGCGAGTGCCTGATCTGCGGACACGTCGGTTGCTGCGACTCGTCACAGAACGTCCACGCCACCAAGCATTTCAAGGCCACGGGGCACCCCATCATCCAATCCATCGAACCGGGTGAGGACTGGCTATGGTGCTACGTTGACCAGGTGATGATGGAGCCCAGCGGCGGGCAATAGAGCCCCAGCGGCGTGGAGCAGAGGGGGAGCACTGGTGGTCAACACAACCGGCGCGGCCTTTGCTCAGCGCTGGTGGCGCATCCTGCTGCAGACCAATCGCATCCTGGGAGAGTTCCGCGGCCGGTTCATCGGCAAGTGCAGCCCCGCCCACTTCTTCTGGGGCAGCTTTGATCTGGCGGTCACCCGTTTCTCGGGGCGACGGGCCCCCCCGCGGCCGGGCGCCGACGCGGTGACCCGCGAGGCGTACTCGCACGAGGTGATCAGCTGTGGCTTCTGGCCAGGTGGTGGGCACGTCCCCCAGGCCGCCTTCTACGCCTATGCCGCCCCCGCGCCACCTGGGCTGGCCAGCGCGCCCGTCCGCCCGACGATGGCGTACTACGACCAGGAAGCCGGCGAGTTTTTTCTGCCCTACGCGCATGTCCGCGCCGCCGCTGACCCGGATGGGCTGCTGCTGGACTTCCTTCGGAGCACCTACGAGGCCGCCGCGACACTGGCGGGGTGGGATCGCGCCGCGCTGGAGCGCTAGCAGACTTCGGAGCGGCCCCACACGCTCTCTCAGCGTGGCGCGCCAGACTCCGCCGCGGCGAGCGGGAGGGGCCACAACTGGGGGCAGACCACGGGATCGGTATAGTCGGGGTGGCCGTCCACGGCGCGGACCAGGCGGTCGTTGTAGTGGGAGGCTAACCGCCCGGTGGCCGTGTGGAAGACGCGGTAGCGGTTCGCCTCGTCCTGCAGATGCACGGCGATGGAGCGGCGGGGCGCCTTGCCATGATTGGGTCCGCTGCCGTGGATGGTCAGGCAGTGGTGGATGCTTACATGGCCTTTGGGCAGGTTCATGGGTGCCTTGTGTACCTGCCTGCCCCCGGTCACAAAGTTCTTCTCCAGGCCCTCCAGGTCGTTGCTGAAGAAGTCCAGCCCCTCCGTGTTGTCCGGCCAGTGCAAGCTGCCATCCACCATGGTAATAGTGCCCTGCTCTTCAAAGCAGTCGTGGAAGGGGATCCAGGCGGTGAGCATGTTGTCCGACGCGCAGGTCTTCCAGTAGCCTCGGTCGGTGTGCCAGCCCACGTTGGCCATCGCATCGGGCGTGCTGATCGGTTTAAAGAGCAGCTGATCGTGCCACAGGCGCACCGGCGCGCCACACAGCCGCGCCGCGATAGCCCCCAGGATAGGCTTACGCGTCAGTGCGGTCAGCTCGCGGTTTTGCAGGGAGGCGTAGTCGTTCTTACGCAGCACATCGCCCTTCTCAGGCGTCCACCCAGCGGCCACCTCACGATCGTAGGGCGGCGGCATATCCCGCTCACCGGCATAATAGCGTTCGCTGCCACTGACCGCCGCCTCGATTTCCTCGTCGGTGTAGATCTTCTTGGTCATGTAGTAGCCATGCTCACGGTAGAAGGCCACGTCAGCGTCGGTGGGCAACAGAGCGACGTCCACATCCAGGGTTGCCAGGTCCATCATTGGTCTCCTTGTCTGGTCCATCACTTCACTACGCAGGTAGGCATAGAGCTTCTCTAGACCGCTCCAGAGGTGTGGTGACCACCAGACATAGGCGCCCACGGTCGGCTATGGCCTGTGCGCGCCAGGCAGGTCCACATCCTGGCAGCGGCTCGGTAACCGCGCTGACCCAATGGCCCGAGGTTAGAGGCGCTGCAAAGTGCCCACCAGCTGGGTGGTGGCCAGCACATGACCGGTAATCGCCCGCAGCAGCGCATCGCGGCGCAGGCCAGCCGGGCCGACGCTGGCTACGTCAAGCGCGTACAGCGTGTAGTAGTAGTGGTGTGGGCGGTCGTGCAGCGGCGGGCAGGGGCCAAGGTAGCCCCGCAGCCCCGCGCCGTTGGCCCCCGATGTCGTGCCCGTTGGCGCGTTGCCATACATATGACGCCAGGTGGCTGGGATATTATAAGCCACCCAATGCGTGAACCCGGTCGGCGCGATAGCCTTGGGCGCATCCGGGTCAACCACGGTCAGCGCGAAACCGCGCGTGGCCATGGGCGGCCCGCTCCACATCAGGCGGGGAGCCACGTTGGCCCCGTGGCAGCCAGCGCTGTTGGCCTCGTGTGGCAGGGAGATCACCCCACCAGCGCGGAAATCGGGGCTGGACAGCGTGAACGACGCCGCCGACACGCTGGGCGCCAGAAAAAGACCCGCCAAGGCAAGGATCGCGATCCATCTCATCATCAAAAGTGCTCCTTAGCTGTGCTCTATATACGCGTGGCCAAGCCGAGACGCGGAGACGACCAGCCGGTCCCGCCCGCGCCCTCCCACATCATACCAGCAACACGCGCCAATGCTACCCCCGGCTGTGGTATGAAGCCTGGGCCTCACCTCGCCCGGTCTTGCGGCAAGTGTGGGCGTGACCACGTCCCACGCGATCTCCCCACACCCCCGTCGCCTCAACACCCTGCCTGCCCAGACCGTGGTCTGGCGCCCGCCCACCGATCCACGGTCTGGGGCGGGCATACTTAAGCCGACCGCACGCCCATCCTGGTTAGCGCGCCCTCGAACGACACGTCAATGTCGTCGTCGCCGGTCACGTAGCGCCACAGCAGCGCCCGCTGCACATGCTCTAGCCGCGCCTCGTTACCTTGCCACTTCTGGTAGCCGCGCCGAATGATCGCGGCGGCATCCTCACCATCATAGCCCACGGTGTTGAACAGGCCACGCTGCGCCTGGCCGGGCCGCAGCCGCAGCTTGAACACGTAGCGCGTGCGGTCGGTGTGGTTCGGCTGCGCGCAATGCCAGATGCCATGGTGCATGAAGACGATTGTGCCCGCCCTGGCGGCGAGCTGCCGCTGGCCCACGATGTTCTTGTAGCGGGCGATGCTGGCCGTATTAGCCTTGCGCAGGTGTGAGCCGGGCAACACCAGGGTCGGCCCCATCTCCACCGGCGCGTCGTGGGCAAAATAGAAGGCCTGCACGTCAAAGGCAAAGGGCCGGGTGTCCAGAACCGAGTCGGCATGCCACTCCTGGGCATCCAGCCGCCCCGCTGGCACCACATGCAGGAACGAGTGGTCGTAGACCGGCGCGGTCCCCACAAAACTCTGTACGGCCCCCGCAACCCGTGGCAGTTCGAACGCAGCCCGTAGCGCGTCTGAGGAGTGCCAGAACTGCAGCCCCGGACCCGTGTAGGCTTTCTCGTCGGCCACCACCGCCTCATTCATCGCCGCTGGTACGGCGTCTTCCAGCATCAGAAACCCATCGGTGACGAACTGGGCCATCTGGGTAGCCGTCAGCAGGTCCTGCCGCGCCACGCCCGCTCCGTTATCATTCATTCGACCGCAACCTTCCTCTCTAGCACATACTCGTAGGGCAAATGCCCTGTCTCATGCTCGTGCCCCGGTAGATACACCGGCAGCGCGGCCAGCTGCAGCACGTTCCACCCGTCGCGCATGGCCTCCAGCACCGAGCCGTAGGGCGGCTCCGCTGTATCACCCGACTGCATCTGGCGGGCGCCTGCTGGGCTGGCTCCATCGTACAGCGCCCAGGCCACCGTGGCCGAGCCCAGGTCCGATGTGGCCAGGTGCAGGATCAACAGTTGTTGGCGCACTTTTTCCATCTCTCTCAAGCCGCTCTCCCTCTTGCTACGCTCCGTCCCCGGTCGGGCACGCTATCTCTACTGTAGCCTAGCGGGGCCGCCGCCCACCAGATCGGGCGTGGCGCATTGGCGGCGTTCGAGCAGCAGCCAAGCGCCCAGGGCGCCGGAGAAGGCGCCCCACCATCGAAACATGGCCAGTATACGTGATGCGGGGGGCCAGCGCGCCTGTCAGCTCTGACCCACCGTGGCCCGGTCTCAGGAGCGTATCAGCAGCATTGTCTCTCCGTTGGCCGTGTGGCCGCCTGACCGCGCGGTCGCCTTGAACACCACCGTCAGCACATGTTGCCTCCTGGAGACGTTTTTGAGTAGGCAGGCGGACAGTGTGAGCCTGTAGGAGAAGGTTCCCCGCCTGTCCGTGCGCCCACTGCCGCTGGCGATTCGTTGGTGGCCCACATACACAGCCACCTGCACCGGCGCTAACGGCGCCGTGCTGATTCGGGCGGTGATGGTCTGGCCACGCCGCGCTATCGGAACAGGCAACGTCACCCGCACGCGCAGGCCCAAGGAAGGCGACCGGGCCACCGGCGCCGGGCGTGACCCCGCTGGCCCGCGTCCCGGCAGCACGGTGAACCCCGTGGAAAAGGTCTGGCTGTTCAGGGCCCCGCTCACCACCACGGTCAGGCGGCCTCCCCGCGGCTTAGTATCCGTGGTCAGCGGCGCGTAGCGCACCTGCGCGTAGCCACGCCGATCAAGGGTCACCCGTTGCCGGCTCACCGACGCGCCACCCAGGGCAAACGTGGCCGAGACCGTCGCGCCGGGCTTACCCGTGACCAGCACCACTAGCGGCAGGTGGATCAGACCGGACGGCAGGGTAACCAGTACCGGCACGGCGTCAACCACCGCCGCGTCGTCGGTCCCAGGCAGCACGCTGACCTGGGGCGGCCCAGCGGCCCCCCGCGCGGCTAGCCGCGCCTTGGCCTGGTCCACCTGCGCTTGCGTGCGCGCCGTGGCCCGCACCTGAAACAGGGTGAAGTGGGCCACGCGGGCCGTCAGCAGGGTGTTGGCTTGATCAACCGTGGTGTCCAGGGCAACCCAGGATCGCGCCGCCGCATCGAAGTAGGCGATACGCAGGGTGGCAGGGTCCAGTGACCCCAACTCGGCAGGGTCATAGCTCAGCTGCAGGGTCACCGGCTGGTCGAATGGGCCGCTGATCACCTCCCCCGTGCTGGCGTCACGGGCGCTCAGATCAAAGGCCGAGCCGATCGGCACGTTATTTACCTCGCCCAGCGCCCCGACTTGCAGGGCTGGGGCGCCAGCCGCGACAGCGATGCGCAGGTGTGCCGTGCGGCTAAACGCGCCGACAGGGATCAGCAGCCGAAACACCTCTGGCTGGCCCGGCTCACCGCGCGGCCCAGGCTGTGTCACCAGCGCTTGCAGCACCGCCGCCTGACCGCGCGGCACATCGCCGCTGGTCACGGGGATCAGGGTCGCCGCCGCCGTTGCTGTCGGCGTGGCCGTCGCGCGCTGCGCCTGAGTGGCCGTGGCCACGTTCAGGCTCGTTGCTGTCGGCGTGGCCGTCGCGCGCTGCGCCTGAGTGGTGGGGCCCTGGATCAGGTTCGTGGCTGTCGGCGTTGTCGCCGCCTGATCTGGCGGGGCTAGCGTGGGGATAGGCGTCTGAGTAGGCGCGTAGGTGGCCGTGTTCGTTGGGCCGGCGGTGTTGGGCTGTGGTGTCGGCGTGGACATGAAGGTGGCTGGCGGAGTGGTCGGCGTGGACATGAAGGCGGCTGGCGGAGTGGTCGGCGTGGCCGTGTCAGCAACCACAATGATCGGCGCGGCGGTCGCCGTGTTGGTAGCCTGCGGCGTGTTCGTGGCGGTTGCCGCGCCTGGGGCGGTCGTCGTGTCCATAGTGGGTGGCGTGCTCGTAGGGGTGGGAACGCCTGTCCCACGCAGCGTGCTCGTGGGGGTGGGAACCCCTGGCGTAGGCGGCGTGTTGGTGGCGGGTGGCGTATCCGCGGGAGGTGGCGTGTGGGTCGGGGCGGGGGTGGATGGCGTTCCTGGCGTCGTGGAGGGCGCCAATGGGGTCTGTGTCGCCGTCGGTGGGGGGTCCTCGTTCATTAACACAAGCTGGGGCGCTACGGTCACGGAGACGCTGGCCGTGGTATCCGCCGTACCCGTGTTGCTTGTCCTACCCGTGCCAGACACGTCCGACGCCTGGACGCTATACACTGCCGCCGGCCCGTAGAAGGTGAACGGCGCGGTGGGTGGTACGGCGGCGCTATACGGCGCGTTAAGGACAGCAACGAGGCCAGCGGGTCCCGTGGCGCTGACCAGGGTGGTGTCCAGGATAGGCAGGCTGTCGCTGGCCGTCACGGCGCCGCTAAAGCTGGTTTGGTTTGCCGCGTCCAGATCGTAGGGCGACCCGGCTGTTCGCCCTGAGAAAGCCGGCGCCACAACGGTGAGCGGCGCTGGGTAGGCCATCCCGCTGATCGTATACGGATCATAGGTAGCGTAGTTCAGGGTCACGCCGTGCGGGTTGACGGCGGTGATCACCACATCGGCGCTGATCGGCGCATAGGCTACCGCCGCGCCAGAGTTGACATAGGGGGCTGTTGTAATCTCCAGGTGGCTGTCCGGCGGCACGGCAAACCGGACCACTAGCGGGGTATTGCCCGAGGGCGCGCAGGCGCTCGACGACACATGATAGTCTCCCGTGGAGTCGTGGACCTGCACGGTGTCGTAGAACGGTGGCCCGCTCTCCCCAAGGGTTGTACTCACCGTGAGCACGGCCCCGACGATCAGCGCTTCGGTGACCGTCGTGGCCCCGTCGGTGACCCGCAGGAATGCTGTGTCCGTATAGGTCCCCGATGGCACGGTGTAGATCTCCGTGGGGCTAGGGGCAGCGTACACGGCAGGGGCGATGTTGTTGATGCTGATGGTCAGAGGCGTAGCGGCGGCGAAGCCATTGACGGTCACCAGTAGCGTATCGCCCGGCACAACCAGGCGGGTGGGCGAGGGCGCGGCAATGCATGGCGTCGCCGCTGGGTCCTGGTTCTGGTCGCTGAAGCTGATCGAGGGCGGTGGCCCAATGTTGTCCGCCGCGGGTCGCGAACCGGCCAGACGACCATGACGCCGCGGCTGCTTTGCCTCAGCGGCCTTGCCGGTGGCGGCTGGTAGCCTTCCTTGCCCCACAAGGGCTGCGCGCCGCGCTGGGACGACGGTGGACTGGCGTGGCGCTGTCACGCGGGGCGGGGGGGCCGCGGCGGCGGCCCCGTGGAGGCTGGGCACCGCGCTCAGCGAGACCAGTTGGACGGTGAGCAGGAGTGGCCCGATCCGACGGAGCATTGGCGCTTTCCCTTCGTTTGAGGGTGGAGTTTTATTCCAGTCCTGGCGCAACGTGATGGGTAGCGCCGTTCGATGCCCGATAGCCGAGTGGCGTACCGGTCCCGCTCATGGACGCCACGGCGCCAGATAACCCGCGCCGATCACCCATTGATAACACCTCACCGTAGGGAACGGACCACTGGGCGACAGCCTATCTCCGGATCGCCCCCCCCATAGTCCACTTACGGGCTAGACACGGCTGTTGCTCGGGCGACGCTACGTAGACTCAAGTGGAGTGTACCCGCCGGTAGTTCCGGCTGTCAAACCGGGCGCGGCGCGGGCGACCATGACGCGCCTGCGAATGCCCAGGAGACCTGCTACACTGCCCTTGAGCCACACGGGCCGACCAGTAGCAAGGGAGAGGAGACGTGCAGTATGTCGGACAGCCAGATAGGGGTAACCGGGCTAGCCGTGATGGGGGCCAACCTGGCCCGCAACGCCGCCCATAAGGGGTTCAGAGTGGCCGTGCATAACCGCACGACGGCCAAGACCGAGGAGTTCTTCCAGCAGCATGGCCAGGAGGGGGCCATCACGCCCTCGACCTCCATTGAGACCTTTGTGGCCGCGCTGGCCCGCCCACGGGCCATCATGATTATGGTCAAGGCCGGCGCCCCCGTGGACGCCGTGATTGAGGAGTTGCGCCCCCATCTGGAGAAGGGCGACCTGCTGATTGATGGCGGCAACTCCTACTTCGAGGATACCCGCCGCCGCACCCGCGAACTGGCCCAGCATGGTTTGCTCTTCCTGGGCGCCGGCGTCTCCGGCGGCGAGGAGGGCGCCCTTGAAGGCCCCAGCATGATGCCGGGCGGCTCACCCGAGGCCTACGCCCGCGTGGAGGAGATCTTTACAAGGATGGCCTCCCAGGTGGACGGCACGCCCTGCTGCGTGTACATCGGGGCCGATGGGGCCGGACATTATGTCAAAATGGTCCACAACGGCATTGAGTACGCCGATATGCAGCTGATCGCCGAGGCCTACGACCTGCTGCACACCGGCCTGGGCATGGACAACGACGAGCTGGCCGAGACGTTCGCCACCTGGAACAAGGGCGACCTCGACTCGTTCCTCATCGAGATCACGGCGACTATCTTCCGCAAGCGCGACGAGGGGACCAGCCAGTACCTGGTAGACCTGGTGCTCGACGAGGCCGCCCAGAAGGGCACGGGCAAATGGACCTCCCAACTGGCCCTGGATTTGGGCGTGCCGGCGACCACGATCACCGAGGCTGTCTTCGCCCGTGGCCTGTCCGCCCTGAAGGCCGAGCGGGTGGTCGCCGCGAAGGCGCTGCCCGGCCCCACTGGCCGCGTCGCCGCGCCCGGCGACCGTGCCCGGTTCGTCAACGATGTGCGCGACGCCCTCTATGGGGCAAAGGTGGTGGCCTATGCTCAGGGCTTCCAGCAGTTGGCCGCCGCCGCCACCGAGTATAAATGGGACCTGCATATGGGCGAACTGGCCACAATCTGGCGCGGTGGCTGCATCATCAGGGCCAAGTTCCTGGACCGCATCCGTGACGCCTACGCCTCACAGGGCGACCTGCGTAACCTTCTGCTGGCCCCCTACTTCCGCGACGCCGTGGCCGTCTCCCAGGATGGCTGGCGGCGCACTGTCGCCGCGGCGGTGGCCACGGGCATCCCCGTGCCCGCCTTCAGTTCCGCGTTGGCCTACTACGACGGCTACCGGCGCGACCGCCTGCCCGCCAACCTGATCCAGGCCCAGCGCGACCTCTTCGGCGCCCACACCTATCGGCGGACGGACCGCCCCGGCGACTTCCACTCCCAGTGGTCATAGGCCCAACAGCGCCTCCAGCCGCGCTGGATCATAGCCGCGCACTGCTACCCCATCCACCACGGTGACCGGTGGCAGCAGCAAGCCCAGAGCCTCAAACTCGGCCAGGGCGACCGGGTCGGTCACAACGTTCTTGAGCACATAGGAGACCTGATGATGTGAAAGAAACTCTTTCACCGCGCGGCACGGGCTTCAGCGCTCGTGACTATACAGGATAACCGTGGCCATGGCCGCGTACCTCCCTCATCCTTAACCATACCAGCACGCTCCACTGGGGCGCCACCCCGTCTTGCGTGGGATAACTGCGTGAGTTGCTCATGGTCACGGGGCCGCCTGAGGCACATACTACGGCCGAGAAGCCCAGCGGGGAGCGCCACGAGCATGATGATGCACGCTCTGGCCGCCACAAGCACGACAGAGGAAGCGGCCTGATCGTGCGCCTGACGTTCGTGCTACGGAGGGAAAGATGCTGTTGCTGGTGCGTGAAAGGGCCCGCGGGACAATGTTGCCCAAGGCGCGTGCGCCGCTGCCGGCGCATCGGCGTCCCAACTGCGCCCGGTTCGCCAAGACGGATTGGTCATGATCAGACCAGCATGGTGGCGCCTGGCCGGTCTCCTTCTGGCGATCTGGGGCACGTTAGGGGCCGTCAAAAAATAAACATCTCACTTATGGTCCATGCGGGGTGATGGTGTAGTTCCAGTCGCCGTGAAAGGCGTGGCGGTCCAGGTGGACGGAGGCCATCTCCTCCTCGGTGGGTGTGCGCCCCGTGGGGTAGAGGTTGGTGTCCAGGTAACTCT
>JAABUM010005703.1_pt1 | contig 12831 bp, 13 predicted proteins | sample 5559161 | NCBI WGS metagenome assembly JAABUM01 (sample SAMN10711868, study PRJNA513369) | rock metagenome | isolation source: Antarctica rocks | place: Antarctica: Victoria Land, Siegfried Peak nord | reverse complement strand
GAAAGACTTCCGCCGCCTCAGCCTGCGGCTGGACAAAACAGACACCAGCTTCCGTGCCTTCGCAGCCTTCGCCGCAGCCATCCTGAACTGGAGGCTCAAGGTGAAACTTCGTCCCTAGACCCTAATCCACTACCTTACCGTCCGCCAGCAGGTCGCTAGCATGCCGAGGGCTATGCTGTTCGACGAGATCGACCATCTGGGCGCGTACATCTCCCGCAACAGGTTCGACATCGACCTTCGTGAACAATTGAAGGAAGCCGACCGGGTAACCTGGGACGCGTTCAGCGACACCGTGGATCGCCATTTCGAAGGCGAAGATTGGGCCGAACGGCCGGTGCCTGCGCAATCTATGCCTGCCGTCCTGATACGTCTGCTTGAAGCTCTCGACCGGTATCGGCCCGCCGGCTGGCTGCGGATCGATGCCCTGCTCCGCGACTACGACCTAACGGGCCGGGAGAATGTTGCAGCCTTCCTTGAGCAACTTGAACCAACCCTGCATCAGCACTCGAAGCGCCGGTTCTCCATCGCCAACGATACCACCTTAGACGCTTGGCTCTGTCGCGCAGACGCGGAACCCAGCGCTGCCGAAATCCAATTTCAAGCGCATGTCGCCTGTGCCGTCGCGAAAGCCACCATGGCGGAGGTTCTGGTGCTAAGCTACAAACGGCCTGGTGAGATCGGCGGCATCCAGCACCAGACCGTAAGGGCGGCCTCAATCCTGCAGCTCGACTATCCTGCGGTCCAGGCAGAGGCGGCCCGTCGGCAGCAAAAGCTGATGACGGCCAAGCAGGCTCTTGGGATAATTAAGAGCAAACAGCGATCAGCCAGGCGTAAGTAATTAACAGTACGGGCACGTTTGTAAGTGCCCGTTTGAGAATGACTCGCCACCACCGCTCATGGTAGGTAGCACACATCTTTCAACGCTACATCTTGTGGCGTGCGGCAGTTCTCAAACGGGCACTAAGCAGCGGTGATTGGCAGATTTCGCAAGTCGAGCTCAGCCTCGATCAGGAGCGGACAACTGCCGCGAAAGGCTGGCAGCGTTCGTTCGGGACCGAGAGTCTGTCGTCTCCGGTGCGCAGTGGGAATGGCGGCTAACGACATACTGTTCCTGGAAGCTGCCGGTCCGCATCCCACCAGAAGCAGTCATTGAAACTGAGACGCTGCCCCGGCAGGGCGTCGCTTGACACCCCACGGTCCCCGGAGAACGATCCGCTGACAATGGCTGCCGCAAAGGCGGCGGCGGGGAGGACACGGCATGACCGATCAGGTGGATGGCGGGACCGGGCGCGGGCTGACGCGCCGCAGGGCACTGCTAGGTGCGGGCGGCATTGGCGCCGGAGTGCTGGCCAGCCTGCCCGCCGGGGCGCAGTCCGACCCGATCCGGCTGGGCTTCCTGACGGTCAAGACCGGCCCGCTCGCCGCGGGCGGCATCCAGATGGAGCAGGGTATGGCGCTCTACCTGAAGGAGCATGGCAACATGCTCGGCGGCCGTCCCGTGCAGCTTGTCATCGCCGACACCGGCGGCACGCCGGCCAGCACCCGCACCAAGACGCAGGAACTGGTGGAGCGCAGCGGGGTTTCGGCGATCATCGGGCCGCTGGCGGCGTTCGAGCTGCTGGCGATTGACGACTACATGCGGGACAAGCAGATACCCTGGCTCGGCGTCGCCGCGGCGGAGGATATCACCCAGCGCAAGCCGAACCCCTGGTTCGTGCGGGTCAGCTCGTCGTCCGCGCAATGCACGCATCCGCTGGCGGACTATGCGGCCAAGGACCTGAAGTACAAGCGCATGGCCACCATCGGCGACGACTTCGCCTATGGCCAGGAGCAGAACGGCGGGTTCCAGCGGGCGTTCGAGGACGCCGGCGGCAAAATCGTGCAAAAGGTGTGGCCGCCGCTGAACGCGCCGGACTACGGCACCTTCGTCGCGCAGTTCAAGCCGGACCTGGACGGCATCTTCATGTCGTTCGCCGGGTCGAACGGCTTCCGGTTCTTCAAGCAGTTCAAGGAGTACGGCGGCGGCACCCCGATCCTGGGCGGCATGACGGCGGTGGACGAGGCCATATTGCAGCAGATGGGCGACGATGCCGTCGGCATGGTGTCCGCCTGCTGGTACTCCGCGCAGCTCGACACGCCGCTGAACCGCGCCTTCGTCGCGGCCATGCAGCGGGACTACAAGGTGGACCCCGGCTACTACGCCGCCGGAACCTACGTCTCCGCCGCGGTGCTGGACAGCGCGCTGGCCAAGGTCGGCGGCAAGGTCGAGGACAAGGCGGCGCTGCTGCGCGCCCTGCGCGGCGGGACCGTGGACACCGCCCGCGGCCCGGTCCGGCTCGACGAATACGGCAACGCGGTCGGCAACGTCTATATCCGCAAGGTGGAGCGCAAGGCCGGGCGCCTGGTGAACACCGTCATCAAGACCTATCCGGACGTGAGCCAGTTCTGGACCTATGACCCGGCCGAGTTCCTGAAGGCGCCGGTCTATGGCCGCGACAGCCCGCCGGCCCGCAACCTGGAGAAGTAGCGCGCGGTGCAGTCCCGGGCCATGCGGTCCCAGATCGTGCAGTCTTAAATCGTGCAGTTCTGGGCGATCCAGACGCTCAACAGCATCGCGTTCGGCGGGCTGCTGTTCCTGCTGGCGTCGGGCTTCTCCCTGATCTTCGGCCTGCTCCGCATCCCGAACCTGGCGCATGGCGGGCTGTTCATGCTGGGCGCCTATCTCGGCGCCACCCTGCTCGGCGCCGGGCTGCCGTTCTGGCAGGCGGCGCTGGGCAGCGCCGCGGCGGTGGGCGCACTGGGTGCGGTGATCGAGCGGGGACTGCTGCGCCGGCTGGCCGGCAACGAGCGGGGGCAGGTGCTGGTCACGCTGGGCATCGGCTTCATCATCGCCGATCTGTGCCTGATGACCTGGGGCGGCGACCCGATGCCGCTGGCGGCGCCCGCGGCGCTGCGTCCGCCGCTGCGGCTGGCGGGGCTGGCGTTCCCGGCCTACCGCCTGGCGGTGCTGGGCGTGGCCGCGGTCGCCGCGGCGGGGCTGGTGCTGCTGATGGACCGCACGCGGCTGGGTGCGATGATACGCGCCGGGGTGGACGACCGCATGATGGCGCGCGGCGTCGGCATCCCCGTAGGGCGGCTGTTCACCGCCGTGTTCTTCTTGGGCGCGGCGCTGGCCGGGTTCGCCGGGGTGATCGGCGGGCCGATCCTGTCGGCCTATGCCGGGCTGGACACCGACATGCTGCCGCTGGCGCTGATCGTGGTGATCCTGGGCGGCATCGGCAGCCTGCCCGGCGCCCTGGCGGGCAGCTTCATCGTCGGGTTCATCTACAACTTCGGCACGGCGCTGTTCCCGGACTTCGCCTATGTCGTGCTGTTCCTGCCGATGGTGCTGGCGCTGGTGTTCCGCCCGGCGGGGCTGTTCGGGCGCCCCGCTTCATGATCGGCTTCATGATCCGGCGCATGACCCGGCGGCAACGCGGCCTGCTGGCGGCGCTGGCGATCCCGCTCGTGCTGGCGCTGCTGCCGGCCGTGCTGCCGGGGACGTTCTACCTGACCGTCGCCAGCCATGTCATGGTGTTCGCGGTGCTGGCGCTCAGCCTGAACATCCTGATCGGCTACGGCGGCATGACGTCGCTGGGCCATGCGGTCTATCTGGGCGTGCCGGCCTATACCTATGCGTGGCTGACGGGTGCCGGGTTCGGCCCGGGGATGGCGACGCTGGCGGCTCTGGCGGCCGGCACGGCGCTGGCGGCGATGTTCGGCGTGCTGGCGCTGCGGGCGTCCGGGCTGGGCTTCCTGATGATAACCCTGGCGCTGGGGCAGGTGGCGTGGGGCCTGTCCTATCGCTGGGTGGCGCTCACGGGCGGCGACAACGGGCTGCGCGCGGCGCGGCCGGTGCTGTGGGGCCTCGATACGTCGGACCCGCTGGTGTTCCACTGGGTGCTGTCGGCGGTGTTCGCGGGCGTGCTGCTGTGCCTGTGGCAGTTGTCCGCCTCGCCCTTCGCCGCCTGCCTGCGGGGAACACGCGACCAGCAGCGGCGGATGCGGATGCTGGGTCACAACGTATGGCTCATCCGCTTCGCCGCCTTCGTGCTCGCGGGCTTCTGGGGGTCGGTCGCCGGGGTGCTGTATATATGGGACTACGGCTTCATCAGCCCGCAGACGATGTCCTTGCAGCAGTCGGCGGAGGCGCTGCTGATGGTCGTGCTGGGGGGCGCGGGGACGCTGGCCGGCCCGGTGGCGGGAGCGGTCGTCATCACGGTCGTGAAAACGGTGGTCAGCTCCTACGTGGACCGCTGGTCCTCGCTGCTCGGCCTTATCTTCATCGTCGTGGTGATGCTGCTGCCGCAGGGGCTGGTGCCCGGGCTGCAGGCGCTGGGACGGCGGCGGCCGGCCCGGCAGCCATGACCGTCCCGGCGCTGCAAGCCCCGGTTCTGGAAATTCCGGCTCTGGAAGCCTCGGCACGGGCGGTCCCGGCGCTGGAGATCACCGGCCTTCGCAAGCGCTTCGGCGGCGTGGCCGCGACGCGCGACGTGTCGCTGACCGTCATGCCCGGCGAGCGCCGGTTGCTGATCGGGCCGAACGGCGCCGGCAAGACCACCCTGTTCAACCTCATCACCGGCGACCTGCGCGCCGACGGCGGCTCGGTCCGGCTGTTCGGCCAGGAGCTGCTCGGATTGCCGGTCCGCGGCCGGGTGCGCCGGGGCCTTGGCCGCACCTACCAGGTCCTGACGCTGTTCCCGCAGGAGACCCTGGCCCATAACGTGGCCCTGGCGCTGATCGGCACCGGCAGCACGGGATGGCTGCCCTGGGGCGCCTTCGCGCGCCGCCGGGCGCTGCACGACGCGGCGGATGCGGCGCTGGCCCAGGTGGGGCTGGCCGGGCTGGGCGGCTGCATCGTCGCCGAGACCGCCTATGGCGAGCGCAGGCGGCTGGAGCTGGCGATGGCGCTGGCGCAGCGCCCGCGCGTGCTGCTGCTGGACGAGCCGCTGGCCGGGCTGTCCGCGCCGGAGCGGGACACGGTGGCCGCCGTGCTGGACGCCCTGCCCCGCGGCATCGCGGTGGTGCTGATCGAGCACGACATGGACATGGCGCTGGCGTTTGCCGAGCGCATCACGCTGCTGAACCTTGGCGGCGTGGTGCTGGAAGGGACACGGGCGGAGGTGATCGCCGATCCGCGCACGCGGGAGGTTTACCTTGGCGAGTGAGCCGTCCGTGCGTGACGCCCCGGCGCGCGGATTTCCGGCGCATGAAACCTCAGCGCATGAAGCCTCAATGCACGAGGCCCCGGCGCACGAGGCCCCGGCGCATGGGGTCTCGGTGCAGGGGGTCCCGGCACGCGAAGCCCTTACCCTCACAGGCGTGGATGCGTTCTACGGCGACAGCCACGTCCTGCACGGCGTCAGCTTCACCCTGCGCGAGGGCAGCTTGCTGGCCCTGCTCGGCCGCAACGGCGCGGGCAAGACCACCTGCCTGAACACGGTCATGGGCTTCATGCCGGCCCGGCGCGGCAGCATCAGCCTGTTCGGCGAGGCCGTGCAGGCGCTGGCGCCGGAGGCGGTCGCCCGCCGCGGCCTGGGCCTGGTGCCGCAGGGGCGCCGGGTGTTCCCGTCGCTGACCGTGCGCGAGAACCTGCTGGTCGCGCGGCAGGCGGTGCGCGGCGGCGCCTGGACGCTCGACCGGGTGTTCGAGACCTTCCCCCGCCTGCAGGAGCGCCGGGCGCAGCCGGCCGGGTCGCTGTCCGGCGGCGAGCAGCAGATGATGGTGATCGGCCGCGCCCTGATGGGCAACCCCCGCGTCCTGCTGCTGGACGAGCCTTCCGAGGGGCTGGCGCCGCAGATGGTCGCCGAGATCGGCCGCATCATCGCCGGGCTGAAAGCCGAACGGCTGTCCATCGTGCTGGTCGAGCAGAACGTGCGGCTGGCCCTGTCGCTGGCCGACGACGTGACGGTGCTGAACACCGGCCGCGTCGCGCTGCAGGGCGCCGCGGACGTGATGCGGGCCGAGGGCGCCATTGACCGGCACCTCGGCGTTTTCTGATCCACCTTCCAGGCCCGCCTTCGGACCCGCCTTCAGGCCCGACTTCAGAAAGGAACACCATGCCCGAACAGACCAACCACTACGGCGCCACTGCGGCGCGCGAGCATGGCCGCCCCGGGCGGGAGCTGCGGCCCGCCAGCATGACCATAGACATGCACTCGCACGTCATGGTGCCGGAGGCCGCGGCGCTGGTGGCGCCGCACGTGGACCTGTCCACCGTGCCGCTGGCGCACTTCGCCACGCCGGACACCCAGGCGCTGAACCGCAAGCAGGACGCCGACCGCCGGCCCAACATGGTGGACATGGCGGTGCGCCTGGCGGACATGGACGCGGCCGGCATTGACTTGCAGGTCATCATGCCGCCGCCGGGCCAATGCACCTACACCGTCCCGGCGGAGCTGGCCGTCCGCGCGGCGCGCATCATCAACGACGGCATGGCCGCCTTCGTCGCGCAGCGGCCGGACCGCTTCGCCGCCCTGGGCACCGTGCCGATGCAGGATAGCGCGGCGTCGGTCGCGGAGCTGGGGCGCTGCATGGGCGAACTGGGCCTGAAGGGCGTGCAGATCCTCACCAACGTCGCCGGCAGGGAGCTGTCCGACCCGGCCTTCGCCCCGTTCTGGGCGCGGGCGGAGGAGCTTGGGGCGGTGGTGCTGATCCATCCCAACGGCTTCACCGAGGCCCAGCGCATGACCCGGTTCTATTTCAACAACGTCGTCGGCAACCCGCTGGAGACGACGCTCGCGCTGCACTACCTGATCTTCGACGGCGTGCTGGAGCGGCACCCGGCGCTGAAGCTGGTCGCGGTGCATGGCGGCGGCTACCTCGCCAGCTACTCCGGGCGCATTGACCATGCCTGGGGGGCGCGCACCGACGCCCGCGGCGCCCTGCCGCATCCGCCGACGACCTACCTCAAGCGGGTGTTCTTCGACTCCGTGGTGTTCACGCCGCACCAGCTTCGCAACCTGATCGAGGTGTTCGGCGCCGGGCAGGTCGTGATGGGAACGGACTACCCGTTCGACATGGCGGACAGCGACCCGGTGGGCCACCTTGCGTCCGCCGGCCTGGACGACGCGACGTTCGCGGCCATCGCGGGGGGGAACTCGCGCAAGCTGTTCGGCATCTAGGGCGGGCGGCCCCTACTCGAAATCCAGCAGCGCCGTTTCCGCCATCACCGCCTGCGGCGTGTGGTGGCGTCCGGCGGCCAGGCGCTCCTCCTCGGTGCGGCGCTGCGCCTGCAAATAAGCGCCCAGGTGCCGCGCCCGCTGGACGAGCCTCCGTCCCGCCGGCAGGCGCTCCGCCTCGTAGCGTGCCAGGCCGGCGGGCACCGAGGCGCCGTCCAGCGCCCGGGCTAGGGCCAGGGCATCCTCGGCGGCCTTCGTCACCCCGGCGCCGAGGTGCGGACGGGCGACGAAGGCGCCGTCGCCCAGCAGCGCCACGCGGCCCGCCGCCATACGGGGGCTTTCGAGGTCGTAGATCGGCTGCAGGAAGGGCTGCCGGGTGGCGCGCACGACGGCGGCGAACTGCGGCGACAGCACGGCGTCCGCCGCCTGCCGCATCCCGGCCACCACGTCGGCGCGGATCAGCGGCGGCGGGATGGACAGCGCATGGGTATGCCCCGTGGCGTCCGTCAGCAGATCGGGCAGGCCGTCCGCCTCGCCGGCCGGGCGATACCAGACGAAGTTGTAGCGGCGATGGCCGGGGCGCAGGTCGTTGCCCTCGCCGGCCACGGGGTATCCGAGCATCTGCTCGCCATCCGGAAGACAGAAGGCAAAGATGCCGAACAGGTCGGCGTACGCGCGGGCGGGCATGTCCGCCTCGGCGACCAGGCCGCGCCAGGCGGCATAGCCGGCGTAGCGTGGGGCCGCGTTGCCCACGCACAATTCCCGCACCGTCGAGCGGAAGCCGTCGGCGCCGACCAGCAGGTCCGCCTCGCGCACTGCGCCGTTGCCGAAGCGTGCCGTCACGGTGTCGCCGTCGTGGCTGACGGCGCGCAGGTCCTCGCCCAGGCTGTAGCGCGCGTCGGGCCAGGCGCCGCGCACCATGCGGAACAGGCGGTCCCAGGAGGTCATCACCTGCGGGCACTCCAGCGTGCCGGCCACCGTGCCGTCCGCGGCGAAGGTCACGCGGCGGCGCACCGCCACGCCGAAGTCGGCCCGCGGGTCGAGGCCCAGTTCTTCCAGGATGCGCCAGAGCCGGGGATGGGTGACGATGCCGGCACCCCGGCCGGACAGCGGCGCCGCGACCCGTTCGCTGACATGCACGTCCCAGCCGCGCTGACGCAGCAGCAAGGCGGCGAACAGCCCGCCGATGGAGCCGCCGACGACGATGGCCCGGCGGAGGCGGGTGGCTGGCACGGCTGGGCGATCCTCCTGATAGCCGGGCCGGTATCAGCCTGCCCCGGCGCCGGACTGTTGCAGGTAGCAGTCCAGGATTTCGGCGCCGGTCATCATCGCCACGCCCTCGTGGCCGAGGATGTGGTCATACAGCGCCTCAAGGTACTTGATGCGGTGCGGGACGCCGGTGAGGTAGGGGTGGATGGAGATCGCCATCACCCGCGGGTGCTCCGCCCCTTCCTGGTGCAGGCGGTCGAACTGGTCCCGGCCGCGGTACAGCAGCTCGTCCGAACGGTGCTGCTGTACGGCGCTGATGACGACATCGTTGACCTCGACCGTATAGGGCACGGAGACCAGCCGGCCGGTGCGGGTGCGGACCGGGACCGGCTGGTCGTCCAGCACCCAGTCGGCGACATACTCGATCCCGGCCTCGGCCAGCAGGTCCGCCGTGTCCGGCGTCTCGGTCAGGCCGGGGCTTTCCCAGCCGCGCGGCGGGGCGCCGGTGCAGTCCTGGATGGCGCGCATCGTATCGGCGATGGCCGCGCGCTGGTCGTCCACCCGGTGCATCGGCTTCTGCACGAAGCCGTGCCCCATGAAGTCCCACCCGGCCCGGTGCGCGGCCTCGCACATCTCGGGATACAGCCGGCAGACCGAGCCGTTCAGCGCGAACGACGCGCGCAGCCCGCGCCTGGCGAGCACGTCGAAGAAGCGCCAGACGCCGACGCGCATCCCGTATTCGTGCCAGGCCCAGTTGGGCAGGTCCGGCAGCAGCGGCTGGCCCATCGGCGGCGGCAGCACCGTGCGGGGCATGGCCGCCGCCGGGTCCCAGTTCTCGACGTTGACGATGGTCCATACGGCGACGCGGGCGCCGCCGGGCAGGCGGAACGGCGGCCGGCGGTGGATCGGGGCATAGGGGACGCGCATACGGAAATCGGCGGGGTCGGCGGTCATGGCGCCCTTCTGGCGTGGGTTCGGTCGGGCGGCATAGTGGGCCAGGCGCCGCGATCCACCAAACGGGGGGCGGCCTGTGCAGCCGCGGCACCGCACTGTCCGGCGCCGCCGGCACCGGCCGGTTGCCGCCGCTACGAGCGGCGCGGCACGGGTCAGGCTGAGCTGCGCCGGCGCGATTGAGCCGCAGCTTTGGGCAAATACCGCACGGCTAAAGCGTTCTTTATCCGGATCGGGCGGATGTGCCGACCACGGCCTGCGCGGCAAAGCGTCCTTTCATCGCATAACGGTCTTCACCTGCCGAAGATCGGGCTGCGTGAAAGGCTGCCCTGAAAACATAGGGCGGATGCGGCAAGTCAGGCGCCTTGCCTCCTGCCTGCCTTAAGGTCCAACGTCGTCCCAAGTTCTGGGGGGGATGAGCGATGTTCCGAACGGCCGGCCAAGCCCTTGGCGCCTTCCTGCTCGCAGCCGGGCTGGCAAGCCCGGCTGCGCCGGCCGAGCAGCGGATCGGCGATCCGCCCGAAGCCTCGAACATGCGCCTGGCCGGCTATGACGACCTGCAAGGGCGCAGCGCCTACCAGCCTACCATCCATCGCCAGGGCGACCGGTGGATCGCCTACATCGGCCATCACGGCGGAACCGACGCGATCCCTGCCCCCGTCAATCCGCTGACCGGCGTGCCCGAGCCGAACGGCACCTCCATCGTGGACGTGACCGATCCGGCAAAACCCAAGTACCTCAAGCATCTGCCCGGCCAGCCCGGCACCTATGAGAGCGGCGGCGGGCAGATGGTGCGGGTCTGCGACGGCGCGGGCCTGCCCAAGGGGGACCGCAACGCCGTCTATATGCTCCGCACCTTCGGCAGCCAGGCGCACGAGATTTGGAACGTCGCAAGGCCCGAGGACCCGGTCCTGCTGACGCGGATCGCCGGGTTGAAGGACACCCACAAGAATTGGTGGGAATGCGACACCGGCATCGCGTTCCTCGTCTCGGGCGCCCCGGACTGGCGCACGCGGCGCATGACGCAAATCTATGACCTGGGCGACCCGGCGCATCCGGTGAAGATACGGGACTTCGGCCTTCCCGGCCAGGAACCAGGCTCGACGAGGGCGGTGCCGACCGAGCTGCACGGCCCGATCTCGACGGGTCCGCAGGGCAACCGGGTCTATTTCGGATACGGCACCAACAAGGGCGGGATGCTGCAAGTCGTGGACCGCAACAAGCTCCTGCACGGCCCGGCGGAGCCGACGCCCGCGAACCTGCGCGCGCCCGAGGTCGCCCGCCTGCTGATGAACTCGATGAACGGCGCCCACACCACCTTCCCGATGCTGGGGATGGAGGTCCCCGAGTTCGCCAGGGACAAGGAGGGCAGCCGCCGCGACATGATGATGATCGTGGACGAGGCGATCCTGAACGAGTGCAACGAACCCCGGCAGATGGTCTGGTTCGCCGACCTGACGGTCGAGAACCGCCCCATGATGGTCTCGAACTTCACCGTGCCCGAGGCGAGCGGGGCGTTCTGCGAGCGCGGCGGCCGGTTCGGCTCGCACTCCTCGAACGAGAGCATGGACCCGGTCTATTACAAGAAGGTGGCGTTCATCAGCTTCTTCAACGCGGGCGTGCGCGCGCTGGACATACGCAATCCTTTCAGCCCGAAGGAGATCGGCTACTTCATCCCGTCCATCACGGCCGCCACGGACAAGCGGTGCGTCACGGTGGACGGGGAGAACCGTTGCAGGACCGCCATCCAGACCAACAACGTCGAGACCGACGCACGGGGCTACATCTATATCGTGGACCGGGCGAACACCGGCCTGCACATCCTGGAGCTGACCGGCAGCGCGCGGGAGGCGGCGGGCTTGCGATAGGGCATGACGGCGCAGCGCGGGGACCGGGCGTGACCTGGCGGACGTTGATCCTGCTGTCCGCTGCCGTGACGGCAAGCGGGGCCGTCGGCATCGCTGGCGGCGTCCTTGGCGGGGCCGCACCCCCTTGGGCCGCACCCCGGGCCGCATTGCCGGGATGGCGGGAGGTGGCCTGGCCGCATCCCCGGGACGCATGGCCCGCCGGGCGTGCGTTCCGGTGCGGGTCCCCGGACTGCGGCGGCGGCATCGAGCTTGTCGTCCGGCCCAAGATCGGCTTCTGCAACTGCACGACCGGCGTCACCGACGATGCCGAAGTTGACGCTGTCAGCGACCTCGACTTGGTCAGCACGGACTTCCGTCCGCTCAAGCCGGGCGAGGCCGTCACGATTGGCGGGATGCCCGGCCTGACCCGGAGCTATGCGCTGCACATGCCGGATGGGTCGGTGCGGCCTGGCGCCGGCTTCGCGGTGTCGCGCCGGTGCGACCTGGTCGTCGGCGCGAGCCACGGACCCGGAGCAGGATCGGCCGAGGCCCAGCGCGCGATAGCCGAGCTGCTGGGGTCGGAGCCGGTGATGGCCTGGCTCGGGTCGTTCATGGGCAAAGGGTAGCGCTGCCCTGCTGGATGCAGGAAAGCGTCTAGGACCCGCGGCGTTGCTCAGCGGACTTGAAGGCTCTCATTGGTGGGCGGCCTGCTGGTGGAACGGGAACACCGCCTTGCTCCCGGCAGAGTGGTGCCGATGGGTCCCTGGGTCGCCGCGTCCCCATGATTGTTGCAGCGTCTGTGTGGCGACGACGATCGCGCCCGAACCCGGCGCCCTTCGCGCCCGGGCTTGAGGCTGCCTCGCCGACCCATACGTCGCGGCTGGCGCCGCCGTGGCCATCCTTACATCAAGAAGGGCAAGGCCGCATCCAAGCGTGCCATCGTCGCCTTGGTGGAACGCGGCGACGAGGTCCGCGTGACCCATATGCCGAAGGTGACTTCTAAAAACATCCGCGACTTCGCCGTTCGTAACGCCGACCGTGCCAACCGCCTGCATACGGACGAAAGCAACCTCTACTCGTCATTCGGTGGCGAGTTCGCCGCCCATGAGACGGTCAACCACAGTGCCAAGGAATACGCCTGCGGGGACGTGACCGCGAACAGCGTGGAAGACTTCTTCAGCGTCTCAAGCGTATCATGAACGGCAACTACCAGCATTGCAGCGAACAGCACTTCCAGCGTTACTTGAACGAGTTCGCCTTCCGCTCCAACAACCGCATCAAGCTGGGCGTGGACGATGCCCAGCAGGCCGCTATCGCCGTCCACGGTGCTTTCGGCAAGCGCCTTATACCGACGGCCCTCTGCTCTGACCGTTTCCGTCATTGCGAGGAGCGCAGCGACGCGGCAACCCAGGGGCGGCAGGCACTGTCCCTGTCGGTCCTGGATTGCCGCGCCGCAAGGGCGGCTCGCAATGACGATGCGCCAACGGAAGGGTCAGAGCAGAGGGCTGTTGGTATTACCTATCGGGGAACTCGTGCGGCCTAAGTGTCTGTCCTTCAACATCTTGAAGGATCAGAGTGGTTTACAATCTGACCGGCATTGATCCGACCTGCTGGATGATGCTGATGTGGACTGTTGAGAACCGTGGCCGCTACGACCGGAGCGG
>JAABUM010005702.1_pt1 | contig 12832 bp, 11 predicted proteins | sample 5559161 | NCBI WGS metagenome assembly JAABUM01 (sample SAMN10711868, study PRJNA513369) | rock metagenome | isolation source: Antarctica rocks | place: Antarctica: Victoria Land, Siegfried Peak nord | reverse complement strand
CTGCGCTGGGCTCCGGTCATCGGCTCGTCGCCGGTCACCCACTCGCTCGGGTCCTTCTCGGTGGTGCTGGCGTTGCCGGGGCTGTCGGCGCCGATGGTCTCGCCGGTCGGCTGGTCTGAGGTACCGGACTGGTTCGGGGTATCAGTGCTCATGCCCTCACATTAAGCGCTCACGCTTCCGCCGTGTCCGCGATCCCCAGAGGTTGCGAGCCAGAACCGCCGACCCGCGCCTATTGACCGAGTGGTCTAGTCCAATTATGGTGGCGTCGTTCCCGCGCTGAGGCGGACCTCCTATACCTGCGTATCGCACCCGGCCGCTCTGCCCGGCCCTGTGACGAGGACGGACGGCAACTCGTGCAACGCTTCCGATTGCGCAACGCGGTGGTGCTCGGCGCCACCAGCCTGATCCAGCTCGCTCTGGTGGCACCCGCCGCGACAGCGAGCCCGACGGCGCGAGCCGGCACGGCCGCTCCAGCCGCGAAGGCCAGCACCGCTAAAGCCAGCGCGGCCGCTCCAGCCGCGAAGAAATCCGCACCCGCCCACAGCCGCAAGATCGCGATGGGCTTCTTCGAGCAGTGGAGCATCTACGGCCGGGGCTTCAGCCTTGCCCAGGCCGATCAGGAAGGCGAGGTCAAGAACCTCACCGACCTCGTCTACGCCTTCGGGGGCGTGCTGCCCGCCCAGGGCGCGACCAGCACCACGGACGCGACGAGCAACCCGGTGACGTGCCAGAGCGTCGATGCCTGGGCCGACTACCAGACCCCCTACCTGGCTGACGTCAACGGCGGCAACCCGGTCGGGAACAACGGCCTGGCCGGCAACTTCCAGCAGCTCCGGGAGCTCAAGGCGAAGTACCCGGGTCTGCGGCCGATCTTGTCGCTCGGCGGCTACACCGGCTCGAAGTTCTTCTCCGACGCCGCCGCCACGCGGGAGTCCCGGCAGGCGTTCGTGGCCTCGTGCATCGACACCTTCGTCAAGGGCAACCTGCCCGGCCTCACGCCCGGCGCGGCAGCCGGCATCTTCGACGGCTTCGACCTCGACTGGGAGTACCCGGCGAACAACAACGGTGCGGCCGGCAACCACTACAGCCCGGACGACACCCGCAACTACACCCTGCTCGCCGCTGAATTCCGCCGGCAGCTGGACGCCCTGGGCCACCAGAACGGCGCGACGTACCGGCTGACCACCGAGCTGCCGGTCGGCCTGCCGAACGCCAGGGATCTCGACATCGCCGGCCTGGCCCGCTACGTCGACGACGAGGTGCTGATGGACTACGACTTCCAGGGCCCGTGGACACCGCAGGGCCCGACGAACTTCGAGTCGAACCTGTTCAGCTCGCCGTTCTCGCCCAATACCACGGCCGAGCCCCGGATCAGCGTCGAGTCCTCCGTCCGGTACTTCGAGAGCCACGGCGCCCCGGCGAGCAAGCTCGTTCTCGGCATTCCGTACTACGGCCACGGCTGGACGGGCGTACCCGCCGGCCACACCGCCGGCCTGTACCAACCAGCGACCGGACCGGCGCAGTCCCCCGACATCACCAAGCAGGGCACCGAGCTGGCAGGCCTGGACGGCACCGACCCGGCGGGCACCACCGACTACTACGAGATCGTGAACCAGCCGGGCTACACCTGGCACACCGATCCGATCACGCAGGCGAGCTGGCTGTACAACCCCACCACCAAGACGTTCTGGTCGATGCAGAGCCCGCGCGAGGTGTACGAGAAGGCGCTGTACATCGGCGTCCGGGGGCTCGCCGGCGCGTCGGTGTGGGACCTGTCCGCCGACTCGAACAACGAGCTCACCGGCGCCCTGACCAAGGGCCTGAGTGTGTTCGGTCGATAGCTGCGAGTAGGTTTTGCGGTACGACGGCTCCTGCCTGAACGGTTCCAGTGCCACGGTGCACAACAGAGCGCATCGCCCACTGGTTCCCGAACAGGCGGGAGCTGTTTTATGGGCTGACGCCTTCGCACGATTGCCAGGGACCGATCATCCGTACTGGTCAGGTCTTCTGACCTCACCGTTAACGTTGAAGAGCCGTTTGACCCGATCGGCGTGACCGCGTTGGCCCAAGTTCAGCGCGGAACTCGCCTGTAGCCGTAGGCGGAGTCGTCCAGCACGGTGACCGGGCTCGTCATCGGCGTCGAGCAGGTACGGGCCCACGGCCGCTTCGTAGCCGTCGGCGCCGCTGGCCTTGGGCAGCGTGCAGCCGGTGATCAAGCCCGTGTTCGGCTCGAGCGTGAGGTGAGCCTTGAACCCGTTTTGGCGCCGCGACACCGGGTTGTGCGCGTGTCGCGCCCTCGGGGTCGATTGTTGGCACGACCTTGACGAAATCGCAGTAGTGCGGGTCGGCGCCGCGGACAAGCAGGTGCGCCACTGACCGGGCGCGTCCATGTTCTGCGGCGAGCCGCAGCGCCTGCCGTCCGAACTTCTCGTCCTCCGCGTCGATCGGTGTGCCGGCCTCGAGCAGCGCGTCGATGACCTCGGCCACTGATGATCGGCGGCCATGATCAGCGCGAGCAGCCGGTCGTCGTCCGACGCCTCGTCCACGGGGCCAACCGGTGAGATCGCCGGCGGCGGCAACCACGAAGCCGTTCACCGTCGCACCGGCTATGACGAGCAGGTCGAGCACGTCAGTCGCTCCGAAGACCGCGGCGTGCGTGGCGCCGAAGCCGAATGCGCACCCCCTGCGTCCGACGCCGCGAACGTCTCGAGCGGTGCGCCGGCCTCGATAAAGACACGCGCGACCTCGGCGTCGCCGTAGCTTGCTGCAAAGATCAGCAGCGTCTCTCGGTCTCTGGGTTGCCCGTCAACGAGGGCACCGGCGGCGATGAGCTGCCGGGCATGTCGCGCCAGACGCCTTCGCCGACGACCCTACGACGCGTACGGGCCAGGTGCATGTCAGGTGAGAGGTGCGGCCACACGCAGAAACAGCGTGATAATGTGCGCCGAGTCGCTCATGCACCGCTGGTTCAGAGCTGCTGCTCGCCGTGCGCGATCGATCCTGAGAGCGACTCGGCCACGCGAAACCCGACTGCGTAGATCGGTCGGTCGTATAAGCCGTGCCTGCGGCGAGTTCGAGCCAGGTCCCCGTAACGGGTGAAACTGCCGCCCCGAGCCACCCGATAGGCACCGTTGCCGGCGAGATCGTCCTCGACTGCGGTCCCGCCCGGGTAGGGAACGTAGTTCTGCGACGTCCACTCCTCGACGTTACCGGCCATGTCGTCCGCACCGAAGGGGCTGCGCCCAGCCGGGTAACAGCCCACCGGAGTCGGCTGCAACGGCCCGTCCTCGACGGTGTTCGCCATGTCCGCCGCCCATTGATCTCCCCACGGGAACTCCAGGTGGTCGGGCCCGGAGGCGGCGTACTCCCACTCCGCCTCGGTCGGAAGGCGGAAGGCCCGTCCGGCCGAGGACGCCAGCCATTGGGCGTACGCGTCGGCGGCCTCGGGCGACACTGTCCACACCGGCTCGTTGGCGCGGAACTCGTCGTAGACCCCGAAACGCCACGAAGTTGGCAGCTTCGGGAATTGCGTGTCGAGTAGGAAGTGCCGGTATTCCTCGTTGGTCACCGGATAACGCGCGATGCGGAACCCGTCGAGCTGGCATGAGTGGGTCGGGCACTCCTTGCGTATCCAGTCCTCGCGGACTCCGACCGACCGCCACCGGGCGACGATGGCCGCGAGGTCGGCTTCGTCGAGACCCACTTCAACCGTGGCACCGACCACAGGCACCATCTGCGGGTCCGTCGGATTCAACCGGGGATCGCCACGCAGCGCCAACGCCCGACCGGCCGCCAGACGACGGGTGAGTGTAGCTGTCGGGTCCGCTAGCTCGGCGAGCAGAGATCCGCTGTCGGCGGACCATACCCATGGGCTATCGGCCAGGAGACGGTGTGGGACTCGTTCGACCAGATGCTCCGCCAGGCCCATGACTTGACGGTCCGGAATTGAGTTGACGTCGACGCAGGAGTTGTCTGTCGGTGATGCCAGCGGGTTTCGCTCATCGACGGCTGTTCTCATGCCTCCAGCCCAGGTGCGACACGATAGATCATGCCGTCGTAACTGCTGGCCAGGAACGCGGACTCCGCATCGCACCAGGTGATGCTGGAGATGCCGCTGGTGGTTGGGCGCTGGGTGAGCAGCCACCGCCTCGTGACCACATCAAGCAGCGCGACTGTGCCGTCGTATCCGCCGGTGGCGACGACCTTCCCGTCGGCGTTAGCGGCGACACACTTGATGGAGTGCTCGTGCGGCGTGGTAATCGTGTCGGCGAGCTCGGTCCCCTCCCACACCCGGACAAGCAGATCACGGCTGACGCTCACGAAGCGGTCATTGCCGAGGGCCGCACATCCGTTGGCGATGCGATCATGCGCATTCGGGCGAATTTCCACCCGGGCGAGCGTTCGCAGATCCCACCAGCCGGCACTGCAGTCAGCGCCGACTGCGAAGAGCAGCTGGTCGCCGGCCGCCACCCCTTTGACGGCGTTCCTGAGCAGCGGGACGGTGTCCACAACGCGCGCCGTATCGCCCTCCACGTCCAACAGCAGGCCCTCGCCGGTGTACGTGCCGACGATCGCGTGGTCGACCCCGTCGCTTCGCCAATGGGCGCCGCAGTTGAGCGGAGATCGGTGCTGGTGAATCACGACGCCGGATCGGGCGTCGAACAGTCGCCCCAGCTGACCGCCGGCGAAAACGACGCCGGCGACCGGGGTCAGGAAGTTGCAGAGGCTTCCGAGTTCGACTATGGCCTTGCTGCCCGCATCGAGCTCCGCCTGGACCACGCCTGCGTCGCCTACTGCCAGCACCGGCCCGCCGGCGACCGCCGCGACAGCGTTGAGGCCGGGCGTTGGCGCCGCTGCGGCGTCGTTCCAACGCTGAGCAACATAGTCGTAGGTGCGATACGTTCGGCCGAAGGTGCCGAACACGAGCTGGCCATCCTTGGAGAACGCACACGAGCGCGGCCAGACATCGTCGGGCATGGTGGTCTCGCCGACCAGGTGCAACGACTCACCCGTCACGTCCCATAGCCGAGCGGTCCGGTCATAGCTCAGGCTGACGAGCAGGGACTGTTCCAGACCCAGCACAAGTCGCTTGACCCCCGCCTCGTGGGCGCGAGTGCGCGTGAGTTGTCCGCTTCGGTCGATGCAGACGATCTCGCCAGCGTCGTTACCGGCATAGATGCTGCCCTCGGGCGAGAGCGCGATGGTGTCCGTCTCGACGCCGTCCATGTCTAGGTCGTCGACCATGGTGCCCTGCGCGAGCGACCAGCGCTTGATCGTGCCATCGTCGCTGGAAGAGATCAGCGTGTCGCCGTCCGAGGCCCAGGCCACCGAGATGACATCGGCGCTGTGTCCGGAGAAGGTCTGCACGTTTTCCCCGGTGGTGCGGAACACGCGGACCTTGTGGTCCCGGCTCGCAGTGGCCACGAGATCGCGATTGGGGTGGAACGCAGCCATCTCGACGTCGTCGTCGTGTTCCCCCAACACTGCGACGAGACGCAGGTCAGGGACGGACCAGATTCGCGCGGAGTAGTCGCTCGATGACGACAGTAAATGACGGCCGTCCGGACTGAACGTGCACTGGTTGGCGAGGTGGTCGTGATTGCTGCGCGCGCGTGCGGTGCCGCTGGCGGCGTCCCAGAGGATGATCTGGTTGTCGTATCCGGCGGTGGCCACCCAGGTGTCCTCCCAGCAAGCGATGCCGCTGATGGGGCTGCGGTGTCCGATCATGGCGTGGTCACTCCTTCGGTCTTGTCGTGGTCGTCCAAGCAGTTGCTGACCGTTGTCGACCGGGCCGAGTCCCGTGCCGGCCGATTCGGCTGATCGAGCCGCTCCCCGGCGCCTTCCGCGTCGGCGGGCCACGGCGCGGCGCGCAGGTACGCGAGCGCAGCGACGGGCCCGACCGCCAGTACGAGGTAGGTCCAACGGGTGCCGATGCCGTTCTGAAGGGAAACCGCGACGACCGAGGACAGCAGTGACGCGAAGCCGAGGACGAGGCCCATGAATGCTGAGCCACGACCGAGCACCGACGGGTGCAGGTATTTCAGGGGCATCAGCACGAACGTGCTCAGCAGTACACCGGAGGCGCCGCCGAGCAGCGCCACGCCAACGAGAACAAGCGCATAGCTCGGGGCTGCGAGGGCAAGGGCGGCGAACAGGTACAGCGTCGGGGCGGCGAACAGCGCCTGCCGAGGACGGAACCGGCGGCCCTGGGCCACGCAGATGTTGCCCAGCAGAGTGGCCACCGCGTAGACGGCGACGACCCCGCTGGTGGCACTGGCTTGGCGATGCCAGTCGTGACGTAGCGCAAACAGGACGAGGGGCAGGGTCGCGGGCCCGAATGTCACGGCGAGCACGGCGCGGACGACCAGGAGCACACGCAACCGCCGCTCCTCGTGCACCGCTCGGACGCCCTCTACGAGCGCATCGCGATGCCGTTGACGGCGTGCAGCGCTCGAGGCACGCGGAGGGCGGACGCCGGCGATCCAGACGACGATCGGTGCCAGGAAGGTGAGCAGGTTGAACCAGAGCAAGCTCAGATATCCGGTCCACTGCAGCGCGACCGCAACGCTGAGCGGGCCCAGAGCGACGGACGCGAAATAGAGGGTGTTGAGCGTGCCGCGCGCCCGCATGGGATAGTCCGGAAACATCGACGGGACGCCAATCTTCCAGCCTGTCTGGTAAGCCGAAGCACCGAACTGAACGAGCAGCGCGAGCAGGAACAGGACGGCGACGCCAGTGACGTGCCACAGGACGCACAGCCCCATGGCCAGAGCCGCAGCCGCCTGGACACACAGTCCGGGGAGGACCAGCGCCCGTGGCCCGTACCGGTCGACGACCAGACCAAGCGGCGCGTCCAGCACGAAGGTCAGGGGGATCGTCGTCGCCAACAGCCCCATGACGGCCAGGGAGCGAGTCAGGTCATAGGCAAGCAGAGGCAGGGTGAGGCCGTAGACGGCCTCGCCGAGGTTGTTCACGGTGTTGGCCGCGGCGAAGATCCGGAAGCGTCGGTCGTGCCACGGCGATCCCGCTCCCGGACGCGTTCCCGTCGATGCTATCGAGTTCATGCCGGCGCCGCGACGACTGCCTGCGCGGCGAATCGCCGGATTTGGTCGGCAACCACGGTGTCCACTCGAGGTTCATCGATGCAAGCGCTGCCCGGCAGCCACGTCGTCGACACGCAGTGCAGCGGGGCGGCGTCGGGGTCGGAGCGATCCACGACATACATCCGTAGGTAGCCGCCGCGCCCACCGACGACTACCAGGGAGCCGGTGTCGGTAGGCACGACGGCCATGCCCTTCGGGAAGTCAGGAAGGTCTTCGAACAGGCACAGCAGCTCACCGGTCTGCTCGTCATAGGCAGCCAACTGCATTCCGTACGACACAGCGCACAGCAACCCGTCGACGCGGACCGCGTTCTCGACAGTGTTGTCCAGCAACTCGGTGAAGCGTGACAGCACCACGCCGGTGAGCGCGTCGACGATTTTGACGCCGCCCCCGCCCATCACGATCAGTCGATCGGCGTCGGCAGCGATGCGCTTGCTGTAGTTACCCACACCCGAGTCCCAGACGACCGCACCGTTCCCACCTAGCCGGGTGAGACCGCCCGATCGCGTGCCGACGATTCGGTCACCGCCGGCGGTGTACGCGCCGGCCCACGTAGGTGTCCCGTCCTCGCAGCATCGCCCGAGTTCGACGCCGCTGCTGGCGGATAGCTCGATGGCTCCAACCGTGGTGGTGACGAGCAGAGTGCTCTCATCCGGGCTGAGCGTCAGCGTGTGAGCGATCGTTGGCAGTGCGACACACCATTGCAGCTGGCCATCGACATCCAGATGAAAAACGGAACGGTCCCAGGCAACGCCCCAAGAACCGGCACCGCCGAGGGCAATGCGGCGTGTGAAGCCCAAACCGGTGGACTTACTGGCAAAAAGTCGAATCGACGGCAGGCCGTGGTCCCCGCTGGCCGAGATCACTTCTAGTTCGGTCACACCATCATCGGTGGCTGCCACCAGGCGGCGCGGATCGTCTGGACAGAGTTGCAGGTCCCAGATGCATTGCCGCTGGTACCCCAGTCGCCCAAGCAAGGTTCCGTGCTGGTCGAGACAGACCACCTCGCCGTCCTGCGACAGAACGTAGACGCGCCCGTCCTCGGCGACCGTCAGATCGATGATCTGATGGCTGAAACCGGTGACGGTCGTCAGAATTCGCGGCTCGACATCGATGTTGTCATAGATGACCAACGCGTTGTCAAAACCGCCTACGTACACCCGCAGACCGTCTTTGGAGAACTCGAGGGCCTCCACGTCGTTACGGGCCCACTGCGATTGGTGCACAACAGCGCCCGAGGGCGTCAGCACCACGACGCCATTGGCCCGATGGCGGACCTCGCGGAGCCCGGCATCCGTCGTGGCCCAATAACGGTCGTGTACGCGGTCCCACCGGACGCGATGCACGTTCCCGCTGTCGACGGTGACCGGTGTGAACGACAGCGACTGCAGATCGCCGAGATAGACGTGTCCCTCACGGTCGCTCACCGCTTGCAGACCTGGACGAGAGGTGTCAAAGCTCTCCAGCCGCACGTCGCCGAAAGGCCAGCGTCGTATGTCCTCAACGGCGAAGGACGCCAGGTCGAGCACCACCAACTGGCAATATCCGTTGCTGACGTAGCCCTTACCACCCCAGATTCCGAAGCCGCGCACCATGGTCGGGCCGGGCTCTTCACCGGGAAGCAGGTAGCTCGGGTCACAGGTCGCGGTGGCGTCCAGACAATGTGTCAGCGCGAGATCGGCGCGCCGCCAGCGCATCAGGTTTCCGGCTTTGTCACGTCCATAGATGGCGTTGTCGTCGGCTGCAAGCGCGTAGATCGGCGCCGCATTGGGTGGCCCCCAACCATGCCCGGCCTGCGAGGATCGCAGCACCTGAAGCTTGCGGTCGAGAATATGGACCCGACCTTGCATGTCGGCGGCCAGCACTTTCCCACCGTGTGAAAGCACGCGGGTGAACCGAGCATGTTCGGACATCGCGAAGTCCTGTTCTAGATACGGTCTAATTGCTGGCATTCTGAGCCACACGCGCGGAGCCGTCGGGTGCTGCTCCGCGAGGGGCAGCACCCGACGAGCAGGGTGAGTCGCCTCAGATCTCGACGACGACGTGACGGCGCACGGGCTTGGTCCGCTTCATGTCTCTCTCCTCTCCTTGTCCGGCGGCTCGCCAATCGAGCCGCAGTACGGGCCCGAGCGTCCGGGCCACAGATGGGCGCCTCGTCAGGCGGAATGGGCGCGTCCTCGATCGAGTTCGGGTACGCGCAAAGTCAGTTGCTCGATGTTGTGTCGAAACACGGCGAGGTCATGTCCCCGCTCTCGGAGCAGGACATCGACGTGCGGCACGCTGAGTACCTCACCGACCAACGCAGCGCCGATTATGTCGAGCGTCTCCCGCAGTCGGGCCGCTGCCCGCCGTCCACCGCCGCGTCCTGGCGCCGCCGCGACGGCCAGGACCGATTTGGCGGTCATCGGGCAGTCCTGCCACGGCCTGGAGAGCCAGTCTAGGGCGTTGAGCAGTGAGCCTGGTGGCGCGCCGTTGTACTCAGGGCTGACGATCAGCACCGCATCAGAGTCGGCGATTATCGCGCGCGCCTCGGCCACGGACTCGCTGCCGGCAAATTCGAGGTCGGCGTCATAGTGAGGAAGCGTGCGGGGCGATAGGTGCTGCACAACCGTCGGCGTGATTGTCGAGAGCGTCTCTAGTGTCTCGCGCAACAACTGATCGCTGTACGAGCCGGTGCGCCACGACCCACTAATGGCCGCGATACGAGTCACTAGAGTGCCGCCGGGGGAACTGTGGCGCGGATGGGACCGGACACCAGCCGAAGATCGACAGGGCGATCAACGAGATTGAGCCGATGTCCGCGCTCGACTTTCGAGGTCAGATACCGCCGGTTGTGCAGCGTCAGATGGGCTGACGTGCCTCGGACTCGACGAACCCGGATGCCCGATTGCGCAAGCTGTTGCGTCTTGTCCGGATTGTTGGTCAGCAAGTCCACCGCTGTGACGCCGAGTGCTTCAAGCATCTGTGCGGCGACGTGAAAATCGCGAGCGTCCTCGGGTAGGTCCAGAGCTCGATTTGCCTCGAAGGTATCGAGCCCCTCGTCCTGCAGACGATAGGCGTCGATCTTGTTGTAGAGACCGATGCCACGACCCTCCTGGCGCAGATACAACACGACGCCGCCGTGATCCGACATCAGGTCGAGACATTCCTGAAGTTGTGGGCCACAATCACAGCGCGCTGAACCCAATACGTCGCCGGTAAGGCACTCGCTGTGCACCCGCACCAATGGCGCGATTTGTTCGAGAGCGTCGGCCAACACGAGGGCGAAGTGCTCGCCGGCGTCGACAAGCCCGGTAAACGTGATCAGCTCAGCCTGCGCGTCCAGGCCGTTCTGGCGACGCAGCGGTAACGGAACGCGAGTGCGGACGCGGGCTCGAGTCGACATTGCACCTCTCTCAAAAGCGCTGCCACAACCTCTGCGATGATTCGCCACGCAACGTCCGTTTGTCAATACCTCGCGTTGACTCACGAAGAGTGCGCACGTACGGGTAGTCGTTGACCCACGAAGGAATGCGCGTGTTGAGCACGCCTACCGCGTCGGCCAGCTCGGCGCCGATAGGCCGAGTCGATGGGATTGATGTTGAGCCAGCGCAAGGCCGTGACGAGGGCGATCGCGACCCGGTACAAGCGGGCGAACAAGGCCAGCAAGACGGTGATCTGAACGAGTTGTGCGCCATGACCGAGTGGCACCGCAAGGCGCTGGCGCAGGCACTGCGGCCCAAGATCGTGCGCCCGCGTAAGGCGCGTGAACCGCGCTAGGGCACGCAGGTGATCGTCGCGCTGGGGCTCTGCTGGGCGATGCTCGGCGCGCCGAGCGGCAAGCGACTCGCGCCGATCATGGCCGAGCTGGTCCGACGCTGCGCCACTTCGGCGAGCTGGACATCTGCGAGCAGACCACCGCCGCGCCGGTGGCGACGTCACCGGCCACCATCGACCGGCGGCTGGCCGGTGACCGCGCCAAGATGACGTTGCGCGGGCGCACCCACACCGAGCCCGGCTCGCTGCTCAAGACCCAGATCCAGATCCGCGCCTGGGTGGACTGGGACGAGGCGGTGCTCGGCTTCGTGGAGATCGACCTGTACGGCCACGAGGGCGGCAACGCCCTCGATGAGATCGCCAAGATCATGCCGTTCCGATCCTCGGCGTGGACAGCGACAACGGCAGCGAGTTCATCAACCACCACCTGCTCGACTGGTGCAGCCAGCGGGAGATCACCTTCACCCGCTCGCGGCCCGGCAACACCGGGTCCGTCCCGCACTTCCCTGATGAACGCACACTCAGCGGCGCCCCACCCGCGGCCGCTTCAGCGCAGGGCGCCTTTCGTCGAGGTCGGCTCGGTCTGGTCACCGAATCACCAGCCGTGAACGCGATCGAGGCCGCGATTTGGTGAGTAAGAAGCCGCAACTGCAGTCGCGGCTCGAGCCGGTAGGTCGGCCCCGAAGCCCTCTTAAGCCCACCAACGCCGTCGCACAACGGCCGGCGCTAAATAAGCGGTATTCCGCCGACATCCTCCGACAATCAGACGGTTCGCGCTCTGACTCAGGGCTTGCGCAAGTCTGCGCGATTCTCGGCATCCCGGCGGGCGAGCGCGTACGGATCGGTGCGAGCGTCATAGCGGCGGAACGACGGCAGGGCAGTAGCCACGGCACCGATCGCCGCCATGCACAGCAGGCCCCCGGACCAGATGGCCAGCCTTGTTCCTCCGAACGCGGCGACCGCGCGTTGCCGAGCGTCGGCCCGGGCGTGTACCCCAGCAGCTCGATGCCGGCCAACCGGCCACGCAGTCATCGGGAATGGTCTAATTCCACAAGGTAGAACGAAATACCCCCGAGATTATGTCTGCCGCACCCGCCAGCGCGAGAAACAGCAGAATCAACCACAGCGAGGGCATCACGCCGACAATGGCCATCGCCACTCCCCAGCGCAGCGCACCGCCGACAGCACCAGCAGCGCGACCTCGGCCAGCAGCACCACCCGGCGGCGGTCATGGGCGTCTGCGATCGCACCGCCCCACAGCCGCAGACCACGTTCGGCAGGAATTCAGCCGCCCCTCAGCAGGCCGGTGAGCCAGAACGAGCCGGTCATCCGCGCTACCTGCAACGGGGCGGCGACCATCGTGATCGAGGAACCCCGCGCCGTGATGCCTTGGGCGACGAGCAGCCGAAAGTCCAGATAGCGCCCCTGGCCCGACATCGACCCTGAATCACGACCATCTGCCGTCAGCCATGTTCGACCGGCCCGGTGCCCATCGGTGCGGCATTAATCGCTTCAGCAGCACAGTTCCCTCGGCCACGGGAACCCTTGCTCCCAGGACTGAGGCGAACGGATCGGCGATGGCCGGAAGCCCCCGCGGCGGCGTCAGAGCCAGCGACCGCCGACCATCACCCGCCGCAGCCGGAACTCCTCGTCCAGGTGCACCAGATCCGCGTCCAGGCCGGCCGCTATCCGGCCACAGCGATCGGCCAGCCCCAGCACCCGCGCCGGATTGCCGGACGCCGCCGCCGACGCGTGCTCGATGGACAGCCCGACCTCTACCACGGCCCGCCGGAACGCCTCGTCCATCGTCAGGGTGCTGCCCGCCAGCGAGCCGCTCATGGTGCCCACCGCCTTGCCGTCGACCACGGTCACCGGCAGGCCGCCGAGCGAGTACTCGCCATCGCCCACGCCCGTCGCGCTGATCGCGTCCGTGACCAGCACCAGGCTGCCACACCCGGACCGGACGGCGAGGC
>JAABUM010005701.1_pt1 | contig 12840 bp, 12 predicted proteins | sample 5559161 | NCBI WGS metagenome assembly JAABUM01 (sample SAMN10711868, study PRJNA513369) | rock metagenome | isolation source: Antarctica rocks | place: Antarctica: Victoria Land, Siegfried Peak nord | reverse complement strand
ACAGGTTAGGGACACCCGCCTCGATTGCCCCCGCAACGACGTCGATCAGCCGTTCCTCACCGGCTTCGTGGCCCTTGGTTCGCGGCAATCCCCGGGCGTTGGCCCAGCGCCCGTTGCCGTCCATCACCATCGCGATGTGTTGCGGAACAAGTCCGGCAGGGATGGCCGGAGGGCGCTGCCCGGAAGGCAGTGGCGGTGGAGGAACTGGGGGTGTCATCAGAGTGCGATCTCTTCGGGTTCGGCAATGGGTGGGTTCGGGGTGATGATCTGGGGTCGATCGACCAGTCGCAAAGATCGAACGCCGCGCTCCAGATGCCACTGCAGATACCCCGCGATCAAGCCGTCCGCCTCACGGCGGGCCTGAGCGTTCGACTGTTCGGCCCGTTCCCAGTCGCCGGTCAGCAACGCACCCAGCAATTCGAAGGTGAGCGGGTCTGGCGCCGATGAGCCAGGCGTTCGGCACGAGTGACAGACGGCGCCACCGGCGGCCAGGTTGAACGCGCGATGCGGTCCGGTCGCGCCACAGCCGGCGCAGTTCGCGAAACTCGGCGCCCACCCGGCGATCGAGACCGCACGCAGCAGGTAGGAGTCGAGGATCAGGTCGGTGGGGTGGGTGCGGCTCGCGAGTGCTGCCAGACCACCGGCGAGCAGATTGAACTGCTGCACCACCGGCTCGTGCTCCTCGCTCAGCCGGTCCGCGGTCTCCAGCATCGCGCTGGCCGCCGTGAAGGCCGGGTAGTCACGCGCAATGTGATCCCCGTATGGGGCAATCATCTCCGCCTGTGTCACGGTGTCCAGAGAACGCCCCTCGAAGCACTGCAACTCCACGACCATGCCTGGTTCGAGCCGCGCCCCGAAGCGGGACTTCGTGCGCCGGACGCCCTTGGCTACTGCGCGCACCTTGCCCCGACCGCGGGTCAGCATCGTGACGATGCGATCGGTCTCGCCGAGCTTGTGGGTACGCACCACGATCGCGACGTCTTTGTAGGTGGGCATGGTGAGTCCATTGTCTCTGATCGGTGTGACAGGTGACGTGTGACACACCAACCGCTTACTGTATAGCGATGCAGGAGAGCGGCGAGAACACCAGCACAGTCGATGTCGTCATCGTCGGGGGCGGCCACAACGGCCTCACTGCCGCCGCATACCTGTCGAAGGCAGGTAAATCGGTATTACTGCTCGAAAGATCGGACCATCTCGGCGGTGCATCGGTGTCGGCTGAGGCGTTTCCCGGCATGGGTGCACGACTGTCGCGGTACTCCTACCTGGTCAGCCTGCTGCCGCAGCAGATCATCGACGACCTCGGCCTGCACATCGAACTGGCTCGGCGCCGCTACTCATCGTTCACTCCCAAACCGGGCACCGATGTCGGGTTGCTCATCGACCACGGCGACGCCGAGGCGACCCGTGCGTCGTTCGAGCGCATCGGCGCCGCTGCCGACGTCGAGGGTTGGGACCGGCTCTACTCGCGCACCGGCCACCTCGCACAGGCGCTGTGGCCCTCGGTGACCGGCCCGCTCCCCCGCCGCAGCGACGTACGCGAACTGATCGGCGATGACTCGATCATGCGCGACTTCATCGAACGCCCGCTCGGCGACGTCATCGAGGCCTCAATCGCTGACGACCTGGTGCGTGGGGTCGTGCTGACCGACGGGTTGATCTCGACGTACGCCGCCGCTCACGACGCCGACCTGCAGCAGAACATCTGCTTCCTCTATCACGTAATAGGTGGGGGAACCGGTGATTGGGACGTGCCGGTGGGCGGGATGGGCGCCGTCAGTGGCGAGTTGGAGCGCGCCGCCCGCGATGGTGGCGCAGACCTGCGGACCGAAACGACCGTGACGTCCGTGGACAACAGCTCAGTGCAGTGGCGCGACTGCTCGGGCGCGAAGTCACGAGCGAATGCCGGTCACGTGCTGTGGGCGGCGGCCCCGGGGGCGCTGGACGACCTGATGGGAACCCACCGCAGCCCGTCGGAGGGTGCGCAGGTGAAGGTCAATCTGCTGCTGTCGCGACTGCCGAAGCTACGGGATTCCTCGGTCAGCCCCGAGGCCGCCTTCGGCGGCACCTTCCACATCAACGAGACGTACACCCAGCTCGAAATTGCATACCAGGCAGCGCTGTCCGGCGACCTCCCCACTCCCATACCCGCCGAAATCTACTGCCACTCGATCACCGACCCGAGCATCCTGTCACCAGAATTGCAGGACTCCGGGGCACACACGCTGACGGTGTTCGCACTGCACGCACCCGACCGGCTGCTGGAGGGCGCCGACAACGACGCCGAGCGCGACCGCTTCGAACGGGCGGTGCTCGACTCACTTTCAAGTGTGTTGTCCGAGCCCATCGAGGACGCCGTGATGCGGACGCTGGATGGCGAGCTGTGCATCGAGACCAAAACCACCCGCGATCTGCAGGAAGCCCTGAACATGCCCGGCGGGAATATCTTCCACGGGCCACTGTCCTGGCCGTTCGCCGAGGACGACGAGAACCTGCCTGACGCTGCCGCCCGCTGGGGTGTGCGGTCGGCCTACGAAGGCGTGCTACTCGCGGGCGCCGGATCTCGTCGCGGCGGGGGCGTCAGCGGCCTGGGTGGCTACCACGCGGCTCGCGCCGTGTTGGAGTCGCTCGGCGAGTAGCCCGGCCTTCGCACTACGGTCGAACATACGTCTAGTCTTGGTTCATGACGTTCGAGCTGCAGGGTTCGCTTCTCGATCAGGTGCAGGACGTCGGTCTGCGCTCGCTGCCGGCCGGTATGCGGCGTATCGAACTCTCCCGTGGTGCCTGGATCGACGTCCGACCCGGGTGGCTCACCGGTGCCGACGAACTGTTCACGCGCTTGTCGCCCGACGGTTCATCCGGCGTGGACTGGCGCAGCGAGCGGCGCGTCATGTGGGAGCGCGACATAGCGACGCCACGTCTGCTGCGGTTCTACGACGAGGTCGAGCCCTGGCCGGACCCGATACTGCTGCAGGCACGGGATGCCTTGTCGAGCCACTACCGCGACGAGCTCGGCGAACCATTCACGACGGCTGGCATGTGCCTGTATCGCGATGAGCGAGACTCGGTCGCCTGGCACGGGGACCGGGTGGGTCGCGCTTCCTATCAGGACACGATGGTCGCGATCGTGTCGATCGGCGCCCCTCGAGCCCTGCTGCTGCGCCCTGTCGGTGGCGGCGCCGGGCACACCATTCGGCACGTGCTCGGTCACGGCGACCTGCTCGTGATGGGCGGATCGTGCCAGCGCACCTGGGAACACGCCATCCCCAAGACTGCGGCACCCGTCGGGCCGCGGATCAGCATCCAGTTCCGCCCGCGCGGCATTCGCTGATAACGCAACGGCCTTGCCAGTGGTCACATCTTTTGATGAGGGTCGTGCAATTGCACGACCCTCATCAAAAGATGTGACCGATGCGGCCTGTCAGCGGGTACGCAGGGGCACGGCGGACGGGCGTGGATGACCAGGGAACGGCGGTACTTCACCCGACCCTTCGCCTGTCGCAGCTGGGGCAACCGGCGGGCCAGCGACGCGAAGGCAATCTCCAGTTCCAGGCGAGCGAGCGGCGCACCCAGGCAGTAGTGGATGCCACCGGAGAAGGCGAGATGCTCCGAGGCGTTGGCGCGAAGGATGTCGAACCGGTCGGGGTTCTCGAAAACGGCGGGGTCGCGGTTTGCGCCTCCGAGTCGCAGCTGCACGAATTCGTCCTCGGCGATCGCCTGGCCGCCAACTGTCGTGTCGTCAAAAGAGGTACGCGAGGTCCCCTGCACCGGCGCGTCGTATCGCAGGACCTCCTCGACCGCGCGCTGTGCCAGCGAGGGATCAGCGACCAGATGCTGCCACTGCTCCCGGTGCGCCATGAATGCCATCACCCCGTTGCCGATCGCGTTGACGGTCGTCTCGAACCCCGCCACGAGAAGGAGGGTACATAAGGGCACCATCTCAGCTGGTGTGATCGAATCTCCCTCTGCCGCAACGATGTAGGACACCACGTCGTCTTTCGGTTCGCGGCGCCGGAGTTCGAAGAGGCGGGCGAAGATACCCTCCAGCGCTTGGTCAGCCTCCATCAGCCGCGCTGCGTGCCGCAGCGACGTAACCCCCGACAACGCAGTCCCGATAGCTGCGCCATATCTCGCGAACTCGTCCGTCTCGTTCGCCGTAATACCCATCAGCCGGGTGATGACAGCGATCGGCAACGGAGCGGCAAACGAGGACACCAGCTCAAAACTGCCCGCCCGCTCTGCGATGTCCAGCAGGTCATCGACACACGATTGGATCAGCGGTTGGTAGCCCTCCATCTGGCGTGGGCTGAATGCAGGCGCGGCCAGCCTGCGCAGCCGGGAATGATCAGGCGGGTTATAGCCGAGGAACGAGAGATCCCCGCCCTCCTCCCCGGGCCGGTTGGCCTGCCACTCCGGGCGCGGGCCGAACCTACGGCTACGCAGAATCTCCTTGCAGATCGCATGATCAACCGTTGTCTGGTGGCCGAAACGGTTGCGGACGAACGGTCCTCGCGAGCGCACCATCTCGTAGCTCGGGTACGGGTTGCGCCGCCACGGGCCGTACGCCATCCGCGACAACGGATCGCGCCGACCGAACGCGTGGTATGCCCGCAAAGCCTTGTCGGCGTACAGCGCCTTCGCGAACGACGCAGCCTGCCGCAAATCCCGCATCGATGCCATCGGTCTCCTTGTCGTGGACAGTTGCTGGATACTTGCCCATTGCTATCACCGTGCAACATCAAGACTCTGAACCCGCGGAATGTCCCAGACGAAGTCGTTCGACATATCCGACGTGCGGATTCCGGCCGGTGGCCTGGTGATCGACCTGCAGGTGGGATGTGCACGTCTTGTCAAGCGGCTGCCGGCTCGCGTTCGGCACGGTTGATGGCGGAAAGGACTGCGGTCATCGAGGCGAACACGATCGAACTGTCGATGCCGACACCCCAGATCACCCGCTCACCGATCGCGCACTCCAGGTAGGCGGCCGCGCTGGCGTCGCCACCGGCGGTCATCGCGTGCTCGGCATAGTCGAGCACCCGTACATCGGAACCGATCCGTGACAGCGCGTCGACGAAGGCTGCGATCGGTCCATTACCCCACCCTTCGACGGTGGTGGGCTCGCCACGATCGGTCAGCTGAACGACGACATGGTCCTGCCCTTCGGCGCCGTCGACCTGGTAACTGACTGGAGCGAATCGGCCCCAGGCCGTCTCGCCCTGACCGGTGCCAGGCAGGTACTCGTCGCTGAACATCGTCCACAGCTGGGCGGGGCTGACCTCGCCGCCATGCGTGTCGGTACGGCGCTGCACCACTGAACTGAACTCGATCTGCAGCCGTTTGGGCAGGTCCAGACCGTGCTCGGCTTTCAGGATGTAGGCCGAACCGCCCTTGCCCGATTGGGAGTTCACCCGGACGACAGCCTCGTAGGTGCGACCGATGTCGTGCGGGTCGATTGGCAGGTACGGCACTCCCCAGACGAGGTCGTCGACCGTCTTGCCAGCAGCCGCCGCGTCCTTGCCCATCGACTCGAAACCCTTCTTTATCGCATCCTGGTGCGATCCGGAGAAGGCCGTATAGACCAGGTCGCCACCCCACGGGTGTCGCTCATCGACCTGCAGTTGGTTGCAGTGCTCGACGGTGCGGCGAATGTGGTCCATGTCGGAGAAGTCGATCTGCGGGTCGACTCCCTGACTGAAGAGGTTCATGCCGAGTGTCACCAGGCACACGTTGCCGGTGCGCTCGCCGTTGCCGAAGAGGCACCCTTCGATGCGATCAGCGCCTGCCAGGTAACCCAGCTCGGCGGCGGCCACGCCCTCACCGCGGTCGTTGTGCGGGTGCAGCGAGACCATCACGCTGTCGCGGCGCTCGATGTGCCGGCTCATCCACTCGATCGAGTCCGCGTACACGTTCGGTGTCGCCATCTCGACGGTGGCGGGCAGGTTGATGATCATCTTGTGGTCCGGCGTCGGGTCGATGACGTCGATGACCTCGTTACAGATGCGCGCCGCGAACTCCAGCTCGGTTCCGGTGTATGACTCCGGGGAGTACTCGTAGTAGACATCAGTGTCCGCGACGGTCTCCTCCAACTTGCGGCACAGCCGCGCGCCCTGCAGCGCGATGTCGACGACGCCGTCCTGGTCCAGTCCGAATACGACCCTGCGCTGCAGCACGGACGTGGAGTTGTAGAAGTGCACGATTGCCGTCTTTGAACCGCGAATAGCATCGAAGGTCCGCTCGATCAGCGCATCGCGGCACTGAGTCAGCACCTGGATCGTCACGTCGTCAGGAATGTGGCCGCCGTCGATGAGTTCACGAACGAAGTCGAAATCGGTCTGGCTGGCACTGGGAAAGCCCACTTCGATCTCCTTGTAGCCCATTCGGACCAGGAGCTTGAACATCCGCATCTTGCGCTCGGCATTCATCGGGTCGATAAGCGCTTGGTTGCCGTCCCGCAGGTCGACCGCGCACCAGCGCGGTGCCTGGGTGATCGTCTTGTCCGGCCAGGTGCGGTCAGGCAGGTCGACCGCGATCTGCTCTTCGAAGGGCGCGTACTTGCCGATCGGCATGCCGGAGGGCTGTTGGGAATGAATCACGGAACTCGCCTTTGCTTGCGGTGGGCTCGACCAGGCAGCACGACCTCCGCGACGAGGAGGGCCGAAAGTCAGGCCTCGTCGCGGCAGCGAAGAAGGAGTCCGTATGCCGCATGCACGCCTTTCACTCTAGGCCCCCGCCGCTCGCGGAGTCCACAGCGACACTGCTGCTACCGGCCGGACATCAAACCTGTGGCCAACGGTTTGGGCAGTCCCAGATGCGCAAAGCTGGCGGGTATGCCGACCGGAGGGCACCATGGAGAGCGTGAGCACCTTGCCTCGCAGCGCACCGCTGACCGCTGCCGACCTCGAGACGATGCCCGATGACGGGCACCGCTACGAACTGCTCGACGGGTCACTCATCGTGACACCGGCGCCGCGCTTCGTGCACCAGGAACTATCCGGGGGCCTTTTCGCGCTCTTGCGGAGCAAGACACCCACCGACCTCATCGTGCTGTGTGCTCCGTTCGACGTCATGCTCGATGACCTGACCGTGCTGCAGCCGGACATCCTGGTCGCACCGCGAACTGCCTTCACCACACGCAATCTGCCCGTCGCCCCGCTGCTTGCCATCGAAATCCTGTCGCCCAGCACCCGCGCCATCGACCTCGGCGCCAAGAAACTGCGCTACGAGAGCGCTGGCTCCCCCAACTACTGGGTGATCGACCCGGACGAACCCTCAATCACCGCCTGGCAACTGAACGACAGTGCGTATGGGGAACCGGTGCGTCGAATCGAAAACGAGCTGTTCGAGACGAGTTCACCGTTCCATGTGAGCTTTACTCCTGAATCACTGCGCGGGTAGGAGCGAGCTCTGTTCGCCGCTCCATGAGACGACTAACCGGTCGCGCGCACGGGTAGCGGCGACGTAGACCAACGATCGTTCGCGAAGCAGTGCGTCATTCTTTGCCTCGGGCGAATAGTCGAAGTCGTGCAGTCCTGCCGGAATCGAACCCGCGTGCAGGCCAGCCAGCACGACACAGGCGAACTCCATGCCTTTCGCTCCCTGCATCGTCATCACCACGGGCGAGCCTGCTGGAATACCACCGCGGTCGACCGCACGCACGGTGAGTCCCCGCTCGGCCATCCAGTTTGCGACGCTTCACGCTGGAACCGGTCTCGCGACGCAGCATCGCCCAGCGCGGCGTGCGCGCTCTCTTCGCGCTCCAGCAGCTTGGACAACACCTTCACGTCGCCCGAGAACCGCTCGTGCCCCGGATCAAGCAGCAACGTGGTGATCTGCGGGCGGTGCCGTTGGCCGTACCGGTCGATGCGCCCGTTGCGCTGCTCGATGCGGATCAGCGACCACGGAATGTCGAAGTGGATCAGCTCGTGACACTGCAGGTGCAGGTTCACGCCCTCGGACGCGACGTCGCCGGTGACCAGCACCCGAATCTTGGACTGCTCCTGCTTGAAGCTCTCGACGACGTTCTGCTGGTCTTCGTCACTGAGCCCACCGTGCAAGATCACGACTGCTTCATGTGGCAGCTTCGACTGCGCGCAGAGATGTTCGCGCAGCCACCCGAGGGTCGCCACCCGCTCGGCGAAGACCACTGCCCGAGTGGGCGATCCGCGACCAACGCCGATCTCGCGCAATCTGGCCACGAGGGCATCCTTCTTCGCGCTCTCGTCACCGACGGCCAGCTCGCCCAATCGGGTCAGGGCCTCGTGTTCGGAATCCTCGCTGTGGCTCGCGCCTTTGGCGTCCAGCTTGCAATCGTTGGTCGATCGTCTCGCGCAGCGCCGCAGGGGAGGACAGGAAGGCCTTGGCCAGCGTCCACCCGAACAGCCGGTGGGCGCCGGTCGGCAAGGCGTCGGCGTACAGCCAGGTCTGCCCCAACTCGGCGGCAATCGCGTTCTCGGACGAATCGGCGGGCACCAACGTGTTGATCGGCGGTAGCCGCTGCGCCCACTCGGTGCCGACGACTGCGGCAACCTGCGGGCTGCCCCGGTGTCGCCGAACCACCAACCGCGCCACCTCTGACTCGATCACCTCGCCGGCCGGCGATACGGCTGTGGGTTCCAGCAACCGGATCAGCTCGGCGAACGACTCCGAGCGCCCGTTGTGCGGGGTCGCCGAGGCCAGGATCAACGTGTCGGTATTCGGGGCGAGCGCCCTGGCCAACCGGTTGTTCTGGGTAGCCGAATTGGTGATGTTGTGCGACTCGTCGATCACTACCGCATCCCACTGCTGCTTGCGCAGATGAGCCAGGTACCGGTCGCTCTTCAACGTGTCGATCGAGATGATCGCCCGTTTGTAGTAGGTGAACGGATTCTGGGTGGCGGGCAGGGTCTGACGCACCCGGGCGATGCCAACCGAGTCCAGCCGCATGAACGCCAACGCGAAACGGCTCCACAACTCCTGCTGCATCTGCTCCAACACGTGGCGCGGGCAGACGACCAGGATGCGCTCGCCGCGACCACGACGAGCCAGCTCGGACAGGATCATGCCGATCTCGAGCGTCTTGCCGAGACCCACTGCATCGGCCAGCAGAATGCGCGGTCGCAGATTGACCGGGTCGAGCGCGCGCCGGACGGCGTCCTACTGGTAGTCGAGCGGGTCGGCGAGCACGTGGGGCGAGACAGCCAGCCCGGGGTCGTCGACCGGCAGCGGCGACTTCCGCGCCATCGACTCCAACCAGAGGCGGGCCCGCCGGTACCCGGCCGAGTCGTCGGCAACGACCCGTGCCTTCGCCGGGTCGACGACCTCGATGGTGTCGAGCCCGGTGTAGAAGGTCGCCTCGGTGTCCTTCACGAGCTCCGACACGCCGCGCACGGTCAGCAGCAACCCGTCTCGAGTTGTCTCCACCGACGAGACGGACCACTCCTCGTCGCGCACCGTGACCAACGAACCGGGGGCCACTTCGAGATCTGTCGGGGCCGTGCCCCCGTAAATCACCTGCACGCCAGCCGTTTCCGATCATTGGTGGTCGATCACTGTGTGCCGCGACTTTACCTTCGGATGGCCGCAGAGGGGCTGTCGGTGGTCGGTGGTTGTATGAAGACATGAGTTCGACACAGGTCTCCGAGGTCGCCGCAGGCGACACGGATTCTGTTGTGTCTGCGCAGGTTTCGAGGATCGAACCGTTGATGGAGGTTGGGTTCATCTGCGGGCGGTTGAACGCGGCGCACGCCGACCTGATCGCGCTGGTCGGCCGGTTGGAGGCCGACCATTCGTGGGAGATCTCCGGCATCCGGTCCCTGGAGCACTGGTTGACCTGCTTCGCGGGGGTGTCCCCCGCAATGGCGCGGGACCTGACCCGGATCGCGACCCGCTCCGCAGAGTTGCCTGCCTTGGGCCGCGAAGTCGCCACCGGCCGGCTGTCACTGGGGCAGGCCGCGGTCGTGGCCGCGCACACCCCTGTCGGGTACGACGAAGACGTCGTCGGTCTCGCGATCCACGCAACTGTCCCGCAACTACGCCGGACGATCATCAAATACGACTTCACCGAAACAGCCCCCGACCCTGGTGAGTCCACCGACGAGGTGGTCGCGCCTGAGGTGCCCGACCTGCTGTCCATGGCCGCACAACCCGCCGAACTGTCGACGCGGTACGAACGCGACCGGTTCTTCCTGGAATACTCCGCCCCGGCCGACATCGGGGCGTTGGTCGAACAAGCGCTGATCGAAGCCAAAGACGCATTGTTCCTGGCCCACCAGGGCGGGCTGGGCACCACAGAGCAACCCGGACAGCACGAAGGCCCCGACCTGCCCGCGCCGAGGCGGGTGCGGCTCGCTGCCGCCGTCGAGCAGCTCGCGATCCGCTCCCTGCAGGTCGGCGCCGAGACCACTGCCGGGCGGGCCGGCAAGTTCCGGATCTACCTGCACCTGGACACCACCGGTCAAGGCTGGGTCGAAAAACGCGGTGCCCTACCCCAACACCTGCTACGCAAATGGACCTGCGACGGCATCGTGCAACCCGTCTGGGAAACCGGTGGATCACCAGTGAACGTCGGACGCGCGCAACGCATCGTCCCGCGCCGCACGCGGCGCCTGGTCGAAGACCGCGACCGCGGTTGCGCGTTCCCCGGCTGCCTGGCCCTTCATCACCTGGAATGCCACCACGTCGTGCACTGGGCCGACGGCGGGCGCACCGACATGGACGGGTTGATCAGCCTGTGCCCCCACCACCACGACCGGCACCACACCGGCGACTTTGCCATCACCGCGACCCCTGACCAACCGGGCAAGTTCACCTTCGAGACCAGGGGCGGTCACCCCATCGGACCAGTCCCTCCCATCGTGCCCGAACCACCGCAGACATCCCCGTCACCAGACGCACCACCGCCACCTCGCTACGCCGGACCGACCAACGAAGTACTGCACATGGACTGGGTTCGGTTCTACCGACGGCAGATTCCGCCCGTCGGGGAATCCAGCGATGCCGACCCACCCGACTGAGCTATCTCGATAGGGCGCTGGCTTGTGGACAATGATTTGGATAGTCCGAAATGCGCAAGGCTGGCGAGTATGTCGACCGGAGGGCACCATGGAGAACGTGAGCACCTTGCCTCGCAGCGCACCACTGACCGCTGCCGACCTCGAGACGATGCCCGATGACGGGCACCGTTACGAGCTACTCGACGGGTCACTCATCGTGACTCCCGCACCATGGATGATCCATCAACTGTTGTCGGGGAACCTCTTCATCCTGCTCCGGCAGGCTGCAGCTAGCGAGCTTGTCGTTCTTACCGCGCCGCTCGACGTCGCCCTGAACGACCTGACCGTTCTGCAACCAGATGTCTTGGTCGCTCTCAAGACATCGTTCACCGAGTGCAACCTGCCAGTGGCACCGCTTTTGGCGGTCGAGATCCTCTCGCCCAGCACCCGCGCTATCGACCTCGGCGCGAAGAAACTGCGCTACGAAAGTGCTGGTTGCCCGAACTACTGGGTCATCGACCCCGACGAACCCTCGATCACCGCCTGGCAACTGGTCGACGGTAGTTACGGCGAACCAACTCGTCGCACCGGCGGCGAATCCTTCAAGTCGGACTCACCGTTCCCGGTGAGCTTCACGCCCGCTTCGCTGCTGGGCTGAGGTAACGGAAACCAGCCCGAGACCGACTCACTCGAACGCGGACACTCCCTGCGTGGTCGGGACCAACATGATCCCGGCGGATGCACCGACCGCAGCGTAGATGCTCGGGGAGTTGAAGACCGGCACCTGAGAACCCACCGGGACACTGCCAACCTTCCGCAAGGTCGCGGTATCCCACCCGGTAATGACGTTGCTGCGCGAATCGAGCGCCCAGACACCATGTCCCAGCACCACCGGTGAACTGTCGGCCCCGGTCAGCCGTTGGCCCAACCCCCGGTGTCTGACGTCGATGACTTGGATCCCACCACCCCGGCAGGCAACGAAAAGCCGTTGCGTCCCAGCGTCGTACGCCGGTCCTCCGTCCGGATCACTACCGCACACTTTCGGCACCATCGCCACGGGGTGGAGGTTACCGGCACGGAGCAGGAAACCGATGTCGGTCTTCCCGACGGAAAACACCAGACCGCCCGGAAGCAGCACGGGGTTAGCGGTGGAGAGGTCCTCGTCGCCTCCCGCAACACGATCCTTGAAAGACGCCACCGGCTTCAGCTCCGGCGTCAACTCGACGACGCTCTCGGTGTACGCCTTCGGGTCCGGACCACCCTGCAGCGGACCGGGGTTGGCATTCCCTGTGGACACGTAGATGTTTCCGGACACGCCGACCGCTGGAGCGCCGCCGGACTGCCAGACCGCACCGCCTTCGCCATCCGAGGCGACCTCGAACGAACGCCGGTCAGCGGGATGTGACGGATCAATCGACACCACCCACCCGTGATACGAGCCGCAGTCACCCGAGTTCCCGCCGTACGACACGATCACCCGACCTGCGCTGAGCGCCAGCGACGCGCGCTGAAGCAAAGCGACCGGCTGCTCGCCCTTCGGCAGCGGCGGGTCGGCCGGCACCCTCACCCGCACCGCGCCGCTCGCAGCGTCGAGACCGACGAGTTGATGCTGCACGACACCACCGGCGCTGGTGATCTCGGCGACAACGTAGATCGTGTCGGTCACCGGGTCGAGCACGGGTGTGCTGGTGATTCCCAACGGGTCGATGTTGCCGCACCCCACAGCCGTCGCGACGTGCGTGAGCGGCCGTCCCACTGAAGTGGACCAGAAGAGGGCACCGTCGGACGGGCGCAGAGCCACCACCCGGTTCTGCTCGGTCGCCGCCAGGATCCGACCGTCGGCAATGAGCACCTGACCTCGGACAGCGCC
>JAABUM010005698.1_pt1 | contig 12842 bp, 12 predicted proteins | sample 5559161 | NCBI WGS metagenome assembly JAABUM01 (sample SAMN10711868, study PRJNA513369) | rock metagenome | isolation source: Antarctica rocks | place: Antarctica: Victoria Land, Siegfried Peak nord | reverse complement strand
ACAGCCAAGCGGAGGCGATGGGCATGCAGCACTTGCGCGCCCGCACCAACGCCGGCTTCGCTCTCAAGGTCGCGGCCTCCGTGCTGGCCTTGACCTGCGCTAACATTAACTAGCAATTACGGTATAGTATCTTCAATACTCTATGTTCGCGCCTGGCGCCCGGCGCCCCTCCCACGACCACTTCGTAGCGGAGGATAATCATGTGCATCGCCTTGCCGCGCGCCTCGTACCCGTCCTAGCCCTGACGCTGTGTTGCGCCGCGCCGGGCGCCCTCGCCCCGCCGGTAGATACCCGCGCCCACGTCCACACCACGACCTTCGCAACCTGCCCGTCCCTGGGCGGGGGCGCGTCGCCGCCGGCGCGCATCCTCGCCCCCGCCGCCGGCGCGATCGTTTCCACGACGGCGCCGCTGGCCGTGGCCCCGCCCGCCGAGGCGCTGCACGATGTACAGGTCTGCGCCAGCTTTCGCTATCGGGATGTGTACGGCGTTTGGATCGCGCGCACCATGCCCATCGCTACGTTGACGGGGGACGCGTGGGCGTCGTCGTGGGACGTGTCCACGCTGTCGAGCCAGCGGGGCATCACGCTCTCGTTCATCGCCAACGCGCCCGGCGTCCAGACCCTTGTCGGCACGGTGAGCGGCATCGTCGTCGACCATGCCCCGCCCGCGAGCGCGGCGGCGGCGCTCAGCCCCTATCAATACCTCGCGCCGGGGGGCGACCTATACGTGTCGCCCGGCGCCTCGGTCTCACTCACGGCGGCCGACCCGTCCCTCGACGACGGCAGCGCGGGCACGGGGGCGACCGTGCGCTACACCCTCGACGGCGCTCCCCCGCTGATGTACACAGCGCCGCTGGCGCTCGACACGGCCGGCGCCGGCATGCACACGATCGCATATAGGGGGACGGATGGCGCCGGCAACGTGGAGGCCCCGCGCGCCCTCACACTCACGCTCGACACGGCGCCGCCCACTGTGACGCCGCTGATCACGGGCGCGTTCGGACCCGGCGGCGCGGCCAACGCGCCGGTCACGATCACTCTCGCGGCCACGGACACCGTCAGCGGCGTGGACAACATCTCGTATGGACTATCGCCTTTATTGGACCACACCTACGCGATGGGCCAGCAGATCGTCGTATCGACGACGACCGTGCTCTACTACGCCGCGACCGATCGCGTCGGCAACGCCTCATATGGGACACTACCCATCACCATCAACGCACCCATGCCGACCGCAACCCCGCCCACGCCAGCAGAGGTACTGTCCACCTCGACGCCGTCCGACGCGCCAGGGGGAACCGGCGCCACGACGCCGACGCCGACGCCGACGGCCGTCATCGGTAGCTCACGCACGCCGACCATGACCCACACGCCGGCGGAAACGCATACCACCACACCGACGCGCACAGCGACGGAAACGCATACCACCACACCGACGCACACAGCGACGGAAACGCATACTACCACACCGACGCACACAGCGACCGCTGTCTCTAGTCCGACCGACACCCGCGTCCCGACCGATACGCATACCGCCACGCCGGCGCACACGCCTACGGAGACCTATACGGCCACGCCGACGCATACCCCGACCGATACGCATACCGCCACGCCAGCGCATACTCCGACGGAGACCCGTACCCCCATGGAAACCTATACGCCCACTCCTACTCACCCAGCTACGCCGACCCGCGCCCCGGACCCCACCCACACGCCCACTCCGACGCATACACCTTCGGCCGGGGCTCACGCCGCGCCGCGAGCCCCGGCCGCGACCCACACCCTATCCCCGACGCATACACCAAAGACGCTCCCGCGCGCGACCAGGACGCCGCGGCCGGCTCCGTCCTGGCCCGCCATCGACGGGCCACCGATGCTGAAGCGCCAGCCGCCGTCGAGCATGGCAGAGTTGCCGCCACCCCTCGGGACGGTCCACATGCACGTCTTTCCGGCGCCCACCCCGCGTAGCCCCGCGACAGGGCGTTGCCCGAAGGGGAGCCTTTGCGCGCACAAAAAGCCGCCGTCACGGGACCTTGCTCACGCGCGCCTGCCGCCGAAGCGCCACGAAGCGCGCCGGGTCGCGCAACACAAAATGAGCAACGCAACGCGAAGCAGCCCCTTGTCTTCGCGCGCTGAAGGCCACAGGCCGCTCCCCGGCGTGAACGGGCGCGGACGCGGGCCGCTACTCGTCGCCGAAGACGGTGCGCAGCAGGCGCGCGGCCTCGACATCGCGGTCCCAGTGGGTGAGGCCGTTGCGGTAGCGCAGCACGTAGTACCCGCAGCGCTCGTTGGGACACAGCGAGAGCAGTGTGAGCCCCACGTCGGATGCCCCGGCTGTCGTCCCGGCGTCCCGCCCCTCGTGCCGTCCGCGCAACTCTTCGCCCCATGTCCCTTGGCGCGACATGGACGGCTCGCGCTCGCCACGGTGGAACCGCAGGCTCCACTGCTCTAGATCGTCGTCGCAATAAGGGCACTCGTGGAAATCCTGCACCGTTCCCCCCTTTTCTCTCTATCTCCGTGTCTCCGTGGCGCGAACCGTTCCCCCCGGGTCAGCCCCCGCGCAACGCGGTAACGCCGACCGACCCCGGCCCGAGATGGACGCCGACGACGGGGCCGAGCGGCAAGGCGGGGACATCTTTGCCGCCGTGGAGCGGACGGATTAGCGCGGCGAGTTCGGCGGCGACCTCGGGGGCCGCGCTGTGCATGATGTAGACGTCGTCGAACGGCGTCCAGCCCTTGGCGATGTTCGCCATCTCCTGCAGGGCCTTACCCCGGGTGCGCACGCGCTGCAGCGGCGTGACCTGTCCGTCGCGCAGCGAGATGATCGGCTTGATGTTGAGCATCGTGCCCACCAACGAGCTCGCGCGGCCGATGCGCCCGCCGCGTTGCAGGTACGTCAGGGTATCGGTCATCAGCAGCAGTTCCAGGCGCGGTATCAGGGCGCGCACGGCCTCCGCGATCTCCGCCGCCGTCTTGCCGTCCCGCGCCAGGCGCGCGGCCCGGATGACCAGCATGCCCATGGCCATGGAAACGGCATGCGAGTCGATCAGCGTGACGCGCGCCTCGGGCATGTTCCGCGCGGCCAGCGCGGCGCTGTTGTAGGTGCCACTGAGGGTGTCGGCGAGCAAGATGGCGACGATCTCGTGGCCCTCGGAGGCCAGCCGCCGGTAGGCCTCCTCGAAGAGGCCGGCCGGGGGCGCAGCCGTGCGCGGGTGCGCCTGCTCGCTCTGCAGCATGCGGTAGAACGTCGCCGTGTCGATGTCCCGACCGTCCACATAGCTCTTGTCGCCGAAATTGATCGAGAGCGGGACCACGGTCACGTCGAGATCGCGCGCCAGAGCCTCGGGCAAGTCGACGGAGCTATCGGTGACTATTTTGACCATCTATCCTCATTCCATCGACATGATGTAGGGATAGTGCGGCTGGCCGCCGCTCACCACCTCCACCTCGAGCGCGTCGTAGCGCCCGTTGGCCGCCCTGGCCAGCGACCGCGCCCCCGCCTCCGCCACGTCCGCGCCATAGTAGATCGTCAGGACCTCGGCGTCGGCCGCGCCCATCTGCCCTATCAGGTCGAGCGCGACCCCGTCGCACTCGGGGCCGACGACCGCGGCCACGTCGTCCAGCAGGCCGAGCGCCTCGCCCGCGCGCACGGAGAGGCCGTCGAGGCGCGCGTTGCGCACCGCGACCGTCACCTCTCCGGTCCGCACCGTGGTCATGGCCTCGGTCATCGCCGCCACGTTCGCCGCGAGATCGGCGTCGTGCAGGTAGGCCACAAGCGCGGCCATGCCCTGCGGGACGGTGCGCGCCGGGACGATTTCGACGCGCTTGCGCGCCAGACCGCGCGCCTGCTCGGCGGCGAGCAGGACGTTGCCGTTGTTGGGTAGGAGCACCACGTCCTCCTGCGGCAGCGCGTCCATCGCCGCGAGCAACTCCTGGATGCTCGGATTCATGGTCTGGCCGCCCCGCACCACCGCGTCAGCCCCCAGCGAGCGGAACACCTCGGCCAGCCCCTCGCCCGGCGCCACCGCGACGATGCCCACGCGTCCCGTCGCGCGCAGCGTCGCGAGCGCGGCCGGGACGGGCGCGCCGGACACGTGGCTCCCATCCCCGGCGCCCTGTCCCTCGGAGCCGGCCGCGGCGACGAACGCGTCATGCTGGGCTTGCATGTTGTCGATCTTTATCTTGTGCAACTGGCCGAGCGGAGCGACGTAGGAGAGGACGCGGCCAGGGTCCTCGGTGTGCACGTGGACGCGGATAAGTTCCTCCTCGCCAACGACGAGGGTGGACGTACCGAGGCTGTTGATGCGCTCGCGGATCGTCGGGAGGTCGAGGCCGAACCCGGCGATGACGAACTCGGTGCAGTAGCCGTAGTCGTCGCCGTGCTCGACCTGCGCCAGGTGCAGCGGCGTATCGCCGGCGCCGGCCACGGCGGCGCTCTCGACGCGCGCCGGCTGGCCGTGCAGGTAGCGCGCGAAGCCCTCCAGGATCAGCATGTAGCCCTGCGCGCCGGCGTCGACCACGCCGGCTTGCTGGAGCAGCGGCATCTGCGCGGTCGTGCGCGCCACGGCCGCGCGCGCTTCCCTCAGGGTCGCGTCGAGCACCATCAGAGGGTTATCCTCGCGCGCGGCCGTCTCCGTCGCGACGCGCGCCGCCGCCGCGGACACCGTCAGGATCGTGCCCTCGACCGGCTTCATCACGGCGCGGCCGGCCGTCTCCGCGGCCGCGGTCAGCGCGCGGGCCAGGGTCGCCGCATCCAGCGCCGTCTCATCCTGGAGAGCGCGGGCGAAGCCGCGCAGCAGCTGCGAGAGGATGACACCCGAGTTGCCGCGCGCCCCCATCAGGGCCCCGTAGGCCGCGCGCTCGGCCACTTTGCCGACCGCGGCGACGCCCCCCGCATCGCGCGCCTCGCGTAAGGCCGCGTTGAGCGTCATGCTCATATTCGTGCCCGTGTCGCCATCGGGGACGGGGAAGACGTTGAGCGCGTCGACAGCAGCCCGGTGACCCTCCAACCACGTCGCGGACGCCTCCAGCGCCGCCAGCAAACGACGGCCGTCGCAGCCGGGCGCGGTCATCGACCACCTCGAGTAGGGTATAGCGCGGCGCGCAGCCCCTCGGCGGGGCGGCGCAGGCCATCGTCGCCAACTCTAACGGCCATCCTCATCCTCTTCACCAGCCTGACTAGTCGTCGTCGGGCGTCGGTCGTCGGGCGTCGGTCGTCGGGCGAGCCGTCTGACCACTACGTCGTAATGCGCAGCCCTTGCACGTTGACGTTGACGCGCACCGGCACGTCGCCGAGGGTGCGGCGGGCCGCGGCGCCGACGCCGTTGATGATGTTGTGCGCCACCTCGGAGATACGCGTTCCGTACTCGACGACGACGTAGACGTCGATACCGACCATCTTGTCGTCCATCGTCACGACGATGCCGCGCTCGTACTGGCCCTCGTCGAGCACTTCGGCGCGCCCGCCCCTGATGCGCTTGCCGGCGATCCCGACCACGCCGTAGCACTCCAGGATCGCCGCACCGACGACGGCGACGATGGCGGCCGGCGCCACCCTGATGTGGCCGGCCGGCCTGCCGAGCTCGAGACTATTATCGCTCATGACCATCCATATATAGACGCACGGCCTATCTGTGCAATATGCGTACCGGCGATATGTCGCAACAGGGCGTATTATACACCTCGCGCGCGTGTCGCGTTTGGACCCCTATGAGCTGACGAATAGAGTGCGGCCAGCCCTGCTGGCCGCGGGGTAGCCCGGGGCCACCGGCGCCGGCGCGCCGCGATCGCAGGACGCCGGGGAGCCCTCGCTTCTCTACACCCGCTTCACCGGGGCCGTATGATTAATGATCCGTGACGAGCGGGGCGTACATGGCGGGAACGCGCTGGCGCAGCAACTCCTTCACGCGCACCGGCGCCGTGGGGAATTGCCCCGAGAGGGAGCGCGTGTCGAGCTCCAGCGTGGCGACGCCAGGCTCGTCGCCGGGAATCAGCGCGTCCGCGCTCCCCAATTCGGGGCCGAACACGCCACTCTCGCCCATGCCGTTCGGCGCGCCACGATTGGCGAACGCGACGACTGTGTTGTTCTCGCGCGCGCGCTGGCGCCACAGGTGGGAGTGGCGCGGGTCCGCCGCGCGCGCCCGGACATCGGCGAAGGGGACGGCCGACGCGGGCAGGCCGCGCGGGGTGGGCCCCGCGAGCGCGGCGGGCGCGCAGATGACGTCGGCCCCACCCAGGGCCAGGACGCGCGCCGGTTCGGGGAAGAGCATGTCGCGCCCGTACAGCAAACCGACCCGCGCGCCCGGCAGGTCGAAGACAGGCAGCCCCAGGTCGCCCGGCGCAGCCCACGCGCGCTCCGCTCGGTCAGGGTGCAGGGCGCGGTAACGCCCCACCACTCCATCAGCGCCGACCAGCGCCGCCGTCAGGTACAGGCGGTCGCCGTCGCGCTCGACGAGCGAGCCGGCGACGTGGGCGCGCACGTCCGCGGCCAGCGCGCGCAGCCAACGCACCGTCGGGCCGTCCATATCTTCCGCCACGGCGTCGGCCTCCGCAAAGCCCACCGGTGGACGCTGTAGGAGAGGCAACGCGGGCAAAACGAGTAGATCAGCCCCGCCCTCCGCGGCGGCCACCCAGCGACGCAATGCGTCGCGCTCCTCGGCGCCGATGATCAGCATAGACGCGCCGTGCTCATCGGGAGCGCCGGCGGCCGGCTCGCCGTCCACAATCGGGCCGTCCGCGGCGGGGTGCCGTCTTGGCGCGAGCGCCCCCGGTGTAGATAGCGCGCCCGTCTGCGCGACGGTCACGCGCAGGAGACGTCCGCTGTCGAGGCCACGCGCGCCGTAGAGGGCGTGGGACTGCAAGGGGTTCCACAGGTAGGAGTGCTGAGCCAGCGACGTGTACGCCGCGGGACGGCGATCGCCCAGCTTGTCATCGGGCAGCTTGTCGTCGGGCGCGAAGGGGCGCGCGCGCGTGCGCGCCAGGTCTACCTCGCCGTAGACGATGCCCTCGCCCGTGTCGCGCATCGCCACCACGGCGCCGTCGGGGTCGAGCACACAACTTCCACCGCTGAACTGCACGCCGCGCTCGCACCCGAAGCGGTCGGCGGCGACCAGGTACATTCCGTTCTCGTAGGCGCGCGCCATCCAGGCCGGGGCGGGGGCCTTCTCGTCGAGCCAGCAAGTCGGGAACAGGGCCACGTCGCAGCCGGCCACGCCGAGTAGGCGCGCTGGCTCCACGTAGTCGGCGTCCATGCAGATCAGCAGCCCCAGCCGCCCGTAGGGGGTGGCGACGACGGGCGGCCGGTCGACGCTCTCGGCGGCCCAGCGCGGCTCGGCGATGAAGGCGTGCGACTTGCGATAGGCGCACAGCAGCCCCCCGGGCCCGACCAGCGCGGCGGTGTTGTAGTAGAGGTCCGTGAAGGGGTCGCGCTCGGCGAGGCCCACCACGATATAGCAGCCGCGCCGCCGCGCGATCTCCGCGAACAGATCCGTGGCCGGCCCCGGGACCGTTTCGACCAGCGGCGTGATCTCGGCGCGGTCGCGCCAGCAGTAGCCGGTGACAGCCATCTCGGGCATCACGATCACCCGCGCGCCGTGGCCGGCCGCCTCCTCCGCCAGCGCAGCTAGCCGCGCCACGTTCTCCTCTTTCGCGCCCAGCCGCGGCTCGAACTGCAGCGCCGCCGCCGTGTACCGCTCGCCCATACTCCCTGTCATTCCCCTTCAATGTCCTCGCGCGCCAGCTGCCCGCTCCGCTGGAGTTTCCCTCTCTACGCCATCGTGGATCGCGGCGCTTGCTGCTCTCACCCGACCTCCTGCATGACCCTGTCCACGAACTCCCACTCGTAGCGCCGTAGCCAACGGACGACGTTGCGCAAGTATTCAATGCGGTCGAGCACGATAGGTCCGTCACTCCTACGCCCGCGGCGACCCAACCACCAGAGGACGGTGATAGCGCCGCGTAACCGCATGAGCCAGGGCAGGACCTGCGCCTCCGCCTCTGTCACTGGGAGCCAGCGGGCGTAGCCGCGGCAGAAGCGGCTGACCGCGTCCCACGGCTCCGGATCTTGCCACACGCGCATCGTCATGCGCAGCCCCATGGCGATATCCAGCGCCCGCGCGGTGGGCGCGGCGAACTCGAAGTCCAGCATGGCGCTCACCCGGCCCGCTTCGACGAGTACATTGGCTGGCGTCACGTCGTTGTGGCATAACTGCCAGGGCAAGGCTCGGTACGGGCCGTCGACGAAAGCCCGCAGCTGTCCGGACTCTTCTCGCCACCAGCCGCAAAGGTCATCAGTCCGCGGCGTGTCCGGGAGGCCGAGATCCGTCGCATTGAGCGCGAAAGGATCGAGGGACGCGGACGGGAAGCCGAACAGGGTCTGGAACAAGGGGCGACCGGGGCGGGGCATGGGCGGATACTGCTGTAGGATGGTGAGCAACTCCCCGGCAGCGTCCCCCAACAGCTCGACGTGGTCGGGATTGGCGGGGTCGAGGCGCGCGCCAGGCAGCCACGCGGTAAGGGCGGCCCATCGGTGTGGGCCACACACGAGTGATGTCCCATCACGCGCGGGGACGGGCGCTGGCACGGCGAAGGACAGCCCCGCCGCGGCGAGCCACCGCAACAGGCGATGCTCATAGTGGATCGCCGCCGCGTCTTCGTAGCTTGTGTACGTTTTCCAGACGAAGGCGCCTGCGCCGGTGCGGATACCGACGCTTTCGTTGTTGACACCTTGGTGCGGCAGGGCGACGGCCTCGATGGGTAGCGTTAGATCATAGCTGGACAGGGGCAGGACCACGGCATCAGGAGCGTGAGCGTCAGCACCCGCCTCGTCCACGGCCACACCCCCTTCTCGCGGCAACCTGCTCCTACCCTACCCGTCATAATACCGTAGAGTCGCTAGGTCGATGTCTTTGGTCAGCCCTTTAAGCCCTTGGTAGATCAACCCCGTGCCCCCCACGAGGTAGACCCGGCCCGGCTCGCAGACCGCGCGCCCCACCCGCCGCAGAAACTCCTGCAGGCCAGTGGCGGTGACGGGCTCGTACTGCGCATCTACCCTCACCGCCTCGGCGGTTGTACGTGTCGTCGTCGTCACGGCCCGGACCCTGCGGCGGCTCGGAGGTAAGCGGCTTGCTACACCTGGGACTGGAAGGGGAAGCCACGGTCTTCCAGGTCGCGGCGGATCGCCTGCTGCACCGCAGCCGCCTGGATGATGGCGGTGCGCGCGTCCTCCGCGGTCGGCTCGGGCTCGCCCATGTCCGGGTAGCGCATATCCACGCCGTAGAGGGAAAGTTCGCCCAGCGCGCCGGCCGCCTTCCGCGTGTGCCAATCCGCGGGCAGCAGCTCGACCAGATCGTTGAGATCGTGCGTCCGCTCGAAGGACACCCCTAGGTAGGCCAGCGCGCCTTTGACCACCTTCTCGGCTGCCTGCTGCGCCCAGAACGCCACTTGGTAGGGCTCGAAGCGGTCGGGCGCGTCCTGCGCGGCGCGAGCGGCCCGCATATCGCGCGACAAGTAGCGCAGCCAGGCACGCGCCCGCTGTATCCGCACCTCGCGCGTCATCCCAGGGCCTGCCGTCATACCAACGCCCCTAGCGCCGCCGCAGCCGCAGGAGGCTCCGTTGTCTCCGCCGCCTCCGCGCGCCCCTCCGCTTGGTAGAGCGTCACGCCGCGCTCCTGCGCCCAATGCAGCACGCTAGTGTAATCGCCGCGCGCTGCCGCCAGGCGCGCCGGCGTGGCCGCGAGGATATCCTTGGGTAACCCCGCGCCGGAGAGGCGGTTATAGAGATCGGCGCGGACGTGGCGCGTGTCAACGCCCTCGGGCAGGACGACGAGCAGATCGACGTCACTGGTGGGACGATGGTCGCCGTGGGCGCGCGAGCCGAACAGGATGACGGCGAGCGCGCGGAGGCGCGCCTCCCGCACGATGGTCTCGACCATGCCCCGGATAATCCCCTCGGCCGAGTCGCTAGCGAGCGGGTTCCGGGTCTGAGTTGTCGGTGTCGTCGCCATGTATCCCTCCTCTACGGACATCCTACCACGCCGCTGAGTCATCCCTCATCACCTATCGCGTCGCAGTAGAGCAACGGGCGACATCGAGCATGGCCCGCGACAGATCCACGCCGATCATGAGATGGACGCGTCGCGCCAACTTGCAGGGCAGCAGCCCCGTGCCGCCCAGCATCGACGATCGTGGCGGATTGCCGTCTTTTTCCTTCCAGTATACCCCGCCCCTACCCCCTCACACCGTCGCGGACCGCGGCGATCGTCGTCCGCGACGCAGCCGCCATGAGGCGCCAATCGGAGAGGACCGTGACGAATTGGGCTCCCTTGCCGACCATGCGCGCCGCGTAGTCGGGCGACCTGCAGTGTATGCCGGCGACGACTCCGTGGCGGCGGGCCGACGAGAGGATCGTGTCCAGCGCGGCGACCACGCGTGGCTCGGTGGGATCACTCCGCTCCGAGCCCCCCATGCTCTGGCTCAGGTCCACGGGGCCGATGTAGACCGCGTCGAGCCCCGGCACGCTCAGGATGTCGTCGATATTCTCGACCGCCTGCGCGGTCTCGATCATCGCCATGGCAATCATCTGCCGATCGGCCTCCTCGGGGTAATCGCTCCCGGCATAGATAGTGGCCCGCGTCGGGCCGAAGCTGCGATAACCGCGCGGCGGATAGCGGCAGGCGCCGACGAACGCCTCGGCCTCGGCGCGCGTGTTGATCATTGGGCAAATGATGCCGTAGCACCCGGCGTCGAGCATCTTCATGATGATCGCGGGATCGTTCCACGGAACGCGGGCGATGGGCGCGACGGAGGTGGTGGAGATGGCCTGCAACATGGTCACGGCCGCCTAATATCGACGAGGCCGTGCTGCAGATCGATGGTGAGGCTATCCCAACCCTGGTGCGCCATCACTTCGGCGGCAAACGAACTGGGCAGATGGAGCCATCCGTTGACGGCGTATCCGCCGCCCTTCCATAGGCCGAGTAACCGATTCTCACGCACGGTATCCTCCCCGGGATGTAGCCTCGGCCGCCGGTTGGCGCTCTCTTATCTCCTCCAACCAACGGTGTAGACGAGCCGTCACCGCCTCCGGTTGCTCACACGCGCTCAGGTGGCCACAATCCTCGACGATGGCGAGCCGGGCGTCTGGTATGGCGGCGGCTATTGCTTCGTGCAGCGCGGGAGGGCACATCGTGTCCTGGCGGCCGCCGAGCACGAGGGTGAGACAGGCGATGGCCGCGAGCGAGGACCAATTGTCCGGGCGCCCGATCTGCGCCCAAAGCTGATGCGCGTAGCCCGTCGGTCCAACAGTGTGAGCCATCCTGCGGATCGCGTCTGGTAAGGAGACGCCCCTGCTGCCGCTGGCCTCGAGCAGTGAGGGAATCCATCGCTCCTCGACGAGTTCCGCGAAGAGACCGCTCTGCGCCATCTGTATCTCCTCTCGCCACAGCGCGATCTGGCTGTCGTCCGGCGCGGCCGGATTGGTATCGAGGAGCGCCAGGGCAATCACCCGCCCTGGCGCCCGGCGCATGATCTCGAACGCCACGATCGCCCCCAGTGAGAGTCCGGCGAGCGAGAACCGCGGGGGCGCCGCCTCCAGCGCGCGCTCCGCCATCGCCGCGATCGAGTCGTCGCGCGTGAGATCGCCGACGAGAGGGGCGGCGATATCGGCGAGATATTGCGTCTGGTGCTCCCAGAGCCGCGCGTCGCATAGCGTGCCGGGCAGCAGGACGAGTGGGACGCGCCCCGCGCCCCTTGCCTCTGTCACTTCACCGCCCCCATCGTCAACCCTTGCACGAAGTGGTTGCGGATGAGCAGCGATAGGACGAAGACCGGGACCATAATAACCAGGCCGGTGGCCGACATCCAGTTCCACTGGATGCCGGTGGCCGATACGGTGCCCATTAGACCGACCTGTAGTGTTTCGGCGTTCTGGTGGGTCATGATGAGGGGGAACAAGAAGTCGTTCCAGGTCGTGATCAAGGCAAAAACCGAGGCGACGATGATCCCCGGCATCGCCAGTGGGAACGTGACGTGCCGGATGATGGCCATTTCAGTGCAGCCATCGATGCGCGCCGCCTCTTCCACCTCACCCGGCAGGCCGTCGACGAACCCTTTGATCATCCAGATGGCGTAGGGCACGACGGCGGACAATTCGACCACGATCAGCGCGGCCTGGGTATCGATAAGATTCAGGCTGCGGAACAGGTTGAAGTAGGGGATGGCCACGACGATGCCCGGGATAAATTGAGTCGCCAAAATCCAGACCAGGAGGCTGGTACTCCCCGGGAAGGCGTGCCGGGAGAACACGTAGGCGGCCATAACCGAGATGGGTATGGCGATGATGATGGTACCCAGCGCGACGATGACGCTGTTGAGCGCTAGCGGGCCAAAGTTGAGCGGGGGCGAGAAAATAGCGGTGAAGTTGGATAGCGTCGGGGGAAACGCGAGATCGCTGGTGAACATGTAGCGATCGGGCTTGAACGCGGTCAACGTGATCCACACGATGGGGAACAACGTGAAGAAGAGGATCAGCAGGATGCCGACGCCATGCCCGGCGCGCCCGACGACCTTCGATGTGTTTCTGCTCATGACTCACCCTGCCTTGCCTAGAGCCAGCTTAATGTAGACGAATGCGAAGATGGATAGCGCGACCACGAGAATGATGGCCAAAGCCGAGGCGTATCCCATATTGAAATCGCGGAACGCGGCCTGATAGACGTAGTACCGTGATTGCTAGTTGCCGTTCATGGGTCCGAGGTTGGACACTGCTGTTGTTCAACGACAGGAGTAGCCGACGGAGGACCCATGGACGACGCCTTGATTGTAACGATTTACGTCATGATTGA
>JAABUM010005696.1_pt1 | contig 12855 bp, 18 predicted proteins | sample 5559161 | NCBI WGS metagenome assembly JAABUM01 (sample SAMN10711868, study PRJNA513369) | rock metagenome | isolation source: Antarctica rocks | place: Antarctica: Victoria Land, Siegfried Peak nord | reverse complement strand
GCCGACCTATCCTCCGGCGCGTGGGACGAGCGGTACGGCGAACTGAGACATCAACCCGAACGGATCGGTGCCGTCCGTCTGATCATCGCGCGACCGGCAGCGCGATAGCCGAGCACTCGGGACGTCCGCAAGCCGAACGTGTTACGGCGACGATCTCGGCGTGCCGCGCGCCTGAGCTCTCGCGTGATCAGTTCTTGCAAGGGGTTCGGCTACCGGACGGTAAGCAGCTGGGTTAAGTGCTCGGGTCAGCGAGGCCGCGACCTCGATCTCGGCCTGCTGGGCGGCGATGGCTCCGGGCCAACCCGCTGGCCGTGACCGGGGTGCGAGTCTGACCGCTGCCGTGGCCGCAGCCATTGCCGACATCGGCGAGGACGGCGGCACGCCCACCCACCTTGCGCTCAACCCGACGGACGCGGCGACGGAGGTGACCCGTGAGGCAACCGATGGCCAGCCGGTCCGCCCCGACGGCATGGAGCAGTTGCAAGGGCTCCAGATCGTGAGGGTACCGGGGCTCGCTGAGCCGCTGGTCTACGACGCGACCCGCATCTACGCCGTGGTCGCCGTGACTTCCGGGTCGTGCCGTCCTCGGAGTACGCGCCCGCCTCCAAGGCCGACAAGCTTGCGCGGAAGGTCACCGGGCGGTTAGGCGTCGGCCTGCCGGTGCCCAAGCAACGCCATCCGTAGCCTGTCCATCGGTACCGTCTGATCCTTGCCGCTCTCCTCTCGCGGCAAGCGACCGGCTGCACAGGTCGAGCCCAGGTGTTTCATGTCCGCCTCGGAGCGTGGTCCGGTCATCCGGGGAGCCCGGTCCCCCGCTGTTGGGGAGCGCCGGGACTGGGCCACCCGCCCGGAACCGCTCCCTGTCGGCCTCCCGCCGTATCGTCTACTGGTGTGGAGGGAGTAGAGGGGCGGCCGGATAACCCGCCTCTCCAAGGACCTAGCAAGTTCCCGGTTCCGCCCGGTAGTGATCCGTCGCTCGATGGCTTGCGGACGATGCCGTCGGGCATCTGTTGGTGGTGTGGGGAGCGGCCCGCGACGACGCGCGAGCACAAGTACAAGCAGACTGACCTGCGTCGGATGGCGTTGACGGACGGCCGTGCCGACCCGTCCAATGTGTACAGGCGTGGCGAGTCCTACAGCGGCGTGCTGAAGAGCATCGCCAGAGGCAGCGCCATCCAGTGGTCCAAGAATATGTGCAAGGCCTGCAACGGTGGCCGGGATCGCCACTTCGACGCTGCCTATGAATTGTTCTCCCAATACGTCTGGGACCACCAGGACGAACTGCTCAAGGCCCGGTTTCTTCGGTGGCCGCGCATCTACGACGACGGCTGGCAGCGACGGGCGACGAACGTCGCGCGCTACCTCGGCAAACAGTTCGGGTGCATGCTGGCGACTCAATGCCTCCCCGTCCCACAGTCGCTGATCCGGTTCCTTGACGGTGCGGACGCTTGCCCCGACATCTCCTTCCGCGTCTATCGGGACCTCACGAAGGTGTCCCTGCACGAGCACGCGAAGACGCACGGGGACGACCTGCGCGGCTACTGGCTGCCCCAGGCGTCCGGGCTACGCGATCCTGAGGCTGGTGCACTCACAGGGTGCAACTTCGGCTTCGTCATCGGTCACATCGGCTTGTCGGCCTCGTGGAGGGCTGGGCATTGCGAAGCGGGTGCCTTCTTCCGTCACCGCTGGACGAGGATCGTGAACACCGGCGAGTACGTCGACCTCGACCAGTTTGCTGCACAGTCACTCAAGTCCGAATCGAACCCACCCCTCACGACGTGAGAATCGTTCTCACGGAAACCTGCGGCGGCGCAAAATGCTTGGCCTGGGTTCTGACGTTCGCCGAGGGCTCAGGGCATATCCCGCCCTGCGGGGCCGGTCGGACTTGGGGGCGCAGCACCGCCCGCGCGACGGTCGCGCCGGGGTCCGGGGCCGGGCGGCGCGCTGGACGGCTTGCCTGAGGGCCGAGATGGGCCGCGAGGGGTGTCCCGAAGAGGGTTGGCCGCACCGGAGCCGCCACAGGACCGCCTGACGGCTCCAGCGGGCCCTATTGCTACACGCCCGGGGCAGCCGCCTGACCTGCACCGATCAACCATCGGTGAGCGGGACGTAGGCGCACTCTGCCCGCGGATTCCGGGCTTCAACCTTCGTCGTCCCGCGCTAGTGGTCACCGCCGTTAGTTCGTCGGGGGTCACGCTGCCTGGGTCTCGTAGGTGGCGATCTTGGCGAGGTAGCGGTCGAGGGACTTGCGGGTGAATCGCCAGTCGAAGGGTTCGGCGGTGGCGTTGTAACGGTCTTGGAAGGCCAGCAGCCGGTGGGTCAGGACGTCGAGGTCGGGGAAGTCCTGAGGCTTGACGACCTTGCGTTGCACGATCGAGAAGAAGATCTCGACCTGGTTGAGCCAGCTGGCGTGCACCGGCAGGTGCACCAGCTCAGCGGTCGGCCAGGCCGTGCGCATCCGGTCGACCGAGCGGGCGCCGTTGTGCGAGGAGCCGTTGTCCACGACCCAGAACACGCGACGGGCGCTGGCGTAGGGCTCGGTGGTCATGACCTGCTCGACCAGCGCTGTGAACGGCTCGATCCCGGTGGTAGGCGCGCACCGGCCCATCACGCGGCCGGCGTGGACGTCGTAGGCGGCGAGGTAGGCCAGCGTCCCGCCGCGGCGGTACTCGAACTCCTGCCGCCGGACCCGAGCCGGAGCCGGTGGCAGGTCCGGGTGGCGGCGGCGCAGCGCTTGCAGCTGCGACTTCTCATCGGCGCTGATCACGTACTCGTCCTCACCGAGCGGCCGGCCCTGCCACCGCCGGTCGTACACGTCCAGCACGCGGCCGGCCTTGACGGCGAAGTCCGGATCGCGCGGGAAGATCCACGACCGGTACTGCCACGGCTTGATCGCGTCCTCAGCCAGCCACCGCCGCACCGTGGAGGCGGAGACCGACTCCAGGACAGCGCGTTTGACCGCTTCGGCGGCCAGCTCGGCGCAGCTCCACCGGGCCAGCGGCACCCCGGTCTCGGCCGGCAGCGCGCAGGCCATCGCCTTGACCTCGGCTGCCGCGACAGCAGGGAAGGTCCGCGGCCGGCCACTGCGAGCACGGTCGTCCAAGCCACGCAGCCGCTCGACAGCGAACCGGCCGCGCCACTTGCGGACCGTGTCGACCGTGATCCGCAGACGGTGGGCGACCGCGGCGTTGCTCAGACCGTCGGCGGCGGCCAGCACGATCCGGGCCCGCAGCACATCACGCTGCTCGCCACGCGCTCGTCGTGCCCGGGCCGTCAGAACCTGGCGTTCACCATCAGCCAGCATGATCCGCACCGGGCTGCACACAGTCATGATCCAGTTGTGCCGGTGCACCCGTCCGGCGCCGTGGCGACACGCCGAAGGACCTTCGATCGGCGACGATGAGCGCCATGCCGACCGTGCCGGACTCCACCAAGACCTCCCTGCAGCAGCGGCTTTCCGAACGCGCCCGGCAGCGCTGGGCCGCCCTGGACCACATCACCGTCCGGCACCGCGCTGGCTTCGCCTACGTCACCGGGCACCTCACCGACGGCGAAGACCTACCGCTGTGCCGGCTGCGTTACGGCGGCTACGCCAACAGCTGGGGCTTCGCCATCTACCGCGCTAGCCACGACGACTACCAAGACTCCATCCTGCCCAACGGCGCCTTCGCAGGCACAGCCGAAGACGCCCTCGACTGCGCCTGCGGGCTCTACCTCAACGACCCCAGCGCCTGGACCTGACCCCCGACGAACTTGCGGGCGAGACCACTAGTCCGTGTGCTCGCCGACGCAGAACTCGTTGCCCTCGGGATCGGCGAGCACGGTCCAGACGAGTCCGGGCATCTCGTGCTCACCGACGACCCTGGCCCCAAGTCCCACGAGGCGCGGCACCTCAGTGACGCGCGAGCCGCCGCTGAGATCCAGGTGAACTCGGTTCTTTCCCGAGCGTGGTTCGGGTACCCGCTGCAGCCCGAGCACCGGGCCTCCGTCGACCGGCCGGGCCAGGAACACGAAGTCGCCGTAGTCACCCTGGATCGAAACGCCGAGCGCTTCCGACCAGAAGGCCGCCAACTGTTGCGGCTCTGCGCAGTCGATCGTCACCATCCCGATTCCCAGACTCATGGGGACACGGTAGTTGCAAGACGATGAGCGACGCGACCAAACGCCGGCGATCGAGCGGAGTGTGGCGTCGCCAGACCGCTGGGCAGCCGTCTCAACCGGGGAACTTCCGCAGCAGGCCGCCGGGCTTCAGCGCGGGCAAAGTGCCCGATGATCATGCTCGTCTCGTAGAACGCTCCGCCACCGAGCGCTGTTACGGCTGCCCGCACGGGATCGGCTACCGGGACGGCGTCTCGACGGTCTTTCGCGTACCGGGACGGTGAAGTGCTGCACGCAAGCCGGCGCGGGGACGGCCGCTGGCGCACGGGCGATCTGCCACGATGGTGCTGTCCGTGCTCAGCTAACGGTCGCCGCGGTGCAGCCGGCGTGCGCCGCCTCCGACGTCGCGGCCAACGCCGGGTCACACGCTGCCGCCGTGCGTTCCTCCCGGTCACGGCTCGTCGTTTTCCCCGAGCTGTCGCTAACCGGCTACGAGCTTGACGCCCAACCCGTGCCTCTCGGTGGCGGTTTGCTTCACCCGATCATCGACGCCTGCGGCGACGCGGGCTCCGTGGCTCTGGTCGGTGCTCCCGTCGAGGTGGAAGGTGCCCGATTCATAGCGATGCTGCGGGTGGACGGCGCGGGTGTCGAGGTCGCCTACCGCAAGACCTGGCTCGGGGGCACCGAGCCTGACCGGTTCGCCCCCGGTGACGGGCCGACGGTGCTCGAGCTCGACGGCTGGCGTCTCGGGCTCGGCATCTGCAAGGACACCGGAGCCGCCCAGCACACCGCGGGCACGGCCGCCCTCGGCATTGACGCCTACGTCGCCGGCCTCGTGCATCGGCCGGAGGAGCTGCCCGAGCAGAAGCTCGGGCGGTGGTCATCGCGCGCACCTGCAGAGCCTTCGTCGTATTCGCGAGCTTCGCTGGTCCGACCGGGTACGGGTGCTCCAAGACTGCCGGCTCCTCAGCCATCTGGTCACCCGACGGGCTGGCCATCTCCCGGACCGGCCGCGAAACTGACGACATGGCCTGCGCCGCCCTCATCTGACGCGCCCCGCAACTACGATTCGCTCGACGTTCGGCTATCGGACGCTGTGTCCTGCCGGCCATCCGGTGGGATGGGCATCGTCTGGCGTCCGGTCTTGGCTCGTCATGATGGAATTGGCGTCATGCCGCTATCGCCCAGTGTTCACGTACGTGAGATGCAGCTCGACGACGTCGCCATCCGCATCGACTACTTCCACGACGCGTCCGACGACCATCTGCGTCTGCTGGGCGTGGATCGTGGGTTGCTGCCGTCGCGTGCTGCGTGGAAGCACTTCTACGAGGTCGACTATGCGCGGCCGATCGGCGAACGAGCTAACTACTCACTGATCTGGGAACTGGATGGCGAGGTGGTCGGGTTCAGCTCGACCGACCAGATCACATTCGGCGAGCAGGCGTTCATGCATCTGCACATCCTCGACCCAACCCGTCGAAACTCTGGCATGGGGACGCAATTCGTGAAGGAATCTGCGGTGATCTACCTTCGTGTGCTTGACCTGCGACGCTTGTTCTGCCAGCCCAACTCCTTCAACGTCGCCCCGAACCGGACCTTGCAGCGGGCTGGTTTCCGCTACCTCCTCAGCGAGCACACCACCCCAAGCGCCATCAACTTTCCTCAGGTCGTGACCCGCTGGGTGCTCGAGAGAACCCCGCAGGAAACTGGCCCCGTCAGCGATCCGTCTTGCGGACACCTGCTTCGTGAATCGCCTCGCCGGGCGGACCGTGGACCGGTCCGCGTGAACTGACCGCCTGCGACGGCGGCGCAGGCGGCGCTTGCGATGCCGAGGGTGGTTGGTCTGGTTGGCGCGTAGCATCGGGATATGCGGCGGCCAGCATCTGAGGGAGAGGGGTGCCCGCGATGAGGGGTCTGTTCGTCTACCAGCAGCGGAGCTGCCGTCTGAGCCTCGACGAGGCTATGGCGGTGTTCTACGGCCAGCCAGGGGTGGCCCGACCGGAAACCTCGGACACGGATCCGGAGGTGCTGCGCAGCCACGACGCTTGCCATGTGGTGTTCGGGTTGGGCACCGGGCTGCGCGATGAGATGGCGGCCGACCTGGTCGCAGTACTGGCCACGGATGTCGGGCTGTGCCGCTACCTCGCCTACCTTTCGGCTTCACCAGAGGCGCGCGCTCAGGCTCGCGATGCGCTCACGCACCCGGCGCGGACGCTGCTCGCCGCAGGTGCCGTGGTCCCGGTCGCCCTGCGTTTGGCGTGGCGCGCCCTGACCCGGCGCCCGCGCTGGCCGTGGCGGGTGCCTGACGAGCTGGTGCGCACGCCGCTGGACGAGCTGCGCGCACGGTATGGCGTGCCCGTGCTGGCCTCGGCGACGCGCGGCCGGTCAGGCAGCAGCCTGGCGTAAGTCGCCGCGCTCAGCATGCCCGCTGGGCCAGGGCGGTGACACCGCCGCGACTGAGGGAGAGTCGACCCGGCGGGTCGGTTGCGGTGATCCGCTGCGGCAGGCCAGTACGGCACAGCCGCGGCACGTTCCCTATTCGGCATCAACATCGCGAGTGGCTTTGCGTCAGTTCAGGGCGACCGCCAGACCCTCGTCAGCGAGCAGAATCTCTCCGTCGAAGGCTTCGCGGGCCGCGGCCTCAGAGGACTGCCTGTCGTTGTCGGGCCAGAAGTGAGTGAGCATGAGCCGTCGGGCACCGGCATCGCGAGCGGCTTCACCAGCCTCACGAGACGTGAGGTGCATGCGCTGTCCGGCAAAGGAGACGCGGTCCCGCTGACGGTCGGTGGCCTCGGCAATGAAGAGGTCGGCGTCACGAGCGAGCTCGACCAGGGCAGCGTCAGGTCCGGTGTCTCCTGTGTAGGCGACGGTGAGGTCGCCAGCCGAGAAGCGGACGCCGGCGTTGGGGACGAAGTGAGGCAGTGCCCAACTGTCCAGCCGGAATGGTCCGAGCTGATACTGCTCGGCCGGAAGGGCCCGCCAAGTGAAGACCTTATGGATTGCACTGAGGTCATCCTCCTCCAGTCCGGCCAATCGTTCCCGAACGCCATCGGCGGCGTACACCGGAATCGGCACCTGGTCGCGCCCGGAAAACCACCGAGCCCGGAAGAGACCGTGCAGATCGAGCATGTGATCGGGATGCTTGTGAGTGATCACCACGGCGTCGATGCCGTCTGCGGCTGTTGAGTTGAGGTGCTGGAGGAGCCTGGTCACGGTGCCGTAGCCGAGCCGTAGCCGAGGTCGATCACGATGCGAAACCCAGCGTGTTCCAAGACGTACCCACTGCAGGCGCGACCCGGCTCTGGCCAGGCGCCGCAACTGCCCAAGACCGTGAGTCTGCTGTCCCCAGATATCACTGGGTCAGTATCCATCCCAAATCGTAGGACCATCCGTGACTGGTGACGGGCTCGAACGAGACGTCATGCCGATCGAGCGTCCGTCTCTCGTCTCGTCTGAGTCCGTTCTGACAGCCGGCGCGCGCCCAGCCCAGCACGGGCGGATCGTTGTCAGGGGGTCGGTGCAGTCTGTTGGCGTCCGAACTCGATGCGCGAGGAGTCCTATGTCAGACATGCCTGATTACCCGCCGGCCCTCGAGCCCGAGGACCTGGATCGGTACTTCTTGGAGCGCGCGAACGCGGGCGATGTCGAGGGAGTGGTGGCGTTGTACGAACCCGCAGCCGTCTTGGCATTCCCGGTCGGCCACGTAACGGTCGGATCGGAGCAGATACGCGGCGTGTACTCGGACCTGTTCGCCGGCGGCCCCAGTTTCGCCGGACAGATCCGTCCGCCTGTTCGTCATGGCGACCTTGCGATCACCTCGACGATTCGCCCCGGCAACGCGACGGTGGAGGTGGCCCGCCGCCAAGCGGACGGAACATGGCTCTGGGTAATCGACCAACCGAGCGTTCTCGATTGAGGATCGACCAACGGCTTCACAAGTTTCGGTTGACGAGACGTGCGTGGTCGCGTGCGCGCCGCCCGACGAGGCGGATGCAACTGATAGGAATGCCAAGATGATCCTCCCGAAGGTCCGAGACCCTCGGTTCGTGACAATCCGTCGCGGTGGGAGCCTCGCCGACTCGGATCACCATCTCCTCGCTCTGTGGGCGGCTTCGTGCGCAGAGCACGTTCTTGACCTTTTCGAGTCGGCTCAGCCACGGGACCCACGAACGCGTCAGGCGATCGAGCATGCCCGCGCTTGGGTGCGGGGCGAGGTCACGATGACCCAAGCTCGTGCGGCGGGCGGCCATGCAATGGGCGCGGCCAGAGGCCTGCGTGGAGCAGCACGGCATGCCGCCTACGCTGCGGGCCAAGCCGGGGCCGTCACGCACGTCGCCGCGCACGAGCTTGGCGCTGCCGCCTACGCGATCAAGGCCGCACGTGCTGCCGCGCCGGACGGCGAGAGCGAGGCCGCAAACCGACTTGAGTGCCGGTGGCAGCGTGCCTAACTGCCGAATGTGATTCGCGAGCTCGTACTTGACGACCAGCGGTTGCGTAACGAAATCTGCTGGTCACTGTTTGACAGCTGAGCGGGTCGCGACGCCAGGACCGCTCCCGAGCCATCAAGCAGACGCCGGGCTGCTGACTCGTCCGGCTCAATCTGGGCGACCGGAACGCCTGTCCAGTAGTCGCCCCCCGACTCGGGCGGCGACCCAGTTCGTCGCGGCGGCCGCTCACGACGGCCAGTTGATCAAGGCTGTCGCGTAGGACGCCTGTCACCGGGCGGGCGCCCGGATGGGATCCTCTTCCGGTGGCGTGTTGCTTCCTTGCGTGGTCGGTCGTCCGGGGTCGCGAACGCGTCTACGAGCCGCCGTTGAGTCTGGTATGTCTGCTCGTGTCCGCGTCGGGGTCCGCCGCGTAACCCGCGCGCGAGCCTGTGGCCATCTTGGCTCATCGCTCGTGCTCGCGGAGCCAGGTGATGTCGTCCTGGTCTTGGCGGCGGAGGCGAGCTTCGCGGTCGAACAGCTCGTCGGTTTTGGTCAGGACCAGGGTGTAGGGGCGGCCGGTGCGCCGGGTCTGGTGGTGGACTGGAAGTTCATGGGCGTCGATGCGTTCGTGGATGTGCTGGCGGCCCTTCTGTGCCAGGGGCCAGTCGAGGTTTCGTTGCGTGGGGTCGATCAAGAAGGTGGTCAGTGTGTGGCACAGCGGGCAGCTGCAACCGCTGGGGGCCGGGATGGACCAGTCGGTGCCGTTCCGCGGGGGCATGTCGAGCCTGGCTTGCAGTCGCTGGGTGCAGTGCCGGGCGAGGGTGTCCATACCTGCCACATCGCGGGCGGCGGGCGGGGTGTCCGCAGTGGCGCGCTGGAGCTGAACCAGGCAGCCCAGCAGCACGTCACCGTCCGTGCACAGGACGGCGAGTGCGGTGTCCCGCAGTGCGGTCCCACCCGTTTCGGCAGCGGCCTGCAGCAGCGCCGCGATCGCGGGGACGAGCTCGGCGAGGGCCTGCTCGCGGCGTGTCGGGGGCGTGATGGTTCGTCGGGTCTGGATCGCCTCGGCGAGCCAGTCCCAGGAGTCTTCCAGCAGCAGGCCGGCGACCATCGCGCCGGCGGCGCCGGTGTCCTGGATCGCCGCGCACATGTTGGTGAGTGTGCTCAGCCAGGTGAGCCGATCGTGCGGGCTCGCGCTCCACGGCGTGTGGCGGCCGGACCAAGTGGTGAGGAGTTCCCGGGTCCATTTCTGCCCGTAACATCGGCCGAGGCGGGCCAGCGCGGGCGCGTGCCGCGGCGTGAGCAGTTGCATCCGGAACGGCGCGAGCAGTGTGGTCGCCAGTACGGGGTCATCGAGGCTCGCCGCGACGTCCAACGCCTGGGCGAGTAGCTCGCGGCCTTGCTGATCGTCGTGGTCGGGACGCTCCAACGTCGGTGGGGTGGGGCGGGCCACTCGGTCCCAGAACGGCGTCAGCGAGGCCGCCATCTGGCGTGCCTGCGCGATGTCACCGGCCCGCAGGGGTGCGGATAATGCGTTCAGCGCCCACGTGGGCGAGACTTGCGCGCGTACCACGAAATCGTGCCGGCGCGGCCAGAGGACCACCGCCGCTCGGCGATACCAGCGATCCATGGTGTTGCCGTAGTTGCCCATGTACCCCTCGTAATCGGAGGCATGGGGTGTCAGGTTCACCGAGGGAGTGCTCGCGCACACCTCCGCGTCGCTGACCGTGGCTGTGATCGGTTCTACCGAGGCGCCGGGCTCATCAACGATCCACCGCTCGAGGCTGGTCTCGGAGTCGAGCAGCTCACCGAGTTCGTAGCCCTCAGCATCGAGCGCGTCTTCGTCATCGGGCTCGTCGTCCCACTCCTCATCCCACTGGCCGTCCGTCCACCGGCGCGGCCTGTCCCAATCCGGGTCGTAATACTCCCACGTCTGGTGGACCTCGGCCAAGGCCAGGGCGGCCACGCAGTCGGCGCGGGCCGCGGCGCCCCGCAGCGCCGCGGCACGGGCGGCGTCGGTGCCCTTGAGCCGGGCCCAGCTCAACGCGCGCGGGGTGTACTGGTGATCAAGGAGGTAGACCAGCCGTGAGGCCGTGCCCGTCGAGAAGTGCTCGTCCAGTCTGGGGGTTAGGTCGCTCGCCGCCTCGGAGACCGCTGGGAGACCGGAAGCAGCATCGGTCGTGTCTCCTCGCAGCAGCAGGTTGTACGTGAGCACGACCCGGTGCCCGCTTGTCAGCGGGCGGACCTCGTGGCGGCAGTCGGCGTAAAACGCGACCAGCGACAGCAGCTTGCCCGAGGGTCGGTAGGTAACGCGCGCTCCGGCGTGCTCGACGACCAGTGAGCCGCCCCGCGAAGCGCCGGGCAGCATCACCACCAGGGTGGCGAGCATGCCGTCGGCCTTCTCCGAATCCTGGTGCGGCGCGAAGAACTGCCCCGGTGCATACACCAGCATCGAGTGCAGCTCGGCGTGAAGTCGGCAGCCTGCTGGGATGCCGAGGTCGGCCCGCAGCCGGTCGAGCACCGGCCCCAGCGTCTTGTTCCACCGCCGCCGGTCGATCTTCACCCGGAATTTGGGGATTTCCCCCGTGTCCCGCACGCGGGGATCGACCAGCGTGCGTTCGCCCTGGCCGTAGCGCGCCGGCCGCGAGATGGCCCGCAGTTGCCGGGCCTGATCTGCGGTGACGGGCAACCGCAGCGGCCCGACCCCGCGCACCTCGACGTGTAAGTCATCGGGTGGGGCGCCGTGGCGGGCACTGAATGCGGGCGCCGCCAGCTCACCCAGCAGCGCGGCCAGGCCGTCCCGGGCGGAGATCCCCACCACGGCACCCTATCGCCGCAGATGGACACCGCCGTGTTCGGCAAGCTCGCTCCGCCGGGCGTGATCGCGACGAGCGGGAAACCGGAAGGGCGCACCCGCCAGACGGCCGCGACCAAGCCCCCGTGACGGGTGGCGAGGGAACCGACTCGGGTCATCAGCTGCGTGCAGGTCCGTGGCGAGGACGAACCGCCCCTCAGCCTTGCCTGACACGGCCCAGGCGGATCGTCGTGCAGACGCCGGCGACCGTGTCATCGGCCGGAAGGAGATCCACAGTCCAGCGACGCCAATCGGTTGCGCCGCCGACGTGACCTCGTCGTCGGACCGGTGACCAGCCGGTGCAGGCATGATGGCCGAGCCGGATGAGGATGGCTACACGAGACGGGCCCGGCTGTCTCAGTACCGTCTCAGTACACGTCGCGGCGATGGCCAACGCGCAGCGCTAGCACCGTCAGGGTGTTGTCGATCAACTGCGCAAGGATTCGATAGTCACCCACTCGGTAGCGCCAGACCGCAGCGTGGTTCGCCGTCAATCCCTTCCCGCGCTGCCGGGGGTCGTCGAGACCTTCGACGTCATGCAGGTAGCCCAGCACACGCCGCTGCACGGCGCGATCAAGCTTCTTGAATTCCCGATCGAACTGGTCGGTGGTCTCGACGCTCCACCGGGCCGTCACCTGTCGGTCTCGGCCTCGAGCGCAGACAGCGGACGGCTACGTCGACCCTCGGCCTCGAAGACATCGATCGCGGCGTCGGCGGCGAAGGCGTCTTCGAGGTCTGTCAGGTACTCATGAAGTGCCGTCTTGACGTAGAAGCTCTTCGAGCGCCCGGTGCGGCGCGCGAGGCTGTCGAGGCGCTCTTCTTCCTCATCGGTCAGTCGGATCGAGATCGTCATCGGGGACCACCGTCCTGAGCGTAAGACATGTTTACATCATACCTCATCGGCCGGTGAAGCAGCGGGAGACGGCCGCCCGGTGGTCGATCGTTCAGCGAGACGTCGGTACAGCCTATGCAACGGACGCGCAGATCGGTCTCGGCTGCCCGGCACAGTCTTTTCTGCGGCGTCATCCGCTGAACGACAGCCGGAATTCGATGAGCACGAAGAGGGCTTGTGATTGCGGGTCTTGCAGGTGTCAGGGCAGGAGGACTACGAAGCCGAGCCCGCTCGTCGCTTCGGCGCGCGCGAGGACGGTGTCGGGGTCGTCGAGGCCTGCGGTGGTGACGTCAAGGGCGCTGAGGTCCAGCAAGCCTGCCGCTACCTGCCGCCAGACCGAGTAGGCCGTCTCGTTGGACGCCATCCAGGAGCCGCGGAGGGTGATGCGGCGGTGCATCAGTTCGTCATAGGGGACCGGAAGGGTTTGGCGTACTCCACCGAGAAGCACCATGGTGCCGTCGAGTGTGGACGATCACGTAATTCCCCAGGGGTGACGATCACGTAATTCCCCAGGTGTGGTCCGTGTTCTGTTTCTACTCCAGAGTTTGGGTGGTTGTCGAGTCCACCTGTGACTGAGGTCAATA
>JAABUM010005688.1_pt1 | contig 12872 bp, 15 predicted proteins | sample 5559161 | NCBI WGS metagenome assembly JAABUM01 (sample SAMN10711868, study PRJNA513369) | rock metagenome | isolation source: Antarctica rocks | place: Antarctica: Victoria Land, Siegfried Peak nord | reverse complement strand
GATCCGTTTGCGGGAACGACTCGCCAGGTGGCCGAGGCCGTCGCAGCAGTCGTTGGCCGGGCCTACGGCAGGATGAGTACATGGACCTCTTCGTGGGGGCGTCGCCCTACTGCTACGCGAACACGGTGGCGATGGTGCTCGACGCACAGGCGCCGCCGGTCGCGCTGTTCGAGACGCTGACAGCATCGCCCTTCGGGTTCCAGCTGGTGGGCGGTGTCGTGCCCCTGTTCGACCCTCAGGGCTGGGACCCGGACCAGGGAACGACGCAGGCCTTGCAGCTGCTCGGGTGGACCTCTGCGCGGGAGACCTTTCCAGATGCCGGAGCTGCCCTCGCACGACTGCGGGAGCTGTGCGCGGAAGGGCCTGTGTTCGTGGGGCCCCTGGAGATGGGACTGCTCCGCCACCAGCCCGGCAACAACCGACCCATTGGTGCGGATCACTTCGTCGCCGTCCTCGAGGTGGACGACGACACCGTGACCTTCCACGATCCGCAGGGGTTTCCCTGGACCAGGCTTCCCCGCGCGGTGTTCACCGCTGCCTGGGGTGCCGACTCGATCGCGTACGGGCAGGGCGCGTTCCCGCTACGGAGCACGTTCGTACGCGCAGAAGACGTCTCCGCCGAGCAGGCGGTGGACAGGCTCCTGCCGCTCGCCCTGGATTGGGCGCGCGGCCGACCCACGCCTTACCCCGGCGGCGCAGAGGGACTGCAAGCGCTGGCGGCGCTGACGAAAGCGGCCCTGCCGGAACCGACCCGCTCAGTGCTGACGCAGTTTTCCCTGCGGCTGGGCGCCAGGCGCCGGACCGACGCCGCGGTGGTGCTGAGCCGCTACCCGGACGTTGCCAGCACACTCCGCAGCCAGGCTCGACTCCTCGGCGCCGCGCAGTACCAGGCCACCACGGACGACGCGCACGGGCTGGTCTGCACCTTCGAGGAGCTCGCCGAGCTCCACCAGGCGCTCATCACCAGACTCGAGCGCGCGGCGTAAGCTGGCTCACGCAACACAAGCACCCTCTCGCGATTGCCGCAAGCGGATCCCCTAGCGGTCGCTCGGCTACCGGGGACGCCGTACCGCAGGGCGAGGGCGCGCCGGACGCACAGGTGCAAGGCTGAGGACGTGCAGCGTTACCCAAACGGCGAACTGGTCGTCGTCCTCGACTGCGCCGACCTCGAGCGTGCCGCCGCCTTCTGGACAGCGGTCCTGGGTTACCGCCGCGAGGCGTATGGCGGCGGGCAGTACCTGGGCTTGGTCCCCCAGGACGGTCGCGGCATGGAGCTGCTGCTGCAGCGGACCGGCGACCTCAAGTCCGGGAAGAACCGGATGCACCTCGACCTGCGGACCGGCGACCTGGACGCCGAGGTCGCGCGTGTGCAGGCGGCTGGTGGTGTGGTGATGACGCCCGAGCCGGTGCTCGAAGGCGGTTGGCGGTGGCACGTCCTGGTCGACCCGGACGGCAACGAGCTATGCGTGCTGCAGCCGCCGGCGGACTGACGTCCTGCTCCGGTCGCGGATCGTCTTGCGGGGCACAGCATCGAGCGTCCGCGCCTCGGCGTCGCCGGTAGGGTCCCCAGCGTGCCGGATCGTGACCCTCAAGTCGCGCTGGTCGCCGTGGACGACGCCGTGCTCGAGCAGCTCGTCGAGGCCTCGATCACCGATGCCTCGGCCGACGACGTGACTCCGCCGCTGACCGCCGACCCGGCGTGGACGCCGACCCGGACAGCATGGCTCCGCGACTTCCACCGCGACCGGCGTGATGGCCTGGACGGCCCGGCCCGGGAAACCACGTGGGCCATCACCCTCGATCAGCAGGTCGTCGGCTCCGTGCGACTTCAGCGCACGGAACGGGCCGGCCTGCTGGAGACCGGGGTGTGGCTGACCCGCGGTATCCGGGGGCACGGCGTCGGTCGGGCGGCCATGGCAGCAGCGCTGCGTGAGGCCGCTGCGCTGGGGTTCACATCTATACGGGCAGAGACCACAGCGAGCAACGCCGGCGCGCTGACGCTGCTGGAGCGCCTTGGCTTCGACCTCGCCCCAGCCGATGACGGCCGCAATGTCCGTGCGCTGCTCGTCTTCAAGCCCAGTTCCAGCCGCTGCCAGGACCGCTAGCCGATGGTCGACCGGTCGCGCCTGGCCTGAGGCAGGCTGGGCGCCGCTTTGACGGGCGCTTCACGGGTGCTCGTCGAGGAGGATGACCGGCATGGTGACCTTTATCAAGAGCATGACGTTCGACTGCATGGACGCTCTCGTCGTAGCGCGGTTCTGGGCGGCCGCGCTCGGCTCGGACATCGACGAGGACTCAACCCCGGATAAGGCGTTCGTCGAGGCGCCGGGATGGGGTGGGCCGAACATGTGGTTCAACCGAGTGCCGGAACCGAAGATCGCGAAGAACCGCGTCCACTTCGACCTGCGCGCGGTGGGAACCATCGCCGACGAGGTCCGCCGTCTGGCCGCGCTCGACGCCGTCGTGGTGCGCTCCGGCGATGAGCTGGTGGTGATGCAAGATCCCGAGGGCAACGAGTTCTGCATCGAGTAGAAGTCCTCGCTCGGGATCCCCGACGTCACGTTGTCGCGGGGTCCGCCCGGAGTGCGCCCGAGCCGTCCGCAAGCCGAACTGTCTATCGGGAGCGCCGCAGGTCAGCCGGGGCCCTGGCGATCTTGTCCCGTTAGACAGTCCGGTTTGGGTTCCCGCCGGGTGTCATGCGGCCCATGATCGTCGTCCCACTTCCTTGGCAGTGGAACCGGCTGGCGCGGCTGCCCCTCGTGGCCGTCGTCAGCTCGCCTCCGCGTCCCAGAGCTTGGGTCCAGGGCGACGTTCGGTAACGACCGTATGTGAGACAGTCCGGCGGGTAGAACGGGCGCTTATCGACGGCGGCTAACGGCACATAGCCACGGTCATCGCGTCAGCGCGAAAAGTACTTGTGTCGGGTGGTCGAGCGCATTGACAAGCACGCGCACTATGTACGGCCCCGGCACGACGGCGCACTCGACGGCTTCCTCGTTGGCGGCGTCGCCGAGACGCAGCAGTCCACTAGTCAGTTCCAGCGGCCCGTGGTGGACGAGCAACATCTCTGCTTCGGCAGTGACAGTGTCGAGCGTGGCCGTAGCCGTTGCCTCGCCATCTACGGCGTGAAGGACTCGGCAGACGACAGTCCCCTCGCCCCGTACGACCGCTTCAGCCCCCAAGGTCGTAGGGACAAGACTCCGGTCATCGGGGTCGCTCAACACCGTCAAGCCCCACGGCCACGGACGCGTCATCGACAACAGCACGGCGCGAGGCTAGTGCCATCGACCGTTGAGAACGGCACTGATGCCGCGGTGCGGACGGCGACCTATGGCTTGGGCTGGTCGCGCATGAGGCGCAAGGCGATAGCCGCGATCAACGAATGGCTGTAAGCGACTTCGATAATGATCTAGTCACGCTTGGCCCAGATGGGGCCTTCATCTGTCCACGTGACACCGTTGTTGCGGCAGAGGCAGAAGGGGTGACCGATCGGGTCGGTGTAGACGCGCCAGCCGTAGCCGTCGGGGCCGATGGAGTCCTGCTGGAGGGTCGCGCCGAGGGCCAGGACGCGGCTCTGCTCAGCCTCGATGTCATCGACTTCGAAGTCGAGGTGGAACTGCTTGGGGTGCTCGCTGTCGGGCCACTGCGGGGCGCGGTAGCCCTCCACCCGGATGAAGGCCAACTCGATCTCGACGAACTGGATACCGGCCCAGATCTCGTCGCTGCCCTCCTTGACCGGGCGACCCGTCACCGCGGAGTAGAAGGCCGCCAGCTTCATCGTGTCCGGGCAGTCGACGATGAAATCGGTGAGTCGCAGCATCCGGCGATCCTGCAACAAGATCAAAACCGAAGTTTGAGACAGGTCCTAACAGGAGCGCCATAACGCAACCCGCCGCACCAGCGTGGGAGTCATCCGACCTTCCTCCCCCTCGCGCCTCCGACAAGCCAGCGCAGGCTAGTGCCGGCTGCCGTTCGGGGAACGGCACATAGCCTGCGCCGATGGCGAAGGCTCGGAAGCAGGTGTCGGTGACGCTGCACGTCACGGTGGAAGTCACCGACGAGGCGTCCCTCTTCGCGGCTGCTGGTGCTGCGACCGACCGCTCCTTGCCCGACGCCTTCTTCCGCCTGTACACAACCGATGCGGCAGCAGCCGTGCAGTTGCTCTCTACCCCGCAGCACGTCGTGGCGGACATCCCCGGCGTCTCCTACCGCGAGTGCCGCTATGAGGCGAGCGAGGCAACGCCCGGCTAACGGCAGGGATGCTCGCGTTCGCGGCTGCGTCGTTCTACCGTGACATCGAACCCGCCCAAGGCGCACCTACCCGGTAAGGGTGCGTCCAGCCCGCAGTCGGTGAGGGTGGCAGCCCGTTCAAGCCGGGCCGGGTCCGGGACGACCTCGCGCTGCGGGAGCGATGGGAGTCCGCTGACGGCACCTACCAGCCCATGTCCTTGGCCACCACAGCCTGCGCCTCGGCTATCTGGTCCTCCGTGACGCCTTCGACCGGAGCCTGTGTCTCTAGACAGACAAGCAGGTCCATCAACGCCTGCTTTTGTGCTGGATGCGTGATTGGCACCGTGTTCATGTCCACCGACATCAGCCAGTCGTAGAGGACAACCGCATCCGCCTCCCACAACCGAAGACCTATGCGGGTGACTTCCACGCCAGGAGGCTAATGCCGGTTCCTCGACAGCATGTAACGCCGCCTACCTCACGGGCTCCGGTGGTGGCGGGTAGTGCCGGTTACGCGCGTCAAGGAGACGTCCCGCAAGCGCTCGTCTATGGTCTGGTCCAACAGCAGACCCGTCGCGAGCATGATGGACGTGATTCTCAGCGTGCCGTGGCGCCTGCTCGTGTAGCGCAACTAGTGTCCGGAACTCATGTCTCGCTATCGAGCGGTGTTTGACGTTTGCGGTACGGTCCGGGACGGCGCACCCATTGGGCTGTGCGCGGGTGTCGACGACTGAGCAGAACCCGGACCTGCAGGCTCGGTTGCGGGCGGCTCGGGCGCGGGCGGCCGGGCAGCGAACGGCGAGCTTGCTGGGTCTGTGACCCGGCTGACGGGGCAGGAGATGAGCTGCCTGCGTCTCGCCGACCCGCGGCTCCCTTGTACAGGCGCCCCTGGATCTGCCGAGCGGCCAAGCGGGAGGTGTTCGGAGCATGGGTGAGTGGCAGCACTGGAGGCGGCGAGTCCTGGTCGCCCTGGCTCTGCCCTTCTGAGCCGTACTCGGCGTGTACCTGGGGGGCTCCGCTGTCACAGCCTGCGCGGCGGGGCCGACGGACGGTCCCAGCCGCGCTCGCGCCACCGACGTATCACTCTCGGGACCTGGCGCGCTCGTCGGCGTACTTGTCCTAGCTCTCGTCGCCCTGCTACGTCCACGGCGAGGGAGGACGGTGACGGCGACTAGCCCACGGTCATCCGGCGATGCGCGGCGGCCCCACCGGTGGCGAGTACGCCGGCAGTGTGAGTACGGCTGGGCGGTCACGCTCGCCCGCGGGGTGGTAGCCCAAGTGAAGCCGCCCGTCGTCGTCCCACTGGGACACGGCGTGCGCGGCCAGGTCCGGCCATACCACCCGCACGGACGTGACGACCAGGTTCTGGATCTCCTGCAACACCTTCTGACCCGTATCGCGCAGTAGGACAACCGGATCCAGGGGGTCGTCCGGGACGCAGACCGCGCTCGTCGCGACCACCCGCTGTTCGCGGAGCAGAACCAGGTGTTCGGGCACGGCCACCACCGCGTACGGCGCTGGCAGCGCCGCTTCCAAGTGGTTGGTGACGTGCTGGAGCAGCGCGGCGACAAGCAGCGCGGCGGGCAGCGGGGTGAGGTCCTCGTGCACGACTCACCGCCCCGGCACGGAGTCGCGGTGCAGCAGGTTGCCGTCGCTGGTGTCGACGACCTGGCGTTCCCCCAGCGGCTCGGCAAGCCTCACGGTCACCTGCTGGATCGCGAGTTCGGCCGTGCATGTCTCATGCCGGCCCGGTGGGTCGAAACCCGCGACGCGGGCGGTCACTCGGACCTGCCGGGCGCCCTCCTCAACGGAAGCGCTGCCGGTGCCCGGCCGGCCGCAGGTGCCGACCGGCACCGTCACCGAGACCCGGTCCGGGGCGAGCAGCCTATAGGCGCCACCCTCGACCGGCGTCGGCCTTCCGGCGGGTGAGGCAGCGCCAGCATCGGCCGCCCGATCGCCGACGCCACAGCCGACCCCCGCCAGCACGAGAAGCAGGAACCCCCATTGGGATCGACGCACGACCGCGGAAAGCAGCCCTCGGGGCTCAAGGTTCCCTGCGGCCGCAGACCGGGTCGCGGGCGCACCGGCTGGCACGGCCCACACGCGCGTCGGTAGCACTGGCGGCACGGCGCACAGTGTTCCTGCCCGACGCGCTGCCAGCAAGCACGACGGTCGTCGCTAGGCCGAGGAGCAGGACCGCCACGAAGACGAGCTCCGCCTGGGTCCAGGCACCCAGGTCAGGTCAAGGAATTCGTCGCAGCGTCCGGCGACCTCCGGGTCGTGGCTGGACAGGACGAGGATCGCACCTGCGGCCACGACGTCCAAGAGCACGTCGAGCACCCGGTTGCGGTTCTCGGCGTCGAGCTCGCTGGTCGGCTCGTCGGCAACCACGAGCCGCGGGCTGTTGACGACGGCGCGGGCGACGGCGACACGCTGGCGCTGACCGCCGGAGAGCTCCTGCGGAAGCCGAGTCGCCACCGAATGCAGCTCGAGGCGATCGAGCAGCTCTCGGGTCTGTGCCCGGGTCTGGTCGCGCGGCAGGTGCAGGGCCTGCAGCGGGAGCGAGATGTTCTCCGCGACCGTCAGCAGGCTGGCCAGAGCCACCGGTTGGTTGATGACGCCGATCGCGGACCGGGCTACCTGAGCGATCTCGATCCCGTCGAGGGTGACCGCTCCGCCGCCGGGGCGGGCGAGACCGGCAAGGACGCGCAGCAGCGTGGTCTTGCCGGAGCCGCTGGGACCGACGACGGCGAGGCTGCATGCCGAGGGCACCGTACGAGTGGTGGGGGCCAGCAGCTGCCGGCGTCCCGCGTCGACCGTGAGCTGGTCGAGGTTCAGGGCCACGGCGCGTCCCGGTCGGGCCCCGGTCGCAGGGTGACGGTGTCGCCGTCCACGTCGACGTGGACCCGGGTCGCTGGTGGGAGGACGGCCAGGGCCTGCTCGGGCAGCGGCAGGCTGCCGTCCGGGCCGACCAGCGGAAGGTCTTCGCCGTGGTGGCCCTCGCTGCCGACCCGCCCGTCCTGCATGGTCAGGGTGCGGGGGAAACCGCGGGCCACTGCCGGGTCGTGGGTGACGGCCATGACCGTGGTCCCGGACTCGTGGGCGGCGCGGTGCAGCGAGCTCAGGAGCTCGTCGCGGGCTTCGGCGTCCAGGCGGCTGGTGGGTTCGTCGGCGAGCAGCAGCCGGGGGCGCTCGGCCATGACGACGGCCAGAGCCAGCCGTTGCTGCTGGCCGGCGGACAGGGTCGCCACACGCTGCCGGGCGGTGCCGGCCAGACCGTAGGCGGCCAACGTGTCCAGGGCTCGCAGGTCACCGGCGACTCCGAGCATCTGGACAGAGGTGAGGTAGGGCATCAGCGCACGACCGGGTTCCTGCAGCAGCAGCCCTACGCTCCCGGCGCGGAGCCGACGCCCGACCCGGCGGTCGGAACCGCCGAGGTCGGTGTCGTCGATGAGGATCTGGCCGCTGGCGGGGCGTTGCAGACCGGCGAGCAGACTCAGCAGGGTGGACTTCCCGGAGCCCGACGGGCCCAGCAACGCCAGGGCCTCCCCGGGCCGGACGTCGAGGTCGACGTCGCGCAGGGCGACGACCTGCTCGTCCTGCCGCTGGTAGAGGTGGGTGACCCGCCGGCAGCGCACGGCCGCGCCGGTCATGGGCTGACCCCGGCCAGGACCGGTGCATGGCGGCTTCCGGCGGCGCGTCGTACGCCGAGGAACTCCACGACCACCAGCGGGAGCAGGGCGGCGCCGGCCACGAGCAGGGCCGGCAACACCGGTACGGACAGGTGCGGCGCGGGCACGGTCCCGGCAGCGGCCAGCGGCACTCCGGGGGCGGCGAGGTGACCGATGCTCACGCCGCTGAGGAGCCCGACCAGACCGGCGACGGCCAGGCGGACCGCGGCGACGGCCAACAAAGCGCGGGCGATGGCGGTGCGCGCCACGCCAGTGGTGGCCAAGGTGATGTACTCGCTTCGTCGTCGTCGGGCCGCGATCCCGACGTTGGCTGCCTGCAGGGCGGTGGCTACCAGCACGGCCAGCAGGCCCACGGCGAGGTAGCCGTTCAGGCCGGCGGCTGGGGCGAGGTGGTTGAGGGTGGCCAGCTCCTCGGCGCTGCGCCGTAGGCCGGTGACGTGCAGCCCCACCGCGTCGAGCCGGGCCAGGGCGTCGCCGGGTGCCCGCGGCCCGACCCACACCTGCTGCTGGATCCGGGTGGTGCCGCGGTTGGCGTCGCCGGCGGCCAGCCGGGCGTAGGACAGGTCCACCAGGGCGCCCTCGGTGAGCAGCTGCGGCAGCGCGTCGGCGCGGCCTGCCACTGTGACGCCCAGCCGCTCGCCGTCCAGGCCGCTCGCATCGGTCCCGGTTCCGCCCGCGGTCACCGCGGGCGGCGGCGCCGGGAACTCCGAGCGGACGATCCGCGGGGCCTGCTCCCCGCCGTCGGCGACGGTGGCGCTGAGCGACAGACCTGCGGCGGAGTCCTGCGACGTCGCCTGCTCGACCGACCACGGCCCGCTGGCCAGGCCCGGTAGCCGCATGCTCAGGTCGTAGCCACGGGGCCGCCCCGCGGGGCGGACGACATCGAGCGCCAGGACACGGCAGCCTGGAGCGCGGGCGCAGGCCGGTGTCGGCCACGTGTAGCGCTGCTCCCCCCGCCGCAACGGCGCGCCCGGGATCGCCCGTCGATGCCCGCCGGGCTCCACGACCTGCAGCACCAGGCGCACCACCACCGGCGACATGAGCCGGTCCACGGTGAGGTCCACGGTCCTGCTGCCACCAGTGAACACCGCCGGGGTCGGCGGGTGCGGCTGCAGCAACGCGCCGAGGGCGACCGCGTCCCGGCCGGCGACCTGCCGCGACCAGCTCGCGACCGCCCCCAACCGAGGGGAGTCCACCGCGAGGGTCCGCTCAGCATCCGAGCCGTACGGCGTGACCGACTCGGCGGCCATCGCCCACCGGCCCTGCGGGTCCGCCGCGGCGACCGCGCCGGTCAGTGTCCGGCCCGCCGCCGGCTGGACCGTCGCCACCACCGGCGCGCCGACGGTGAGCGCCGCCCGGTCGGCCCGGTCCATCGCCGCGCCACGGTTGACCGAAACCGCGAAGGACAACAGCGCGACCGCGACCGCGACCAACGCCCCGGTCCGCCACCCGGCCCGGTCCCGGCGCAGTTCCCGTACGGCCAGGAACAGCGCGACCCTCCCGCTGTCCGCGGTAGCGCGCACCGCCGGCCCGAGCAGCAACGGGATCAGCCGAGCCAGGACCAGAGCCGCGGCCAGCGCGCACAACGCCGGCGCGACCAGCGCCCACGGGGTAGTGGTGTCCCGCACCCCGCCGGCGGTCAGCAGCTCCGACAAGCCCGCGACAGCCAGCACCACAACCGTCGCCTCCCACCAGGACGGACCGACCGCTACCGGGGTCGGGGCGCCGGACAGCTGCCCGGCGGCCGGCCTGGACGCCGCCCGCAGCGCCACACCGAAGCTGACCAGCAGGCCCAGCGCAGCGACCAGCAGGGCCGGATCGACCGAGCCGGCGCTCAGCCGCGGCCCTGGGGTGTCGGGACGAAGCCACAGCCCGGTGGCGGCCCGCACCGCCAGCGGCGCCGCGGTCAGGCCGACGACCAGACCGGCCGCCAGGAGCAACGCCGGTTCCACAGTCAGCCCCGCCGCGACCGCCAGCGGGCGCCGGCCCCGTAGCGCGGCATAGGACAGCTCAGCGCGCCTGGACGTGACCGTCAGCGCGATCACGACCGCCAGGACCAGCCCGACCAGCACCAGGAGCTGACCCGCGGCAACCCGGACGACCGTGTCGAGCAGCCGCCGGTCGGCGGCGTCCGCAGCCAGCAGCGCTCCCAGGCCGGTCACGACCGTCAACCGCTCACCGGACGCCGCCGTGATGCCGGCCAAGCCCCGGCGCAGCGCCCCGACATCAGCCGTCCGCACAGCCGACACACGCAACGGCTGGTCCAGCGACACCAGGGCCTGCACCAGGTGCGGCATCGCCCCAAGCTCGTCATGACCCACGACCACCGGCACCGGTGCGCCAGGATCACCGCCGTCGGCGTTCGGTGGCTCCCCCATCCACAACGAATCGGTGACATCGGACACCTGATAGACCCCGACCACCCGGAGCTTGACCCGGGGATTGGGCGGCGACAGGTCCCCGGGAGGACGTTCCCAGGTGGTGTCGCCTAGGACGTTGGCGTCGTAGCCGGTCGAGCTGGCCGACAGGTCGTTCAGGGTCAGCGGCGTACCCACCCGCCAGCGCAGCCGCCTAGTCACCGCGGACGACACCGCCGCCTCGCCGACCCGGGTCGGGCACCGGCCGGTCCTCCACGTCACATGAGCGCAGAAGTCCTGCACCCACAGCAGCTGCGCCTGCTCGTACTGCGACGCACCCGAACTGGCCGAACCGGTGACCGAGACGCGGCCCACCCGACCGGTCGCCTTCGGCAACCCCGGAACAGTGCTCTGCAAGATTTGGTCGGACCCGCCGTACAGCCGCACCAGCCAGGACCCGCACACCGGTGTCCGCGACCCGCGCGCCCGCCAACCTGGAGCGCAACGCCGACTCCGCCGCCGCGTCCCGATACAGCACCGCCGCCGTCGCCGTACCGGTCGTCGTCGCGGCGACCAGAAGCACGAGCAAGCTGCTGCCACGCCGCCACCACAGGCCTCGTCCCAGGACCTGCAACCCCAGCAACGGACCGGAAGCCCTCACCGGCCGGACAGTAGGAGGCCGCCACGCCGCACCGCTAGCCCTCCCGGCCCAGTTGGCGCCGACTCGTGACCAGCCGAGGATCAGGACGCGACAGCGGTGCCCGTAGTTGCCGCGACATTGCTTCCCGCCAACTGCCGCCCCCCCCCGGGGCGGGGTGGTCTGCCTAGCCTGCTCGTTGTGACCAGCCGCCGAAACTATGTTGCTTGGGAAGGGACAGGGGGAGGAGTTCATGATCGGGCTGTCGGGCGGGGAGCGGGACGTTCCCGTAGGAGGTTCGGCTTGTGGGACCGCACGGGCACTCGATTGCGCGCGTCCCTGCGATACCAGGGTCTAACGCCAGTCGGCATGGCCGCTGAGTCCCGCGGCGGCGACGGCGTCAGCGCGGGTGCGGTAGTCCCGCATGTGCACGATCTTCTGCTCATGCAGGGTGAAGACGTTGAAGATCTGCCCACCGAGCTCGACCCCACCCACCTGATCGAACTGAGGCCCGCGAACTCCCAGCACCACCTGCTCGCCACCGTCGATCAGCTCCAGAGCGTCGATGCGGAACTGGGTCTGCCCGAAATGGCCAAGGACCGCCAGGACGTCGTCCCGGTCTCGGCAGACCAGCCCGTCGCGGACCCCCTGCCAGACGACGTCGGGAGCCAACCGGGCCGCAACAGTGGCCAGGTCCCCACGGCGGAGCGCGTCTATGAAGTCGTTGAGGATATCCCGAGGTTCTCCTGACTCATTGCGCTCTCCTGTTGTGGTAAGTCCCCGCCGATGCGCTGCCGATCTTGGCAGCGTGCAGTCGCAGCGCCGTGGCGATGATCCAGCCGACCACGGCCGCGAGGAAGACGCGCTGAGCGGCGCTTCGGGCCAACCACGTCGACGGGGCAGCGAACGAGCGCCACCGAGCGACGCTGCGACATGAGGGAACCCAGCCCGAGAGCGACGAACGCGATGGTTTGGATGAAGCCGTAGGCCCCGACCGCGTAGACGCTCGTGGGTGCCGCGAAGCTGTGATCCTCCCGGACCACGGACTGCACCCCCTCAAGCACCGCGAACGTCGCCGTACCGAGGACCGTAGATGCCGCGAGCAGGCGGATCTCGACCAAGTTCCCACCCGCTCCCACACAAACGATGACCCGGCTCCTAGCCCGGGGTTTTCACGCGGGTAGCCGCGACACGGGGTCTGAAAGCGCGAAAGTACCCGCTCTGTAGGGGAAAATGGGCTTGTCGAGAGTCCAGGTTCGCCGCACGGAGGAGCACTTCGCGAGTGAAGAGTACGACAAGAACTGCACGGCCAGTGGTGACCGCGGACGGGACCGGGATCGTGTCGCACGCCGGGGCGGCACTGCTGCGCGAGCTGGCTGATGAGTCGGGCCTGACGCAGGGCTGGACCGATGCGCTGCTCGGCACCTACAAGGGCACCCCAGTGCACCTGCCGGGTCGGGTCCTGACCGACCTGGCGGTCACCCTGGCTGATGGCGGCGACTGCCTGGCGGACCTGGCCGCTCTTCGTGATCAGGCCGCGCTGTTCGGTCCGGTCGCGTCGCACCCGACTGCCTATCGGGTGCTGGACCGGGTCGGGACCAGCCAGCTCGACGCGCTCCGCACAGCGCGGGCGCAGGCCCGAGCCCGGGTCTGGGCCGCCGGTGGCGGACCGGACGTGACCGACGGCGCCGGCGTGATCCTCGATGTCGATGCGAGCCTGCTGACCGCGCACAGTGAGAAGGAAGGCGCCGCTGCGACCTACAAGCACGGCTTCGGGTTCCATCCGCTGCTGGTCTTCCTGGACCGTCCCGACGTGAGCGGCGGGGAGGCCCTGGCCGGACTTCCGAAGATCACGAGCACACGCGGGCTTGATCGGTAGCATCGTCGCAGGTCAGGGGCCCGAAAGGGGGCCTGCAACGTGATTTGGTGTAGGCACACGAGTTTGGGCGTGTCGCT
>JAABUM010005687.1_pt1 | contig 12874 bp, 13 predicted proteins | sample 5559161 | NCBI WGS metagenome assembly JAABUM01 (sample SAMN10711868, study PRJNA513369) | rock metagenome | isolation source: Antarctica rocks | place: Antarctica: Victoria Land, Siegfried Peak nord | reverse complement strand
GTGCCCGAGGTCAAACACCTTCTGGCACAACTGATCTGGAGCCAGACCCCCGACCCCACCGAGGTCCTGCACTGGTCATCCTGGCGCCGCCGACACCAAGCCCGTGCCCGACGGTGCCATTACGCACCTCGCGGCGCATCGCCATAAGTGCGGCTGTAGTACTAGGGCGATCTCGCGAACAAGGATCTCGCCGATCCGCTCCTGCGCGGCTGCGGTGATCCCGGCTGTCCAGAACCTCCTGCAGCGAGGCCAGCCGGATGCCGGCCGATCGCACCCGCAGATCAGACTCGTCGATATAGGGGTCGTAGGCCACGACGGACATGCCAAGTCCCCCGCGCCAGACGGGCGGTGGCGCGGGCGGTCGTCCCGGCCGACAGCAGGCCCCACACACCGCCGGCGAGATCGCGTCGTGGACGGCGATCCCACGAGCCGGCCCGGGTCTCGGCGTCCAAGTCGACCAGCCCCTTGGCAAGCGCCAGCGCGCCGGCCAGGGCGTGCTCCGCGACGCTCGCGGCGTTGGCGCCCAGGGGTGCCACGGCCACCACCTCAGCGAAATCCAGGGCCGGCAGGTCCAGGCTGTCCAGGCCCACTCCAGCGCGGGCCGCGACCTGGAGGTTGGGTGCCTCCTGGAGGAGGGAGGCTGAGACCTGAGTGCGTTGCGGACCACCAGGGTACGGCACCCGCGGAGCAGATCGGCCGGGAGGGCATGGTCTCCGCCAGCGACGCGGCCGACGTCGCGCCGGGTTGACCACGCCTCGAGGGCGGGGCTCCACACGCCCTCGATGACCAAGACCTCAAGCATTGTGCGCCTGCGCACCAGGCACGCCATCGCGTCGCTGGGCGTCGACGAGCTTGGCGATGGCCACGACGTCCTCACCACCCCATCCCTGGGTGGCCGCGGCCATCAGCTGGGCCAGTGCCGCGGACCCGACCGGGGTCGGGACCTTCCACATCGCCGCGGACGCGGCCGCCAGCCGGACGTCTTTGGCGGCGAGGTCGACAGCGAAGCGCGGTGCCCAGTCGCGGTCGATCATCCAGGGCAGCCGGAGCTGAGACTGGAAGGAGGTCGCTCCGGTGTCGGCGAGGGCTTCAGCGAAGGAGTCGTCGTCGATGCCGGCCCGGTTCGCGATCGCCAGCCCTTCGGCGAGGATGGCGACGTTGGCCATACCCACGAAGTTGGAGACCAACTTGAATGTTGTCGCCCCTTCCACCGTGTCGAAGTGGTAGGTCTTCTCGCCCATCCAGTCGAGGACCGGACGGAGCCGCTCCAGGGCTTGCCCGTCGCCACCGACGAACAGGGGGATGGCACCCTCTTCGGCGTGTGCCGGGGTCTTGCCGAGCGGACAGGCCACAAACGGCACGCCGCTGGCCGCGCACCGGTCCGCCACAGTCCGAGCGGTCTGTGGGTCGATGGTGGAGATGTCCATGACCACGGTGTCTGATGCCGCTAGGTGAAGGATTTCCGAGATCGTTGTGACAACCAGTTCTGGGGTGGGCAGGCTGGTCAAGACCAGCTCGGCGCTGGCCACCGCGGACTTCAACGAATCGGCTGCCGCCGCGCCGGCCGTCACGCAGCGTTCCATGGCCTCGGTGGAGGGGTCGTAGATGGTGACGTCAAACTCTCCGGCGGCCAGCCGGCGGGCGACCGCGCCGCCCATGTTGCCGACGCCGATACAGGTGATCAGCATGGTTCTCCTTGGTGGCGTTGTGCGGAATCAGTGCGTGCCGGGGATGGATCGGCGGCTCGCCCCGACGATGGTGGCGCGGCGACCGACGTCGTCGTCCGCGTCCAGGACGTCCACGTCGTAACCGATCGGTTCCCATTTGATCAGCATCAGCGTGATCAACCCCGCCGCGGGAGCGATGGCGACCACCTAGAGTACTCCGGTGCCCGAGCCGCGGCCAAGATCGGAAAGAGCAGCAGTGAGATCGTCGAGCCGATCCGCAGCACCGCCTGGCCAGAGCCGGCGCCTGTCCCCCGGAGGTGCGTTGTATATGACAGCGTGGCCATCGTCATGCCCTGAGCGCCCGGACCGTAACTGTGGAAGAAGACGAAAATCCCCAGCAACGCACCGACAAGGAGTCCCTCGGCGGCTCGGTGGGGGGTTCCGAGCAGGCCCAGCAGGAAGAGTGCCGCCAGGCACACGGCGAACCCAGACATCGTTAGCCCGCATGACCCGAGCCGAGTCATCAGCCGAACCCCGGTGAAGCCACCGGTAACGCCGAAGGCGAAGTTAAACAGGAACGGAACCGTGATCGTGGTAAGCCGACCCTGCGCCAGGAAGGTCCCGACGACGAACGGAAGGAAGAACCCGACCGCGATCAGCACGATCGCCTTCTCGTGACCACCCCACACGCGACCGGAGTTGATGGCGTCGACGACGTCATCGGCTTGGCGAATGACCAATGTGTCCTTGTTCATGACAGAGACCCTCAGATTCCGATGGCGAGGTAGCGCGTCTGCTGGAATTCTTCGAGCCCGATGACACCCCCTTCGCGGCCGATGCCGGACTGCTTGGTGCCGCCCATGGGGGCGAACGCGACGCTGGGTAGGGGGTCGTTGACGCCGATGATGCCGGTGTCGAGGGCGTCTGCCACGCGCCAGACGCGCGCCTGGTCGCGGGTGTAGACGTAGCCGGCGAGGCCCATCTCGGTGGCGTTGGCCATCCGCAGCGCCTCCTGTTCGTCGGAAAAGGGGAAGATGCCGGCCGCCGGCCCGAAGACCTCGGTGGTGGCAAGCCCGCAGTCGGCCGGCACGTCGGCCAGGAGCGTCGGTTCGCAGAACGCGCCACCGACCGGCAGGTCCCGCTGCCGGGTCAGGCGCGTGGCACCCTTGGCCACCGCCTCGGACACCAGGGCTGTCACGGCCTCGACCCGGCTGGCGTCGATGCACGGCCCGAGGTCGGCGGGCTCCGGCTGGGCGCCGGGCCCGATCGTCATCGCGTCCACCTCCGCGGTGAACCGGGCGGTGAACTCATCCATCACTGATTGATGCACCAGAAAACGGTTCGCGCCTATACAGGACTGACCGGTGTTGCGGAACTTCGTCAGCATGGCCCCCTGTACGGCCCGCTCGAGGTCGGCGTCCTCGAAGACGACGAACGGCGCGTTGCCGCCGAGCTCAAGCAGGGGCCGCACCACCCGCTGCGCCGCTTGGCGCATCACGAGCCGCCCGACGTCGGTCGAGCCCGTGAACGTCACGACCCGGACGGCCGGATGCGCGAGGAAGGCCTCGGTCACGGCCGCAGCGGGACCGTGGACCAGATTGAGGACGCCGTCTGGGATTCCCGCGTCGACCAGGCAGCGGATCATGTCGGTTACAGCCAGCGGCGCCTTCTCGGACACTCGCGCCACCACCGTACAGCCGGCCGCCAAGGCCGGCGCGAGCTTGCGCGCCTGGATCGAGCACGGGAAGTTCCAGGGCGTCAGGGAGGCCACGACCCCCGCCGGGCGGCGCACGCTGAGGTGACGCCGACCCGGTGCCTCGTGCGGGTGAACCTCCCCGTCGGGGCGGCGAGCCTCCTCGGCGAACCATCGGAAGTACTCGGCGGAGAACCGCACCTCCCCGACCGCCTCGGGGCCTCGGGCAGGCGTTTGCCGGCCTCCCGGGCCAGCAGCAGGCCCAGGCCCTCGGCGCGCTCGTCGATCAGGTCCGCCGCCGCGAGCAGCAGGCGGGCGCGGGATCTCGCGGGTAGCGCGGCCCAGCCCTCCGCCGCGTCAGCGGCCGCATCCGCCGCCGCCTTGGCCTCCGCGGCGGACCCGGAGGCGACCGACCCGACCTGCGTGCCGTCGGCCGGATTGTGCACGGGCCTCGCCTCTGCACTGTCAATCCAGTGTCCACAAACAAGATGGGGAGCGTGAGGAGACATACGGTTCCCATCAACGATTAAAGAGGTAAGGCCTCTGACCAGCCTGAGGAGACCACAGGCAGCGAGCGTAGGTCAAGCGGGAACCGAGGACGGTCGCGTCGCCTTGGCTGCCACCGGACGCCGTGACAGCCGCGGAGGAGAAATCGATGAGAGGCATTACTTGGCGTAAGGGGGGCTCAGACGCCGGATGCTTCTACGACGGCGTGACACCATGGGTCCATGGAGGCCGAACCAACATCTCCGAATCCGGCGCGTACGAGTGGAATGGATGCGTTCTTCCAACCTGATCGTGCAGATCCGCGGCCAGCTCCTGGCCTATTTGGCGAACGGAAGCCTGGAGGCCGGGGGCCGACTGCCAGCCGAGCGTGAGCTCGCCGCCAGGCTCGGTGTCAGCCGGCCCTCTGTGCGGGAGGCCATCAAGACACTTGAGGCGGAGGCCGCCTCGAGGTGCGCCATGGCCAGGGTGTGTTCGTGGCTAGTTCCACCCCAATGAAGGCAGTGCAGTGTTGGATGCAGGTCAAGTGACTCGACACTACCGAGGCCTACGCGATGCGGGAGGTGCTGGAGGTGCCGTCTGCACGCTGGGCCGCCGAACGTGGCCAGCCGCAGGTCGTCGCGCGGATGCGCACCGCTCACGATCGGCTCCTGGAGCGGTCCAAGCAAGAGCCGATCGACTTTGACCAGCCTCAGCTGCTGGATGTGGCATTCCACCAGAGCATCGTCGAGGCGGCTGGAAACCAGTTCCTCGAGCAGACCCAGGGTGTCCTCGGGGAGGTCCTCGTCCGTGGGAAATCGACCACCCTGACGGCCAAGGGGCGACTCGAAGCCTCTCGGACCGACCACCTCGCGATTCTTGAGGCGATCGTCGCAGGCAATGGCGTTCGGGCTGCTGCGGCCGCGCGTCTCCACGTGCGCGCCCGTCGGACTGCGCTGGCATTGTTCGGTGACAGCGACCCTTCGCTCAACATCGGCTGATCCACGGCTGAGCAAGACGTCACTCATCGCTCGGCCGGCGAGAGGTCGTCTCCCAAACGCAGTGCGCGCACTCCATTGGCGCCTGGAGGGACGTTGCATGATCGCCGGCCAGCTGAGCGCCAGCAGAACAGCTCAGACGTGGATGCCACCGCCACCGTGCGCATGTTCCTTCGCCCCCACGGTTGACAACGCCCGCCCACCCCAATACTTTGGGCGAAGGTCAGACCACTGACCAGAGGAGAGGAAATGACTCGGCTTCACCGAACGGCGTGAGCCCTGGCGACCATGGCTGAGACCGAGCAATCGCCTCGCATCGTCAAGGTTCCTTGATCACCAGGTGCATTGGGTGCCACGCCTGCACGGCTGCGTGCAAGAGGGAGAACGAGGTTGGATCGTGAGAGGCCCTTCGCGACGCGTCCGCCAACTGCTCAACGCGCCTAACGGCATCGACACCCTCGCCAACTACGGGATGGACGTCGGCCCAATCAACCGTAAGGTCAAGAACCCGGCCGGGCCGTGGCCCGCAAAACCGTCGCCACCGCCGACGCCTAGCTCTCCAACGCCGAACGCGCCGCACCCCAGCTCCCGAATGGTCCGGGCACCCCGAAACAGAAGAACGCCGCGCTACCGGCGGCACACCGCCGGATCGAGCCTAATGACCTAGCCCGACCCATCCTGCCACCATGTCAACCTGAGGAGTGCCCAGTGACCGGGCATGGACTTTCTGGAGATGAGCCGGTGCCGCTTCCCGGAGCGAACCGTGTGCAAGGTGGTGACGCGGTCGCGCAAATGGTGACCATTCTTGGCGCCGGTGCGATGGGCACCGCCTTGGCGACTCCGCTGCGCGAACGTGGCCACGAGGTTCGTGTGTGGGGCACGTGGCTCGATGACGACTTGCTTGACGCTGTTGAGGCGGGACGCAATCTTCGCACCGACGTCCCCGTTCCCGCTGGCACGAGGTTGTACCACGCCGAGGAGCTGCCGGCGGCGCTTGACGGCGCCGGTTGGGTGATCATCGCGGTGGCCTCGGCCGGCGTTGAGGCGGTCACCCGGCGGGTCTGTCAGGCGGGATTCGACTTGGCCACGGCTCAGGGTGTGCTGCTGAGCTCGAAGGGCTTCAGCAGGGAGTCGGACGGGAGCGTGCATCTCCTGACGGATTCGGTCCGGTCGGTGGCAGCCGAACATGGCCTCGGCGTTGTCCCTCTGGTCGCGGTTGGCGGACCCTGCATGGCCAACGAGGTCGCGGCGGGCCGACCGACGGCGGCGACGTTCGCTTCCGTCGAGCGGAAATGGGCCGATTTGGCGGCGACGCTGATGGGGACCGCGGTCTATCGGCCATCGGTCTCGCAGGATGAGGTGGGTCTGGAGGTTGCCGCTGCGCTGAAGAACGTGTACGCGATCGCCTTGGGTTTCGCGGATGGCCTCTCTCAGTCCGAACCGAATCAGCTGCCGTACCATAATCTGCGGTCGGCGATCTTCAGCCGTGCCACGGAGGAGATGGCGTTCATCGCGCAGGAGTTGGGCGGCCAACCCGCGACCGTTTACGGATTGCCCGGGGTCGGCGACCTCGAGGTGACGGGGGTCGCCGGCCGGAACGCGATCTTCGGGCGTCGTATCGGCGGAGGAGAGACCGCGGGAGAGGCCCTATCCGCGATGAAGGCAACAGGACAGGTGGTCGAGGGGGTCCCTGCCACGCACTTGGCAATGGTGTTGATCGAACAGCGCCTTCCCGCGCACGCGGATCGGCTCCCGCTCCTACAAGCCATCGCCGCAGTCGTCGACGAACGTGCCGAACCTTACTCTGCCCTCGTCGGTGCTGCGCTGAGCGCAACCGTGCCGGGCGCGGTCAAACCTAAAACAGCTATGTTCACCCATCCACCCATGCCGAGCGAGTGAGTTCCTCGCGCGCCGGGCAGAACTGACGGGAAGGCTTAATGATGGACACTGTCGTTCTTCGCTCAAAGCGAGATGTGATCGACTTCGTCAACAACCATCCTACAGGAAGTCGCCGCGGACGAATCATCGCGTGGATCGCTCTTGGTTCGATCTTCATTGACGCCTATGACTTCACCAGCCTGGCCATTGGGATTCCGTCTCTGCAGGCGCAGCTTCACCCCACCCCGTTCCAACTCGGGACCGTTACGGCCATGATGGCCTTCGGTGCCTTGCTCGGTGCCCTAGTGGGCGGATATCTAGTCGACAGGCTCGGCCGCTACAAGCTGCTGATCTTAGATCTTATGCTTTTCGTCGTCGCGGCGCTTGGGGCCGCTTTTGCGCCCAACTTGGTGGTGCTTCTGGTGTTTCGGTTCTTGCTGGGATTCGGCGTTGGCGTCGACATGCCGGCTGCCTTGAGCCTTATCGCTGAGTTCAGCCGCCGGGAAGACAAGGGAAAATATGTCAACTTCTGGCAGTTGGTATGGTACATCGCCACCGTTTTTTCGGCCCTATTCGTGCTCCCCGTCTTCCTTCTCGGTGCGGGGGACAACCTGTGGCGCTGGGCTGTTGGCTTCGGTGCGGTGCCTGCCCTGATCATTCTAATCTTGCGATTCATCTACGCCGATGAGAGCCCCATGTGGGCTGCACACAACCTCGGCGTGCAGGAGGCAGCGAGGATTTTGCAGAAGAGTTATCCAGTCGAGTTCGACGTCCAGAGTGACGGGGCGCCTGAGTCGGTCAAGCGAGTAGCAGTGCTCACGATATTCAACCGCGCCTACCGTCCGCGCACGGCTCTTGTTTCGATCATCTCTGGGTTTCAATCAATGGAGTACTACGCGGTGGGCTTCTATCTACCAGTGATTGTCGCGCTTATCTTCGGCAAAGGGGTTTTGGCGATCATCACAGGCACCGTCATCCTCAACCTGTTCGGCATCGTCGGCGGTGGCAGTCAGCCGTTCTTTACCGGTAGGTTGGGCATCCGTAAGCTGGCTGTCATCGGTTGCGTCGTCGCGGCGGCTGGGCTCATCTCGGTTGGCTTACTTAACGGACACGTGTCCGTATACATATCGGCGCTCCTGATCGGGATCTTCATCCTCGGCCACTCGTTCGGGCCGGGGTCGCAAGGAAAGACCATGGCCGCGCTCTCATATCCCACCGAGTTCCGGGGAACCGGTACGGGGTGGGCGGAGGCAATGTCGCGGGTGGGCACCATCCTCGGCTTTTACGTCTTCCCGCTTGTTCTGGCCATCGCTGGACTGTCGCACACGTTGCTTTATCTATCGGCCATCCCGCTGATCATGCTGTTATCGCTTCTGCTGATCCATTGGGAACCAACGACGAAGGACATCGAAGGCGACTAGAAGTGTGCAGATTATGGAAAGCTACGCCAAGCAAGAGCGGCGATTCCGCCGACGATGTGACGCCACAACCATCAGTGGTAGGTGCGTCCGCGTGCACCACCAACGCAGTTATCAAACTTAGTGCGCGAAAGAGGAGAACTCGAATGCAGGTGCAACTCGAGTACGGAGACGGTCACCTCGACGTGGAGATCCCGAACGACGCGGTTGTCGTGAGCTCGGAGAACGCGACCCACGAGCCGCCGCCATTGCGCGACCCCGTCTCCGCGACCAGAGACGCGCTCGAAGCACCCCTTGGCTGTGATCCGATCCGGGGCCAGGTCAGTCCGACTTCGAGGGTCACAATTGCCTTTCCCGACCGTGTCAAGGGCGGCACGCAGGCGACGGCGCACCGCAAGGTCGTGCTCCCACTGATCCTCGACGAACTCCAGGAGGCCGGAGTCCGACGAGACAACGTCCGTCTGACGTGCGCCATCGGTCTGCACCGCAAGAACCGTCGGGATGAGATCGTCGACTACCTCGGCGCCGAAGCGGTGAGTCGGGTTCCGGCAGGCAACATTGCTAACCACGACGCCGAAGACCCGGAGAGAATGGTTGACTTGGGCCGCTCCGCCCTGGGAGACATCGTGCAGGTCAATCGTGCGGTCATCGAATCAGACCTCACCATCTCGATCGGGCACACTGCCGGAAACCCATACGGTGGATTCAGTGGCGGCTACAAGATGCCAGCCACCGGCCTGACTTCTTGGCGCTCCATCGCATCTCACCATTCCCCGGGCACCATGTATGGCAGTGACTTCGTACCAGCCACGACCTCAAGCCGATTCCGCGCTCAGCTCACCGCCATTGGAGCCAAGATTGAGACGGCCATGCCCCGTCCCTTCTTCAGCGTCGACGCCGTCCTGGATTCACGCTCTCGCCAGCTGGGTGTGTACGCCGGCAGCATCCCCGAGGTAGAACAGGCTTCGTGGCCCCTAGCCACCGCACGCACTGATCTGCGCCTGGACATCGAGCCGGCCGACGTCCTCCTCGTCGGCATACCCCGCAACTTCCACTACGGCGCAGGGATGGGTAGCAACCCCATCCTGATGATGCAGGCGATCGGGTCGAGCGTCGTGCGGGCCACGAAGGCCCTGGTCGACAAGCCCATCGTCATCGCAGCATCCGTATGCGACGGATGGTTCAACCGGTCCGAGTTCCCCCCCTACGAGGAGGCGTATGCCATGCTGCAGACCTGTCAGCGCCCAGCAGACATGCGCGAGCACGAGGAACGCTTGGCAACCGACCCGGAGTGGATTTACCAGTACAGACACAACTTCGGCTATCACCCATTCCACGCTTTCTCGATGATCTATATGGGCGGCATCGCCCGGGAACACACCAGCGCCGTCTACATCGCCGGGGCCAAAGAGCCGAGCTTCGCAAGAGGCATGGGTGCGCGCACGACAGCGACCGTCGAAGAAGCCCTTCATGAGGCGACCGACATCCTCGGACATAAACCCAAGGTGATAGCAGTGCCAGAGCTCTCGAAGCCCGCATTCCACCTGACCGCCACGCGATCATGAGCGGGCTGCGTAGTGCTGTTGCGTTTCCGGGCTTCGCGCGTCTCATTCGTAGCGACGGAATTTCAGAGCGCGTACATGCCGACTCCGAGGCGCTGCCTAACACGTCACTGTCCACCGAAGCGTCCGAGGAGGCTTCGTGACCCGGGTCGGCGTCGTCGGCCTCGGAATCATGGGACGGCGTATCGCCACCACGCTAGCCAAGGCGGGCATGTCCGTGACGGTCTTCGACGTCAGCCACGACGCCCTGGACCGGGCACGCGACGCGGAACTCCAGCTCGAGTCATCCCTTACCGAGCTCGCTGTAAAGTCCGACGTGGTCTTGCTTTCCCTGCCCACTCCCGCCGTCGTCCTCGATGTCGTCGGCCAGATCCAGTCGGCCGGTCATCGCGTGGTGGTGCTCGACACCAGCACCATCGACCCAGACACCGCTCGAGCCTGTCGCGACTTCCTGGTTGCGGTCGGAATGGACTACGCCGACTGTCCGATATTGGGCCGCCCGGATGCCGTGGGGCAGTGGACAGTGCCAGTGAGCGGGTCGCTAGGCGCCGCTGCAACCGCCACCGAGGTCTTAGCACCACTGGCGCGGGCGGTGCTGCCCGTCGGTGAAGTAGGTGCCGCGTCGACCATCAAGGTCCTCAACAACCTCATGCTAGGCACCATCAACGCCATCACCGCCGAAGTACTCCTGCTCGCTGAGGCGGCAGGAGTGGACCCCGGTGTCTTCGTCGATGTCGTCATCGACTCCGGCGCCGCCTCGGTCAGTGGGCTGTTCACAGACGCCGCCGCACGGGCAGTAGGCGGCGACTTCACCCCCACGTTCTCCCTGCGCCTAATGCACAAGGACAATCGCCTCGCCCTAGCCATGGCCGAAAGGTACGGGATTCCGCTGATAGTCGGAAACGCTGCCCAGACACTCAACACGATGGCCCTCGCCTCGGGCCACGGTGATGAGGACTCCATAGCAGTGCTCAAGGCGCTCGAGGCGCTAACAGGCCTACAGGCGCGCAGACATGCCAAGTCTCCCGAACATAAGAGAACACGACGGGGTGAATCCGATTTCTCCGACCCAGCTCCATGAGTCACGTGATGGCAAGTCGACCGGGCAGAGGAGGCCGACTGTAGCCCGGCCAGGCGGCCCGCGGGTGAACCGCCGGACATGTCCGGAGACTCTGAACCTTGTGAAGGTTGGGGATCATGCCGGGGAGATACGAGAAGCAGTACCGGCTGAATTGAAGGAGCGGGCGGTGCGGATGAAGGCCAAGATCCCTGCGGATCACGAGTCGGAGTTCGCGGCGCGATGGCCAAGGTCAGCGAACTGCTGGGGAGTCGGGACGCGGAGACGACCGCAAATGGGTTCCCGCTGCTGATTTGCGGCACCGGCTCACTGCGGACCTCGACCCGGACGACACGCCGCTAACGGGACCGGGATCGCGGGTCGAGGCATCGCGCGGCCGTCGGCCTCCGCCACCCGATCCAACCGCCCAGCCTCGGGCCGTCCCCCCGCGACCACACACCTGGCCGCTGAACCATCAGAGGGCAAGAAACCGTATTCATCGCGCTGAGGGTGTGACCTGCCCCTTCTCACCGCGACGTTCGGGCTCACGCCTCACTGACTTGGCCAGATCCCGAGCACGAGACGTCCTGACATGCCGGTGCGCTCATCCAGTGACACGGTCAAGTGAGTCCGAACGCTGCGATGAGCTTGCGTCCTTCCGCCAGATAGGGCGCGTCTTGCAAGGTGCTGCACACCGCCCAGAAAGGGGCTCTTCACAGTTGAGCAGATCGGCGCCGCCTTCGGGGCGCACCGTGGTGCGCGAAGATTCCGGTGTACCGGCGGTTGCGCGGGCGCGGGGGTGGGTTGGACGCTGGGTACGTCCGCCGTGGTTGACCCCGGTCACACCCTGGTGCCTGTGAGCCTGTAGTTGAGCATGGTGGCGGAGGACTCCACGGGAACCGTGGATTGGTGCCATGAGCCCGAGCGTCAGACTTTCTCAACTCCCCTGTCCTCCCCACGGCGGTCACCTGTCGGAGTCTGCTTGGTGAGAAGGGAGTCGTGGGATGGAAGTGATGCACGCCCGGTGCGCCGGGCTGGACATCTCGAAGAAGGACGCCAAGGTCTGCGTTCGAGTCGCTGGGGCCGGACGTCGCAAGGCGGTCGAGACGGTCACGACGTGGTCGTCATTGACGTCGCGGATCCTGGCGCTGCGTGAGCACCTGGCCGCCGAGCAGGTCACCTGTGTGGTGATGGAAGCGACCAGCGATTACTGGAAGCCGTTCTACTATCTGCTGGAGGATCTGCCCGGGGTCGAGGTGGTCTTGGTCAACGCCCGGCATGTCAAGAACCTGCCCGGCCGCAAGACCGACGTCGCTGACGCCACCTGGCTGGCCCAGCTCGGTGCGCATGGTCTGGTGCGTGGCTCGTTCGTGCCGCCCGAGCCGATCCGCCAGCTGCGTGATCTGACCCGAACCCGGACTGCCATCACCCGGGAACGCTCCCGAGAGATTCAGCGGCTGGAGAAGCTGCTCGAGGACGCCGGGATCAAGCTCTCCTCCGTCGCCACCGACATCGTCGGGGTCTCGGGACGAGCGATGATCGAGGCGCTGATCGCTGGTGAGCGCGACGCGGGCCGGATGGCTGACTTGGCCCAGCGCCGCATGAGGATCAAGATCCCGCAACTCACCGAAGCCCTGATCGGCCGGTTCAACGAGCACCACGCGTTCCTCGCCCGAGTCCACCTCGACCTCATCGATCAGCACACCGCCGTGATCAACCAGCTCACCGAACGGATCGAGGTGATGATGGAGCCCTTTCGCGGCTTCCACGACCTGATCTGCACAATCCCCGGGATCGCCGCCCGGACCGCGGACGTCGTCGTTGCCGAGACCGGCGCCGACATGAGCCGCTTCCCGACCGCGAAGCACCTCGCATCCTGGGCCGGCACGACCCCAGGGAACAACGAATCTGCAGGCAAGGTGAAGTCCAGCCGAACCCGCCCGGGCAACCCCTACCTTCAGGGCGCTCTCGGCGCGTCGGCGATGTCCATTGCTCGCACGCCTGGCACGTACTTCAACGCGAGATACCGACGGATCGCGACCCGCCGTGGACCGCAGAAGGCCAACGTCGCCATCCAGCACGCCCTTCTCGTAGCAATCTGGCATATGGGAGTCACCG